>RCUR01000604.1_pt1 | contig 12815 bp, 9 predicted proteins | sample 2166151 | NCBI WGS metagenome assembly RCUR01 (sample SAMN09932785, study PRJNA488358) | compost metagenome | isolation source: compost soil in an enriched community | place: Germany: Experimental Botanical Garden
TCAGGCTGCCGGCTTTCATCAAGGTGCGCTGGGTCAGCGACAGCTTGCGCTTGGCGATCTCATCGGCGCGGTCGCCGGTCAGCAAACGACGCAGTTCGTCGCCGCTCCAGACATGATTCTGATCTGCGCCGGGGATATCCGGCGCTGCGCGTTGCGCCCCGGTGGCGACGATCACCCGATCGGCGCCGAGGTCACGCAGCAGGGCGGCGCTGACCTGCGTGCCGAGGCGCACGTCGATGGGCAGGTTGCGCACCTGGTACAGCAGGTTGTCGAGCAGCTTGCCGTTCTCCGGGTAGGCGAGGGCGGCGAAGAACAGGGTGCCGCCGAGGCGCTCACTGCGCTCCAGTAGCGTCACCCGATGGCCGCGCAGTGCCGCGACGCGGGCGGCTTCGAGACCGGCAGGGCCGCCACCGACCACAACTACATGGCATGGGTTGGCTGCCGGGCTGATGACGTAATCGGCCTCGTGACCGGTCAAGGGGTTGACCGCGCACTTGACCCGCTGGTTGACGAAGATCTGGCTGACGCAGACATAGCAGTAGATGCACGGCCGGATCGCCTGCGGCTGGCCTGCGCTGAGCTTGTTTGGCAACTCGGGATCGGCCAGCAGCTTGCGGCCCATGGCGATGAAGTCGCATTGGCCGCGGCCGATGGCTGCATCACCGACCTCCGGTTCGAGGCGACCGACGGCGATCACCGGGATAGTGACGCATTGCTTGATCGCCGCGGCCCAGTCGAGGAAGCCGGCCGGTTTCTGCACCAGTGGTGCCTCGGTAAAGGATACGCCGCTGGTGGTGGCGGCATAGGCGGAGACGCTGACCGCATCGGCGCCGGCCGCTTCGGCCAGGCGCGCCACGGCCTGGGCATCGGCCAGGGTGATGCCGCCGGGGGTGAACATTTCCTCGGCATCCAGACGCAGCCAGAGACCGAATCCGCTGCCCACCCGGGCGCGCACGGCGGCCAGCACTTCGAGCAACAGGCGCGCGCGGTTCTCCAGCGGGCCGCCGTAGTTGTCCTGGCGCTGGTTGTAATAGGGCGAGAGAAAGCCGGCGATGATGTAGTTGTGGGCGGCATGGATTTCCACACCGTCAAAACCTGCACGCTTGGCGCGTTCGGCCGCCGCGGCAAACCACTCGACCATCTGCGCGATATCATCCTGATCCATCACGCGGATCTGTATGCCGCCTTCGCGGTTGCGTACGGCGCTGACGAAACTGGCCATCTCCTCGGGGGTGAGCGCCTGCATCATGTCGCTTTTGCTGGCCGGTGGCATCGAGGGCACCCACAGCGGTCGGCCTTCGGCCATGTCACGCACAGAGTTCTTGCCGGCGTGCTGCAATTGCATGGCGATTTTGGCGCCATGCTTGTGCACCCGTTCGGCCAGGCGGGTGAGACCTGGAATGAACTCATCGGACGACACCCCGACCTGAAACGGCTCGGCCGTACCGGCCGGAAAGGCGATGGCGCACACGCCCATGATCAACAAGCCAGCGCCACCGGCGGCACGTGCTTCGTAATAAGCCTGGATGCGTTCACCGCAGTGGCCATCGGCTTCGGCAAAATTGGAGCCCATGGGCGCCATGACGATGCGGTTGCGTAACTCGAGCGGGCCAATGCGACCCGGCGCAAGCAAATGGGAGACGTTTGTCATTGTTATTTCAGCCTTTGCTGATGGCCTGGCAAAGCGACAGCGGCTGTGTTGCTGCTGTCGCGGTGTGCTTAATTATTCGCGGAGAAATTCAATACAGGATCGGTTGAACAGATTGCGATGTTCCACCTGAACCCAGTGTCCGCAGCGGTTGAGCAGGATGAAGCGGGCATGGGGGGCATGCTCGAGCACCTTCAGGGCGCCGCTGGCCGGATTGAAGTTGTCGTTGGTGCCCCAAAAACCGAGGATTGGCGCGCGCAGTTCAGCGAGGCGTTCGGTCATGTTCGGTACCATCATGGTGCTGAACAGGTTACGCGGTTGATGCACCGCCACGGCGACTCGTTCAGCCAGCAGGCTGTCCTGCAGTTGCGAGGCGTCGAACAGTTGCAGGCTCATGATCTGGCGCATTTCTTCGATGCCCAGCGGGCCGGCGTTGTACAGCGCGACCATGCGCTGGATGCCGACCATCTGGAAATAGGTTTCGCGCTCTTCGACTCCGCCTGGAGCCATCAGGATCAACTTCTCCAGAATTTCCGGCTCGGCCAGGGCCAGGCCGAGGGCGATCGCGCCGCCCAGGGAGTTGCCGAGCAAGGTGCAGCGGCGCACGCCGACGGCCTTGAGAAAACCGGACACGGCCTTGACGAAAAACTGCAGGTTGTACTCGACATCCTCGGGTTTGTCCGAGCGGCCGAAGCCCGGCAGGTCGACGATCAGGTTGCGAAAGCCGGCGGCGGCGAACTCCGGGTAGTTGCCCTTGAAGTTGCTGAAGCCACTCGCGCCCGGGCCGCTGCCGTGCAACCACAGCACCACGGGACCAGTGCCTTCATCGAGAAAGTGCAGGCGCAGGCCGTCGTCTAGGGTGACGAAGTTACCGACAGGTAGCGGGAGGTCTTGTTCAGTCATCATTCAATCTCCAGGAATCAGACCGTAGCGGCTTGCGCCACTACCACGGTCGTTGCCGCAATTTCGGCGGGGCGAGTCATTTGGGCGCGATAGCGTGGCAGCGCCAGGCACAGGAAAACCGAGGCCAGCACCAGTAGTGAAACCGACGCAGCCAATGCGTAGCGCAGGGCTTCGGCGCCCAGGGTCACGGCAAAGTGATCGCTGAGCATGCCGATCAGCAGCGGCCCGATGCCGACGCCAAGCAAGGTCATCGACATCACGAAAATCGCCGTCGCCTGAGCCAGGCGGGTGGCCGGGAACAGGTGCGAAATCGCACCCAGGCATGGTGTTGCCCACCAGGTGCCGAAGAATGCGAACACGCTGTAAAAGATGAACGCCTGGGGCACGGGTATCGTACCGATATGGAACGCAATTCCCGTTGGCCAGAGGAAGTAGGCCAGGGCGAATGGAATGCTGATCAATGTACCCAGCAGCGGCACACCGATTTGCCAGCCAAAATCACGCCGCGACAGACGGTCGGAAAGAATGCCGCAGGTCAGGGTGCCAATGGCTGCGCCCGTGCCTCCGACTACCCCGACCAACAACCCGGCATTTTGCAAACTCAGGCCATGGGAGCGAATCAGAAAGCTGGGGCTCCAGGTACCGATGGCGTAGCCCGCGATCGCCGCGGCGCCGCCGGTTAGGACGATCCACAGAAAAGACGGGGTCTTGAACAGCAGCCTCATGGTGCAGCGCCAATCCTCGCGGCTCGCTGTCGGCGAGGCGACCCGTGGCGCGGGTTTCGGCGCTCGGACTGTGAATGCCAGCAGCAAGCCGAGAAAGATGCCCGGTGCGCCGATGACAACGAAGGCGAAACGCCAGCCGTAGTGTTGGGCGATCCAGCCACCGAGTCCCAGACCAAAGACGGCGCCGAGGCTGGAGCCCAGCATCAGTACCGACAGCGCTGTTGAGCGGCGTTCGGGTGGGTACAGATCGGACACCATGGCCATTGAGGGGGCAGTGCCACCGGCCTCACCGATCGCCACCCCGATACGCGCCACCACCAGCATCAGGAAACTGGTCGCCAACCCGCAAAATATGGTCATCAGGCTCCAGGCGATGCAGCTTAGCGCGATCACCGGTTTACGGCCGATCCGGTCCGAGAGTCGTCCCAGGGGAAAGCCGAACAGCGTGTAGAACACGGCAAAGGTGACACCGGAAAGCAGGCCGATGCCGGTGTCGGAAATGCCGAATTCCGCTTTCACCGGTTCAATCAGAATCGCCATCAGCAAGCGGTCGATGTAATTGAAGATGTAGATGATGGCGAGCACGAACAACGCGTAGTGCGTGCGCCAGGTGGTGCGGGTAGGTGAGTTCACAATGGAAGCTCCGGCCTTGTTCTAGTAGGCAGGATCGTCTCTCTGGTGGAGGTGCGCCGCATCGTCCATTTAGACCACATACGCCCACCTCAATCTCCCTCTCGGGTTTGTCCTGAGATTTCTTAGTCTTATCGGACGATGTTGTTCTTCCGGGCAGGGTTAATTATTCGTCCCGTACTCGAGCGTCAGGCGTCCAGCGCCGGTGATCGGGATGGAAATAGGCTGCGGGAGCACAAGAATAATGAAGTTATCGAACAAGGTGGCATTCGTCACGGGTGCCGGACAAGGCATGGGGCGGGCGATCGTCAAGAGCTTTGCTGAAGCCGGTGCGCTGGTAGTAGCGGTCGACATCAATCTTGAAGCAGCGCAGCAGACGATTGCCGGCCTGGGCGAAGATGCCCTGGCGCTGGTGTGCAATGTTGCCGACAGCGCATCAGTGGCCGTGGCCATGGCCGCTGTAGAGGCGCGCTTCGGTCGTCTCGATATCCTGGTCAACAATGCCGGCGTCGGCTCGGTCGATGCCTTTGTCGAGACTCCCGACGAGAACTGGCAGCGGGTCATCGGCGTCAACCTCACCGGTACCTTTCTTTGCAGCCGTGAAGGCGTGCGGCTGATGCACAAGACCGGCAGCAAGGGCGCGATTATCAATATCTCCAGCACCGCCGCGTTGACCGGCGAAGGCCCCAGCCATTACTGCGCGGCCAAGGCCGGTGTGATGGGACTGACCCGTAGCATGGCGCGCGAACTGGCGGCCAGCGGCATCCGCGTCAATACCATCGTACCTGGCCCGACCAACACGCCGATGATGGCCGGCATCCCCGATGACTGGATGCAAAGCATGCTCAAGGCCATCCCCCTCGGCCGCATGGGCGAAACCGACGAGATCGCCAAAGTAGCGGTATTCCTGGCCAGCGAAGACGCCGGCTTTATCACCGGCCAGAACCTCGCCGTCAACGGCGGCATGGCCTTCATTTAAGCCGGGAGCACGCTATGAGCGCACGTCTGCAGGGAAAAATCGCTTTTATCACCGGTGCCGGTTCGGGCATTGGTGCGGCCACGGCCAAACGTTTCGCCGAAGAGGGCGCCACGGTGGTGCTCTGCGGTCGTAATAAAGAACCGCTGCAGGCAGTAGCCTCGTGCATCCGCGATGCCGGCGGCAAGGCTGAGTGGGCGGTGGCGGATGTCAGTAACGAGCAGGCATTTGTCGGCGCCATCGAGGCTGCCGCCAAGAGCCACGGACGCCTGGATATTCTGGTCAACAACGCCATGGCCTACAGCTGGGGGGCGATCGACAGCACCTCCACAGCCGACTGGCACTCGAATTTCTCGACCACGGTCGATGGCACCTTCTGGGGCACACGCACGGCCATGGCCCTGATGAAAGCGCAGGGTGATGGTGGCGCCATCATCAATATCGCCTCGATCTGCGGTCTGTTCGGCACACCCTGGATGGCCGGTTACTCGGCGGCCAAGGCGGCGGTAATCAACTTCAGTCGCGCCGCCGCCTCGGAAGGGGCCGCCAGCAAGATCCGCTGCAATGTGGTGATCCCCGGAGTCGTCGACACCCCGGCCACCGCAGGCATGCTGGCCGACGATAAAACCCGCGCCAACACCGAAAAACTGATCCCGCTCAAGCGTGTTGGTCAGCCGCTGGAGCTGGCTAACGCGATCCTCTTCCTGGCCTCCGACGAAGCGTCCTACATCACCGGCGCTTGCCTGCCGGTGGATGGCGGGCGCAGCTCGGAACTCTATACGGTGCTGGAGTGATGAGCATGGAGCAGAGCACATTGCTGGCGCGCATCGACCGTCTCGAGTCGATCGAGGAAATTCGCCAACTGGCCGGTAAGTATTCGTTGTCGCTGGACATGCGCGACCTCGATGCGCACGTCAACCTGTTCGCCGCGGACATCCGCGTCGGCCGCGAAAAGACCGGTCGCGCCCATCTCAAGGCCTGGGTCGATTCGACCTTGCGTGATCAGTTCAGCGGCACCTCGCACCACCTCGGTCAGCACATTATCGAGCTGCTCGACGCCGATCATGCGGTGGGCGTCGTGTACTCGAAGAACGAGCATGAGACCGGTCCGGAGTGGGTGACCATGCAGATGCTCTATTGGGACGACTACGAGCGCATCGACGGGCGCTGGTACTTCCGTCGGCGCCTGCCTTGCTACTGGTACGCCAGCGATCTGAACAAACCACCGATCGGCGAGCGGAAAATCCGCTGGCCGGGACGTGAGCCATACGCAGGCACTTTCCACGACCTGTTTCCGTCCTGGACTGAGTTCTGGGCGAGCCGGCCGGACAAAGAGTCTCTGCCTGAGGTCGCCCCAGCCGCGCCCCTGGAGCAGTTTCTTTCCACCCTGCGACGCGGTGCGTCGGCACCGAAGATTCGCGTGCGCTGAGGAAGCGATATGAGCCTTTTATTCGAACCCGTGCGTTTGGGTGAACTGGAACTGAACAATCGCATTGTCATGGCGCCCATGACCCGCAGCCGTGCGTCTGCTCGGGCAGTACCCACCGCCGAGATGGTGGATTACTACCGCCAGCGCGCCAGCGCCGGCCTGATCGTTGCCGAGGGCACCGCGCCCTCGGCCAATGGCCTGGGTTACTGCCGCACGCCGGCTATCTATAGCACCGAGCAGATTGCCGCCTGGAAGGCTGTCACCCGTGCGGTGCACGACGCTGGCGGCACCATCACCCTGCAGTTGATGCATGTCGGCCGCGCCGCCAGTCAGCACAATAAGCCGCAAGGTGCCGAGACGGTTGCGCCTTCGCCATTGCGTGCGCGCACCCAGGTGTTCACTGACACCGCCGGGCTGGTTGATACGGACGAACCCCGCGCCTTGGCCCTGGAAGAGATCGCCACGGTCATAGAAGAGTATCGCCGTGCCGCGCTGAATGCCCGCGAGGCAGGCTTCGATGGTGTCGAACTGCACTGCACCAGTGGCTACCTGCCCATGCAGTTCATGGGTTCTGACAGCAATCAACGCAGCGATGCCTATGGTGGCAGCGTCGAGAATCGCGTGCGCTTCCCGGCCGAAGTGCTGGCGGCCATGGCCACCGCCATCGGCGCCGGTCGCGTGGGTTTTCGCATGTGTCCGGGGAACACTTACAACGATATTAGCGACGCCGATCCGGCCGCTACCGCCGCCGCGCTCTGCTCGGCCGTGGAGCCGCTTGGGCTGGCTTACCTGCACATCATGCGTTCGCCCCTGGCCACCCTGGATGCCTTCGCGCTTGCCCAGCGCCATTGCAGCAGCGGCTTGATCCTCAATGACGGCTTTGACGGCGCCTCTGCGGCGGCGGCGATTGAAGCAGGGCAGGGTGTGGCGGTGTCTTTCGCCCGCCACTTCATCGGCAATCCCGACTTGGTGGAGCGCTTGCGCCTTGGACAACCCCTAGTTGGCTTCGACCGAAAGACCCTCTACACAGCCGGGGCGCGTGGCTATTCAGACTACAAGAACTGGTCAGGAGCATCAGCATGAACGATTTTAATGCCATGGGCGAACTAGCACTTGCGGACGGGGCCGCGGTGTCCAGAGAGCAGACCCAGGCGCTGCTCGATCGCCGGGCCAAGGCCGCGGCGCAGATCAAACCGGCCGATCACTACACGATCGCTGATCGCCTTGAGGCGCAGGCACGCCAAATCGGTACTCGACCGTTTCTGATCTACCGCGAACAGTGCCTGAGTTATGCCGAGGTCGATGCCCGTGCCAACCAGTTGGCGCACGTCTTCCATGCTCGCGGTTTGCGGGCCGGTGATGTCTGCGCCTTAGCCATGGAAAATCGTCCGGAGTTCTTCTGCAGCTGGTTTGGCCTGGTCAAGCTCGGCGTGGTCGTGGCCTTTATCAATACCCAGGTTAGCGGTCGTCCCTTGATCCATGCGCTGGAGTCCACCGGTGCCAAGGCCGTGATCCTGGGCGAAGAGTGTCTGGGCAATGTGTTGGCCACCGAAGGCTTGCCGCAGTTGCCCTGGTGGCTGATGGCCGATGCCGAGGTGCCTTTCCAGGGCGAGCTGCCCGACTGGGTGGATAGTGGCTTCGCCGAAGAACTGGCCGCTGCGCCGCGCAGCACCTTTGCCCGGCAGTCGCGCAGCAAGCAGGTGGCTGAAGATACCACCCTGCTGATTTTCACCTCCGGCACCACCGGCTTGCCGAAAGCTGCGCGCTACAGCCACATGCGCTGGATGTGCTCAGGTGACGTGATGCAGGTCACCCTCGATGTCACTCCGCAAGACGTTTTTTACTGCTGCCTGCCGCTCTATCACGGCGCGGCGGCCACCTCGGTCACCTCGACCGCACTGGCCGCCGGCGCGAGCATCGTGGTGCGGCGCAAGTTCAGCGTTCGTGAGTTCTGGGTCGACGTGCGTCGCCACCACATCAGCGTATTCCAGTACATCGGCGAGATTTGCCGCTATCTGCTCAACCAGCCGCTGCAAGTCGTCGATCGTGAACACAGCCTGCGCTGCATGCTCGGCGCCGGGTTGACCCCGGAATCCTGGCAGCGCTGGGTCGAGCGCTTTGGCCCTATCCAGGTATTCGAGGGCTGGGGCTCCACCGAGGCCAACACCAATCTGGTCAACGTCGACAATTACGTGGGCTCCTGCGGCCGGGTACCGTTCTGGGAGAAGACCAACTTGCGTCTGGTGCGCTACGACATTGAGAGCGATAGCCACCCGCGCGATGAACGCGGCTTTTACCAGCAGTGCCAGCCGGGCGAGGTCGGTGAGGCCATGGGCCTGATCATCAACCATCCGGAAATCGGCGGTGGTCGTTTCGAAGGCTACACCTCGGATACGGCGACCGAGAGCAAGATCCGCCGCAACGTATTTACCCAGGGTGACGCTTACTGGAGTTCTGGCGATCTATTGCGCTATGACGAAGATGGCTATTTTTACTTCGTCGACCGCATTGGTGACACCTTCCGCTGGAAGAGCGAAAACGTCTCGACCCAAGAGGTGGCCGATGCTCTCGGTGACTTCCCGGGCCTTGAGCTGATCAACATCTATGGCGTGCAGGTACCCGAGCATGAGGGCCGCGCCGGTATGGCGGCAGTGTTGATGCAGTCAGGACAGAACTTCGATCCCGAAGCCTTCTTCGCCTTGACCGAGGCCCGCTTGCCGCGCTATGCCGCACCGGTCTTCGTCAGGGTTTGCTCGGCAGCCGACATGACCAGCACCTTCAAACTGCGCAAGGTCGACCTGCAACGCCAGGGCTATGCGCCTAATGCTTCCGATGATCCTCTGTATATTCGTGATGAGGCCAGCCGTAGCTATCAACCATATTCGGTAGAAGCGCTCGCGCGCAATGGTCTACCAGCCTTCGCAGGTGATGCGCGTGGCTGAATTCGACGCTCAAGGCCACGAATGGCGCGCCGGGCTGCGGTTTCCCTGGCCGCAGCCGCCGGCCAACGGCAAGGTTCGCGAGGTGGCGCCCGGAGTGTTGTGGTTGCGCATGCCGTTGCCCTTCGCCCTCGACCACATCAACCTGTATTTGTTGCGCCATGAACAGGGTTGGGTCGCCATCGACACCGGCCTCAACAGCGAGCAAACCCGCGCAGTATGGGAGCAGGTGTTCGATCAGGTATGCGCCGGACTGCCGCTTTTGGCGGTGATTTGCACGCATTTTCACTCCGATCATAGCGGTGTGCTTGGCTGGTTAGCCGAACGCTTCCGCTGCCCGGTCTACATGACCGCCGGCGAGTTTCAGTGGCTGCACCTGGGTGCGCCGGGTGGGTCAAAGCCGAGCTGGGCGTTTCGTGATTTCTATCAAAAAGCCGGCTTTAGCAGCGAACACACCGAGAGTTTGCTGCCGTTGATCCAGGCACCGCACTTCCGTCCCGAGCTACCGAGCAGTTTCCAGCGGATAGAAGAGGGGAGTCGTCTGACGATCGGTGGCCGTTGCTGGCAGGTGGTGATCGGCAGCGGTCATTCACCCGAGCATGCCTGCCTGTATTGCGCAGAAGACGGTCTGCTGATCAGTGGTGATCAGGTGCTGCCGCGGATCACCTCAACGGTCAGCGTCCACGTAACCGAGCCCCAGGCTGACCCCTTGCGCGACTGGCTAGACTCCATAGAGCGCTTGCGTGAACTACCCGACACGGTACTGGTGCTGCCGGCCCATGAACGGCCTTTTTTCAACCTGCATCAGCGTCTGGATCAGCTGCAGCAGCATCACCAGGTTCATCTGGAGAAGTTGCAGGCGGCCTGCGACGTGCCGCGTAGCGCCAGTGAACTGATGAGCGAATTGTTCCCCAGGGCCAAGCAGGGCTTCGACCAGCTCATGGCCCTGGGCGAAACCCTGGCACATGCCAACTACCTAATCGCTACAGGCGCACTGGTGCGGGAAACCGAACTGGGGGTGTATCGCTACCGGTGCACCCCGCTGGGGGAGCCAAGGCTCAATCGGCTGTTGCCTTTTAGCGCAGACACAGCCGCGTGTTAGTTGAATTTGCACACACTACTCGGCCAGCAGGCCGATACATTAAGGAGAGGCAGGATGAAGAATAACAACAACAGCCACGGTTCTAATCGCGATTTACCGAGGTTCCAGATTGCCGGCCTGGCCGCGGCTATTGCCTTCGCTTCCACCCCGGCTTGGGCGGGTGAGACCTTCGAGTTCGATAATGGCACCACCATCGACTGGACCCTGACCACCAGCTACGGCCTGGGAGTCCGCCTGGAGAACCAGGATCGGGACCTGCTGACACGCAACGCGGATGACGGCGACCGCAACTTCGACAAGGGTAGCCTCACCACCAACAGGATCGGCGCCCTGGCTGAAATGATCGTGCGCAAGGACAACTACGGTGCGGTAGTGCGTGCCAGTACCTTCTACGACGATGTCTACAACCAGAGCAACGATAACGATTCGCCGTTAACCGTGAACAAGTCCGGTGATCACGATGAGTTTACCGGCTCCACCAAGCATTTCAGCGGTGGCCGCAGCCGCTTCCTCGATGCTTACGTGTTCAGTGGCTGGCGTTTCGACAACGGCAGCATGCTCGACATGAAGGCAGGACGCCATGTGGAATCCTGGGGGGAAAGCCTGTACTACCCGGGGGTCAGCGGCGCGCAGAGCCCGGTCGATGCGGTCAAGGCCACCCAGCCGGGCGTCGAGGTCAAGGAGATCTTCCTGCCGACGGGGCAGGTATCGGCCATCTACCGCTTTAACCCGCAGATCACCCTTGGCGGCTACGTGCAGTACGAATGGAAGGGCACCGAATTGCCGCCGGTCGGCAGCTACCTGTCCACCACCGACGTGGTCGGTCCAGGTGCCGAATTCATTTACGGGCAGGGCGCCAGTACAATCCATAAAAAGAGCCGCGATGAGCCCAGTGACGATGGCCAGTGGGGCGTCCAGGTGCGCTATCGTCCGGTACCGGCGTGGGAGCTGTCGTTGTTCCACGTCAACTACCACGACAAGAACCCGGCCACCGCAATGGTCGATTATCGTGCCTTCCCGGTCGGCTTCGGGTTCTCCGCCGGGGCGCCGGATGGCTATCGGGAGATATTTTTCGAGGACATCAAGCTGACCGGGGTTAGCGCTTCGACCAAGTTTGGCGATGTTCAGGTTGGCGCCGAGTGGTCCTATCGCGATGGTGTGCCCGTCCAGGTCTTGACGGGGCTCGGCCCGACACCGGCGCGGGGCAAGGGCCAGCAGTTCCAGCTGTCAGCGATCCAGATTCTCGGCGACCGTCCTTGGGCTAGCCAGACGGTACTGACCGGCGAGATCGTGCATGTTCGCGTCGACAGTGTCGACGCGACTTCGGCGGCGCCGAATCTGCTGGCGTTGGGCAATAGCCTGATTCCACAGATGACCTCGCTGGTGCAGCCGAGCGACGATTTCAAATATAAGACTGCCACAGGTTGGAAGACCGAATCGGCCACCCATTACACCGTCGGCGTCGACTTGAGCTACCCGGGCGTGTTCGAGGGCTGGGACCTGAGCGTGCCGGTACGTTTCGCTCACGCGATACAAGGCGCGGCACCGATGGTCGGCAGCTTCTCTGGGGTACAAGGGGATCGCCGCTTCAGTGTTGGCACTACCTTCAAGTACCTGGGCAACCTGGAAGTGGCGCTCAACTACGTCGGCTTCCTCGGCGAGGCGGACCCGGTCAAACGGCAACTGGCTGATCGTGACTACGCCACCTTGGCGATGAAGTACAGCTTCTGATAGAACCAGCGAGTAGAAACAGGGGAGCCTCAGGGCTCTCCTGTTTATTTTGCTTGGCGGAAACCAGGCATCAACGCCGCAGAATGCTGTCTAGCAGGTGCGTTCTGCTCGGCATTGTGATCCAAGCAATCTAGTCGGTTTGAACGATTACCGAGCGCTCGTTGTGTGGCATGTTGGCCTACGACAAACACCATAGAAATTACCTGTAAGTGGGGAACCCATGGGTCTGAAAGGTAACGCGGCGATCATTGGTGCCGCCCAATACAAGCCGGAAAAATACGCCACTGCGCCGCGGATGTTTCATCTGGAGCAGGTCGCCGATCTGGCAGCCCAGGCGCTGCAGGATGCCGGGCTGAGTGCAGCAGACCTCGACGGGCTGGTGATTAACGGCCCGCAATTTCATGAGGCTTCGGTGTTCGTGCCGGCCATGGCCGCCGAGTACCTGGGGCTGAAGCTGAATTTCGCCGAAGTGGTCGATCTCGGCGGTTGTACGGCGGTCGGCATGGTCTGGCGCGCGGCCGCCGCCATCGAGCTGGGGCTGTGCCAGGCGGTGCTCTGCGTGTTGCCCGCGCGGATGGCGCCCCTGGCTCCGGACGAAGACCCCAGCTGGATGGCCCGCGCCATGCGCTTCGGCGGCCATAGCACGGCGTTCGGTGCGCCGGAGGCAGAGTTCGACTTGCCTTACGGGCACATGGGCCAGAACACCGGCTACGCGATGATTGCCCAGCGTTA
>RCUR01000606.1_pt1 | contig 12799 bp, 4 predicted proteins | sample 2166151 | NCBI WGS metagenome assembly RCUR01 (sample SAMN09932785, study PRJNA488358) | compost metagenome | isolation source: compost soil in an enriched community | place: Germany: Experimental Botanical Garden
CCAGTAATTTATCGAAGTGCATACAGATGCCCAAGTCAGAGAAGAGTCATGTCGGCAAGGATTCTATCGGCACCGGGCAATGACCGCATCTGGCCGACTTCTGCCCTTCGCGACGGGCAGAAATCGGCCATGAGCGGTCGTTTGGGATGTCTACTCCTGAAGAGTAATACTCTCACCGAATATCGACCTGGCAGGTTTTGAGAAATCTTTGCGCTATTCCACAGCAACGGCAGGTGATCGGTGAGCAACCCGCGAGACCATTCCAGCCGGTTCTGCTGGATATACCGCCCGAAAGCCTGACACATGTAGCCGAGATATTCAGCCAGCACAGTCCAACGCGTGAGGCGCAATATCCGCGTTCTGCCAGCTACGCGTAAAGATGTCCTCGATCACATATGCCGTGAACCGCTGTAATATTCCCAAACGCACGACTACATCTCATTGATGCAGCTAATATACGTCGGCCACTGCCCCCCCTGTTGCATCTGCGCCCTGGAATATTTCTCCCCAATGTCCTCCAACTGCCGCGGTGCAGACGCTTGGAAGTCAAAATTCAGCTCATCCCTGTAAGGCATGCGCGGACGCCAATAACCCATCCCCTGATCCAGCAAAATCTGGCTGACCCGCCCTGAACGCCACGTTACGCTCAAGGACCTGCCGTGCAATATGTCTCGACTATTACGCTCGAGCGAGATCTGCGGCTTGATTCCAAGCTGCTCGGCCAACCACTCAGCCATGATCTCCTTCTGATCCTCCACCCGCTGCCAATCGTGGCTCATGGAGGAGCTGGGTTGGCCTCCGCCTACGCTTAGGGTGTCCACGGAGATCGTCTTGAGTTCTGCCCCCTCGAATAGCTTGACGAAGCCGGTGAACAGCATCAGTGACCAGGGCGATTTCAAATAGCGATCGGAGTAGCTAATGGTCACGGCCTGATCGGTCGCCAGCAGTTGGGCAAGCTCCGGCATTTTGGTATCGATCAAGGTCGCCAATCGCTTGCTCAAGGTATTGACTGGCCCATCCAGCTCGGCGGTGACTTCAACGATCCGAGCTGCCTGAGTGTCGCTCTGCCATGAACTGGTGTCGAGCAGCTCGCCTTGCAACCCCGGCACTGTACAAGTGGCGACCCAAGTGATGTCCCCTTGGCCTTTCAGCCAACCGGCACCTGGTAGCGCCGCTGACTCCTCGCTCGCGTAAACACTACGGCAAAGGTTACCGGTGTCGAGCTGTGCGAGCAGTAGCGCGCTTGCAGAGGCGCCGCGCTTTGGCAGTTCGGAGAGTTCTATGCCCATCCGAACCAGTTGCAACAGCACGCTCTTTTGATCGGAACTCAGCGCACAGTCCGGCGCAACGCCAAGGGTAACCTTCAAGCCATCGGCGATTGCCCAGGTAAGCAGTTGCTGCCTGAAATGCGGGTGGTCCAGATCCCAGTCCTGCGGGTCGCCTTGCAAACACAGGAGCAGCCGAGCTGGGGCAGCGCCCTGCTCATGGTTGTTCAGGGCACTGGCCAGATAACGCAGCGGCCCGACCGGGCAGTAATGCGCCCCAGGTATTTCATCGAAAACAGCGGGCAGGCCGAGATGGTCGACGAAGGCGGCGTCGTTCAACCACTTCAGGGCGAGGCGGCGATCGAGCTCCTCGCGTTCGACCCGGCTGTCCTGGCCAGCGAGGCAGTGCGAACACACGGACTCGCAATCGGCCGGGCAATGTAGACGCTGCATGGCTTTTGCCAACAGGCTGGTGATGTCGTTGAGGCCTTCCAGGACAAAGCCCGCGCCACCGCTGACCTCGTCGTACAGCTGAATCACCGCCCGACCCTGACGGCTGTCGCGGTCGCGGTCGACCCGGTGGCTGAAGCCCATTTCGGTACTGACGATGCCGAGCTGGTCGGCGATGACGTCTCGCAGCGCCGCGCCCAGGGTCGCGGCGATGACTCGGCCATCGGCTGAGTCGGGCAGCCACTGCCCTATTAACGGGTTACGCAGATAAAGCTCCAGCACGTCAGTGTGGATCTGGTAGCCGAGGTGCACTTGATGGGTCACCGCCTCGCCGGAGCAATCCTTGTCCTTGCGGCTGCCAGCCAGCCCGCCGACTGGGCGATGCTGCTGATCGGCGCGCAAGCCGGAAGGTACTTCCGCTCCCGGGAGCATCGACTCTGCCCGCCCGCAACTCAAGCACACGGCGTAACCCTGCTCGTGCTCCCCGGACGAGTGATGGAAGACCGTGCCGTCGTGGCCGAAGCGGAAGAACCCACAGCGAGGATCTGGTAAGGCACTGCTTTCCCCATTCAGCTGAATACGCGGTTCCTCGACGCGGATGAATTTCTGAGAGGTGACGTCGTTGGTGGTCTCTTCATAGAAATCGGTGACGAAGCCGGCGGGGCGCAGCACGCGGCGACATAGCTCGGTAGGGATTGAGGTACTGCAATGGGTGCAGCGCACATTGTCGCTGTTGGCATAGGCGTTTTCGATCATGCCGCTGTTGCCGCACTCCGGGCACCGCCAGGCCAAGTCGAACTTCTGTGCTTCGTTGATCTCACCATTGGCGTGCCATTGCAGGCTGACGCCGGCCGAGCGGAACACTCGCCCGTCGATGACAATTTGCGCACCCGGTGCATATTCGCGAATGGCGATGTTCAGGCCTCGAGAGGGCATTTCGCGGCTGCTGGCCAGGCTGTCTTCGCGACTACCCTGCTGCTCGTTGCGCTTTTGCACGAAGTCTTCGATGTTGTAGGTCTTGAGGGTGACCACATCGGTCGGGAAGCCATAGCCCGGCAAAAATGCGCGCGACGCGAGGTCGCGGAGCAGGTACTCGCCCTCATGGCGTTGTTTCTCCAAGGTCAACGCACGCTTGTAGGCCTCGTCCTTGGCACCCAAGATTTTCTCGTTAAGGTTGCGGTGCTCATCCAGCCAGCGCTGCTCCAGAGCCTTCAGCGCGCTGAGGGTGCTCTCGATCACGTAGTTCATGGCGCGCCCTGCAAGGCTGGTACCCGCCACCAGTTGCCGTACGGCTGGGGCGAATTCGTCCGGGCAAGCTTGCAGCCACCCCGCCATGTTCTGGCACGGCGAGCTGTCCGAGCCGAAGAACCAGTGTAAGGTCAACTTGGTGCGGTCACCGTCGGAGCTGCTGTGTGCGCGCAAAAAGATGCCCAGCAACAGCGAGTTAACATGACGCTGCACGATGCGCGTGGAGCTGAGGGTAATAGCAGGTGCTGGGATGGCTGTAACGAACGGCCACTTGGGGTTGGCAAACGCGCGCTGGTTATGCGGGTCGGCCTTGCACAGGGTATAGGCGACGGCACGTGCCTCGTTACGCCGCCCGGCGCGGCCAGCGCGCTGCAAGTAATTGGCTGGGTGTGGGGGCAGGTTGTTCATCACCACCGCGGAGATACCGCCAATGTCGACGCCCATTTCCATGGTGGTTGAACAGTTAAGCACGTTGATATCGCCACGCTTGAACTGCTCTACATATTTGTCGAGCAACTCTGCGGACTGTTGCGCGGAGTGTTCGGCAACGCGGTAGTAAAAGCCGCCCTCCAGGGTGCGGTCGCAGATGTCGCTCCACAGCCCTTGCTGGCGGAGGTCTGCAACGGTGGCGTCGGCATTGACCAACTTGCGAACTTGCTGCTGCTTCGGCTCCGAGCCGGCATCAGGGCTCAGCGCAGCAAAGCTTGGCAGGTTGACGCGGGTGCAGTGGTAGTCCCGCGCGCCTATGGTTCGCGGCAGGTAGGGGGTAAGCCCGCGGAACGTCGTTTCCAACAGCCGATGGGTAACCGGGCAAACCCACGCCTTGGTCGGCAGCGAGAAGTTAAGGGTTTCGAGTTTCAGACGGTATCCGGTGTCTGATGATTCGAGGATATGAGCACCGACCAAGGCCCCCCAAGCGGCCTCCAACCAGCCGCCCATAGTGGCGGCATCGCCCGGGGTGCGACGGTCTAGCCCGGTTGCCACTTCCAGCAGCTTGACCAGCCGGTGCGCGCTATGGAGCTTTACTTGCGGCCACTTTTTGATGGTGCTGCTTTCCTGTACATCGCTGGTCGGCGCATACAGTGCTTTGGGGCTGAAACGGCTGCCCATCCAACGCCGCATCTTGTTTTCCATCGGGATGAAGGTGTTTTCCCGCACGAAAAAATCCAACGCCACGTGCAGAAAGTCGAGCCAGTCCTGCAGCGTCAAGTCAGTGCGCGGAGCCTGTGCCGGGCCACTGGCAGCATAAGCCGGGGTGGCGGTCCAGAGTGGCGGGGTGAGCGCGACCTTGTCCAGCCCGATATATCCGACTTTGATCAGCCCAAGTGTCTCGGAGCTGTTCTGAAATTTTGGTCTTCTGGAGAACTCGCGGCTCATCAACAGTCGCGCCATGGTAAGGCCGCCCTCATGACCATCGAACAATGCCGGGTTGGCCTGGCGGTTGTATCTGATGATAAAGGGATCGATATCCTTGGCTGCGGCCAACACTTGCAAGATCTCGGACCAGGTCAGAGAAACAGCCGTCGATGCAGCGGGCACTCCAGCTTGCATCTCTGCCGCTGTCTGGCGGAGTTTGGCGGCCTCGACCATCATGCCGATCGCCTCCAGCGCAGCTGCGCTGGTGAGGAACTGCTCCGGGCTGCCAGTCGGCGCGTTCTGCGGTTGCGAGTCAGCCTTGGCCTGAGCGTTTCTCAGGGTTTCGAATACCAGGCCCCGCAGCCGCGAGCGTTCGGCCTCCTGCTGCATGCGCACCGCCATGCGCGCCGTGCCTTGACGGCTATCGGTAAAGGTGATCAGTTTACGGCCGCGGCCCGGCAGTTCTTCAGGGGAGCGCCCTTCTGAGTCGCCCTTCTCCGGATCCGGGCAAAACTCAAGCAAGGTGGGCACGGCGTTGGCCACATAGAACGGAGCCCCTAGATAGGCGCGTCGCAGAAACCGGCTGGAACCGAACACTGCATGTTCGCAGGCGCTGCAGCAGGCGAAGTTTTCAGGCTCGTTGACGCTGACCTCACGGCCTTCAAACGCAACCACGATGGATAAGCACCGCTGCGCGTTGACAGCCCCCAGTTTCGAAGTAACAAGATCTAGCGATTGGCGTTGAAACGGCGCCGCAAGCGTATTCCCGCCAGCAATGACCAAACGTTGAGCAGGCCTGTTCATCCTTTTCGCAGGGCCGTTGTTCCCGCCTTCGCCCTCATCGGTGTCGTCATGGTTCAGCGCAAACTCGTCCCCGGCGAACGCGCGCGGTTGCAGCAGCTCACCGTCACGGTCTTCCGCCAACAGGTGAGGCGCTTTGCACTCGTCGCAGAAGCCGATTTCATATACCGGCGCCTCGCACTCGCAGCGTGCCTTTTGCGAGACATAAACATTGCCAAACGGCCAATGCTGCAGATGTTCGGACTTGCTGGTGCACTGCGGATCGATGCATGACCACAACCCGTGCAGCATCCGCTGGAACATATGGATACGCAACTTGAGAAACGGCGGCTGGTTTGCCTCCGGACGAGTGCCAGTCAAAACATCAAGCCACTGTAGCGCCTCCCGCTGCTTCGCGGCGGGCGTAGTGCTTTCGAACTGCGCGCCAACTTCACCGACAAGGTCATTGAGCCCGAGCGGCTTTCCTGCGCTCACCACTGCGTGGCGTAGCTGCCGGGCAATCGGATGGGCACACAGCGCCTTGTAGCGCTCACTGGACACTTCGTCCGCCGGCTGCATGGCCTGTAGGCTAGCGAGGCTCACGGCTTGCTGGTGGCCGACATCGGGCAAATCGGGCCATTTGCGCGAGCCGTCGATAACATCCACCTGCTCCTCCGCAACCCCGGCCAAGCGCGCCAGGTAACGGCGTAGACGGTCGGTGGCCTCGGGCCCGGCAATGGTTGCAGAAGTGGCGACAAACCTTAGCTGCTCTGGGCTGCGGCCGAAAGCATGCACCACCCGGCGCAACAGCATGGACAGTTCTGCAGCTTGCGAGCCGATATAGGTGTGTGCCTCGTCGAGGACGATCCAGCGCAGCGATTGACTCTGCCGCGAGATCTCCAGGATCGGGCTGTCAACCTGACGCACCAACATGTACTCGAGCATGGTCGCGTTAGTCATCAGAATCGGCGCGGGCTCACGGCGCAGTAACTCCCTGGACAGAATCTGGTTCTGCTTGAGCTTTTGTTCGTTGCGAACATACGAAGCCTTGTCCGGTGTTTTGCCGTTGTACAGGCAAAAGCGAATGTTGTTGCCGTAGCGCTGAGTCCAGGCGTTCAGGCGCTCCTGTTGCGAGTTGATCAAGGCGTTGAGAGGGTATAGAAAAAGCGCGCGCACACCGACCAGCGCCTGTTTGGTGCGTTGATGCTCGCGAATCAAATCCTCCAGAATCGGCACCATGAAGCACTCGGTCTTACCAGAGCCGGTGCCCGTGGTCACGATGGCCGAACGTGGTTTATCGTTGAGCAGGGAGCGCCACGCCTGTACCTGGTGGATATAGGGCCGCGCAGTCTTGGGGAATACGTACGCCGGCGCTCCCGCCAGCGTTTCAAGGAGTTCAGCGCTAAGGAGGTTCTCCGCCTGAAGATCCTGCAACTGCAAGTTGGCTTCGTGCCAGCCAAAGGTATGCTCGAACACCGGAGGCGCGAGCAGGCAGCCCTCCGCCCCCAGTTCGGAACTCAGGCTCTGGTGTAAATGACGCCGCAGCCCTCCATCATTGATACCCAGCACACCCAAGGTCGCCTCACGCGTGCGGTCAAGGGTTTGCTCGACAAGATCAGTGAAGTTACGCATGGCTATTCCTTAGCTATCAGTATGGGTTGCAAGCAAATAAGAGACGGTGAACGCATGGACCGGATTGAACCAGCCATGCCGATCGAAATCGGCCAGCCAGCGCGCGGCGAACTTGAAGTAGGCGGTGGGTATACCAAGATCGTTTACCGAGGCTTTGCCCGCAGTCACGTATGCCATGAAGATCGGCAGATAGGTGACCGCATCCGTGTATTCGGTCAAAGACATGGCCTTGACGCGACGTGGCAACTGTTGAGCTTCGACCCAATTCGCCAACACCTCTCCGAACACGTTCGGCCAGTCGGAGTTGGCCGCATGAAGACGACGCAAATCCTGATACCACGTCGGCAGAATTTCTTCGGCTGGCAGGCGCTTGAGTTCGGTGCAGTCTCCTGTACCGAGATAATTGCCCACATAGTCGAAACCGGAAACGATGTAGCGCAGTACGATGGCGCGGTCTTTCACAAGCCGGTCGACCAGCTCCGCAGGCAGGCCTGTCAGCCTGATACCTTCGGCAAAGACCTGATAGGCATGCGCCCACATGGGCAAGGGTACGGTTTCCCACATGAGCGCCAGCTCATCGGCGATGCGAGCGCAAAACGCTTCGTCCATCTCCAGCCGAAAAATCGCCAACCCTAGCGCTTGAGGATTTCTGGCCAAGGCTTTCCAGGCTTCGAATGAAGACAATGGCAGGTGAGCATACTGACGTTTCAAGTCTGCCAGGTATTGCCAGCCACTGTGGCCGAAGTCGGTCGCCATCGCCGAGATCTGTTCTTCGATCACCTCGGGCTGGTGAATTGGATGAAACACTTGGGCGGCATGGTGCAGCGACCGCACCTGCACATCAGCGGGCACGCTCATACAGGCAGGCAGGTACAGCTGAGGCCGGAATTGAATGGGCGATTCCTTGCCAGGGTAAATCAGCCAGGGTCCGTCAACGAGCATTGGTTGAGGGATAGCAAAGCAACCCGTCCCCACCCCTTCACTGGTTTTTTCAATCAGCTGCAAGGGCGACTGCCTAGGGTCGGACAGCCGCATCGCTTCGGCGCGGGCACCATCGAGGATGTTGGTGCTGTCTACGCCGCAGACAAAAAAGGCTGTGGTCTCTTCCATCAGCACCCTGCCGCCGTACCTTCTAATGTCCAGCTGCATCAATGGCTGTTCGGTTTCGATAGTCAAGTGAACATAGGCGTCCTGCTCATCGACGGCGGCCAGCATGGTTTGCAGGTCGGCGACATAGCTGAAGAGGTTGAGGACCGCAGGCATCTGGCCGACTCGAAGGGCGAACATTCTCTTGGGGCGGGATTGTTCCCGGCAGATCAGTTCGAACTGCAGATAAAACATCTGCCCCTGCGGCAAGCCAGAACTCAACTGCAGGCGATGCCCGATCAGCTCGGCGAGGTTCAAAGCCTTGACCGAAACAGGTTGGTTGTTTACATCGAGCAGGCGGGCGCCTTGGTAAGGAAACGGTAAGCGCAGCTGTACTGGTTCAGCTGCAGGGCCGACCTGCAACGTAAAGGTTTGCGGACAGTGCTGAGCGCTCAGATCCATCTGGTAGCCACCCTCGCTACGCGTGCACACCAGCCCTTCACCCACTACCTGCAGCGCCAAGTCTTCGGCATTCTTGACCAGCAACCGAGCGGGGCGCCGACCGTATGCCGGTATAAGTCCCAGTTCGAATCCTCGGGGCAACACTCCAAACCGACGCCGCAACAGTGTTTCCCCTTTGCGGCTGCGCACGGTGTAGTTAATCGCGCCAAGAGCTGGAGCATTGCGCCGATCAAGTAGCCTGCCGTTGGCGTACTCCATAAGCTCATCCCTATGGTAGGGACTGCCCTCAGGCAACTCCAATGTCGGCCAGCCTAGATAAACTGTAGATGGCGAGCACTCGAATAGCGCGTAAACACCGGTCAGCACCAAAGGCGCTACATCGGCCCCTGGTTGCGCCAGGAGTATCTCGTAGCGTTCACTCTCGTCCTTGAGAACCAGGTCGCCAGTCGCCTCGATCCACTGCCCACCCTCGGAGTCTGTGATCACCGGGGCAGTTGCCGGCATCGAATGGCTGACATCGAAGCGTTCAGGCGCCCGTATACGAACTTTGCTACTGACGAGTTTGCAACTAGAAGTCGCCACCAGGTGCCAGCGGTCAGCTCTGCACTCGAACACCAGAGGTACATCCTGGTAATCCAGCGCGCTGTTTTCAAAAACGAACGTGTGGACGGTGCTGCCGTTCTCCATCACCCGCAAGCTCACAGGCTTATCTAGGTGCCGGCGCCGCAGCGATACCTGCACGTTGGCAAAGCGAATTTTTACCCCTTGCTCCGCTAGTTGCGCATACACCGCCGGGCCTCGCTCGAGCAGCGTTTCACCTTCGAAATAGGCCAGTTCAAGGCGCGTATTGCGAAGAGAGGAAGGGTCAATCGGTAATACCGTGTCTGGCGGCAGGTTGAGCTCGGTTACTACTGTCCAATGCGGCAACTGCCCTTGCTGAATGTGCTCACAGGTGAACGCTTTGGCTTTGGCCAAAGCCTCCTTGCGCTCCTGCCTTTTAATGCCAGCGTCACGCAGCCATTCGTTGAGCAGATGACGGGCGTTGGTTTCGTCCAGGGGTATGGGGAAGGCTTCGTGCCAATTGGGATCGACTCGGTCCAGGTAGGCTGCCGGATCGGTTTCATCCTTGATTGGATAACGGTCAACGAGCGCCATCAATTGATCGACAATGCCGGCGAGAAGCGTTCGAGTTTCAAGATTACGGAACGACAGAGGCAGCTCATCTTCGAAGTCAGCAAGCAAATCGGCGGTGGTGCGCCGGTGGCCCTCGGTGCGGTAAAAGTGCTTGATCCCGCGGCGCACTGCCCGCCCAAAGCCATGGGACTCGCTACTGAGCAGCGGCCAAGGCAGCCCACCCTCGGTAAACAATGTTCCGAGCCAATCCCGGCCTTGCTCACGAGTGCGGACTTCACGCCTCCAGTAACCCAGCCCCTTGCCGGTGAGGCTGGCATGCTGCTGCGGAGTGAGAGTCACGCCTAGCCGGGACTCAGGCCCCTGCCATGACCAGTTGCCGTCGTAATGTCGGCGGTAGTTCTCGCTGACGAACAAACAAAAACAAGCCGCCACATAAAGCTCCTGCGTGGGGCTATCAGCTGCCAGAGACTTTTTGAGCATCGCGGCCAGCCCCGCATACTCCTCCTCGGTGACGTGGTAACTGTAAAGTGGTAAACCGCTAGGCCCTTTAAACAGGGCTCGAGTGAACAGAAATTCGGTCAGCCATGCTTTGGCTGGGAGATGGTTAGCTGCCAACTGAGTCATCAAAAATCCCTTTCAGAACTGGCCGCCGAAACCGTGCCGCATTAGCCAGAATCATGCTGTTATCGTTTATCGCACCATACGATGAAGCTCAAGGCGCGACTATCGTGGTTATCTATACAGGTAAACTTCTCAAGCAGATCGAAAGCCAGGTTTAACCTCACTCCCAGCAATTCGAGCTAATGCATTCCAACCCCTCAAACAGTCAGCAAAACATCAACGCTGAACACTCAGCGTGCATCCAGCAATGAGTCGAAATCTAACGCTTTCAAATCTGCAGCACCAGTCAACAAATCACATCCCACAAGCCACAGCTCACCCAAAAGTTCATCCAGTGCGGCTTCGAAAATACGCTAGTAGGCATTCCGATGATGCCCCGGCTTGATTCCTGCCTTGGTGGGCTAAGGGATGATCGAAAGCACGTCTTGCGGCAAATGGCTTCAAGCAGCCAGGGCCAGAAGGCCTTCTCCTTTCTGACAGGCAGGCGCTAGCCGTGGGGCGTGGGCCTTGGCTTGGGGGGGGGGGTGTCGCCTTCATAGGTGTTGCTCGGTTTATCGAGCAGTAATGAAGGTATTTTCGAGGTAATGCGTGGTGACAGCGGTTCCCGGCGGCGGAAGGACCGGACAGGGCAAAATCGTCTAGGTATGGCGAGTTATTTAGTGGACATTGGGACCAGTCTGTGCATCAAATTTTCGGAAAATACCGCTAACCATCCGCTCAAGGGGGGCGCTGTACTGCTATACCCTTGGCTACCCATTGATTCCATTGGGGTTTTTCTGGAATCGAAAGTGAGACGGGGTCGAAAATTGACTAACAAACTAGTGATCTAGTTGGGCTACCAAACTAGTCAACTAGATTTTTGTTGATTTTCAAGTCAACTTTTTTTGTTGAGAATCGTTCTCGCAGAAAGATGATCACCTTCTTGTCTATAAAAAAATAATTAAAAAGTTTTTATATATACAGAGAACAAAGGGGAGCCTCCGGCAGGTACCCACGGCCTGCCGGCTCAAAAATCGGACAGATTGATCCCTTCAAAGGTAGGGGGGTCTCGGCCCCCGGGTGGAAACGGCATTTGATCCGTTCATAGCTGGGTCAGGCGGGCTCCAGCTCCTTGTCCAGCGCCCGCTTGATGGTCTGCACGGTGGTCTTGGAACACTCGCAGACCGTGGCCACCCGGCGAATCGGCATGCCGGCCTTGAGGCAGGCTTTCACCCGAGCGTGCCCTCTTGACTCAACCCGACAACGGAACTGTCCCCGCCCTAGACACTAACGCCAACAACCTGCATGCCTTGTCGATGTGAATCCTTCGCTACTCCGCCGAACCTCGGTTTAAGGTGCACTTCAAATTGCAGTACAACATCCATCAACCCTTGGTACCGATTAGTGTTATGCCTAGGCAAACTATTGACTTGGCGGAAGAGATCGACGAAGCCCGGAACGACATTGCAAAGCGCAACGGAATCACCACAGCCGCGGCGATGCGTCGTACTTTTGCTCTATTGGTCGTAGCAGACAGAAGAAACAGGAGGTTTTTCTCTCCATTGTCAGGGAAAGAGCGATCGCACCTTTGAGGCTGGGTGTCTGATGGGCGTGGGCAGTGGTGCAAGAGAGGATGTCAACCTGGTCAAGGTTTTTGCCGCCGGAGGGGCGTTTCCGTCAGTGAAGGAGAGCGCTGCGCTCTGCATTCGTGAACCTTCGACCAACTGTCGGCTTTTCACTCGACTGTTGTGTCGTTCGTACTTCAGGCTTGGCTTAAGGCTTGTTACATCGAGTTCATAGTTCACCTTCTAAAGTGAGAAGCCTCTTCGCATGTTGCACGGTGGTTTTGGAGCAGCCGCAAACCATCGCGACTTGTCGGTATGACATGCCTGCATCTAGACAGAATTTGATTCGAGCATGTAGAGCGGTGTTTCTCTTGCGCCCCTTGTACTTGCCCTCTGCCTGCGCCTTCTTAATCCCCTCCAAGGAACGGCGCCGACGATCGTCATAGTCCTTGCGCGCGACTGCCGCAAGCATGTCAAGCATCATCAAGTTCAAGGCTGACAGCATTCGATGGGTAAAAGTATCGACCTCCTCGCTTGCCATCAGCCGGTGAGAGATGGGTAAGTCTAAAGCGATTATATGCACCCCCTTCGCCTGAATAATCGCGCGCAGAGTTTGCCAGTCCGCGAAATTCAGCCGGCTGAGTCGATCCACCTGCTCGCATAGGAGGAAGTCGCCTGGCAGGGAGTCATCCAGCAGGCGGAACAGTTCTGGTCGGTGCAGCTTCGTACCAGATTCGTTTTCTAGGTAAAAACCGGCGATGAACTGACCATGTTGCTCGGCAAATGCTTTTAGCAATTGCCGGCTTCGCTCAACGTCCTGCTCTGGAGTGGAGACCCTCAAATACGCTCGGACCAGGGGATTGAAAGGGGGCATTAGACCTCCAATAAGTGTGGGGGAACTTGAGCAAAGCAAAAAAATCCAAATTGACGCCTTCATAGTTCAGAAGTGAATGGGACGGCTGACCAGGTCATGAGTTGCGGTACGATAAAGTGCTAGTTCGCGGTAAACCGTGGCCTGCCCGACGCCAAGCTGCTTGGCAATATCGACCTTAGTCACGCCCTCGCCCGCCAGGCGCAGTATGGCCGCGCGTTTCTCCTCGTGGATTGGCTTACGCCCCTTGTACTTTCCGGCCTTCTGCGCTTTGTCGATCCCCTCGCGCTGCCGCTCCAGCATCATTTCCCGCTCAAACTGGGCAATCCCCCCCAACACGGTCAGGATTA
>RCUR01000607.1_pt1 | contig 12791 bp, 17 predicted proteins | sample 2166151 | NCBI WGS metagenome assembly RCUR01 (sample SAMN09932785, study PRJNA488358) | compost metagenome | isolation source: compost soil in an enriched community | place: Germany: Experimental Botanical Garden
GTCACCGACCAGCCCCAGCGTGTCCAGGTGCGCCTGTTGCAGGACTTCACCCTTGCCGGACTTGAGTGGATAACGGTACAGCGCGCTCAGACGCAACATGGCCAGCTCCTGATTGGCAAAAACGCCACCCTATACGAGCTTGATCATCGAATCAAAGGCTGACGTGGTGCCAACCTTTTTTGCGCTGTTGTCAGGCAGTGACTTCGTCGCGCATCAGACGCTCACGCACCACGTCGACCAGCTTGTCGGGCTGGAACTTGGACAGGAAGTTGTCGCAACCGACCTTCTTGACCATCGAATCGTTGAAGCTACCCGACAGTGAGGTGTGCAGCACCACATACAAGCCGCGCAGGCGAGGGTCGTTACGGATCTCAGTGGTCAGGCGATAGCCGTCCATTTCCGGCATTTCGGCATCGGTGAACACCATCAACAGCTTGTCGGTCATCTCGACCCCGGAGTCCGCCCAGCCCTTGAGCAGCTTCAGGGCCTTGAGACCATCGCTGGCAATGTGCATTTTCACCCCAAGCTGCCCCAGGGTGTCGCGCAACTGCGACAACGCGACGTTGGAGTCGTCCACCAGCAGCACCTCACGGCCACGGGCGCGCTCAAGTACCGGATCTTCGAGCTTTTCACGGGAGACCTTGGCGCTGTAGGGCACGATCTCGGCCAGGACTTTTTCGACGTCGATGATCTCCACCAACTGGTCATCGACCTTGCTGATGGCGGTCAGGTAATGCTGGCGACCGGCACTGGTTGGCGGCGGCAGGATGGCTTCCCAGTTCATGTTGACGATGCGGTCCACGCCACCGACCAGGAACGCCTGCACCGAGCGGTTGTACTCGGTGACAATGATGGTGCTGTTGGGGCCAGGTACCAGCGGGCGCATGCCGATGGCCTGGGACAGATCAATCACCGGCAATGTCTGGCCACGCAGATTGATCACGCCACAGACAAACGGATGGCGCTGCGGCATCAAGGTCAGCTTGGGCAATTGCAGGACTTCCTGCACCTTGAACACGTTGATCGCGAACAATTGCCGACCGGCCAGGCGGAACATGAGGATTTCCAGGCGATTCTCACCCACCAGCTGCGTGCGTTGATCTACCGTGTCGAGAATGCCGGCCATTAATGACTCCTGGGCTTTTCTGATGAATTCACTAAAACAGCGTATCGGCGGACGCCACCGCTTCTTGACCCTCGAATACAGGCCCGCAAAAAAATTGATGTCACATTAACATCATGCTCTACTGAATGGACCCTCTCTCCTGGCAGCGCGACCAACAAATACGCGACAGGTTCCACGCCATAAGGGAATCCCCTAGGCACAATCAGGACCAACCTGATATTCGCGATATCCAATAGCCATTAATGTGACGCCATTCTCATTGCATGAATGGAGTCAGGCTTTTGTTTTTGATCACAGAACCAACGCCAGGCCTCTATTTCAGCCAATCGGAACACGCTTCACGGGGGCGTGCTGTAGCAGCGCCTCACGCCAACGTTGATATCGGTGCAATGGATAAGCGCGTGTCAGATACACACAGACCTTGCGTCGTCCATCCTGAAAAACCGGAACTGTCTTACAGACTTGGCAGGTTATCTGGCAGTAACTTACGCCCGTTCACTCGACTCCCAATTGCGCCACCTGACTTGATGTCGTGGAGAAAAGCATGCTGAACGATCGTAAAAACTGGAGCCAACGGTTGCCTGAATTCCTGATCGAAGCGGAAACCCTTCTGGCCAAGTCAGAGGAGTGCCTGGCCCACCTGCAACTGATCAACAACGATCAGGATGCCATCGATTGCATGCTCGGCACGCTACTCACGCTGGCCAACCGTGCGGACGCACTGGCACTGGGGACGGTGTCGGAATTCGCAACGTCCATCCACGCACTGCTCAGCCAGGCGCCCCCGCAAATCGACCTGCACGCCCAGGCCCTTTGCGCCTTGAAAGAATGCTACACGTTGATGGCCTGGCAACTGGAACTGGTCGACGTCCATACCGGTGAACTGAGCCTCGACAAAGCCGAGCAGGTGTCGTTGCTCGAAGCGTTCGCGATGGAAATCGGACGTGCCCCCCTGCGGTTCAGCGTTCCCGCCAAAGGCTATGCGCGTGCGACTCTCACGGCCAGACATGCCTGAGTCCCACTGCGCACCTCCCCCCGAACAACTATTGACACGCCATGTAACATTTAATCATGTCGCCTTTGAATAACTCATATCCAACAACGACATGGCCGATGTAAGCCCAATGATTGGCGAGCACTTCGAATACGCCAGAACAACCCGTTCAAAGCCGTGAATAGTCATCAACCGGCATTCGGACTCAAGCCTGTTCCTGCCCGTTGAACAATAGAGGGCAAACGCGACCAGGCGTGCCTTAAGTGTTAACATGCCGTCCAATTAATTGACGCTACATTAATGGCACTCTGAATCCAGCCCGGCATTGCCTTCTGGTAAGTGCAAAACCCGATTGTGACAATCAGGCTGCGCTAATTTGAAGCGGACCATTCATTTACCCGGTTTTTCCAGACACAGTCCCGTCAACCTCCATGACCGGCCTGCCCGCAGCGAACACTCATTGGCTCCATCAGCTATGCACGCCGGCCTGAAATCCATCCAAACCTGGCGCCTGTCCCGAACGAACCTGCGCCGGATCACCCTGCTGCTTTGCCTTTGTTCGGCAGTGGGCAGCGTGCTGGTTTATGGCCTCTCCATCCCCATGCCGCCGGTATTGGTAGCGTTGAACCTGGTGGCTGCAGGCTGTGCCCTGGAGCAGTATTGCCACTCGCGCAGGTCCATCAAGTTTCAGCCGCAGGAACTTGCCGACCGCCTGCTGCAAGTGCAGGAAAACGAACGTCATCGACTCAGCCGTGAACTGCACGACGACATCGGTCAATTACTGACAGCCGCCAAACTACAAGGCGAATGGCTCAAACGCCGCCTGCCTGACGACCAGCAAAGCCAATGCGCCGTGTTGTGTGAAACCCTGGAAGAAACGCTGACAAAAGTTCGCGATATGTCCGCGCTGCTCAACCCAAGACAACTGACCAGCCTTGGCCTGGAAGCCAGTTTGCGCGCGCACTTGCTCAAGACACTGGCCAATACCACCGTGAAATGGAGCCTCGAATGCCACCAGCGCCTGACCGGCATCCCGGAGGAAATGGCAGTGGCGGCGTTTCGAATTACCCAGGAAGCCATTACCAACATCCTGCGCCATGCACAGGCCCAAAACCTGTTGGTCCGCTTGCAGCGTACCCCCCAAGGGCTTGCGCTGTTCATCCGTGACGACGGACAGGGGTTCTCCCCCGCTGTCCATCCTGGCCGTGAAGGGCAGTGCGGGATGGCCGGGATGTCAGAGCGGGTCGAGCAATTGGGCGGCACCCTGAGCGTCACCAGTGAGCCCGGCAAAGGAACGCAGATCGACGCACTTTTTCCCTGGGCGCCCCGCGCGCTTGAACGGGCCAGCACGAATAAGGTTCTACATTGACTTGCAACTTGCTTCTGGTGGATGACCACTCACTCATCAGGGCCGGTGTACGCGCACTGGTCATGGACATTCCCGGTTACTCCGTCATCGGAGAAGCCACTGATGGCGCCCAGGTGCTCGAAATGGTCGAGCACCTGCGACCAGACATCATTCTGCTGGATCTGTCCATGCGCGACATCGGCGGGCTCGAAGCGCTGCAAAAGCTCAAGGCGGTTCGCCCCCAGAGCAAAGTGTTGATCCTGTCGATGCACACCGAACCGGCGTTGATCATGCGTGCCCTGGAATCGGGAGCCCACGGCTACCTGCTCAAGGACACCACCGCCACGGAACTGGAGCATGCGCTCGAAGCCTTGCGCAACAACGAACGTTACCTGAGCCCGGCCATTGCACACACGGTGATCAATCAGGCACTGGTACAGACATACCGACAACAGCCGGAAACCATCGAGACCCATAACCTGACGGCACGCCAACTGGAGATCCTGCGCTTGATCGTACGCGGCAAATCCACTCGCGAGATTGCCAATGGCCTGGGCCTGAGCATCAAGACCGTTGAAACCCATCGCTCGCAAATCATGAAACGCTTGCAGATCTTCGATGTGGCAGGCCTGGTGCTGTTTGCCGTGCGCGAGCAGATCATCAGCCTCGACGACTGATCTGCATCAGCCCCGAAAGCAAGCCTCCCCCGAAGGCGCTCACCCTCTCCAGCGGCACCGGCGCAATGCTGACATCCAGAAACCCGTCGTCACCAAGCTGTCAGCACTGCACCTTGCCTGCGTCCAGCAGCGTTGAACGTGTCGAGTTTTTTCTTACACGCCGCGACGAATTAGCCGAATTGACGGTCAATTGATATTGGAACACCTTGTGTCAGTCGTTATCAGAAACAGATTGGCCACACACAAGGATGTGCATCCATATGACAAACCATGACTTGCGAATCCCGGCAATCCGCACGGCAGCCCCGAAGGACGATCAGCGAGCGGAATGCCTGTGCAGCCTCGACTCAAGCAAAGGAAGCACCCTGGAACCTCGCCTTGCCGAACTGGAGGCCCACCTCAGGTATATCCGCAGAGACATGGATGCGGCTCGCAGCGACCTGAAATCCATCCAGCACAGGCTTGCGTACTCAACAGGCGCAATGACCGTGATCATCGGACTCGTCAGCTGGATCGCCAACAGCCGTATCGATCAACTGGTCATGCTGCTCAACTGACAGAGCCGCAGGACGGTGCGCCAGGCCCATGCGGCCCGCTGTCAGGCCTGACGAGGTAGCGCTGCTGTGAAGCTCAGCCGAGTACTTCACTTAGCGGGATGAAGTTGACCCAATCACCCTCGACCAGGGTGCGCCCCTCAAGCACTTCGACCAGCCCCTCGGCCCATGCCGCGCTACGCAAGACTCCGGAACTCTGGTTTGCGTAGACAATCGCCCGCCCCTGCTCCAGCCGACCGCGAAGGTACTCCCGCCGATTGCCCGCCTTGGACCAGACAAATCCCGCCGGGACCTGGAACTGCAATGGGGCCACTGCTTGCACGCCTTGGCGGCGCAAGAGATAAGGCCGGGCCAGCAACGCGAACGTCACCAGTGTCGAGGCCGGGTTCCCTGGTAGCCCAATCACCGGCACGCCTCGAAAGTGACCGAACGTCAACGGCTTTCCGGGTTTAATGGCCAGCTTCCACAACGCCAGCTCACCCTCTTCACGCAAGGCGACCCCCAGGAAGTCGGCTTCACCAACCGATACGCCACCCGTGGAAAGAATCAGGTCAACACTTCCAAGCTCAGCGAGTCTCGTGCGAGTGGCCTGCAGATTGTCCGGAAGAATACCGGCATCCACCACCTCGCAGCCCAGGCGCTGCAGCCAGCTGCACAGCAATACCCGATTGCTGTTGTAGATCTGTCCGGGACCCAGCGCCTGCCCCGGCTCGATCAGTTCGTCGCCGGTAGACAGTACGGCGACGCGCACCTTGCGCACCACCTCGAGCTCCGCGCACCCCAGTGAAGCTGCCAGGCCTTGCTCGATAGGTCCCAAACGGGTGCCGGCACTCAGCACCTGCTCGCCCACTGTGGTTTCCTGGCCTTGTGGGCGGATGTTCTGCCCGACCTTCATCGACTCGGTGAACCGTACCCTCAAGTCACTCAGGACCTCGGCGTTTTCCTGCATTTCGACGCAATCCGCGCCGGCCGGCACCGGTGCGCCGGTAAAGATTCTGGCGCACGTACCGGGCGCCAAGGGCTCCGGTACTTGCCCGGCGAATATCTTCTGACTGACCGCCAATGGCTCGCCCGTCCAGTCGGCCAGCCGCAGGGCGTAGCCGTCCATGGCACTGTTGGGCCACGGCGGCAGGTCAAGGGTCGATATCAGGTCATTGGCCAGCACACGCCCCTGGACGGCAGCCAGCGGCAATCGCTCACGCTCGTCAATGGGCGATGCTCCGGCCATTTCCAGCAGGCGTGCCAATGCCACTTCGACGGGCATCAAGCTGCCCATCTTGCCTGGCTTACCCGCGGGATTCACAGGGTGCCGCCTGTTTCAGGTGAGTGACGAAGTTGCAGGGACGGTGACGCGCATCCAATTGCTCGGCGAGTATGCCATCCCAACCGGTTCGCACCGCGTTGGTGGAACCTGGCAGGCAGCAAACCAGTGTGCCATTGGCCAGGCCTGCAAGCGCACGCGACTGAACCGTGGAGGTGCCAATATCAGCGACCGATATCTGTCGAAACAACTCGCCAAACCCGTCGACCTGCTTGTCCAGCAGGCAGCTGACCGCTTCAGGCGTACTGTCACGCCCGGTGAAACCCGTCCCCCCGGTAATCAGCACCACTTGAACCAGGTCATCGGCGATCCAGGTGGCGACTTGCGCACGTATTTTGTACAGGTCATCTTTAAGCAGGACACGCGCAGCCAGGTTGTGGCCGGCAGCGCTCAAGCGGTCGACAAAGACCTGGCCCGAGGTATCGGTTTCCAGCGTGCGGGTATCGCTGACAGTCAGCACCGCGATGTTCAGCGCAACGAAAGGTACATCGGCCTTGGCTTTCATAGGCTCGTCCAGTTGTAGGAGAAACAGCCCGGTGTTATATCACAGAGCCCTGTTTTTTTGCCCCACCGATGGAGAGGCGTCATGCCCCTGAATACTGAGTTACCGCCCTGCTCCATCCTGCTCCTGGCGGGCGGGCGTGGCCAGCGCATGGGTGGTCAGGACAAAGGGTTGCTCGAATGGCAGGGCCTGCCTCTGATTGCGCATCTGTACCAACGGACCCGGGGCTTGACCGATGACCTGATCATTTCCTGCAACCGCAATCTTGACCGCTATGCGCCCTATGCCGATCAGTTGGTACACGATGACAACAGTGATTTCCCTGGCCCTTTGGCAGGTATTCGCGCCGGGCTGAAGGCCGCACGCCACCCCCACCTGATGGTGCTGCCGTGCGATGTGCCACGCCTGGACGCCGAACTGCTGAAAACCATGCGTGAGGCGGCCCGCCAGCACCCGGAAAGACCCTTGATGGTGCGTCAGGGTGAACACTGGGAGCCGTTGCTGTGCATTATCCCTGTCGCGCTGTCAGATGAGTTCGACAAGGCCTGGAGTGCGGGCGAGCGCAGCCCTGGACGGATCATGCGCACGCTTGATGCCTTTGCACTGCAGTGTCCCGAGAATGATCGGCGCCTGGCCAACCTCAATACCCCGGAGCTGTTAAGTCTGCACGCAAGCGTGTCAGAATGACCTATTCTGGAACTTGCAGGCGCGCTGTACGTCTCAAGTTCAGACATCAAGAATTCATTTGCGGAGACATCTCATGACTCATCGGACCCTCGCCACTTTCATGCTTGCCTTGGGCCTGGCCGCCCTCGCGGGCTGCTCCTCACCTGCAGTCATCACCTTGAATGACGGCCGCGAAATCCAGTCTGTCGACACCCCTAAATACGATGCCAGGTCGGGTTTCTATGAGTTCGAACAGCTGGACGGCAAGCAAACCCGCATCAACAAGGATCAGGTTCGCACCGTCAAGGACCTGTAAGTCGCGACGCGTTCCGGATACACGACCAAGCCCGCCCAGCGCGGGCTTGTTGTTGTCTGGAGCGGCTCACCAGTCCAGGCTGATGGTGCTTTCGAACACCCGCTCCTGGCCGGTCACCGGGTCGACGAAGCGCAAGCCTTTGGCCAACAGCTTCAAAGGATTGGCGTAGTCATCCTCTGCATCTTTCAAGACGTCGGGATAGAAGGGGTCATTACAGATACTCGCCCCCAACGCGGCCATGTGAACCCTCAGTTGGTGTTTTTTGCCCGTCACCGGGTACAACGCGTAGCGCCACAGATCAGCATTTTTTTCTACGACCTCGATCGCGGTTTCGGTATTGCTGATGCCTGGCCCCTCTTGCATACGGAAAAAGGGCTGACCATCGACCAGGCGGCTTTTGTGTACCAAGGGAAACGACAACGTCGGCAACGCACGGGCAATGGCTTCATAGTGCTTTTCGATGGTGCGAGTCGGAAACAGTGACTGATACGCCGAACGGCTTTGCGGATTGGCGGAAAACAGCACAAGCCCCGCCGTGTGCCGGTCGATACGGTGCAGTGGCACCAGGTGTGGATTGTCCAGGCGACGGATCAACCGACGCAGCAACGTCTGCTCGACATATTCGCCAGCGGGGGTCACCGGCAGAAAATGGGGTTTATCCGCTACCACCAGATGCTCGTCGGCGTACAGGATCGTTTCCACAACAGGGATATTCTTTTCATCAGGCACTTCGCGAAAATAATGGATTCGCAGGCCCTCCTTGTACGCCAGGTCCAAGGCAATCGCCTGGCCTTGACCGTCGAGCACACGACCACGGGCGATCCTGTCCAGCCATTGTTCACGACCAATGGCGCTGAAGTGTTCGCACAGGCAATCAAGCACGGTCGCCCAGCTGCCTGGGGGCAGGTATAGCGTACTGGCCTGGTTCTGTGCGGCGGAAAACGATGAGGTGGACATACGAAAGCTCTGGCCGTTAATGCTGATGGCTATTATCCAACAATGGCTTGAACGGACCTAGGACAGATTCCACACGGCCCCCTCTGATGTCCGTCACGCGGTCAAGGACTCGCGCAGCGCTGCCGCGTCGGTGAACTCTTTCAACCAGCGCAACACATCGACGGCTTCCCAGCGGCCAGGATCATAAAGCGCATACAACAAGCCCTGGTAACCGACCACATCCAGCTGACGGTGATACCCGGCGCGCTGAAACAGGGCCTCGATTTCGGCAAAACAGGTATTGAAGTGCACTTTGTTGAACGGTGTTTTCCCTTCCGTCACCAGGCCATCCAGGCGTAACTCCCGTACCGCCTCGCGTACCACGTCGACCGACATCCGGTTCACGCCGGCTTTCAACTGTTCAACCTTGACCATGTTGCATCCCTCTCATTTCGTAATCCCGTGCGCGCGCCAGATGCTCAAAGCAATCGGGCCCGCAAGGTCAACCTCATCCGCGCCCCACATAGCTGACAACCCACAGCACCACCCCCCAGATCGGGGCCGGGTCGAGCTCATCAAAGGGGACCGAGGGAATAGAGGGCCGCGCAGCCTTGAGCAGCAGCCCGCCCTTGGGGTCCGCCGCCAGCAGGCGCACGCAGTAATCGTTTTCGCTGTCGAGATGGGCCACCACGTATTGATCCTGGACAGGCTGGATCGAACGATCGACGATCAGGCGGTCACCGGGATAAATACCGAATCCCAGCAAACTGTCGTCATCAACCAGGACCGCACGCACCTGCTCGGCCCCCAGACCCACGATCCGGTCTAGCGAGAAGTCGCAATGCGCCTGCTCTCGAGCGGCGCAATGCAGGGTACTGATGCTCAGCTCACCGGAATCCGGCAGCTGCAAGCGCTGACGACTTGCGAGTATGGTGAGGGACATGACGGCCACCCGAATAACTGTATGCACATACAGTAAACGAATATTCGAGCGCGCGCCAACGCATTACAGGCAGATCACGACAAACGGAGTCCGTGTCGCAACAAAAGCCAGGGGTCAACGCAAAAACGCCACGACTTGCTCGGCATCGAAGGGCCAGCCCAGTTCGGCCCCCGTATCGACCCGGCGCAACACCGGAATTCGCAAGCCATAGGCTTCAAACAACGCGTCACTGTCCGCAATGTCCACCAGTTCCACCAACAATCCGTGCTCGACCAACGGCATCAGTTCCGCTTCGGCGAGTTCACAGAGATGGCAGCCAAGGGTGCCGAACAACTGGCATTCAGAAGGCATGAGGTACAGATCACCAAGGAATGGGTGATCATTCTAGGCCGGACATGAAAAACCGTCGAGCGCCAGCCACTCCCATGAGGAGGTGAGGCCGCGCGCAGATCGGGGTGCAGATCATTGCGCACCCGGCGCCCCTCAGTCCTGGCTGACGGCACCGATCTTGTGGATCGACAGGTCAGCACCGTAGTACTCCTCTTCCTGGCTCAGGCGCAGACCATGCAAGCGTTTGATTGCGCCATACACCACAAGCCCCCCGATCAATGCCACCACAATACCCAGCGCCGTACCGATCAATTGGCTGATCAGGCTGACACCACCCAGCCCTCCCAACGCCGTCTGGCCAAAGATCCCGCAGGCAATGCCGCCCCAGGCGCCACACAAGCCATGTAATGGCCAGACGCCCAGCACATCATCGATCTTCCATTGGTTTTGCGCGGCAATGAAACACCCGACAAACAACGCCCCGGCAATGGCACCGGTCACCAGGGCCCCCACCGGGTGCATCAGGTCCGAGCCCGCGCAGATCGCGACCAGCCCGGCCAGCGGTCCATTGTGTAGAAACCCCGGGTCGTTACGGCCAACGATCAATGCGGCCACGGTGCCGCCAACCATGGCCATCAACGAATTGACCGCCACCAGACCGCTGACCCCCTGCAGAGTCTGTGCGCTCATTACGTTAAAGCCGAACCAGCCGACGATCAGAATCCACGAACCCAATGCCAGGAACGGAATACTCGACGGAGCAAACGCCACCAGACGCCCGTCGCGGTACCGTCCATTGCGCGGTCCGAGTAGCAGTACTGCCGCCAATGCCAACCAGCCGCCCATGGCATGCACCACCACCGAACCTGCAAAGTCATGGAAGCCGGCACCAAAGCGCTCGAGCAACCAGGCTTGCAGACCCAAATTGCCATTCCAGACAATGCCCTCAAAAAACGGATAGATGAACGCCACGATCAGCGCGGTGGCGCACAACTGCGGTATGAACCGCGCCCGCTCGGCAATTCCGCCGGAGATAATGGCTGGAATGGCGGCGGCGAACGTCAGCAGAAAGAAAAATTTCACCAGCCCATAACCGTGATCGACACTGATCACCGAGGCCGGTTGCATGAAATGGACGCCGTATGAGATCCAGTAGCCTATAAAGAAGTAAGCCAGGGTCGAAATGGCAAAGTCGCTGAGGATTTTCGACAAGGCATTGACCTGATTCTTTTGACGAACCGTACCGACTTCCAGGAAGGCGAAACCGGCATGCATCGCCAGGACCATGACCGCGCCGATCAGGATGAAGAGCGTGTTGGAACCGTGGACCAGACTGTCCACTGCACTTTGCAGATTTTCCATGGGGTTGGCAGACCTTCAATCCGGAAAAAGCACCAAAGCAGTTCGCCAGGCCTTTTTGCGCACCAAGTTGACACCTCCCCTGGCATCAACTCGCCTTACGGCGAACCGTTTTGGCGCAAAAAAAACGGCGGGGTCAATCCTTGCCTGGATGTTTCCGCTGATTACTATTATTTAGGTTAAGGTTTTCGCGAAGCACGCCCGTTTTCAGCACCACAGCACCGATTGACGCACCACGACATAGCAAAAGCTGTACCAGCCATTTGCACTGAACCTTCGCAAACGGCTCATACTCGAACACTTCACACGCCACTTATGGAGATCACCATGGCCAGCAAAACGGAAAAGACTGCTCAAGAAATCCTGATGGAAGATTTTCAGACACTGGTCAGTGACACCGAACGGTTGCTGGAACACACCGCGACACTGGCCGGTGATCAAGCCGACGAACTGCGCGGTCAGATTCACGAAAGCCTGTTGCGCGCCCGCGAGACCCTGAAACTGACCCAGGACTCCCTGAACGAGCGCGGCAAGGCCGCTGTCTCTGCGACCGAAGACTATGTCCAGGCCAACCCCTGGCAGTCGGTGGGTATCGCGGCTGGGGTGGGCTTTCTGATTGGCCTGCTGGCGACTCGGCGCTGATATGGCGATCGGTGAATCCGGCTCGCCGGAAACAGACTCCGGCTCCTCATCGCGGCGCCTGGGCGCCGCGTTCCTAGGGTTGCTGCACAGTCATGTCGAGTTGTTCGGCATCGAGTTGCAAGAGCAAAAGGCGCGTACGGTCAGCCTGTTGCTGTTCGCCGGCCTTGCGCTGGTGTTCGCCCTGCTGTTGCTGGTGGGTCTTTCGGCACTGGTGTTGATTGTGTTTTGGGACACCTATCGCCTGACGGCCATCGTTGGCCTGTGCGTGTTCTATGCGCTCGCGGCCCTGTTCTGCGGCATGCGCCTGAAAGCCGCGGTCTTCGACGAGTCGTCGCCGTTCCACGCCACCCTCGAAGAGCTGAACAACGACAGGGAGCGCCTGCTGCCATGAGCCTGCCCGAGATCCCCAAGAACAGCTCGCGGCAAGAAATGCGCAAGGCCCTGATCCGCCTGCGCATGGAAATGCATCGCCAGGAAATACGTCATGAGTCCCGGCAATTGCTGCAACCCTTGCAGCGAATACGCGGCATGTCGCAAACCCTGCAGGAGGGCCTGGGCATCAAGCACGCGCCACTCTGGGGAGTGGCCGCCGTGACCTTGCTGGGTTTTCTCACCGGCAAGGGCGCCAAGGGTGGAGGCCTGCGCAATGTCTCCCGATGGGTGCGGCTGGGCACCACACTGTTGCCGCTGATCAAACTGGTGATGCAAGGCACCTCACGCAAAGACTAGTCCGCTGTCATTGGCCGCAGTGTTGCGGGCTCGAACCTCTTTATCGAGAGGTTCGATGTCGTCTGCCCGTTTACCGAGTATCGATACCGACGGGCTCGGGCTCGGGTTCCCCTTGCAGCCGGCGGCACGAACCGGGAAGCTATCGCATCAGTCACCCTACGGAGAGCCCAGCCTTGGATTGGCATACCCTGCTTAATCGTGAACGCCTCGGGAAGCCGGTGCACAGCCCGGAAGAACTCGGCCGCAGCCCTTTTCACAAAGACCACGACCGGGTCATTTTCTCCGGTGCTTTCCGCCGGCTGGGGCGCAAGACCCAGGTCCATCCGGTCACCAGCAACGACCATATCC
>RCUR01000608.1_pt1 | contig 12787 bp, 7 predicted proteins | sample 2166151 | NCBI WGS metagenome assembly RCUR01 (sample SAMN09932785, study PRJNA488358) | compost metagenome | isolation source: compost soil in an enriched community | place: Germany: Experimental Botanical Garden
CTCCTCGATCGCCTGACGCATGGAGTAAACATGAAATGGCTTGGGCTTGTTATCCGGACCAAGCGGCATCGCCGGGTTCGCTGGGCGGCCAAACAGCTCCAGCGTTTTACCCTTCGGGGTTGCCGTAAAGGCGAAATAGCTGATGTTCTGGCTGCCGCCACGAGCGGCCAGCGTCATGTTCATCACATCTTCGCCACTGAGCTCCTCTTCCCCATCCAGCTGCTCGGCCATCAATACCTCACGCAACTGGCGCGCCGTGCTGCCGGTCTGGCTTGAATGCGCCTCATCGGCAACCACCGCAAAGCGAGAGCCTTTCAGGGTGGTCGACTCCTGAATGGCCTTGAGTACGTGCGGGAAGGTTTGAATGGTGACGATGATGATGGGCGTGCCACTGGCCAGTGCCTCGGTCAGCTGTGCCGACTTGGAGCCATCCCCCTCTTCCCGGTTGATGCGACTCACCACCCCATCAGCATGGTCAAACTGGGCAATGGTCTCTTGCAACTGGCTGTCGAGCACCGTTCTATCGGTAATCACAATCACCGAATTGAACAACTTCTCCCCTTTATCCAGGTAGAGCGAGGCCAGCTGATGGGTCAGCCAGGCAATCGAGTTGGATTTGCCAGACCCTGCCGAGTGCTGGATCAGGTACTTCTGACCAGCCCCCTCCTGTCCCACCGTGGCCAACAAATTCTGAACCACTTTCCACTGGTGATAGCGAGGAAAGATCATCGTCTCTTTCTTCTTCTGCCGCCCCAGCTCATCCTCTTCCACCTTGACCTCAAGGTGCAGATAGCGACTCAGTATCCGCAGGAAGTTATCCGGTTGCAGGATCTCTTGCCACAGATAACCGGTAGCAATGCCCTCCTCACCATTCACTGGCAAGGGCTGATCATTGCCCGCCCCACCCTCACGGGTGCCCTGGTTGAATGGCAGGAAGAAAGTCGAGTCGCCCGCCAGTTTAGTGGTCATCGCCACCTCGAACTGATTCACTGCAAAGTGCACCAGCGCCCCGCGGCGAAAACTCAGTAGTGGCTCATCACGCCCATTGGTCTTGGGCAGACGATCTTCCCGATACTGTTTCTTGGCATTCTCCAGCGACTGCTTGAAGCAAGATTTGAGCTCCAGTGTCGCTACCGGGATGCCGTTCAAAAAGAGGGTCAGATCGATACGGCCATCATAGCCATGGGGGCTATAAACCAACTCGGGCACCACCCGCAGCCGGTTGGCTTGATAGCGAGCCAGTAGTTCTGGATTCAAGTCATGATCAGGCTTGAAGCTGGCGACCTTGAGTCGATGGCCGCGATCTTCAATCTGGTTACGCAGCAACCACAGGGTTCCCCCTTCGCTGCGTTTCAACTGACGTACCGCACCATCCAGCAGGTGGCGTTCCGGCTGCTCGCCGTAGGTCTTGCAGAATTTCTGCCACCCATTAGGCTGGCTCTCTTGCACAAAGGCGATCAAGTCCTCCGGATAGAGTGCTCGCTCTTTATCGTAGTGAGACGACTCACCCACCAGCCAGCCCGAAGCAGCCAGCTGCTCGATAATATGGTCTTGAAACGCCTTTTCCCGTGCTTTGTTATCCATTGTTATTCCAGTCATAAATAAAGATGGTCAACCAATATCGCTTAATCGTTCCTTCCCCAAGCGTCGTATTCCATGTTTGACAAACCATAAGTGCCGTGCCGAATTTTGGCTTGTGGTTTACCAAATCGGCCGATCTCTTCCGGTACAGCGGTACGTGCCAAATAGGCTGCAATATCGGGATCGTGACAGGTATTTGGTAACTTCACGCCTGATGCACCCACAGGTCTTTTCGGGCAGCGTTGTTCCAGATGCTGTTTGTATTTCTTTTTACCAACGCTGACTTTGCAGTAAGGACAGATACATTGGCCCGGTGCAGCCTGAAACAACGAAGGGGCTGCCCCCTCTTTCTGACTTTGGGTTGCGATAGAGGGATGCATCTTTTTGATATGTTTGTTGAGGTTCTTTTTGCCGACCTCAGTGTTGCAGTGCGGGCAAAGCATTCGGTCATTCGCAATAGGTGCCAAACTCTTGCTTTTTCTCGCTGCTGCTTTCGCCTTTTGGCTCTTTTCGCACTCCACTAGATGCTGCACTAACTGGGCGGGATCTACCGGTCTTTGGCAAAACTTACACTTTTTCGGAATAAACGCAGCAGAGCTAATGCTGGGCTTCATCGGCCCTAATCGGGGGACAAACGTCCGCGGCTCACGAGTGGTGAGTGGTATTGGTTCGCTATGACTGGGAGAAAGCTCTCGACGAGCGGCTTTCCAATTGTGTTTGGTCACCAAGTGGACAAACAGCTCATCCTCACGAACTACCTGTTGGCATTGATTGCAAACCAGCTCCCGTATCATCGCATCCCTCTCTACTCAACTAATCAACTCGTATGCCCATCACGGCAACGTCTCAATCGCCTTGTCCATGGTTTCTTTCAGCAGGGGCCAGTCGTGTGACCAGAAATGCTGTAGCTTCTTGTCGATCTGTTTTTTGCACGCCTCTTCGTCAGGCTCATCGACAGTGTGTTTTTTATCGAGCAGACGCAGTGAGTAGACCTGGCTCCATTGTGGGCTTTGTCGCAGTTTACGTGTCGACAGCGCTGCAACACCACTTTGCTCCACACGGCTAAACAGATGGTCACGCAATGAGGCATCACTGCTAGGGCCAATTATCAGTTTCAGTTCCAGCTTGTCTGTATTGCTTTGGATTTCAAACAGTACAACACGGCCACTTTTGGTCCAGTTTGAAGAACGCATCCACTTCCCGTCATCCCACGGTAAATGGGCGTAGCGAACCATTGTTCTTGTCTCACTATCGATCTCCCAACCGTGCTGTTCTGCGACAAAAGCGATAACATCTTTCGCCCAATCCCGGCGCTCGGTTCGGCCATCGCCATCAGCAGGTCTGTGCTCAAAAATCAGATCCAAGGCTTTCTGGTGCTTCTTATAAATGCGGCGACAGAGCTCCGCAATCTCGGTATCTTCCATAAAATATCGCTTGAATAGGGTGATGTAGTGCTCAATGCCGATACGGGCTGATGGCGGGATCTGATGGCCATAATCGGTGACCAGTTCGCTCAGGCATTCAATGACCTGGGCATAGCTCAGGTTTAACCAGCCGTCGCGACTGGCCTCGCTGCCGTCGAGGGTCAAGAAGACAAAGACCTTGCGATGCTCGGGGTAGCGGCGATTTACGGCCTGCTCATACCGTTCCAGCTGATTGCCGTGCTCACCGGCATCAATCTTGTTCTCGATAACAAAGACCTGGCGGTTTTGCTCGCTCACCAGCAGCAGATCGATACGATCTTGCTCGCGAAATACCTGCAGGTCGTCGTAATCGCAGAGATCGATATCAAGCAGGGAAACATCGCCACTTCGCCGATCCGGCAAGTCATAGAGCAACCTTGAAAGCAGCGATTCAAAGAAGCGCGAGCCCAAACCATGGGGCTCGCGGGGATTAAAGAGGGTGCCGAGAAAATGGGAGTGGCGGATCTCCTGACGCACCATTCCCATCGCTTCAAACAGGTTGAACTCCGAGACCATGCCCCCCAGCTTATCGAGCTCCTTACTATCGAAAATCAGCTCGGTTAGCCAGCGGTACTGCTCATCATTGCTGGCGGGAACAATAGCATCAGTCGTCTCTGTTTGCGGCATTGAACTCATGCGGCAACCTCTTCGGCGGGTGGCGTCCAGCCCCGTAGATCGATCTTACCGGTCACGGCGGCAGAGATCAGGGCCGTGCGGCGTTCTTGTAATAACTCAATCAGACCAGTTGCTCTCGCGAACATTCTGTCGAATCGTTCTGCATGTTTTCTAAGCTCCTCTCGGATTGCTCTTTGTTCCATTATGGGAGGAACTGTGACGACTAGATCTCCTTGAGCTATAAGTCCTACATATGCTCGGGTTGATTGCTTAGAACCGATAATATCTAACTGCGTCAATATCGATTTCGACTGGAATTGGTACATATAGAATGCCGCATCAAATTTATCTTCAGTCCACCGGTAATAAGTTACTTGTGGAGTAAGCATCCAATACGGCTCTGATATATCTGCAGGAATCATTGCCACCTCACCCACAGTACCCTTGTGGGTTAATAGCATATCCCCAGCTTTAGCAAAGCCAATTCTAAGCATATCAGCTCTGTTCTTTGAGATTCGTTTACAATCAGTAAGATTTACTCTTCCATCTCGAACATTATTCGCCATTAAAAATGGAATTCCATCATCGACATATTCTGAAGCTGTGGGATGTAGCTCACCATGATTACCATCTTGAAGGATTACAGCCTCTGCTCGAATCAAATTACGTAGTGTAGTCACCGTCCAATGCTCTGGCACTTGTTCGAGCCACTCGACACCAGCATTTTTCATAGGAACCTTGGGGTTCAATCCCTTAGTCACAGCTTGGGTGATCACCGCTTGTCGCTTCTCTTGTTGTTGCTTGGTAATCAACTGATCAATCCGAGCAGTTTCGTAGTCAAGGAAAGTGGCTATGGTATGCTGTTCATATTTTGATGGAATTGCTAAAGCGAAGTTACATACTTGCTCAGACGACACCGCCTCAAAGGTGCTGCCAGTTGAAATCGCATCAAATTGTATCTTTGATGTTTGCAACACCCACCAAAGATATAAATGAGCAATGTCCTCATGTGATCGAATGGCGCATAAACCTCGACCAATACCGTACCGTTGATCTGCAATGTTTACTGCACCAACAGGGGCTCTTACAGAAAATAAAAAATCACCAACGTTCGCATTTTTCTTTGCTGAATCACAATATTGTTTGGGAGTGGGTGATCGTTGACCAAACTCAGCATTCCCTTGCAGAAATGGATTGCCAATACCTAGATCATTGCAGTCTTCTGAGTTAGGAGATTGCCCCATGTTGATAGATGCAATAAATTTCAAGCGGGTGGCAATCCATTCACTTGGCACTTCCCCTAACCACTCTACCCCCGAGTCCTTATACTCCGGATAGGGATAATACTTACCTACTAGCCCCTTCTGCTGGGTCTGTACAGACTCTTTCATGAATGCACCTCCGCCAGCAGTTGCATAATATCCTTGGCCACCGCATCGAGATCTGCATCGATAGCCGCCAGATCACGGGGCGGCTGGTACTGGTAGAAGTAGCGATTGAAGGGGATCTCGTAGCCGACATAACCCACCTGACCGTCCAATGGATCAATTTTGCTGGTGTCAATCCAAGCATCCGGCACATGAGGTAACACTTCTCGTTTGAGGTAGTCGTGAATGTCCTCGCCAAGCGGAACATTCTCGTTATCCCGCAGATCCGGGTTGGCTTCCGGCTCGCCCTTGGTTTTACACACTTCGGCGGCATCGTCCTGCTCAGCTAGATGGCTCACCAGCAGCTTGAAGGCTGGAGCAGGCAGCTTTACCTCACCCAGCAGCTTGGTCAGCTGCTTTTTAAACTTGTCGCGAGAGAGCAGTTTGGCCTCAACGAACTGACCCAAGGCAGTCAGGATGGCGGATTGCAAGGAGCCATCGAGCTTGGTCCATCCCTTATCGGCGGTGAGGCTGGCAAGGCGCTCGGCATCCTGCGGGTAGAACGCCAGTTTCAGCGGCCGCTCGATGGTCAGACGGCGATAGCCAAAGGCAGTGGTGGGGAAGATTTTGGCGATCGGGCTCTCTTCGTAGCGGCTATAGAGGCTGACAATCTCGCTCAAAGCCTCATCACTCAGCTGTTTGCGCTTGGACCCCAGCGATTTACGCATCGGGCTGTGCATATCGCTGGCGTTAATCAGCAGCACCTTGCCCTTACGCTCGGCCGGTTTGTGGTTGGAGAGTACCCAGATATAGGTGGCAATGCCGGTGTTGTAAAACATATCGGTGGGCAGGGCCACCAGCGCATCCAGCAGGTCGTGTTCGAGGATATAACGGCGGATCTCACTCTCGCCACTGCCAGCCCCACCGGTAAAGAGCGGTGAGCCGTTGAGGATAATCCCGATCTTGGAGCCCGCACACTCGGCCGAGGGTTGCTGCATCTTGGCGATAAGGTGCATCAAAAATAGCAAGGAGCCGTCAGATACCCGTGGCAAGCCTGGGCCAAAGCGGCCGTTAAAACCCAGCTTGGTCGCTTCATCCCGCACCTGCTTTTCGACCTTCTTCCAGTCCACCCCGAATGGCGGGTTGGAAAGACAATAATCGAAGGTCTTGTAGGGCAACTGATCATCAGAGAGGGTATTGCCCAGCTTGATGTTGCTGATCTCCTGCCCCTTGATCAGCATGTCGGCCTTACAGATGGCGTAGGACTCGGGGTTGAGCTCCTGACCGAAGGTGGCCAGCCGTGCAGCGGGATTCAGCTCGTACAGATACTCCATGCCACAAGAGAGAAAGCCACCAGTCCCCGCGGTGGGGTCATAGATGGAACGCACAATGCCCGGCTTGCCGAGTGCCTCGTCATCACCGGCAAACACCAGGGAGGTGGTGAGCCGCACGATATCGCGAGGGGTAAAGTGTTCACCGGCGGTTTCGTTGGAGCTTTCCGCAAAGCGGCGGATCAGCTCTTCAAACACCAGACCCATGTGGTAGTTGTCTACCGCTTCCGGGGAGAGATCCACGTTGGCGAAGGAGCGAACTACCTTGTAGAGCAGATCGGCATCTTCCAGCAGGTTGATGCTGGCATCGAAGTTGAAGTGTTCGAAGATCTCACGAGCATCCTTGGAGAAAGCACGCACGTAGGCATCCAGGTTATCACCCACATGGGTTTCACCCAGCTTGGCCAGTTCCAGCGGTGAGCTGTTGTAGAAGGCGTGGCCGCTGGCATTGAGCAGGAGCTTCTCTTTGGCCAGCTCCGGCATGGCTTGGGTGGTATCTACCATGGCCAGCACCTGGGCCTTGCTTGGTGCAAGCACACACTCAAGACGACGCAGTACGGTAAAAGGCAGGATGATGCGGCCATACTGGGACTGTTTGAAATCACCGCGAAGCAGGTCGGCAACCGACCAGATCAGGCTAGCAAGGGAAGAGATATTGGTGGTCATTGGGATTCTCAAAATTCGGGGAACTGCCGAGGCATATTCAGGACCAAACGGAAATGCGGGCAGTTTACCACAGGGGGCTGACCATGGGCGTGATCCCTCCTTTATCCCAGCCCCTTCCCCCTGATGGCCACGAGACCAATAGTCATCTCACCTTTCAAGCAGGCCTGCCGATTCAGAGCTGGTACCTTTCCCCTACAACATGCGGACTCCGACCAAAATGAGTGCACTACATGCTGATTATTTGGATGTTTTATAGAGTTTTATATTCAGCTAACCATATGAAAAAGTTAATGAATATGCATAAGAATCGGCATGGAACTACAGATACGAGAAGGAATAGGGGGACAAGCTTAGGTGACATTCAGGCCCAAGAAGCCACAACTGACAGCCATCAACTACAGGAGTATTACCTTTACTGGAATGCTGCTTATGCATTTTGCATATGCAGCTTTTTAGAAGCCGAGTGAAGGAGGCTAGGTCTATCACAAATGTTGCAAAACAACAAGAATGTAACCACATGAACCCCATCTCAAAAACAATATTAAGTACACAAAAACAGCAAGCTTGGGATTGTTCTACGTCGAGCGGTCCGTATATTCCGGCCTTGTGCACGGTCATTTACGGACCTGCGGTCTTAACACTTTCTCCCATTGGGGATGTCATGTCGCCGCAGAACCAGCACCTGGCGATACCTTGTTCGAGCGTAGACGGACCGCCGATCAGCCGATGAGATGGCAGATCTAGCCAGCAAAACAATGTGTTCTGAATCATTTGTCAATCTGGAGAGATCTATGCCTCACAATGAAACTGGCGACCTTGAGTTCGCCTTGGCCGATGCTGGCCACTCCCTGAACTTCAACCTCGCTGAAGTCAAAGAGCAGTATCCCATTCTTGACGTCGCCTCTGCACTGACCGAGCAAAACGTCAAGAAAGTCGGCTCAAACACCTATCGACTGGATGATGCCAGTTGCCCCCTGTGCGGCCATAACGACTGCTTCACACTCTATCCTGACGATGACAGGTTCCACTGCTTTAGCTGCGAGGAGAGAGGGGATGTGCTCGACCTGATCGTCAAGTCAGGGCAAGCCAAGAACGCGTATGACGCCGCCTGCCTGCTGCTGTTGGGCGAACTTCAAGTCACCCCGACCGTCCACAAGGTGATTAAGCTGGAGCAGCCCGTCTACACAGCCCCACCCGCCCGCCTGCAAGAACTCTTCACTCTCGCAGCCCGCCACTATCAGGCTCGTCTGAATGTGGATGAGCTAATTGAACTGCGTGGCCATTCTGAGGAGGTGCTAGTAGGGCTGGACATCGGTTTCTCCGGTGGCCTGAACAAAGCGTTACGGGATGCTGGCTTTTCCCAAGAAGAACGGCTGGCGTCCGGTCTGGTCAAGCCCCGCAAGGATGCCTCTGACCAACTTCGTGACTTCTTCCCGAGCGGTGTCTATGTGTTCCCGCACTTCGACCGCAACGGACAAGTCAGCCGCTTCACCTTCAAGGACCCGAACAAGGGTCAGCCGTACCAACTGCCGAGCCGTCATTGGCTTAACGGGGTTCAGTTCTACGGGGAAGAGAGTCTGAATGCCCCTGGACCTGTCGCCCTGGTAGAGGGAGAGAATGACCGCCTGTCACTGGTAGATGCCGGCTGGCCAGGTCCCGCACTGGCAACCATCGGGACACTGTCACAGGCCCAGTTGGAGTGGCTTGGAAGTGAACTGGCCGACCGAGACATCATGACCTTCTTCGACACTGACGAAGCTGGCGACAAGTACCGCACCAAGGTGGCTCGGCTCGGCCTCAATCTGACTCAGGTCAAGCTGCCGGATAGCGTGAAGGACATTGATGAGTATCTGCACAGTGATAATCCACTCCCTCTGCAGGAGCTGGTGGCAGCATTTACTCTGAGAGAACCTGTAGTTGAAGCCACGGGAACACAAGATGACGATCTGCAACCAGAATCCTTCACAATTGTCCCCCGTCAGTCCATCTTGGCAGTCGAGTTCCACGACAGCCGAAACGCTGAACGGCTTGTTGAACTATGCGGCCATGACCTTAAGTATGTGCCCGAGTTTGGCAGCTTCCTCTGCTTCAATGGAACCTACTGGGAACTGGACAACCAAGCCCCTTTGCTGATGGCCAAACATGTAGGAGAAGAACTCCACCAGATTGCAAAGCAGCTACTCGATACTGCCAAAGAGAAGGATGACGAGAAGGCCATGGAATGGGGCAAGGCGGTTCGCAGTTATGGCACCCGTTGCCTCAGTCGGGCGAGCATCCAGAACATGCTGGAGCTGGCCAAGCCGATGTTGCAGATAAAACTCGCCGAGCTCAACGCCAACCCCATGCTACTCGGTGTTGGTAACGGGGTTATCGATCTGAACTGTGGACGTTTCCTTGCTGCTCGTCGAGCCCATTTGCTGACCAGTGCCAGTCCGGCTGTCTATATCTCGGGGGCTACTTGTCCACGCTGGGAGCAATTCATCAGTGAAATCACCTGTGGAGATACCGAGCTGGCCACCTTCCTGCAACGCTGTGTGGGCTACTGGATAACGGGTCGCACCGACGAGCAATTGTTGTTCTTCCTCTATGGTAATGGCTGTAATGGTAAGAGCACCTTCATGTCGGTCATCCAGCAACTGCTCGGGGACTATAGTCGGCAGATCAACAGTAACGTCCTGCTGTTTAACCGCAACGCCAGTACCGGCCCGAATCCATCGTTGACCAAGCTGGTGGATGCCCGACTGGTAGTAGCTAATGAGCTACCAGAGGGCTCTCGCATGGATGAGAACCTAGTGAAAGCCATGACGGGTGACGACATCATTGTAGCTCGTGCCCCTTATGCCAAGAGCGAGATGGAGTTCCGTCCCCGCTTCTCACTTGTAATGGTGGGGAACCACAAGCCTGTGATCCGGGATACCAGTCCCGGCATGTGGCGACGGATGATGATGATCCCCTTCAATGCAGCGTTTACGGGAGAGCAATTAGACCCGTACTTGATGCAGAAGCTTCAGGATGAACTGCCAGGTATCTTGAACTGGGCCATCCAAGGCACCCAGATGTGGTTGGCACAAGGGCTGAAACGGTCGATGCCAGCAAGCATCAAAGCCGATGTCGAGAGCTACCGTGCCGAATCCGATCTGGTGGGAAGCTTTTTGGAAGAGTGCACTCAGCCGAGCAGTAACTACAAATGCACCATGGACGAGATCTACGCTGCTTTTAGCCGCTGGGCTCAGCAGAACGGAGAGTGGAGTATGAGTAAAATCATCCTCAAGAAAAAACTTGTGGATAAGGGGTTCGAAGCAACACGCCACCGTAACAAGGCTGCAATTATTGGGATTTTGTTACGGGATGATGCATTTGATGCTTATCCAAGTGCATCCCCCACGCTCCGTCTTGCATCAAATCAGTAACATTTTCGGGGCCTGCGGGCCCCTTTTCGTTGTCGGTTATGGCCACATCACTACCCATACTGAGGCGGTACTCCGTGATCCTTCAACCTCATAACGTAAGCTGTGGAAATCTGTATCGATGAGACGATGGTTGCTAAACCACCATTGCTGTATCAATTTAGGTTCGGCGTGTGCGATACCAAGTCACTCCACCTGTGGGAGATAGCCGCTTGTCTACTTCGAAGAGCTGGGAACAATTAATGACCTCCCGCCAACTACTACATCCGTACAGCTTGGGGGATATCCCAGGACGTCTTTGGCCGATACTGCGGATGGCGTCATGTAATGGTACCCAGCCGTCCTTGCCTATTAAACGTTCTTCACATTTAAGCTGTTGGACTATGGTGGTGTTTTCCCAATTATCGACAGGCTGACCGGGCAGGATTCCGGAGAGAGCAAAATGTTTTCCCTCAGCGGAATTCATAAACTCGTACAGTTCGTTCTTGGCTTTTTCGGCAGTAGTCAAGAAGGAATGTAACGCATCTCTGTTGTCCTTGATGATGTTGACTACCGTCGCCAGAAAGTCGATTGCCTCCTGGCAACTGGCCTCAGAGTTCAACCCAAAGCGTGACAGGAAATGATGCACCAGCTCATTTCGCAACTCGACCAACTGTTTGAGCTTTTCGCTCATCCATTCCCCGTCTTCCAGACCAACGCTGATGCTGATGTACGCTCGAGCGTTCAGAACATCTTCATCAATTTCTTGCTCCTCCCCCAACGTCGTTCTCTGGTTCCACTGACCAACCAATTGACCCAGAGTCTTACCGCCTAGAAGCTGGCGGTCTCGCTCTACGTTACCAGCCAACTCATCGGAAAATCCGCTCACCTTCAGAGTGGGTAGGGCTGCTTTGAGCATCAATTCAAACTGCTGCAACTGGAGGAGACATCGCCCGTACTCCAACGCAATTTGCTCTTTCAGGTCATTCAAACCAGATTGAGCCGTGTCAGGCCTATGGTGTTCCAATGGAGCTCTTCCTTGTGCTCATTAGCATCCAGCTAATAGTGGCTATTTGAGTTGAAGTACCTACTAGATATTCACCAATGTAGCGCGTTCATAGTGCGACTTCGATAGCTGCCTGTAGCTTCTCGACTGCTATTCCACCACCATATCGGTCATAACTGATCGCTCCGTTGGTATGACCCAAGATCGCGGCAGCAAATTGTAGAGGAATACCTTTATCTTTCAGAGTGCTAGCTACCGTATGTCTCAAACTGTGGAAATCTTTAGGCACCGGCCGGTTACGGCTGAACCACTGTCCCCACAGGTGGCTGTAGCCGTCTTGGCGATGGGGCAGCTCGGTGAATAGCCTTCCCCCTGCCCTCCTCTGCACAAACGCCAGGAAGCCCGCCTCCAGCACCGCCGAGTGGATAGGGATGAGCCGCTCACTGTTGTCTGTCTTGAGCTTCTGATCGGGTCTGCTGGCCTGCACCTTGATGCACCAGATGTCATCCACCAGCACCACATCATCGGCATAGAGCTGGCAGATCTCGTTGGCTCGGGCTCCCGTGTAGAGTCCCAGCAGGGCTATCCACTTGCGATAGGGCTCCTGCTGCCCAGCCCACTCGATAAACCGCTGCCGCTCCTCCTTCGTGTAGCCGCTTCTCGCCTTGGTCTCTTTGACTCGCTGCAACTTAAGCCCGGCGAAGTGGTTGACGATCCCCTCCTGATGATTGGCCAGCCAGTTAAACAGCAGGGAGAGCTTCTGGAGGTACTTGTTGATGGTGGCGGGGCTCTTGCCGGAGTTCAGCAGGTCCTCCTTGAACTTGACCACGTCCGCTTTCCCATAGTCGGCAGCCGGTCTGTCCCCCAGAGCATTGATAAAGGAGCCGAGATAGTGCTTCTGATTTTTCCGCTCCTTGGGAGCCCAGGAGAGGGCCTTCTCCTTCTGATAGCGGTCACTCAGGGCCGACAGGAGCGGGGCAAGCGGTTTAGCCGCCGGAGCCATCGGCTTGACCACTGATTGCTGCTGGACGGTCTCTGGCTGTGCTACAGGTTCCACGCCAGATTTCGGTCTGGAGCGCACACAGGCAAGCAGCCGGGCGACTTTGTGGCGTGCCGTCAGCTTGTCGCGGGTATGAAGGGATTTTTTGATCTCCTTGCGGCGACCACAGGGGAGCGTGGTGACTTTCCGGTAGTACCAGATGCCGTGGGGACTGAGCCAGAGATTCATTGCGAGCGCTCCTGTCGTCCACATAAAGTGGATGACCAGACGGCTCAAGAGGGCTAAGTTATTGATTTCCAGAAACAGGTGGTGGCCCTACCAGCCACATCCCGGCACTCGAGTCCCCCGCCTTGGCTGCTACCTTCCGGTCCT
>RCUR01000610.1_pt1 | contig 12734 bp, 11 predicted proteins | sample 2166151 | NCBI WGS metagenome assembly RCUR01 (sample SAMN09932785, study PRJNA488358) | compost metagenome | isolation source: compost soil in an enriched community | place: Germany: Experimental Botanical Garden
GTAGTGGCAGTGGTCGAAGCAGGTGCGAAGTGTGTTGCGCATTCCATGGCGCCCCAGAAGCAGTGGGTGGCCAGTGTGCAGAGGTAGCGCCGGGGGTACAGCCCCCGGCAGCGCCTTTGGGAAATGGACTACGCGATTTTAAGCATTGTTAACCCTATAACTTCACGATTAGTGAAAATCGGCTGGGGCGCTGCAGCCAGCGCAAGTGATCTGCATCCACCACTGCTTGATCAGGCCTCTCGACCATGCGCGGCAGCGGCCAGTTGACCGGTATCGACCCGAACGAACACGGAGTCGCCCACTGCCGTGAGCACGTCACCGGCATACACCTCGCAGATCACCCGGCACTTGCGCCCCACCTCGCCTTCGACCTTCGCCCGCAAGGTCAGGGGCACGCCCATTGGCGTCGGCTTGATGAACTTGATGCCCAGGTTGCCGGTGACGCAGTTGATACGCGGCAAACTTTCCAGCGTGCGCTGCTCGGCGCGGTAGTGATAGGCCATGGCCGTCCAGTTGGAATGGCAGTCGACCAGCATCGCAATCAGCCCGCCGTAGACCAGATCCGGCCAACCGCAAAATTGTGGATCGGGCAGGTGCTCGGCCATGACATGCACGCCATCCTCATGCCAGTAGCTCTTGATGTGCAGCCCATGGGGGTTACCGCTGCCGCAGCCATAGCAAACGCCTTCGGGCGCGGCGGTGTCTTGCAGGGAGAGCTCGTGCATGGCAGTGCCTTTATCGCGCAGGAGAAACCACCAAGCCTATCGCTTTTTTTATACGAGCAAAAGCGCCCGGGGCGCCCACCTGCACGACGAACTACAGAGCAATGATGCTCCCGTAGCAGCTGCCGCCAGGCTGCGTCGTGCTTTGCTGGCTTACCGTGCAAACCCCGGACGCAGCCTGGCGGCAGCTGCTACGGGATGGCGTGAGCTAGTCCCCAATAGCGTGGGTCGTCGACAATGGCCGCATGTTCGGCAAACAACTTCGGCAATTCTTCCTTGAGAAAATCCACCCAGGTCCTGACCTTGGCATCGAGGAAGCGGCGGGAAGGATAGAGCGCATAGACGTTGCGCTCCCTGAGTCGATAGTCCCCCAGCAAGCGCAGCAAGCTGCCGTCGCGCATGGACCGAGTGGCGGTATAGAACGGCAACAGGCTGATGCCCATGCCCGCCTCCGAGGCGTTGACGTTGGCCTCGGCAACGTTGCTCTGGAAGGTCTTGCCGGGGATGACCACATGGCTGCCCTGCTCGTCCTGGAACAGCCATTCATCGCTGTACAACGGGTCGAGCATACGCAGGCAACGGTGCGTGTCGAGTTGTTGGGGACGGGTCGGCAAGCCGTGGCGGGCGATGTACCCGGGCGATGCGCAGGGCACACTGTAGATGCGCCCCACCACCTGGGCGACGAATTGCGAGTCGGCCAGTTCATGGGCGATGGAGATGACCACGTCGTGGCCTTCTTCGAGAGGGTCGGGATTGCGCTGGGACAAGGTGAGTTCGAACATCACGTCCGGGTACAGCTCGCAATAACGGGCAATCAGCGGCGTCATCAAGACGCCGAGGCCAGTCAGGCAATGCAGGCGCAACGTCCCACTGGGCTTGAGGTGGGCACCGCGGGCTTCTTCAGTGGCCTCGGCCATGTCTTCGAGTATTTGCCGGGCGCGCAACAGAAAACGCTCACCAGCTTCGGTCAGGCTCAGGCGCCGGGTGGTGCGGTGCAGCAGGCGGGCCTGGACGTGTTGCTCAAGGTCCGAGACCAACCGCGAGACTTGCGCAGTGGAAAAATCCAGGGCCTGTGCAGCGGTGGTAAAGCTTCCGGCATCGGCGACACGCACGAATACCCGCAAGCTGTTGAGCACGTCCATCAATCCTCCGGCGGCTGCGACTGGTGTAGTTCAGGTAAGGCTACATCAGGCGCAGCCGTCTTTTGCCATTTTTCGCACATCCCCTCGCCCGTCAGGCCTGGGGCACGCTATTCACAGCAGATTCCAGGTGTAGCTCAGGATCAACCGGTTCTCGTCGATGTCGGTGCGGTAGTTGGAACGCGCCATGGCATTGCGTACCCGCACGCCCAGGCCCTTGAGGGTGCCGCTTTGCACCACGTAACCGATATCCAGGTCACGCTCGCGGTCCTTGCCTTCGAAGCCCTGGCCGGTATCGACGTTGTTACCGCTGATGTAACGCACGGTCGAGGTCAGGCCCGGCACGCCAAGGGCGGCGAAGTCGTAGTCGTAGCGCGCCTGCCAGGAACGTTCATCGGTGGAGGCGAACTCGTAGGTCGGCACTTCGTTGCCCAGCGGCGAGATGTTGGCAAACACCCGTGGAAACGCGCTGTCGCCGAACATGCCCTGATAGCCGACGTAAAACGTATGACCGCCACGCTTGGCCGACAGCAACGAGAAGAACGCCTGGTTGTCGATGTTGCCCAGCAGTTTTTTGCCGTCCTCGCGCGAATCGTAGTAACCGAGGTTGGCGCCGAGGATCCAGTCGCCCACCGGCTCACTGTGCTTTAAACCGAGAAAACGCTGGTTGTAGATATCTTCCAGTTGCCCGTACCAGGCGCTGACCGAGCTGCGCTTGTCGTTGAAGGCATAATCAGCGCCGGCAAAATTGAAACCGTCACTGCTGACCTGACGCTGCGGCACGTGACCCAGCATCGCTTGCATCTTTTCGTCGCCAGCCTCGTTGCGCAGGCTGGTTGAACTCAAGTGACCACCCTGCAGCGTCAGGCCATTGATCTCGTTGGAGGTGATGCTTGCGCCCTGATAACTGGGTGGCAGCAGGCGAATATCGCTGAATGCCAATACCGGCAGGTTGGGTTGCAACTCACCGACTTTCAGCTCGGTTTTGGAGTAGCGCATCTTCAACGCGCCTTCCAGACGGCTGTAGTTGTCTGCCGCGCGGCCATCGTCCTGCACCGGCAACAAACCGGTATTGGTCCGGTCCGGAGCGCTGTCGAGCTTGAGACCGAGCAAGCCGATGACGTCCACCCCAAACCCGACGGTGCCCTGGGTGTATCCGGACTTCACGTTGAGGATGAAACCCTGGGCCCACTCTTCAGCCTTCGATTGCTGGTTGGCGCCGACGATGTCGGAATAGTCGCGGCTGAAGTAGTAATTGCGCGCCTGCAACGTCGCGCTGGTGTCTTCGATAAAGCCGGTTTCAGCTGCCATCGCACCCGTGGAAAAACCCGAGACGACAGCCAGGGACAACGCAGAACCGGTTGTTGGGAGAATCTGTTTCATCGTTTTTCTCTTATTGTTATTGATCGACTGGTTGAAGGACTTCAGTTGCAGTGGATTTGCGAAGGGGAACGGGACGACGGGCGCTCAACAGCACATGGGTGACCATGCCGAAAATCAGCCCCCAGAACGCCGCGGACAAACCGAACAACGACATGCCCGAAGCCGTGACCAGAAAGGTCACCAGCGCGGCTTCGCGATCGCTCGGCACCGCCATCGCGCCCGTCAACGCGCCGGCAATGGCGGCGAACAGGGCCAGCCCGGCCAGCGCCGCGATCAACTCTTTGGGGAACGCTGAAAACAGCGAGACCAGCGTGGCGCCGAAGATCCCCAGCAGCAGGTAGCACAGGCCGCCGACGACCCCGGCCACGTAGCGTTTGCGAGGGTCTTCGTGGGCTTCGCGACCGGTGCAGATCGCCGCGGTGATCGCCGCCAGATTCAGTCCGTGGCAACCAAACGGCGCCAGCAACGCCGTGCCCAGCGCGCTACTGGCGATGATCGGGCTCGCCGGCGTCGGATAACCGCTGGCGCGCAGCACCGCCATGCCGGGCACGAACTGACCGGTCAGCGCCACCATCACCAGCGGCAAGGCGATGTTCAGGATCGCGCCCAGGCTGAACTCGGGCGTGATCCACACCGGCGTGGCCAGGCCGATCACCAGCGCTTCACGGTGCAAATCACCGGTGAACGCGGCAATCGAACAGCCCACCAGCAGCACCATCATCACTGCATAACGCGGCATCACACGCTTGCAGATCAGGTAGCAGGCAAACATCGCCAGGACCAGCAACGGCTTGTGCTGCATCGACACGAACAACCCGGTGCCGAAACTGAACAGGATCCCCGCCAGCATCGCCGCCGCGATGGCGGCGGGCAGTTTGCTGATGATCCGGTCGAAAGCGCCCGAGATGCCAACCACGAAAATGATCAGGCTGCTGACCAGATACGCCCCCACCGCCTCTGCCATGGAGATGTCCGGCAACAGCGTCACCAGCAACGCCGAGCCCGGCGCCGACCAGGCGATGATCACCGGAACGCGGTAGCGCAGGCTCAAACCGATACCGAGCACGGCGCTGCCAATGGAGATCGCCCAGATCCAGGACGACAACACTTCCCGCGAAAGATGTGCCGCTTCTGCCGCCTGAAAGATGATCACCAACGGGCCGGCATAGGAAATCACCGTGGCAATGAATCCAGCCACGGCGGCTGACAACGAGAAGTCCTGGAAAAACGCTTTCATGATTCAGGCACCGGTCGCTGACAACGCTGGGTTGACGCCAGCAGCGCTGCGTCGGCTGCTGATGGCGAACACGGTCATGGCCAGGGCCGCCACCGCACCGGGCACGGCAAACGCCATGAAGTTCAGTTGCAGGGGCAGGCTGATCCCGAGCAAGGCACCACCCAGCAGCGGACCGACGATGGCCCCGTTGCGCCCAATGCCCGACGCCCAGCCCAGACCGGTAGAACGAATCGTCATGGAATAAAACTGCGCGGCGCAGGCGTACAAAAGAATCTGCGAGCCAATGGTGGTGGCACCCGCAATGGCGATCAGCAGGTACAACACCGGCATCGGGCTGTTGAAGCCCAACAGGGTGATCGACACCGCCGCCATGGCGAAAAACACCGCCAGCACTCTCGGCAGATTGAGTTTGTCGCCCAGCACCCCGCCACCGACCGCGCCGAAGATCGCCCCGAAGTTCAACACCAGCAGGAACGACAGGCTCGAACCCAGGCTGTAACCGGCATTGGCCATCAACTTCGGCAGCCACGAACTCAAGGCATAGACCATCAGCAGGCAGCAGAAGAACGCCACCCAGAGCATCAGTGTGCGCACCGCGCGGCCTTCGCGAAACAGCTGCAACACCGGCGTGCCGGTGCCCTTCACTTGCGCCATGTGCAGGGTGTCACCCGCCTGGGCGACATAGTTCGAATCAACCCGCTGCAGGACGTTGCGCGCGTCTTCGTTACGGCCCTGGCGCAGCATGAAACCCACCGATTCGGGCAGGAAGTACATAATCAGCGGCAGCAGCAACAGCGGCAGCCCCGCTACATAGAACACTGCCTGCCAGCCAAACGCCGGGATCAGAAAGATGCCCAGGCCCGCCGAGAGCATGCCGCCCACCGAGTAGCCACTGAACATGATTGCAACCAGGGTGCTGCGGATCTTTTTCGGCGCGTATTCGTTCATCAGAGCCACCACATTGGGCATCACCCCGCCAATGCCGAGCCCGGCGATAAAGCGGCAGATACCAAAGCTGGTGGGCGTGGTGGCAAAGCCGTTGAGCACGGTGAAACCACTGAACAGCATTACGCAGAGGGTGATGGTTTTCTTGCGCCCGATCTTGTCCGACAGCGGGCCGAAAAACAGCGCCCCGAACATCATGCCGAACAGCGCATAGCTGCCCAGCGCCCCGGCCTCCAGCGGGCTCAGGCCCCACTCTTTCATCAGGGTCGGCAACACCACGCCGTAGATGACCAGGTCGTAGCCGTCGAAGATGATGATCAAGGCACACCAGAACAACACCCTCCAGTGGAAGCGGTTGAAGCGTGCGTTGTCGATTACCTCATGTACATCGATATTTCGCATGGCATCGGTCTCTTGTTGTTATTTTTCTGTGCACGCCGGGCGTGCTCGTGGTGTGGGCAATGCGTGGCTGTCGGTGGCCGATTGTTACGGACCACGCACAGCACTGTTACGCGGGATGCAAACCAAGGGTATGAAGGCGGGGCACGGGGCAATATCCGCTTTGTGCAGATCGCTATCCGTTTTGTGCAGAGGAGATCGGGAATGTCAGGACATACTGCTGTGGCAGCAACTGTCTTGACCGGCTTATTGCGCCCGCTTCGGTCGTGCGCGACTTCGATCGGGACGCAGCCTGGCGGCAGCTGCTACAGGGTTGGTGTAGCGGCTGTCGTAGGCAGTTTCGGACTATTTGCTGTCGTCTTTTTTGCTTGGCGAGTAGTCGGTGCTTTCTTCGGCGTTGGGTGCTTCAGGGAAGCTGCCCGGGGTGAACATATGGATTTGCAGGTCGCTGGCATCGACATCGAGCACGCCCTGCACCGAACGAGCCCGGGCAATGGCCTGTTCGCACTGTTTGTGGCTGTTGACCCGGCCACTCAAGGTCACCCGGCCCGCATGAGTCGTGACCGAAATATGCAAGCCACGGGTTGGCTCGGACATCGTCAGGGCCGATTTGACCTTGGTGGTGATCCAGGTGTCGTGCACCGCTGTTCCCACATCGTGGGAGTATTGCTGGAAGGATGGATGTTTCATGGCAGGACCCTCGCTCGTGTAAGCAGACGTCCCTGATCGGTGGGTGGCAATGAATACAGATTTATTATAGTGCGCCAGGTACAGGCGCACCGCAATCCCGTAGCAGCCACTGTCTTGTACGGCCCCTGTAGGAGCTGCCGTGAGGCTGCGATCGGCTCGGAGTCGCGCACGACCAAAGCGGACGCTGGATTTCAGACTACTGAAGGTCCTTCGGCCCTTGTCGCAGCCTGGCGGCAGCTACGCAAACCGTGCGATCACAGGAATGCATAGCAGCTGCTACGACGCATTACACCTTGCGCAACAACACCTTGGTCACCCGCCGTTCCTGAACAGCGGTTACCGTCAGCTGCCAGCCCTGCCAACCCAGCGTGTCGCCTATGACCGGCAGGCGGTCCAGCAGGCTGACCACAAGCCCCGCCAGGGTCTGGTAGTCCTCGGTAGCCGTCGCCTGGAAGCCGATGCGCTCGCGCAGGTGGCTGAGGTTCAGCGCACCACTGGCCAGGTAGCCGCCATCTTGCTCGACGATATCCGGGCCTTCGATTTCGCTGGCGTCGGGCAATTCACCGGCGATGGATTCGAGAATGTCGGTCATGGTAACGATACCCATGAAGTCGCCGAACTCGTTCACCACGAAGGCGATGTGCGTCGATTCCTTGCGCATCTGTTCCAGCGCATTGAGGATGGTGAAGCTGTCCAATACGTTGATGGTCTTGCGGGCCAGGTTTTCCAGGTTCGGTTCCTCGCCAGCCAGCAAGGCTTTCAACAATTCCTTCTTGTGCACGAAGCCCAGCGGTTCATCGACCCGCCCTTCGCGGATCAATGGCAAGCGCGAATAAGACGAGTGCATGAGCTTCTGGCGGATCGCTTGCGGCGTACCCGCAAGGTCCAGGTGGTCCACCTCGGCCCGTGCCGTCATCGCTGTGCGAATCGGACGCTCTGCCAGCTGCAGGACGCCACTGATCATTACCCGCTCACGACGGTCGAACAGCGCCTCGCTCGGTTCGCCGTCGAGCATATCGGCAATTTCCTCACCGACTTCGCCGGCTTCCAACTGGCGCCCGCCCAACAGGCGCATGACTGCATGGGCCGTGCGCTCACGCAAGGGGCGATGGCCCTGCAAGGATTTTTTGCGTCGGGCGCGAGCGACCTGGTTGAACAACTCGATCAGGATCGAGAAGCCGATCGCGGCATACAGGTAACCTTTCGGGATATGGAAACCCAGGCCCTCGGCCGTGAGGCTGAAGCCGATCATCATCAGAAATCCCAGGCACAGCATGATCACCGTGGGGTGCGCGTTGACGAAGCGGGTCAGCGGCTTGCTGGCCATGATCATCACGCCAATGGAGACCACTACGGCGATCATCATGATCGACAAGTGTTCGACCATGCCCACCGCGGTGATCACCGCATCGAGGGAGAACACCGCATCGAGTACCACGATCTGCGCCACGATGGGCCAGAACAGCGCATAGCTGGTTGAGCTGGAGCGCGCGGCTACGTGCCCCTCGAGCCGTTCATGCAACTCCATGGTGGCCTTGAACAGCAGGAACACGCCACCGAACAGCATAATCAGGTCACGGCCGGAGAAGGTCTTGTCGAACACTTCGAACAGCGGCTGGGTCAGCGTCACCATCCAGGAGATGCTCGCCAACAGGCCCAAACGCATCAGCAGCGCCAGGGACAGGCCAATAAGCCGCGCACGGTCGCGCTGCGCAGGTGGCAGCTTGTCCGCCAGGATGGCGATAAATACGAGGTTGTCGATGCCGAGCACCAGCTCCAGCACGATCAGGGTCAACAGGCCAAGCCAGGCCGTGGGGTCAGCAATCCATTCCATGGAGTGGCTCAGCCTCTGAAGACTATCGAAGTTTTTTTGTCGGCAGCCAGGAATGGCAACCAGAGCGGGTGATAACGGGCGTTATCGGAAAGGAGGTGCAGCTGTAAACAGCGACTGGGAGGTTCCTGAAGGGTGTTCATATCGACCTGATGGCAAAATGGGAGAACAATCCTACAGACTACACGGCGTTTCTTACGGCAAAACTTATTACAAGATTTAACCCGCTGGTTGCAGACAATGCGTCTGCAACCGGTGAAGCTTGGCGGCATCAGCCCAACAAGGCAGGGTCCACCATGTCGCATTCGAACGTCATCCAGCCACCGTCGGGGTTGGCTTCGCCACGGGCGATCGGGCCGTAGTACGACAGGCCATTGCTCAGGGTGACGCAGACATGCGTCGGTGCTTCAGGTGCGGCCAACTGGCCCTTGAAGTGCACTTTTTTCACGTTTTCGGTGACTTCTTCCAGACCAATAGCCACGTCTTTATTATCAACCGCCTCCGCTTCTTCGCCACCTTCGGCGCTGACGGTTACTGTGGCGATGTCTTGGTACATGCTTGGACTCCATTGGCGGACGGGCGGTGCTTGGGGCACCGACAATCCGCTAGGGTACTGCACCAGCGGAGGTTGGGGAATGCCGAAACCGCATCGCGCCGCCTGGATCACGGCGGTCCAGCAATCTCAATACCCCAGCGCAAGCCCTGTATTGCGCCGTGGATCATTGGCCCCATAGAAACGGTTCTTGCCAACCGGCTTGCCCGCCAGCGAAGACGCACCGACCAGGATGGCCGCCAGGTGGTTGGCATCCTGCGGGCCGGTGAACTTCTGCCCCCAGCCTTGCAGGATTTTCAGCGTATCGGGGCTGACGGCGAAAGTTTCCAGATTGGTCTCTTCCGGCATCCATTGCTGGTGGAAGCGCGGCGCATCGACTGCTTCCTGGATGTTCATGCCGTAATCGATCACGTTGAGCATGGTCAGCAAGGTCGCGGTGATGATGCGACTGCCACCCGGCGTACCGACAACCATGACGGCCTTGCCGTCCTTGGTGACGATGGTCGGGCTCATCGAAGACAACGGTGCCTTGCCCGGGGCAATGGCGTTGGCCTCGCCCTGTACCAGGCCGTACATATTGGGCACGCCCACCTTGGAGGTGAAATCGTCCATTTCGTCGTTGAGGATGACCCCGGTGTTGCTGGCCATGACGCCGGCGCCGAACCAGTCGTCTTTTGGCCGACCTGCATCGGCTGGCCATTGCTCAGGAAGATTGCACCGGAGTCCTTCATGTCTTTTTGAATGTCGGTCGCGGTTTCCAGCAAGTCGACATCGCCCTGCTCGAGCACGAAGCCGTCATCGGCGTACTTGATGGCCGGGGCGATGACATCGGAGCGCTTCATGGTCCCGTATTTCTTCAGGGCCAACTCCATGCCCGACACGGTGCGCGGCACACCCACCGCCTGGTGACCACGGGTGCTGAGCTCCGGGATGACATTGCCATCCTTGTCCAGGTACATGTTGGCGGTGGCAGCCGATGGCGCCTTTTCGCGGAAATCGAGGAACGTCTTGCGGCCATCGGCCAGCTGGATGGTCATGAAGCCACCGCCACCCAGGTTACCCGCCGCCGGGTAGGCCACCGCCAACGCATAGCCAACAGCCAACAGTCACGGCAGCGTCCACTGCGTTGCCACCGTTCTTGAGTACATCCATGCCAATGCGCGTGGCCAGGTGCTGGGCTGCCACCACCATACCGTTCTCGGCGGCAACCGGGGCCTGCGAGGCCGCTTGGGTGTAGCTGCAGGCGAGCGCGAGCGCGGTGGCAATCAATGTCTTGGCAAGGGGTTCGAAGATCAGGGGTCGAGTCTCTTGTTATTGACTGGGAAGCATCAATTCAGATGGTCGATCGCCATAGACTGTAGAATAGATTTGACGCCCCCGAACTCGCCCGCATCCAAAGGGCCCCTATGTCCTCTGGATGCAAATGGGTCTTGCGTGCACACTACTGTGTTATTCCAATCGGCACCGTTCGCATTCCCTGGATTGCAATTGCTCACTGGTCAGGCTGGCTTCTCGACAGAACATCGACCTGTCATCCGAATGCCTGGTGCAAGGTTCACCCATCTCGTGGATTGCCAAGGCAGCTGCCTTGCCCAACGCGCGCCACTGCACTGGCGTTACCCAATCATCGAAGCCCGCTTTGCCGTAGGTGGTTTCCACTGTGATGGCATTGACCCTGTTTTGCGTGTTGTACCAGTACCAGGTTTCAGGGTAGTCACTGCCCAGGAAGCCACGCCCGCCGTCTGCCGGAGGGCTTTCAATTCGCCCCTCGTAATGGCTTGCCACTGACTGGATAAACGCGATCTGCGTGTGCCACAGGTCTCTTTCGGTGTCGCTGTAGCTGGCGCCTGGGCCAAAGTGGGGGAAGAAGAATGCCTGCGTACCCGGAGCTTCATTGGATGAGTGCAGGTTCAATGCCAGCACAACGGGGTGCTGGGTATCACGTACCACATCGGCCATGGCGCCGGCGTTGATTATTTTATTCTCTGCGGGTGCGCGCGCTTGAAGAGGAACTGTCTCACCGGGTTCCTTGGAGAAATACCACATGGGCTCGAGATTTTGGCTGGAAGCGTTAGTGCGGTAGTTCCCCAGAATCACGCCATCCGGATTCTGCATCGGCACGATCTTGAAGATGTAGTGGTGGCGTAATTCGCATGCTTGTGGAGCGTCCGTCAGCAGGTAGTCGATCAGCCCCTCCAGCATGTAGGAGCCGCCCACTTCAGCCGCGTGGGTCCTGGCTTGAATCCAGATTGTCTGTTTCGCGCATGAATCGGTGTGCTCGGTAATCGTCAACAGGTCGATGGGCTTGTCCAGGTACGGGCTTCTACCCAGTTCCCTGAGCTGCACATGAGGGTTGGCACTCAGTGTTGCGCGGTACGCCAGGTAGTCCTGCACCGTGTAGGGAAAGGTCCTGGCTATCCACAGCGTGCTGGCGCAAGGTTCGCGCATACGCACCTCCATGGTCGTGTCGTCGATCATGCTGACCCACGCCTCGGGAACATGCTGCCAGGTTCGCCCATCGAGTGAATACACCGGAAGCACAAGATGCTTGAAACCCAGACGGGAAATACGCAGGACTACACCCGATGCCGGAAGGCCCTGCGCCTTGACATACCACCATGCCCGGAATGTGGAAGGTAGCTTTGGGTTGTCGTTATCGTCCCGCAACGACAACTCGTAGGTATCGTTCGTCAAGCTGCGCACCTGCCCGATACTGCCTGACTCGAAATCGCAACTGAAAACCAGCCCGTCGCAAAAACTCCACTGCTTGATGCTTGCCGGTTCAAGCCTGTCCTTTTGTTCGTTCATTCGTTGGCTCCTGCCATGATGTGGGAGGTGGCAGCGTACCAGTGCATCGGCGATACCATGACACGCATAAGTATTACCAAATCCCCAACGAAACCGGGGCCGATAGCGAGCCTATTGATGCGAATCTTTCCTCAATTGACGTGACGTCAGGCAAGGGCTGAAACCGTTCATCGCTTCGTACAATCCTGCAGGAAATTCTGTCGAATCATCCGCAAGCCAAACGACCAAAGGATGAGACGCCCCCTACAGGAGAACGACCATGAGTCGCGTAAAGCACGCTGTGGTATCTCGAGCGCAATGGCTGCTGGCGCGCCAGCAATTGCTCTTGCACGAAAAAGCCTTCACCCACTATCGCGATGAGTTGAGCGCCGCCCGGCGCGCGCTACCTTGGGTCAAGGTCGAGCAAAACTATATATTCGAAGGCCCCAAGGGCCCCCTGAACCTGGCCGACCTGTTTGCCGGACGCAGCCAGCTGGCGGTCTACCACTTCATGTTTGTCGACGGTTGGTCCGAAGGTTGCCCGGGGTGCTCGTTCCTGGCCGACCACTTCGACGGCGCCAACCTGCACCTGGCCAACCACGACGTGTCGCTGGTGGCGGTATCACACGCACCGTTCGCTCAATTCCAGGCCTTCAAGCGGCGCATGGGCTGGCAATTCGACTGGGTTTCATCTCATGGCACCTCGTTCAACGAAGACTTTCAGGTCACTGCCACCGACCAACAGATTGCCACGGGCTCGTTCACCTACAACTACGAACCCAATAGCGGCGAAGAACGGGAATTGCCAGGCTTGAGTGTGTTCTATCGCGATGATGCCGGTGACGTTTTCAACACCTACTCGACCTATGCCCGTGGGCTGGACATCCTGGTGGGCGCATACAACTTTCTCGACCTGATGCCGCTGGGGCGTAATGAGCATGGGACCCTGGATTGGGTTCGCCATCATGACAAGTATGAAGGCGCCAAGGTTGGGGAGCAGAGTTGCTGTCATTGACCCGAAGGCCATGCAGGATGTGTAGCAGCTGCC
>RCUR01000612.1_pt1 | contig 12730 bp, 12 predicted proteins | sample 2166151 | NCBI WGS metagenome assembly RCUR01 (sample SAMN09932785, study PRJNA488358) | compost metagenome | isolation source: compost soil in an enriched community | place: Germany: Experimental Botanical Garden
ATTGAACGCCCGTTCGATCGGGTGGAATGGTTGAAAACCTATCCAAGAGGAATTTTGAAATGGCAGAGATTACTGCAGCGTTGGTCAAAGAACTGCGCGAGCGTACCGGCGAAGGCATGATGGACTGCAAAAAGGCCTTGACCAAGGCCGGCGGCGACATCGAAAAAGCCATTGATGACATGCGTGCTTCCGGCGCGATCAAGGCCGCCAAGAAGGCCGGCAACATCGCCGCCGAAGGTGCTATCGCGGTCAAGGTTGCTGAAGACGGCAAGTCGGCCGTGATCCTCGAAGTCAACTCGCAAACCGACTTCCTGGCGCTGCAGGACGACTTCAAGAACTTCGTCAACGAAAGCCTGGAAAAGGCCTTCGCCGACCAGCTGACCGACGCCGCGCCGCTGATCGCTGCCCAGGAAACTGCGCGCGAAGCGCTGGTGGCCAAGGTCGGCGAGAACGTCAACATCCGTCGTCTGGCTCGCGTTGAAGGCGACGTGGTCAGCGCTTACCTGCACGGTAACAAGATCGGCGTTGTGGTTGTTCTGAACGGCGGTAACGCCGAGCTGGCCAAGGATATCGCCATGCACGTGGCGGCCAGCAACCCGGAGTTCCTGCTGCCTACGGAAGTTTCCGCCGAGGCGATCGAGCGCGAAAAAGCCGTGTTCATGAGCCTCAACGAAGACAAGATCAAGGGCAAGCCGGCTGAGATCGTCGAGAAGATGGTTGGCGGTCGTATCCAGAAGTTCCTCGCCGAAGCCAGCCTGGTTGAGCAGGCCTTCGTCAAGGACCCGGAAATCAAGGTCGGTGCGCTGGCCAAGAAGGGCGGTGCTGAAATCGTTTCCTTCACGCGCTTCCAGGTCGGCGAAGGCATCGAGAAGCCGGTAGACAACTTCGCTGAAGAAGTCGCTGCGCAACTGGCTGCCAGCAAGCAGTAAGACGCTGTTGTCGCCCCGAAGAGGCTGCCCGCTTATGCGCGCGGCCTCTTTGTCAAATTAAGGGCTGAGCAAGGCCTTTGTTGCCAGGTAGGCGACAAATGGCTCCGGACGTTGTCAAAGCGCTCGACAAATCCGTGCCGCAAGGCGCGCAAAAGAATTCAAACGCCGCAGGAGAGACTGGTAATGGCTCAGCAGGTGAGTGGTCGTCAACCGCGCTACAAGCGCATTCTGCTCAAACTCAGCGGCGAGGCCCTGATGGGCTCGGAAGATTTCGGCATCGACCCCAAGGTGCTCGATCGCATGGCCCTTGAAGTCGGCCAATTGGTCGGTATCGGCGTGCAGGTCGGCCTGGTCATCGGCGGCGGCAACCTGTTCCGTGGTGCGGCACTCTCCGCTGCCGGCATGGATCGGGTGACCGGCGACCACATGGGCATGCTGGCCACCGTGATGAATGCCCTGGCCATGCGCGATGCGCTGGAGCGTTCGAATATCCCGGCAATCGTGATGTCGGCGATTTCCATGGTCGGGGTAACCGATCATTACGATCGGCGCAAGGCGCTGCGTCATCTGAAAACCGGTGAGGTGGTGATCTTCGCCGCGGGCACCGGCAACCCGTTCTTCACCACCGATTCGGCCGCCTGCCTGCGGGCCATCGAGACCGATGCCGACGTGGTGTTGAAGGCAACCAAGGTGGACGGGGTGTACACCGCCGACCCGTTCAAGGATCCGCATGCGGAGAAATTCGACCGACTGACTTACGATGAAGTGCTGGATCGCAAGCTCGGCGTGATGGATCTGACCGCCATCTGCTTGTGTCGCGATCACAAGATGCCGCTGCGCGTCTTCAACATGAATAAGCCCGGTGCCCTGCTGAATATCGTGGTGGGTGGCGCCGAAGGCACTCTGATCGAGGAAGGTGAACAATGATCAACGAGATCAAGAAAGATACCCAGGAACGTATGCAGAAGAGCCTGGATTCGCTGATCCATGCTTTCAGCCGTATTCGTACCGGCCAGGCCCACCCGAGCATTCTGGGTGGTGTGATGGTGCCTTACTACGGTGCCGACACCCCCTTGAACCAGGTTGCCAACGTCACCGTCAAGGATTCCCGCACCCTGCAGGTGGTGGCGTTCGAGCGCAACATGCTGGCGGCGGTGGATAAGGCGATCCAGAGTTCCGGCCTGGGCTTCAATCCGACCAACCTGGGCGAGCTGTTGCTGATTTCCATGCCGGCGCTGACCGAGGAGACCCGCAAGGGTTTCACCAAGCAGGCGCGTGATGCCGCCGAAGATGCTCGTATTGCCGTGCGCAATATCCGTCGTGATGCCTTGAGCCAGTTGAAGGATCTGGTCAAGGAGAAGGAAATCAGCGAAGACGAAGAGCGTCGCGCCGCCGACGAGATCCAGAAGCTGACTGACAGGTTCGTGGCGGAAATAGAGGTGGCCGTGAAGCAGAAAGAAGCGGATCTGATGGCCGTTTAGCGGTCAGGAGATCCTCATGCACAAGACCATAGGCGGCGCTAAGGTGGCCGTGCCACGTCATGTGGCGATCATCATGGATGGTAATAACCGCTGGGCGCGCAAGCGCCTGTTGCCGGGGGTGGCCGGGCATAAGGCAGGTGTCGATGCCGTGCGCGCGGTCATCGAGGTGTGCGCCGAGGCCGGGGTCGAGGTGTTGACCCTGTTTGCCTTCTCCAGCGAGAACTGGCAGCGCCCGGCCGACGAGGTGAGCGCGCTGATGGAGTTGTTTCTCGGCGCGCTGCGTCGCGAGGCGAAGAAGCTCAACGACAACGGCATCAGCCTGCGCATCATCGGCGATCGCTCGCGCTTCCATCCGGAACTGCAGGCCGCCATGCGCGAGGCTGAGGCCATGACCGCTGGCGACAAGCGGTTTATCCTGCAGATTGCCGCCAACTACGGCGGCCAGTGGGATATCGCGCAGGCGGCGCAGCGTCTGGCTCGTGAGGTTCAGGCGGGGCATCTGCGGCCTGAAGACATTACCCCCGAGCTGTTGCAGGGTTGCCTGGCGACCGGCGATTTGCCCTTGCCCGATCTGTGCATCCGTACGGGTGGCGAGCACCGCATCAGCAATTTCCTGTTATGGCAGTTGGCCTACAGCGAGCTGTATTTCTCTGATCTGTTCTGGCCGGATTTCAAGCACGACGCCATGCGCAAGGCCTTGGCGGATTACGCCAGGCGCCAGCGGCGTTTCGGCCGGTCCGCCGAGCAGGTCGATGCCGAGGCGCGTGCCTGATGCTTAAACAACGGATCATTACTGCGTTGGTGTTGCTGCCCATCGCCCTGGGCGGATTCTTCCTGCTCGACGGGGCGGCCTTTGCGCTGTTCATCGGCGTCGTGGTCAGTCTCGGCGCCTGGGAGTGGGCGCGTCTGGCGGGGTTGTCCCGGCAATCGCTGCGCGTGGCCTATGCCGGGGTGGTCGCTGCCCTGCTGTTCGGGCTTTACCAGCTGCCGCTATTGGCGCCCTGGCTGCTGCTGCTCGCGGTTGCCTGGTGGCTGCTGGCCACTGTGCTGGTGCTGGGCTATCCGGCCAGTAGCCGGCATTGGGCCGGGCTGCCGGCCAAGCTGTCGATCGGCTTGCTGATCCTGCTGCCGGCCTGGCAAGGCCTGGTGTTGTTCAAGCAATGGCCGGAAGCCAATGGGCTGATCCTGGCGGTGATGGTGCTGGTCTGGGGGGCGGATATCGGTGCCTATTTCACCGGCAAGGCTTTCGGCAAGCGCAAGCTGGCGCCGCAGGTCAGTCCGGGCAAAAGCTGGGAAGGCGTGGCGGGCGGTTTGTTCGCCAGTTTGTTGATTACCACGGCGGTTGGCCTGTACCGGGGCTGGTCCGTCAGTGAGTGGATCCTGGTGCTGGCGGGTGCGGCGCTGGTGGTGTCGATTTCGGTGGTCGGCGATCTGACCGAGAGCATGTTCAAGCGCCAGGCCGGGCTCAAGGACAGCAGCAATCTGCTGCCGGGGCACGGTGGTGTGCTCGATCGCATCGACAGCCTGACCGCGGCCATTCCGATGTTCGCCGCGCTGCTGTGGCTGGCCGGCTGGGGTGCCCTGTGAGCCAGTTGCAGCAGGTTACGGTGCTCGGGGCGACGGGTTCCATCGGCCTCAGCACCCTGGACGTGATCGCCCGGCATCCCGCGCGTTATCAGGTGTTCGCCCTGACCGGCTTCAGCCGTCTGGTTGAGCTGGAGGCGCTGTGCCTGCTGTACCGGCCGCGCTACGCCGTGGTGGCGGATGAGCGTTCGGCGCGCCATCTGCAGGGCGCCTTGCATGCCGCGGGCCTGGCGACGCGGGTGCTGTTCGGCGAACAGGGCCTGTGCGAGGTGGCTGCCCATCCCGAGGTGGATGCGGTGATGGCGGCTATCGTCGGGGCGGCCGGGCTCAAGCCGACGCTGGCGGCGGTCGAGGCGGGCAAGAAGGTCCTGCTGGCCAACAAGGAGGCGCTGGTGATGTCCGGCGCCCTGTTCATCGAGGCGGTGCGGCGCAGCGGCGCGGTCTTGCTGCCCATCGACAGCGAACACAATGCGATCTTCCAGTGCCTGCCCGGCGATTATGCGCGCGGGCTGGAGCAGGTGGGCGTGCGGCGGATTCTGCTGACCGCTTCCGGCGGCCCGTTCCGCGAGACGCCACTGGAACAGTTGCACGAGGTCTCTCCCGAGCAGGCCTGCGCCCACCCCAACTGGTCGATGGGGCGCAAGATCTCGGTGGATTCGGCGAGCATGATGAACAAGGGGCTCGAGTTGATCGAGGTCTGCTGGCTGTTCGATGCCACGCCGGCGCAGGTCGAGGTGGTGATCCATCCGCAGAGCGTGATCCATTCGCTGGTCGACTATGTCGACGGTTCGGTGTTGGCGCAGCTGGGTAACCCGGACATGCGCACGCCGATCAGTCATGCCCTGGCCTGGCCGCAGCGTATCGACTCGGGGGTGGCGCCGCTGGATCTGTTCGCCATCGCCCGCCTGGACTTCCAGGCGCCGGACGAGCAGCGTTTCCCCTGCTTGCGCCTGGCTCGTCAGGCGGCAGAGGCGGGCGGCAGTGTGCCGGCCATGCTCAATGCGGCCAATGAGGTGGCGGTGGCGGCCTTTCTCGAGCGGCGCATTCGCTTTCCCGAGATCGCGAGTATCATTGAGTCTGTGCTGAACGCCGAGTCGGGCGTTGCGGTCGAAAGTGTGGAGGCAGTCCTGGCGGCAGATCGTCGAGCGCGTGAGCTTGCCGGGCAATGGCTGAATAGCCGTGGTTGACGGGCGCGCGCAGAATTCCAGCGCGGCTTGCCCTTCGCTGCGAGCACACCCCCAGACGCGGAGAAGCTAGATGAGTGCGCTCTATATGATTGTCGGTACCCTGGTTGCCCTGGGGGTGCTGGTGACCTTTCACGAATTCGGTCACTTCTGGGTGGCGCGCCGCTGTGGGGTCAAGGTGCTGCGTTTCTCCGTGGGCTTCGGCACGCCGCTGCTGCGCTGGCATGATCGCCAGGGCACCGAGTTCGTCATCGCCGCGATTCCCCTGGGCGGCTACGTCAAGATGCTCGATGAGCGCGAAGGCGAGGTGCCGCTCGGGCAGCTCGATCAGTCGTTCAATCGCAAGAGCGTGCGCCAGCGTATTGCCATAGTGGCGGCGGGGCCGCTGGCCAACTTCCTGCTGGCTTTGGTGTTTTTCTGGGCGGTGGCGATGCTCGGCAGCCAGCAGGTGCGTCCGGTCATCGGTGCGGTGGAGGTCGGCAGTCTGGCCGCCGATGCCGGCTTGCAGGTGGGGCAGGAAATCGTTGCGGTGAATGGCGAGCCGACCAGCGGCTGGGCGGCGGTCAACCTGCAACTGGTGCGGCGCCTGGGCGAAACCGGCACCTTGAGTGTCAGTGTTCGCGATCAGGGGTCCACGGCCGACAGCCCGCATCAACTGGTGTTGAAGGATTGGCTCAGGGGCGTCGAGGAACCCAATCCGATTGCCGCCCTGGGCATCCGGCCCTGGCGCCCGGCACTGCTGCCGGTGCTGGCGCAGCTCGATCCGAAGGGGCCGGCGCAGGCCGCCGGACTGCAGGTTGGCGACCGCCTGCTGATGCTCGATGGTCAGCCGCTGGGCGAGTGGCAGCAGTTGGTCGATCGCGTGCAGGGCATGCCGGGCGAACCGATCAGCCTGGCCGTCGAGCGTGACGGCCAGCAGCTGCAGGTGAACCTGACCCTCGCCGCGCGGGGCGAGGGCGAGGCGCGCACGGGTTATCTGGGCGCCGGCGTTGCAGGTGTCGAGTGGCCGCCGGAAATGCTCCGCGAGGTCAGTTTCGGGCCGCTGGAGGCCGTGGCCGAGGGCTTTCGACGCACCTGGACGATGAGCCTGCTGACCCTGGATTCATTGAAGAAAATGCTGTTTGGCGAGCTCTCGGTAAAAAACTTGAGCGGGCCGATAACCATTGCTAAAGTGGCGGGCGCTTCGGCCGAGTCGGGTATGGGGGATTTTCTCAACTTCCTCGCCTACTTGAGCATAAGTCTGGGGGTTCTCAATTTGCTGCCCATCCCAGTGCTGGATGGGGGGCATCTGCTTTATTACCTGGTCGAGTGGGTGCGTGGTCGTCCACTGTCGGAGCGGGTGCAGGGTTGGGGGATGCAGATCGGCATCAGTTTGGTGATCGGGGTGATGTTATTGGCCTTGATCAACGACCTGGGGCGTCTGTAGAGCGCTACTGAATTACAACGCTACTGAATTACAAAACTGCCGCCTTGGGCGGCAGATTTTTTATCGTCAGTTGGAATAAGAAAGGACTTCATGAAACGTCTGCTGCTACCTGCGGTGCTTGCCGCATTGATGATCGCCGAAGTTCACGCCGAGTCCTTCACCATCTCCGATATTCGCGTCAATGGCCTGCAGCGGGTGTCTGCGGGCAGCGTATTCGGTGCCTTGCCGCTCAATGTCGGTGAAGTGGCTGATGACCGCGCGCTGGTGGAAGCGACTCGTGGCCTGTTCAAGACCGGTTTCTTCCAGGATATCCAGCTCGGTCGCGATGGTGACGTGCTGGTCATTACCGTGGTGGAGCGTCCTTCGATATCCGGCATCGAGATCGAGGGCAACAAGGCCATCAGCAGCGAAGACCTGCTCAAGGGACTGAATCAGTCCGGGCTGGCGGAGGGCGAGATCTTCCAGCGCGCGACCCTCGAGGGTGTGCGCAACGAACTGCAGCGCCAATATGTGGCCCAGGGCCGCTACTCGGCCGAAATCGAAACCGAAGTGATCCCGCAGCCGCGTAACCGCGTGGCGCTGAAGATCAACATCAACGAAGGCACGGTCGCCGCCATCCAGCACATCAACGTGGTGGGCAACAGCGTTTTCGCCGACGAAGACCTGATCGATCTGTTCGAACTGAAGACCAGCAACTGGCTGTCGTTCTTCAAGAACGACGACAAGTATGCCCGCGAAAAGCTTTCCGGCGACCTGGAACGTCTGCGTTCCTACTACCTGGACCGCGGCTACATCAACATGGATATCTCCTCGACCCAGGTATCCATCACCCCGGACAAGAAGCACGTCTATATCACCGTCAACATCGACGAAGGCGAGAAGTACAGCGTGCGCGAGGTCAAACTCTCCGGCGACCTGAAAGTGCCGGAAGAGGACATCAGGTCGCTGCTGCTGGTCAAGGAAGGCCAGGTGTTCTCGCGCAAGGTGATGACCACCACCTCCGAGCTGATCACCCGCCGCCTGGGTAACGAGGGCTACACCTTCGCCAACGTCAACGGGGTGCCGCAGGCGCACGACGAAGACCATACGGTGTCGATCACCTTCGTCGTCGATCCGGGCAAGCGCGCCTACGTCAACCGCATCAATTTCCGCGGCAACACCAAGACCGAGGACGAAGTGCTGCGCCGTGAGATGCGCCAGATCGAAGGCGGCTGGGCTTCGACCTACCTGATCGATCAGTCGAAAACCCGTCTGGAGCGCCTGGGCTTCTTCAAGGAAGTCAACGTCGAAACCCCGCAAGTGCCGGGTAGCGACGACCAGATCGACGTCAATTACAGCGTCGAAGAGCAGGCGTCCGGCTCGATCACCGCCAGCGTCGGTTTCGCCCAGAACGCCGGTTTGATCCTCGGTGGCTCGATCACCCAGAACAACTTTCTCGGCACCGGCAACAAGGTCAGCGTCGGCCTGACCCGCAGCGAGTACCAGGAACGCTACAACTTCGGCTTCGTCGACCCCTACTGGACCGCCGATGGTGTCAGCCTGGGCTACAACGCCTTCTACCGCACCACCGACTACGACGAACTCGACACCGATGTGTCCAGCTATGCCGTCGACAGCTACGGTGCCGGCGTCAGCATCGGTTACCCGATCAGCGAAACCGCGCGCCTGACCTACGGCCTGACCGTGCAGCAGGATGACATCAGCACCGGCGTGTTCACGGTCGACGAGATCTTCGATTTCCTCGAGCAGGAAGGCGACAGTTACCTGAACCTCAAGGCTTCGGTGGGCTGGTCGGAATCGACCCTCAACCGCGGTGTGATGGCCACCCGCGGTCACTCGCAGAGCCTGGTGCTGGAAACCACTGTGCCGGGTAGCGACCTGTCGTTCTACAAGGTCGACTACAGCGGTCAGGTGTTCAAACCGCTGAGCGACAGCTACGCCCTGCGTTTCCACACCCGGTTGGGCTATGGCGATAGCTACGGTTCGACCGAGGAACTGCCGTTCTACGAGCATTACTACGCCGGCGGTTTCGGCTCGGTGCGCGGTTTCGAGGACAGCAGCCTGGGGCCGCGCAGCACGCCGAGCACGGGCGCCAATCCGGGTACTCAACTCGATCCGGATCAGGATCCGCTGCCGTTTGGTGGTAATGTGCTGGTCCAGGGTGGCGTCGAGTTGCTGTTCCCGATGCCGTTCGTCAAGGATCAGCGTTCGCTGCGTACCGCGCTGTTCTGGGATGTGGGTAATGTGTTCGACACCAGCTGTTCGTCCTCGTCACCGAGTTGCAGCGATATCGACGCCGGCGAGCTGGCCAGCTCCGTGGGCGTTGGTCTGACCTGGATCACCGCGCTGGGTCCGTTGAGTTTCAGCCTGGCCATGCCGGTCGTCGAACCTGACGATGCCGACACCCAGGTCTTCCAGTTCTCCCTCGGTCAGACGTTCTAAGTGTTTGCTGACCGAACAACGACAACAGTTTTTGCAGGAGTTGCACCGTGCGTAAGTTGACTCATCTGGTTCTGTTAAGCGTGGCCCTGCTGGCGACCCCAGCATTCGCCGAAATGAAGGTAGCGGTACTCAATTACCAAATGGCCCTGCTCGAGTCCGATGCGGCCAAGCGCTATGCGGTCGATGCCGAGAAGAAGTTCGGTCCGCAGCTGAACAAGCTCAAGACCCTGGAAAGCGATGCCAAGCGCATTCAGGATCGCATCGTCAAAGATGGCGACAAGATGCAGACCGCCGAACGTGAGCGTCTGGAGCTCGAGTTCAAGCAGAAGGCCCGCGATTTCCAGTTCCAGTCCAAGGAGCTGAACGAATCCAAGGCCGTAGCCGATCGCGAGATGCTGAAGAAGCTCAAGCCCAACCTGGACAAGGCCGTGGAAGAAGTGATCAAGAAAGGCAACTTCGACCTGGTGCTCGAGCGCGGTGCGGTGATCGATGTCAAACCCCAGTTCGACATCACTCTGCAGGTTATCGAGCGCATGAATCAGCTGCGCTGATCATGACAGTTCCGGTTTTTACCCTCGGCCAGTTGGCCGAACGCCTGGGTGCCACTTTGCGTGGCGCCGCCGGCAAGGCGATCAGCGGTCTGGCCACTTTGCAGGAGGCCGGCCCCGATCAATTGAGTTTCCTGGCCAACCCGCAATACCGCAAATACCTGTCCGATTGCCGTGCCGGCGCGGTGCTGTTGACCGCTGCCGATGCCGACAACTACGGCGGCGATGCGTTGATCGTCGCCAATCCCTACCTGGCCTACGCGCAACTGTCCCATCTGTTCGATCGCAAGCCGCGGGGACTGGCCGGCGTGCATGCGACCGCGCTGGTAGCGGCCGACGCGCAGGTCGACGCCAGCGCCAGCATCGGTGCTTACGCGGTGATCGAGGCGGGTGCGCGGATCGCCGCGGGCGTGACGATCGGGGCGCATTGCGTGATCGGTGCGCGTTCGGTGGTCGGCGAGGGCGGCTGGCTCGCGCCGCGGGTCACCCTGTATCACGATGTACGCATCGGCAAGCGGGTGGTGATCCAGTCGGGGGCGGTGATCGGCGGCGAGGGCTTCGGCTTCGCCAACGAGAAGGGTGTCTGGCAGAAGATTGCTCAGCTCGGCGGGGTGCTGATCGGCGACGACGTCGAAGTCGGTGCCAATACCACCATCGACCGCGGTGCGCTGGCCGACACGCTGATCGGTAACGGGGTCAAGCTGGACAACCAGATCATGATCGCGCACAACGTGCAGATCGGCGACAACACGGCCATGGCCGGTTGTGCGGGGATTTCCGGCAGTACCAAGATCGGCAAGAACTGTATGATCGCCGGCGGCGTCGGCATGGTCGGGCACATCGAAGTCTGCGACGGCGTATTCGTCACCGGCATGACCATGGTGACCCGTTCGATTACCGAGCCGGGGTCTTATTCTTCCGGCACCGCCATGCAGCCGGCGGGCGAGTGGCGCAAGAGCGCGGCGCGCATTCGTCAGCTGGATGACATGGCGCGGCGACTGCAGCAGTTGGAAAAACAACTGGCTGCCGTGACCTCCAGCGGAAATGCCTCATCTGATGCCTGAGCCGGTTGTGCCGTGCTCTTCTCTTTTTATTACAGGCTTCTCTGGACATGATGGACATCAACGAAATACGTGAGTACCTGCCGCATCGTTACCCGTTCCTGCTGGTCGATCGGGTGGTGGATCTGGATGTAGAGGGCAAGTGCATACGTGCCCACAAGAATGTCAGCATCAATGAGCCATTCTTCAACGGACACTTTCCCCAGCATCCGATCATGCCCGGGGTGCTGATCATCGAGGCAATGGCCCAGGCGGCCGGTATTCTCGGTTTCAAGATGATGGGCTTGAAACCCACCGACGGTACCCTGTATTACTTCGTCGGCTCGGACAAACTGCGTTTTCGTCAGCCGGTGGTGCCGGGCGATCAATTGATCCTCGAGGCCCGCCACCTGAGCAACAAGCGCAGCATCTGGAAGTTCGAGTGCAGGGCCAGTGTCGACGGCAAGGAAGTATGTTCGGCTGAAATCATCTGTGCGGAACGCAAACTATGAGTTTGATTGACCCTCGCGCCATCATCGATCCCGCTGCCAGACTGGCTGACGACGTCGTCGTCGGTCCTTGGTCGATCATTGGGCCAGATGTGGAAATCGGCGAGGGTACCGTGCTTGGGCCCAATGTGATCATCAAGGGGCCAACCAGAATTGGTAAGCACAATCGCGTCTATCAGTTTTCCTCGCTGGGCGAGGACACCCCGGATCGCAAGTACAAGGGCGAGCCGACGCGTCTGGTGATCGGCGATCACAACATCATTCGCGAAGGTGTCACCATGCACCGGGGCACCATCCAGGACCGTGACGAGACCACCGTGGGTGACCACAACCTGATCATGGCCTATGCCCACATCGGCCATGACAGCGTGGTCGGCAACCATTGCATCCTGGTCAACAATGTCGCGTTGGCCGGCCACGTGCACATCGCCGACTGGGCGATCCTGTCCGGCTACACCCTGGTTCATCAGTTCTGTCATATCGGCGCGCACAGCTTTGCCGGCATGGGCAGCGCGATTGGCAAGGATGTACCGGCCTACGTCACCGTTTCCGGCAATCCGGCGGAAGCGCGCAGCATGAATTTCGAAGGCCTGCGCCGCCGCGGCTTCAGCGCCGAGGCGATCCAGGCCCTGCGCCGCGCCTACAAGACCGTGTATCGCCAGGGGCTGACCATCGAAGAAGCCCTGGTGGAGCTGGCGGAGCCTTCCCTGCAGTTTGCCGAGGTCGCGGTGTTCCGCGACTCTATCCAGGCGTCCAGTCGCGGCATTACCCGCTAATTTATGGCGGAGCTATTGCGCGTCGCGCTGGTGGCAGGCGAAGCCTCCGGCGACATTCTCGGTGCCGGCCTGATGCAGGCCTTGAAGGCCCGTCATCCACAGATCGAGTTCATCGGTGTCGGCGGCCCGCTCATGCAGGCCGAGGGCTTGAGTTCCTATTTCCCCATGGAGCGCCTGGCGGTGATGGGCCTGGTCGAAGTGCTCGGCCGCCTGCCGGAGTTGCTGGCGCGACGCAGACGCCTGCTCAAGACCCTGGTCGACGCCAAACCGGACCTGTTCATCGGCATCGATGCGCCGGATTTCAACCTGGGCCTCGAACTCAAATTGCGCCGTGCCGGGATCAAGACCGTGCACTACGTCAGTCCCTCCGTCTGGGCCTGGCGGCAGAAACGCGTGTTGAAGATTCGTGACGCCTGCGACCTGATGCTGACCTTGTTTCCGTTCGAGGCGCAGTTCTACGACGCCCATCAGGTGCCGGTGCGTTTCGTCGGTCATCCACTGGCCGATGCGATTCCCCTGCAGGCCGATCGGGCGGCGGCGCGCGCGGCTCTGGACCTGCCCCAGGACAGTACCGTGGTGGCCCTGTTGCCGGGCAGTCGGGGCGGCGAGGTGGCGCGCCTGGGTGCGCTGTTTCTCGATGCGGCGGTGCGTTTGCGCACCCTGCGGCCGGGCATCCGTTTCGTCTTGCCGTGCGCCAGCCCCGAGCGCCGTGTGCAGCTGGAGCAGATGCTGGTCGGGCGTGACTTGCCCCTGAGCCTGCTCGATGGCCGCTCCCACGATGCCCTGGCGGCCTGCGATGCGGTGCTGATCG
>RCUR01000615.1_pt1 | contig 12696 bp, 9 predicted proteins | sample 2166151 | NCBI WGS metagenome assembly RCUR01 (sample SAMN09932785, study PRJNA488358) | compost metagenome | isolation source: compost soil in an enriched community | place: Germany: Experimental Botanical Garden
CGAGAAAGTCCGATCATGCGTTGACCCGCTCCTGTTCAGGTTCCGCGCGCCTGGGTGGCAGGGGCGCGAAGTAGCCGACGACCAACAGCAGGACGCCGACGCCGATGAAAGACACGATGCGTTCCAGGCCACCGCGGTTGCCCAGTTCGACGAAGAACAGCTTGGCCACCACCAGCGCGATCAGCCCAGCGCCCGCCAGCCAGAGCTCGCGCCGGGCACGCAGGTGACCGCCGACCATCAGGCCGAGCGCGATGCTGGTCCAGACGATGGACAGCCCCGCCTGCACCAGCATGGAGTCCAACTGCGCCTCCAGTTGGTAGGGCACCCCGCCCCAGTGGTGGGCGCTGCGGAACACGCTGGCCGTGGCCAGGGCGAACAGCGAGACGCCCGCTACGCCCTGGGGCAGCCAGTCCGGCAGGGCGACCTGGCCGAACTGCGGCAGGCAGTCGCGCAGCCAGAGGCAGACACCGAGCAGGGCGAACAGCAGGCCCAGCTCCAGGGGGTTGAGCAGCGGCAGGTAGGGCAGCGGTTCGGCGCTGCCGTCGCTCCAGGCGTTGGCGATCCAGAACCAGGCGAGCATCAGTACCGCCAGCGGCAGGGAGGCCCAGAGGCGGTATTCACGCGGGTAGGCGGCCACCGGCCAGGGCAGCTGAGGGCGCAGGGCCACCAAGAGCAACCATGCGCTCGGCAGCAGGGCCCAGCCCAGCCAGCGCCAGGCGTTGTACTGCTCGGACAGCAGCATCAGCAGATAACGCAGTTCCAGCGCCAGCACCCCGAGCAGCAACCAGCAACCCAGCACGTGAGTCGCGCTGCGGGCGCCTGTGGGCAGCAGCCCATCGAGCCGACGCAGGGCCAGCAGGTGCACGACGAACAGCGCACCCCAGCCGGCCCAGCCAAAGTCAGCCGCCGGGTGGTATTGCGGCTGCCAGGCATGCACCAAGGCCAGCATTCCGGCCGGCGCCAACAGCAGGCAGAGCAAGGCCAGTGCGCGCCATTGCTCGCGCCGGGCCAACCAGGTGGCGAAGGCGACGCTGGCGGCGGCCAGCAGCAGGGCCAGCGGCACCTGCAGTTCCGGCGCGGCGAAGCGGCCGAGCTCCGTCAGCCAGGTCAGCGCCCACCAGCCGGCGCTCCAGGCCAGCAGCAGTTGCGCCAGATGGCCGAGGCTGAGGCTGCCCATGGCCGTATCGTTGCGCTCCGCGCGCTGCAGACGCCAGGCGCCGACGAAGGCGGCCAGGGCCAACACCGCGGGCGTCCAGAAACCGGCATGGGCCAGCGGACGCAGGCCCTCGCCACTCAACTCGCCCAGCAGCAGCGGGCTCACCGCCAGGAAGCTGAAGCCGGCCAGCAATTGCAGGAACAGGCCGAACCAGAAGCCGGCGCGCTGCTGCAGGTGCAGGCTGAGCCAGAGGATCAACAGGCCGCTGCCGCCCCAGACCGCGCCGGCGGTACGCCAGGGCAGGACGAAGAGCACGGCCAGGTTGACGAAGGCCAGCCCCGCCAGCAGCACCAGCGACAGGCCGCGCAGCAGCCGCGCATCACTGCGCACCTGCGGGTCGCGAGCGGCCAGCAGCATTCCGGCGATCAGCGCCAGGCCGATCAGCGAGGCCACCAGCAGCCCGCGCCAGCCGGGCACGTCACCACTGCCCAGGCCAGAGCCGTCCAGGTCGAGCAGGAAGACCGCGCCGCCGAGCAACTGCACGGCGAAGGCGCTGAACAGGAAGGCACGCGACTGCAGGCGCAACCCGGCGAAGAGGGTCGCCAGGCCGGCCAGGGCCCAGGCGATGGCCGTGCCCTCGGCGGCGAAGGCGAGTGGCGCCATCAGGTAGAGGAACGCCAGCCCGGCACAGGCCAGCACCGGCAAGCCCCGGCGCTCCAGATCGGTGGCGGCCTCAATGGGCGCCAGGCGCAGTTGCCAGAAGCTGAACAGCAGCGCCGCGCCCAGCATCAGGGCGCCCAAGGGCGAGCCGTCCAGCAGGGTCTCGGCCTCCACGTCCAACCCACCGAGGAAGGCCAGGGCTGCGCCGAACTGCAGCAGCAGGGCGAAGGCCCGCGCCAGCGGTCGGCCCTGGCGCAGGCCCAGCCAGTAGATGCCGGCGCCTTCCACCGCCCAGGCGGCGGACGTCCAGCGTGCATCCAGCCCCAGCGGAATGGCCAGACTGCCGAAGACCACACCCAGGGCCAGGCAGGTTTCCACCAGCAGCAGCGCCCGGCCACCAGTACGCCCCGCCAGGGTGCGCGCCAGCAGCAGGTAGAACAGGCCCAGGGCCAGGGCGCTGAAGGCGGCGCCGAACTCGATATGGCGGATCAGCGCCAGTTGCAGGCCAAAGCCGATGATGGGCGGGCCGAACAGCACGGTGCCGTCCGCCGAATCGGCCTGGCGCGCCGACCAGCGCAACAGCTCGTCGCGCTCCTGCGGCGCGTCCACAGCCTCGGCCAGCTTGCGCCGGGCGAACAGCAGGCCGATGCCCACGTACATCAGGAAGAACAGCACCAGGAAAGGCTCGGTACTGGCGAACAGTTCGGGCCGGTAGGAGCGCAGGCCCCAGGCGAAACCGATGCCGAAGGTGCCGACGAAGCCGATCAGGTTGAGCAGGCGCCAGGCCTTGAACCAGGCGATGGCGAAGATGCCGGCGTTGAGCAGGGCGAAGTAGCTGAACAGCGCCACATGGTTGCCGCTACCGCTGGACGTGAGGATGGGCGCGGCGAAACCGCCCAGGGCCGCGGCGGCAGCCAGGCCCAGGGCATCCTGGGTGACGGCCAGGATGGCGGAGAACAGGGTCACCGCCACCAACAGGCCGAAGGCCATTTCCGGCTCCAGCAAGGGGTGCAGGCGCATGGCGGCGAATACCGTCAGGTAGAGCACGGCGATACCGGCACCCTGGAGCATCAGGCCGTAGCTGGGGTTGCGCCGGCGCAGCCACCAGCCGAGGCCGAGCAGGACGATGGCGGACAGGGCCACCCCGGCGTAGCGCAGCTCGATCGGCACCACCATGCCTTCGGTGGCGTAGCGCAGCAGGAAGGCCAGGCCGAGGAACAGCAGCACCACGCCGATGCGCAGCACGGTGTTGCCGCCGAACAACCAATTGCGGGCGGCGGCGAAACCGCGTTCGAGGAGGGAAGGTTCGCGCGGCTTGGGCGGCGCCGATGCCTGGCGCGGTACGCCTTGCCGGGCCTCGCGGCCCCAGGCATCGGCGGCGACCGGCTCCGGCTTGCGCTCGGGGGGCGGCGCCTGGACAGCGGACGGCTCCTCCAGCACCTCGGGCGGCAACTCCCAGACCAGCTCGGCATCCTGTTCGGGCGCAGCCTCTGCCACTGGCGCGGGCGCCTCGGCGACAGGGGGCGGCGCTGCCTTGGTGGCCTGCGCCCTGCCCTGCTCCACCTTGAGCAGGCGCTCGTGGATGGCCTGGGTGCCCTTGTCGAAGCGGGAGGCGAAGCCTGCGAGCGCCTTGCTCAGCTCGGCGTTCTCCCGGGCCAGCCCCTGCAGGCGAATCGCCTGGCCGAGGCCTAGTCCCATCAGGCCGCCAAGCAGCGCACCGACGACGCTTTCATCTATCCCGGCCCCGAAGGCCAGGCCAACCAGCATGAAGATCCATTGCATGCAGCGTTATCCCGGATGATTGAGCAGCAAGGCTGCATCCATCGCAGCCACGACCGGCCAGAAGCTACAGGAGCCAGGCGCCGGCCCCATAGAGACGAACACCGACTGACCCACAGACACAGAAACTTCCTACAGCTCAGCACGGGATCGACACAAATGCGCCAAGACGGAGGGAAATTTCGTATTCCCCGACGGGAAACTGTTCACTTTTTCACCAACATCGCTATGATGCCCGCCCCCATTGCCCTAGCCTGCTCGCCGACCATGAAGACCATGATGATCGTCGGTGCCGACCTCGACCGGACGGACACCTGGATCAAATACGAAAAGACCATGTGCCACGCCTGCGCCTCCAGCTGCTGCACCATGCCGGTCGAAACGCGCCTGAGCGACCTGATCCGCCTGGAGCTGGTGGCCGAGTTCGAGCGCGGCGAGCCGCCGAAGAACATCGCCAAGCGCCTGATGAAGGACGGCGTGGTGGAGCGCTTCAACCAGAAGTCCGGGATCTTCACCCTGACCCGCATGGGCAACAACGACTGCTACTTCCTCGACCGCAAGAGCCGTCTGTGCACCGTCTACGACAAGCGCCCGGAAACCTGCCGCAACCACCCGAAGATCGGCCCGCGCCCCGGCTACTGCGCGTTCAAGCCGAAGGCCTGACACGCCCGTAGGTTGGTCCGAGCACAGCGAGGTCCAACACCCGGCCTCGGCACAGCAGCGTTGGGCCTGGTGCCTCAGCGGGTCATCTTCTTCACGAAAACCACCACGAACAGCGCCATGGTGAAGCTGCCGACGAAGGCCTCGAAGGCCGCCAGCGGCCGTGACAGGCCGAGCGGCGCGATATCGCCGTAGCCCAGGGTGGTGAAGGTCACCACGCTGAAGTACATGCAGGCGCCCAGCTCCATCAGGTTGGTGAGCACGTCCTGCTCCAGGGCGAATCCCAGCCCCACCCCGCCGTGGTGGATACCCACCAGGAAATAGAGCACGGCGCAGAACAGCATGAAGCCCAGGGAAAACAGCACCACACGCAGGGGCTGTTCGCCGTAGCCGCAGAACAGGTCGACCATCCAGGAAAACAGCCGGTGGCTCGACCAGCGCGGCATCTGCAGCCGGCGCATGACCATTTCGCGATAAAAGAAGCGCCCGGCGTCATCGAACAGGCCGGCGTGCTCCAGGTTGATCCGCAGGTTGCGGTAGATCTCCTCGGCTTCCTGCAGCAGGTCGAGCATTTGCTGCCGCTGCCCGGCCTTGCGCGCGGCGAGGGCGTGGCGCTCCTGCTGCACCCGCTCGTCCCAGTGCACATTGTCCAGCCGCGCGCCGGCCAGCTTCACGCCCAGCAGGTTAGCGTCGCGCAGGTCCGCGCAGTGCAGGTTGGCATCGCGCAGGTCGGCCTTCATCAGTGAGGCGCCGCGCAGGTTGATGGCGAACAGGTGGGCGCCACGCAGGTCGGCACGGTAGAAATCGCTGCCGGACAGGTCGTAGCCGACATGGCTGCCCCGGTGCACCAGGTCGAGGCCGGCCAGTTGGCACCGCTTGAGGCAAAAGCCGTGCATCGGCGCACCGCTGCGCGCCCGCGCCTCCAGGGCCGGGCCGAGCTGCGGCTCGTTCGCCTTGTCCCGCGTGGCATCCCGCCAGAAGTCGTCCTCATGGGGAGTGTCGAGCATGCTGGCAAACCCAGGGTACGGATTTTCAGCCTAGCCCAAGACGACCCCAAAGGGCCGCGTTGCGGCCAATGGCGAGTAGAGATACAGGTTCGTAGAACCTGGACTTGCTTTCGCCCCCCAGGAAGGGGGAATGGCCAGCTTCCGGCGCCGGTACCTGGCTCGCCGTAGGGTGCGCTGCGCGCACCGATTTCGGAATCAGCCCCTGGCGGCGGGAAGCACCTTCTTCACCAGGCTCACGCCGGCCAGCACCAGGGCGCCGGCCAGCACACCCACCAGGCCATCGATCAGCACCTGTACCAGGAGTGAAAACGCGCCGGAAGCGGCCAGGACAGGTTCCAGCAGATGATGGGCGGCGGGAATGCCATGCAGGATGATGCTGCCGCCCACCAGGAACATGGCCGCGGTGCCCAGCACCGACAGGCCCTTCATCATCCAGGGCGCGGCGGCGAGTATGCCGCGGCCCACGGCCTGTGCCGCCGCACTGGCCTGGCGATTGAGGTAGAAGCCCAGGTCGTCCAGCTTGACGATGCCCGCCACCAGGCCATACACGCCGACGGTCATGATCGCCGCGATGCCGGCCAGCACCACCACCTGCTTGCCGAAGGTGGCGTCGGCAACGGTGCCCAGGGTGATCACGATGATCTCGGCGGAGAGGATGAAGTCGGTGCGAATCGCCCCCTTGATCTTGTCCTTCTCCATGGCCACCAGGTCCACCGCCGGATTGGCCACGGCCTCGGCCAGCTCTGCATGATGCTGGGCGTCTTCCTCATGGCTGTGCAGCCACTTGTGCGCCAGCTTCTCGAAGCCCTCGAAGCAGAGAAAGGCGCCACCCAGCATCAGCAGCGGGATCACCGCCCAGGGCGCGAAGGCGCTGATCAGCAAGGCCGCCGGCACCAGGATGGCCTTGTTCACCATCGACCCCTTGGCCACCGCCCAGACCACCGGCAGCTCGCGCTCGGCACTCACGCCGCTGACCTGCTGGGCGTTAAGCGCCAGGTCATCGCCCAGCACGCCGGCGGTCTTCTTCGCCGCGACTTTGGTCATTACCGAGACGTCATCGAGCAGGGTGGCGATGTCGTCGATCAGGGTCAGCAGACTGGCTCCGGCCATGGTGGGTCCTTGCAGAGGGGAATTCGGGGCGCTGAGGTTCGGCGCAGGCGAACTACAGACAAAAACGCCCCGCCGGTCAACCCGGCGGCGCTTTTCTGCCGGAAGGCTGGCGTTCCCCGCTGACCACTTCCAGGTCGGCGCCCTTGGCCTTGGGCTTGATCAGGCTGAAGTCGATCAGCGCCTTGGGCTGGTAGGGATCGCCGATCAGCAGCGGGCGCGGTTGGAAGGCGGCGTTGACCAGGCTGCGGCTGGGGTCGAAATCGTCGAAGCCGATACCGGCCAGGTCCGCCCAGGTGTGGATGAAGCTGGAGCTGCTGTAAGGCTTGCCAAGGCTGGCGCCCAGCTCCTGCGGGTGCCCGGCGCGCCACTGCGGCGAACGCCAGAGCATGAAGGGGATGGTGTACATGGGCGCGGTGGGCGCGGCTTCGTTGCGCCCCAGTACGTCGGGCTGCTCCGGGTCGAACACCGCCTCGCCATGGTCGGAAAGGTAGAGCAGGAAGCCGTTGGCGCGGCTGCCGGAGAAGCGCTCGATCAGGCTGGACACCACATGGTCATTGAACAGCACGGCATTGTCGTAGCTGTTGTAGGTGGGCAATTGGTCGTCGGTGACGTTGGCCGGCACGCCCTGGCGGTCGGTGAAGCGCTCGTACGCCGGCGGGTAGCGGTACTGGTAGCTCATGTGGGTGCCGAGCAGGTGCACGACGATGAACTTGCGCGGCGCCGGGTCGGCCAGCACCTTCTCGAACGGCGGCAGCACGTCGTCATCGTACTGGCGGGCGTTCTGGTTGCGGTTGTTGTTCAGGTAGAACTGCTCGTCCGCCTGCTTGGAGAAGGTGGTGAGCATGGTGTTGCGCTTGGTCAGGGTCTGCTGGTTGGTGATCCAGTAGGTCTTGTAGCCGGCCTGTTTCATCATGTTCAGCAGCGACGGCTTGGTCAGGTAGAGGTCCGGATTGCGCTCGTCGGCGAAGGTCAGCACCTGCTGCAGGGCTTCGATGGTGTAGGGGCGCGGGGTGATGACGTTGTCGAACACGTCCAACTGGTCGCGGATGCGGTCGAGGTTCGGCGTGGTCGTGCGCGGGTAGCCGTAGAGGCTCATGCGCTGGCGATTGGTGGACTCGCCTATGACCAGCACCAGGGTGGCGGGCAGCCCGGCATTGGCATCCTTGAGGTTGGCCAGCGGCGCGATCTGCGCATTACCTTCGAGCAGGTCATGCATGTCCGCCAGCTGTCGGCTGTACTGGCGGTATCCCACCAGCAACTGCCAGGGCACCGCTGGCTCCATGCGCTTCTCGACGCTGTCGCGAGCGGCCTCGAAGGTGTCGTTGCCCAGCCCCTGCTTGACCACCGGATAACCCACCAGCGCCGCCAGCAGCGCCAGGCTCACTGCCACCGCACGGCTGCGGGGCAGATGGACCGGGCGCAGGCGAGTCCAGAGCAGCACGGCGCCGAGGGCGTAGCCGAGGAAAGCCGGCACCATCCACCAGGCGAAGTACTGGCCGAGGTATTCCGAGCCTTCGGCCACGTTCGATTCGAACATGATGAAGATCACGCTCTGGGAGAACTCCTGGCCATAGACCAGGAAGTAGCCGAATGCCGGCAGCGAAGCCAGCCAGAGCAGCAGGCCGAGGCCGGCGGCGATGCCGCGGGTGCGCTGCGGGAAGAGCAGCACGGGGATCAGCCACAGGCCACTGAGCAGGAAGGCCTGGCGGAAACCGCTGAAGCCGCTGGTGCCCGTGACCTGGATCAGCAGCTGGGTGACGCCCGAGAAATACCAGAAGAACAGGAAGAGCCAGCCCAGGCCGGCCCAGTCGAATCGCCGTTCCCCGGCCTTGTGTACATCGAAATTCATATATCCGCCCCAAGTCGAGCCTTGACCAGTCGAGTTGGCCGAAAAGCAGGGACTATGACTGCGTAATCGTGAAAAGTTCGTCAAACATCGACTGAAAGGGCCAGATCAGGTCGCGTCGCCGAGGCAGGGTCGAACGTGGAAACCGGCCGGCGGAAGACCCCGCCGGCCGGCAAGTGGGCTCAGAAGTCCAGGCTCAGCGCCAGGTTGACGCCCTGCTGGGTGTCGTCCTCGCCCTTGCGCCAGTTGTAGCCGCCACGCAGCGCGAGGTCCGGCGCCAGTTGCTGGCTGAAGCCGAGGGTGACCCGGTTCAGGTGATCCTGCGGGGTGAAGCCCTCGAGGGTGAAGCGGTTGCCGGGCAGGCTGTTGAGCGAGAGGGTCAGGTCCTGGGTGTCGTCCTCGTACTCGCGTTCGAAGGCGTACTCGGCGAACACCTGGGTGGCGCTGCCGAACGCGTACTTGCCCTGGAGGCCGGCGCCCAGGCGCTTGGAGTCGCGCTTCTGGTCGTCGTAGTTGAGCGAAGTGGCGCTGGCACCATCCTCGGCGTAGCCGTCGATCTCTACCCGCGCGTAGTCGGCGCTGACGAAGGGCGACAGGTGCCAGGGGCTGTCGGCCTGCTGGGCGATGTCGTAGCCCAGGCGCGCGCCGAATGCCCACAGGTGACCGTCGGTATCGCCCTTCTCACTGCGCGTACCGCCGCCCAGGGCGAACTTGCGCTTCAGATCGTCATAGTCGAGGTAGCCGCCGGTCAGCGCGGCATCGGCCCACCAGCGGTTCTGCTGGTACTGCACGAAGGCGGTGGCCAGGTAGCTGTTCAGGTTGTAGTCGGAATCCTCGGCCCCCGCTTCCAGCTCCTGCTGGTAGAAGCCGGCCGCGATGCCGGCGCGCCAGGCGTCGTCGATCCGGTAGCTGCCACCGAGGGTGAGGTTGTAGCCGTTGCCATCGCCGCTGGCCGCGCTGTCCTGGGAGTCGAAGTCCAGGTGCTGGCCGCCGCCCGCGACGAAGGCCCGCCACTGGCCGACGTTCTGCCAGTTCTCCCAGTCCGCCTGCCACTGGTTGCGCAGCTCATCCTGGTAGGCGCGCAGGGTGCCGTGGGCCATTTCCGGCAGCAGGGTCACTTCCCAGGGCGCCGCCAGCAGCGAATAGGCGTAGTCGGCGATCAGCAACTGGCCGGCGATGGTCGGGTGCACGCTGTCGTTGAACAGCAGCTTGGTCGGGTCCGGCGAGGTGCCGTTGATCCCGTAGGTGGGGTTCATGGTGCAGCCGTCGCCGCTGAAGCAGGTGCCGATCAGGTTCTGGTCGGTGGCCAGGCCGAAGGCGCCGGGGTTGGCCAGGCCTTCCTTGAGCAGCAGGGGCACGTTCAACGGGATGATATTGGCGTTCACCTGGCCGAGCTGCGCGGCCAGTTCGGCGTTGAAGGTGGTGCTGAGCTGGGTGGCGAAGGGCTGTATCGGGGTGCCGAAGGTGGCCGGGGTCAGGCCCAGGTCGGGCAACAGCCAGACCATGATGTAGCGCGCGCCGGCCTGTTGCAGGGCTTCCACGCTGTCGACCAGGCGTCCCGCCGCCTGGCGGGCCTGGAGGTCGTTGAGGATGCGCCCCTGGAGGAAGTCGTTGCCGCCGCCGGTGAGGTAGTAGAGCGCGTTCGGATCGGCGCCCAGGCCCTGGCTGGCGCGATCCACCAGGTAACCGTCGCGGCTGCGCAGGGTGGTGCCGTTGCGCTCGATCACCGAGCCGCCCGCTGCGGTGATCGACTCGAAGATCTGGTCGGTGCGGTAACCGCCTACGGCCCAGTCGTTGCCGTCCGCGATGCCCTGTTGAGCGTTGACCGGCGAAGTGGACGCCGCCAGGTCGCCGGCGGCGATGCCGAGCCTGCCGCCGAGCAGCATGGGCGCAACCGGACCGAAGATCTCGCCGCTGCCGTCCTGGAAGGTCGGACCGACCCGGTTGGTGAAGCGCGACGTACTGCCGGCCGGGCCGCCCGGGTCCGGGAACTGCCCGGCGTCGCTGAGGCTGTCGCCGAATACCACCATGGTCGAGTAGGGAGAAGGTGCCGCCTGTAGAGCAGTGGATAGCGTGGTCAGCAGGCAGGCTGCCACGAGTGGCTTGAGCGCCATTCCGGTCATTGTGCTTACTCCGTGATTATTTTTATTGTCAGGGCGGCACGACAGTACCAAAAAGCGCTCATCACGCCCAAGCCCCGTTCCAATGCCCCGCCTCAGCGCAACAGCATAGACGGCACGCCCGGTCCGAGGACGGAAACGGGAACGGGACGGGAACCCGGCGTAGGGTGACTGACAGACGAGCACCAGCCGCCCGAATCGACCGGCACAAGACCACATAAGGGGAAAAATTGATTTCAGATACTCTAATTCGAATCTGTTGGCCTCATGAAGGCAATAGACGACTTTAGGACGCAGCTTTTTTGTTAGCACCAAACAATATTGATGCTATTACCAACCCCATGCCGATCACATGCCCTGACGACAGTATCTCGCCCAATATAAAAATCCCGACCAGCGCTGCACTAACAGGCATTAGTCCAGTAAATAGCCCCGCCACATTAGCGGGGACTTCAGATATGCCCCTGTACCAGAGCAGGAATGAGAGCACGCTTGCAGTAATAGAATAGAACAGCACCCAATACCACAGCTCCGCGCCGGGAGAACTCCAGTCAAAAGTAAGTGCCTGCGGGACTGCCAATGGAAGAAATAGAAGCAAGCCAACCACATTGACCCCGAATGCCATGCTCCAAGGATGCACAGTCAGCGATAGGCGTCTGGAGAAAACAGCAAACAATGCTTCAGCCAGAACAGCGCCTAATATTAAAGTATTGCCTAATATACTGTTCTTGCCGGATGAGCTTGCATCCTGCAAGTTCAACAGCGCGATGCCTAGCACAGCAAAAGCAATAGCAATAAGTCCTCGGCTATCAACACGCTCGCGCAGCCACAACCAAGACAATAGCGCAATCAGTGATGGAAGAGCACTGGTTATGATTCCAGCACTGGTGGCAGCAGTATAGGTTACGCCATAGAGCATAAATAAACTAAAAAGGAAACATCCAAAAAAAGATTGCAAGGAAAGCCCACGCCATGTCGCTCCATCCAAGCCTTGCCGGAAAGCTGGCCACAGCATCCCTGGGAAAAGAATGACACTTGCAATAAAGAAACGGAGCGCTGCAAAAAGAAAAACAGGTAATTCTGAAATAACCAGCTTTCCAATACCAATGTTACTGCCCACCACGCACATGGACATGGCAAGGCATAGATATGCAACTAGTGGTTCTTGAGATGGCTGTTGGCGCATTTTCCCCCAGGAATTCTTAATACAGCTTTCAGTGCGTTTTAGTTTCTTGCACCGAGGATTTTTGCCCCTACACGAACCATAGACAGTAGGCATACACCTTGACGCCGAAGGCATCCTTCAGCTCCCGTAGGTCTGTGATGTAACGCTGGTAGTCGTCCGGCTCAACGAACACCACTTGGCAGTTATGACCGCGCCGAACGATATGGTGCGGATAATTTGGTAGTACCACCCGCCCGATCCTGGGCATAGTTCCCCCTTGGTTAGTTGAAATCGATGCTCCCTTCCGTGGGAATTAGAGTAGGGAAATAAATCTGTCCCCTTTTTCCTTTGTTTCAAGTAACTCAAGTAGAGATGAACGAGGTGGCCACTGAGCTGAACCAGCGGCCGCGCAAGACGCTAGGCTTTCAATCACCCGCGGAAAAGCTGTCCAAGTTGTTGCGCTGACCGTTTGAGGCCAAGGTCCCCTTTTCCCGCACCGCACGTCACCGGGAATGATGGCTCTGCTGGGCCTGCATGTACTGGCGCAGCAGTTGATTGATGCGTGTCTGGTAGCCCGTGCCCTGGCTCTTGAACCACTCGAGCACATCAGCGTCCAGGCGGATGGTCACCGCCTGCTTCACCGGCACGCGCAGTTCGGCACGGCGAAAGAACTCTTCGCCCAGTTCGGGCATATCACTGGTGTCGATGTCCTGGTCTTCCAGCTTGGCCAGGCGATCCCAGTCAGTTTTCGATGCTTTCGACATAGCGTTTGACCTCCTGTTTGGTGGCTTTCGGGCGGAGATGATGCGAATCACATCCCCCCGCCGCGCGGTGTACACGACCATGCCCATCAGCACTTTGATCCAGCCTATGCTGATCCAGCGCTCTTCACCGTAGTCCATTCGGTCATCGCGCAAGGCCAGCATTGGATGCTGGAAGATATCCGGCACGTCGCTGAAGTCGATGCCGTGCTTGCGGATATTGGCCTGGTTCTTGGCTTCGTCCCATTCAAACCGCATGGGACATGTTGTATTTACGTATGTACATACAAAATTCGCTCCTGAGTGAAAAAACACAGCCCCTGGTGGTGCGGTGGCCCACCCCTCCCGCCACGCCGGAGGCGAGCAGGATCAGCAAGGCAAGATGCCGTTTCAGGGAGCACACGCTGGGCAGTTCCTTTGCAATGGGCCGGG
>RCUR01000618.1_pt1 | contig 12676 bp, 11 predicted proteins | sample 2166151 | NCBI WGS metagenome assembly RCUR01 (sample SAMN09932785, study PRJNA488358) | compost metagenome | isolation source: compost soil in an enriched community | place: Germany: Experimental Botanical Garden
CGAAGGGCGTGGGGTTGACGAAGCGCTGGGTGTGCGCATACAGCCAGCCGGACACAGCGGCGAACACGGCGGAGATGACGAAGATCACCAGCTTCGAGCGGAAGGTGTTCACGCCCATGGACTCGGCCATTACTTGTCCGCCCTTGAGGGCACGGATGGCGCGGCCTTCGCGTGAATCCAGCAAGTTCTGGCTGATTAGCATGGCCAGCAACAGCACCGCCCAGATCAGGTAGAAAATCTTCGAGCCCTGGTCCAGTTTCCAGCCCAGCAGCGAGATGGACGGCAGGCCGCTGACGCCGGTGTGTCCGCCCAGGGATTCGACGGTGCCGAACAGGTAGTACAGGGATATGCCCCAGGCAATGGTACCCAAGGGCAGGTAATGGCCGGACAGCCGCAAGGTCAACGCGCCAAGCACCAGTGCCACGCTGACGGTCAGGGCTACACCCAACAGCAACGTCAGCCAGGGCGACGCCGCCGCCCAGGCCAGCCAGCCCGGTAATTGCTCGGCGGTGGTCAGCCAGGCGGTGGTGTAGGCGCCCAGGCCAACGAAGGCAGCCTGGCCAAAGCTGGTCATGCCGCCGACACCGGTCAGCAGCACCAGCCCGAGCACCACCAGGGTGTACAGGCCGATGTAATTGAGCAACGTGACGTAATAGGGCGGCAAGATTTGCGGGGCGACGCCTAGCCCCAGCACCAGCAGCAGGATCAAATAACGCGGGTTCATTCTTCTTCCTCCACGTGGCGGCTGGCGAGCGAGCGCCAGAGCAGGAACGGGATGATCAGCGTGAACACGATGATCTCTTTGTAGGTACTGGCCCAGAACATCGAGAAGGCTTCGATCAGGCCCACGGCCACGGCGCCGATGGCGGCCACCGGGTAACTGACCAGGCCGCCGATGATGGCGCCGACGAAGCCCTTGAGGCTGATGATGAAACCCGAGTCGAAATACAGGGTGGTGATCGGCGCGATGAGAATCCCTGACAGCGCACCGATCAGGGTGGCCAGCAGGAAGGTCGCCTTGCCTGCCATGCTCGGCGAGATGCCCATCAGCCGCGCGCCCATGCGGTTCACTGCGGTGGCGCGCAAGGCCTTGCCGTACAGGGTGCGTTCGAAGAACAGGAACAAGCCGATGATCAGCCCCAACGACACGGCGATCACCCATAGGGTCTGGCTGTTGATCAGTACCGGGCCGATTTCCAGGCCTTGCTCGGAGAAGGGTTCGGTGCGCGCGCCTTCCGGACCGAACAGCAACAGGCCGATGCCGACCATGCTCACGTGCACGGCGATGGAGACGATCAGCAGCACCAGCGAACTGGCCGCAGCGATCGGCTGGAACACCAGGCGGTAGATCTGCGGGCCCAGCGGTACCACCAGGGCCAGGGTCAGCAAGGCTTGCATGGCCATGGGCAGGTGCGCCAGGGGCAGGGTCCTGACCAGCGCGACCAGGGCCAGGGCGTAGCCCAGTTTCACCAGGATTTTTTTCGGGAAGCGCCAGGCGTGGCTGGAGCGCGCGGCGTCGATCACATCCAGCGTGCAGTCGGCCAGGGTAAGGCCCAGCAGCAGCCAGACCAGCGCGGTCGGTTGGCCGGCCTGGAGGCTGGCCATGGTCAGGGCGCCGTAGGTAACGAACTCACCCTGGGGTATCAAAAGGATTCGTGTCACGGTAAAGACCAGCAGGATCGACAAGGCCAGCAACGCGTAGATAGCGCCATTGGTGATCCCGTCCTGGCCCAGCAGTATGGCTATCTGGAAGTCCATAAACAGTCACTCTTTGTAAAACGAAGGCATGAGCCACCGGCCGCAACCCTTGAGGTTGCGGCCGGTGGTGAGGTGCGGGTCAGTTCTTTAGCAGTGCCCAGGTACCGTTCTTGACCTGGATCAGCTCGCGGCCGCGCTCGTCGAAGCCGCTGTGGTCGGCAGGCGTCATGTTGTAGACGCCTTGGGTCCCGGCCAGCTCGTTGGTCTGCTCCAGCGCATCGCGCAGGGCCTTGCGGAACTCCGGCGTGCCTGGTGCGGCCTTTGCCGCGGCCTTGGGGATGGCCGCCTGCAGCAGAAGCCCGGCGTCATAGGTGTTGGCGCCAAAGGTGGCTGGCTTGCTGCCGTTGAGCTTTTCGTAGGCGGCGATGTAGTCGCTGGCGACCTTGCGCGACGGGTTGCTGTCCGGGATCTCGTCCAGTACCAGCATCTGGCTGGCGGCGAGGATGGTGCCTTCGACTTTCTTGCCGCCGAGCTTGAGGAATTCCTGCAGCGCGGCGCCGTGGGTCTGGTACATCTGGCCGCGATAGCCCTGGTCGTAGAGCTTGGTCTGCGGCATGACCGCGGCGCCACCGGGGGCGGCGATCAGCACGGCGTCGGGGCGGCTGGCCAGGACTTTCAGGCTTTGCCCGGTAACCGAGGTGTCCTGGCGCTGGAAGCGTTCGCTGGCGACGATCTTGATGCCGTGCTCGGCGGCCAGCACCTGGGTCACCTTGGCCCAGTTCTCACCATAAGGGTCGGCAGTGCCGATCAGCGCCAGGGTTTTCACGCCTTTGGCGTCCATGTGCTGGAACAATGCCTTGGCAATCAATTCATCGTTCTGGGTGGTCTTGAACACCCACTTCTTCTCGTCGGTCATGGGCAGTACCACCGAGGCGGTACCCACCGGGGCCAGCAGTGGCACGCCGGCTTCAGCGACGAACTGGATCAGGCCTATGGCATTGGGCGAGCCGCTCGGGCCGATGATTGCATCGACGTTGTCTTCGCTGATCAGCTTTTTCAGGGCCTTGACCGTGGCGGTGGGGTCGCTGGTGTCATCCAGGTCGATGTAGGTGATGGCCTGGTCGCCGGCCTTGGTCGGCAGCAGCGGCACACTGTTCTTCTGCGGCATGCCGATCAGGGCGATGGGGCCGGTCGATGAGGTGATGACGCCGATCTTGACGTCCGCCAGGGCGCAGGAGGCGCACAGGGTGGTCAACAGCAAGGTCGATACAGCTTTTTGTAAGAGCATGGCTTTCTCCGAAGCATTGCATGGCCAAGCACGAGGGCTTGAATCGCGGCCGGTTGCCGACAGGGGTTGGCGATAGCAGGTTGCATGCCAGAAGTGCACCGCCAAGCAACGCGTGGGCGCCCGTTGCCAGGACGTGCCGTTGCGCAAGGCAGGAAAAGCGCACGACGTTTATCGATTGGAAAATTTCACGGAAAGCAGGCTCGAGCGGCGCAAGGACGTGGCTTTGCGATGGCTCGGAGCTTGAAATTTTTCGGTCTGTTTTCAGTAGAAATAGTTTATAAAAAATCTAAAAAATCCTAATAATAATAATTGAAAAATCATGTTTTTATGACGAGCGGTGAGGCCTTATTGTCTGCAGCGATTCGAGTGGATGGTTGGTTGTTTTTTGAGCGGTATCACAGTGTTTTTGTCATAAAAATACAATAAAAACAGTATGTTGATGGCATCCTTTGAAATATTTGACGTCTTTTTGTGTGTTACCGAAATGCACGCGAACGGTGCGAGTCAACGCAAAAGTGCACCGAAAATACACACAAAAAACCATCAAAAATTCAATTGACATTTCACGTAAAAATTACGATCTTGTAGCCAAGCGCTCGTCAGGCCGGCCCCGTCGAGCAGTTCAACAACAGGCGTAACAAGCGCCGATGCATACAAGGTGATGGCATGACGATCGTCGTCGAGGATTTGCAACTGGGAGGCGCCGGCTTGACGGTGATGGTCAAAGACACCATCGACATCGCCGGCTACCCGACCCGCGCCTCCAGCGCCGCGCTGGCTGAAGCCGCCAATGCCGCCACCCATGCCGACGTGGTCCAGTCGCTGCTCGATGCCGGTTGCCGCATCACCGGCAAGACCAGCCTGCATGAGCTGGCCTTTGGCACCACCGGCCTGAACAACTGGACCGGCACGGCGAGCAACCCGCTGTACCCGGGGCGCATTCCCGGCGGTTCGTCCAGTGGTTCGGCGGCGGCTGTAGCCGCTGGCCTGGCGGACTTTGCCCTGGGCACCGACACCGGTGGCTCGGTGCGCATTCCGGCGGCTTGCTGCGGGGTGATCGGCCTCAAGCCGACTTTTGGCCGCGTCAGCCGCGTCGGCGTCATGCCGGCGGTCAGCAGCCTGGATTGCGTCGGTCCGTTCGCCGCCGACATGCCGCGCCTGATCGCCGCCATGGGCGCCATCGACCCTGGCTTCACCACCTTGCCTTCTACTGAACACGTGCGCATCGGCGTAGTGCCGGTGCAGGCCCACGGGGAAATCCTCGAAGCCGTCAACAGCGCCCTGGCTGCCAGTGGCTTTGCCCTTGGCAACGTACAACTGCCAGGCATGGCTGCCGCTTATGACGCAGGCCTGGTGATCATCAACCGGGAAACCTGGAACGCCTGCGGCCACTTGCTCGAAACTGGCCGCGTCGGCGCGGACGTCGCCGGTCGCTTGCGCGCCGCCAGCGAAACCAGCGATGCGGCCCTGGCCGCGGCCGAGCAGGTACGCGTGGCCTTCACCGCCGAAGTCGATGCCCTGCTCGCCGACTACCCGATTTTGGCCCTGCCGACCATGCCCGAGTATCCACTGCTGGTCAGCGACGCCGCCGACACCCGCGCCGCCATCGGCATGACCGCGTTTGTCCGTGCCTTCAACCTTTCCGGCCATCCGGCCCTGAGCATTCCCTTGGTAGGGCGCTCGGGCTTGCCGGTTGGCTTGCAACTGATCGCCGCCAAGGGCGCGGACGAACTGCTCTGTGCAGTCGCCCGCGACCTGATGCGCAGCCTTGAACACAACCTGATTCGGAGTAACCCATGACAGCACTCAGCGCGTTGAATCCCCAGAAGCCGGTGTCCATCACCGAGGGTGAAGCGTTCCAGCAACTGCTGGGCGAGATTCGCCAGCGTGCTAGAACGGGCGAGTTCGACAATCAAAAGTTCATCAGCGAAGACGTCATCGAACGCTTCCGCACACTGGGTGTGTACCGTGCCCTGGTGCCCAAGCGTTTTGGTGGCGACGAACGCTCGCCGGCCGAGTTCTGCCGGATGGTCGAAGATATCTCCCACGCCGACGGTTCGGCCGGTTGGGTCGCGAGCTTCGGCATGAGCCCGGTATACCTGGCGTCCTTGCCGCTGGCCACCCTTGAGAAGGTGTACGCCAACGGCCCGGACGTGGTCTTCGCCGGCGGCATCTTCCCGCCGCAACCGGCCTCGTTCGTGCCCGGTGGCCTTGAAGTCAACGGCCGCTGGAAGTTCTCCAGCGGTTGCATGGGCGCCTCGCTGATCGGCGTGGGCATCGCCCCGAAAAAGGATGGCGACATGCTCGGCCTGCCGCGCCTGGCGGTCATGCCGGTGAGCAAAGTGCGCATCGAGCAGACCTGGGATGTGGTCGGTTTGATCGGTACCGGTAGCCACGACGTCGTCGTCGAAGGCGTGGTGGTGCCCGAGGAGTGGACCTTCGTTCGCGGCGGCCCTTCGAACCTGGACGAGCCGTTCTTCCGTTACCCGTCGTTGTCGTTTGCCACTCAAGTGCTTTCGGTGGTCGGCCTGGGCGTGGCCCGCGCCGCGCTGGACGAACTGTGCGGCATGGCCAGCGGGCGCATCTCGGTGACCGGCGCGCCGTCGCTGTCCGACCGCCCGTTGGCGCAGGTGGAAATGGCCAAGGCCGAAGCCGAGCTGCGCGCTGCCCGTGCCTGGTTCTACGAAGCCATCGACGATGCCTGGGCCAGTGTCCTGGCCGGCGAGCCGGTGTCGGTTGAGCAGACCAACATGCTGCGCCTGTCGTCGACCCACGCCACTCGCGTGGCGGCCGATGTGGCCCGCACCGCGCAAATGCTCTCGGGCATGACCGGCGTGTACCGCAGCAGCCCCTTGTCGCGCTTCGTCAACGACGCGCAGGTGATTACCCAGCACGCCTTCATGGGCGACATGACTTACCAGAACGCCGGCGCGATCTTCTTCGGCAACAAGCCGCTGCCTGGCTACCTCTGAATTTTTCCGACTTTGAATGACCCGATTTCGAATTAAAGGTGAAGTGACATGAGCGATAAAAAACCACTGCGCGTGCTGTTCTGCATGGGCATCAACCAGAACTTCTTCGACGCCCCGCGTGAAGAGCAGCTGCAAGTCTGGACGGCGTTCAGCGAGATGTGGAACGGTATCCACGACCTGCCAGGTGTGAAGGTGTTCGGCAACATGGACGACGACCAGAGCATGGTCGGCCCGTCCAGCGGCTACCCCTGGACCACCTACCTGCTGGCCGACGTACCGGACATCGAAACCGTGCACGCCGCCTGCAACCTGTTCCGTTCCACTGCCGTGGGCGATGGTCCGTACAAGCTGTGGAAGTACGCCAAGGTCGAGGCCCGTACCGGCCGTGAACTGATTATCCAGCGCTGAGCACAGGTGCCCCGATGACCGACCGACTGCAAGCCCTCGAACAACGTCTGGCCCAGCTGGAAAGCGAGAACGCCGTGCGTGCCTGCATGAACCGCTACATGGTGCTGTGCGACGACCTGGGCGTGGATTCGCCGCTGGACGAACTGGCCGGGCTGTTCACCGAGGACGCGGTGTGGGAAGGCAAGGGCGCCAAGTACCAGAACGCTTTCGGTGGCTACCGTGGCCGCGAGGCGATCACGGCGATGTTCGCCACTTACATGGTCGAGCCTGCGCATTTTGCCCTGAACGTGCACTTCCTCACCTCGGAGCTGATCCGGGTGCAGGGGGTGCAGGCGCAGGGGAGTTGGGTGATGTTGCAGACCTCGACCTTCGCCAGCGGTGCCTCGCACCTGAACAGCGCCCGGTTGACGGTGAGCTTTCGCGAGGAGGAGGGGGTTTGGCGCATGGCGCACTTCCAGACCGAAAACCTCTTCAGCCGGCCGGTGAGCGGCTGGAACAGCAGTGCCGAGTTGCCGGTGCCGCCGCGTTCGGATGATTGAACATTTGTTGTTATTGAGGCCCTCATCGCGGGTAAGCCCGCTCCTACGGGGGCCGTGGTGAGCAAAAATTTTCTGCCTGGTGCGGTCATTGTAGGAGCGGGCTTGCCCGCGATGAGGCCCGCACAGGCAACACAGAATTTGCGTTTTTCCAAGAGTCGGCAAATACACGCCGACGAGGAGTGATCGTGACAAACCTGATTGAAGCCGTACAACTCGATGCCTGCCCCTCCAACCTGGTGCAGCACGACCGTGTCCACACTTCGCTGTACACCGACGCGAAGATCTTCGACGAAGAGTTGGACAAGATTTTCTACAAGACCTGGATCTGGGTCGCCCACGCCAGCGAAATTCCGGACAACGGCAGCTACAAGAGCACCTTCATCGGCAAGCAGCCGGTGATCGTCGTACGCGACCGCAAGAAGGACGTGCACGTTCTGCTCAACCGTTGCCGCCACCGTGGCGCCACCGTGTGCGAGCACAAGAAGGGCAAGACCAACAGCTTCGTCTGCCCGTACCACGGCTGGAGCTATGCCCTGGACGGCAGCCTGCGCGGCGTTCCGCACCCGGAAAGCTACGCCGACTGCCTGGACAAGGGCGAGTTGCCTTTGGTAAGCCTGCGCGTCGAGCAGTACAACGGCATGATCTTCGCCACCTTCAATGACGACATCGAGCCGCTGGTGGATTTCCTCGGCCCAGCCAAGAAGTGGATCGACCTGTTCATGAAGCAGGGCGCTGGCTACCCGGTGAAAGTCTCGGGTGAACACCGCTTCCGTTTCCCCGGCAACTGGAAAATCCAGCTGGAAAACACCACAGACGCCTACCACTTCCCGCTGGTACACAAGTCGTTCCTGTCCTCGGTGGACGAGCAGACCCTGGAGCTGTTCGACTTCGTCGAAGGGCCGGGCTACGTCGAAGACCTGGGCAACGGCCACAGCGTGATGGTGATGATCCCCGACCTGGTCGACCTGGAAGCCAACCTGTCGCTGCCGATCCCCGAGCGTTTCGAGGCCCTGGCCGAAGAGCTGCGCAAGGAAGGCCACGACGAGCAACAAGTGCGCCGCATCGTCCGCGCCGTGGGCGGTTCGGGCTTCAACCTCAACCTGTTCCCTAACGTCGCATGCTCCATGGCGTTCTTCCGCGTGCTGCAACCGATCTCGGTGGACGAGACCGAAATCCACCACGCGGTGATCACCATGGACGGCGGCCCGGCCGTGGCCAACCGCTACCGCCTGCGCCTGCACGAGCACTTCCAGGGCCCGATGGGCTTCGGTACCCCGGATGACTCCGAGGCCTGGGAGCGGGTACAGAAGGGCGCCAACGCGGGTCTTGACCTGTGGATCATGCTCAACCGTGGCCTGCCTGGCGAGAAGCCGAGCGAAGACGGTTTGATCAGCGACGTGAGTGCCGAAACCGGCATGCGCGCGGGCTACCAGCAATGGAAAAAAATGATGGCCGTGCCATCGGCGAAACAGGGGGAATAACCAATGCTCAATTTGCAACTGCTCAATCAGGTCAGCGCCTTCATCTGGCAGGAAGCGGACATGCTCGACCACAGCGAATTCGACGCGTGGCTGGACCTGTGGACGCCGACCGCGACCTACATCATCCCGATCGACCCGCTGGAAACCGATTTCGAGAACACCCTGAACTACGCCTATGACGACCATCACATGCGTCAGTTGCGGGTCAAGCGCCTGACCAGCGGCGAGTCGATCTCCACCGCGCCACGGGCCCGTACCGTGCGTTCGCTGTCGCGCTTTCGGGTGATCAAGGACGAAGGCGACCTGGTGACCGTGCGCTGCGCCCAGAACCTGCGCGAGTTCCGCAAGGACGTGCTCAAGCACTACACCGCCGACATCACCTTCGACCTGGCGCGTGACGGCGACAGCTTCAAGATCCAGCGCAAGCTGATCAAGCTGATCAACTCCACCGACACCCTGGCCGGTATCGGCTACATCCTCTGAGGACAACGTCATGACGCAGATCGCATTGGTGACCGGCGCAGGCCAGGGCCTGGGTTTGAGCATCGCCGGCCAGTTGTTCAAGGCAGGCTACAGCGTGGTGGTCAGCGACTTGTCGCTGGACGCTGCGCAAACCGCCGCCGCCAAGCTCGACCCAAGTGGCGAGCGGGTGCTGGCGCTCAAGCTCGACGTGGCCAGCAAGGCTGATTTCGAAGCGGCGCTGGCCGCCGTGCTGGCGCGCTTCAAGGCCCTGCACGTGGTGGTCAACAATGCGGCCATGACCATGACCACGCCGGTGATGCAGATCAGCCCCGAAGAGTTCGACCGGGTGATGAGCGTCAACACCCGCAGCACCTTTATCGGCTGCCAGGTGTTCGGCACTTACCTGGCCGCGCAGGGCTATGGGCGGATCATCAACATGGCCTCCCTGGCCGGGCAGAACGGTGGCACCGCCACGGGCGCGCACTATGCCGCGTCCAAGGGCGCCATCGTCACCCTGACCAAGATCTTCGCCAAGGAGCTGGCCGCGGCCGGCGTCACCGTCAACGCCATTGCGCCGGGGCCGATCGAGTCACCGGCGGTGCGTGCCGCCGTGCCGGCCGAACGCCTGGAAGGCTTGATCCAGAACATTCCGGTCAAGCGCCTGGGTGATGCCGATTTTATCGGCCAACTGGTAGTGCAACTGGCCAGCGAACAAGCGTATTTCACCACCGGGGCGACCTGGGACGTGAACGGCGGCCTGTTCATGCGCTAAGGCGCAAGAGCAAACATAGAGATCTGCCGATGGCTCTGTAGCAGCTGCCGCAAGGCTGCGTCGAGGCCCGTAATTTTTGCGCTCGCTTCGCGTGCGGACGCAGCCTTACGGCAGCTGCTACGGAGTTCGGCGGCGGTTTGTCAGCAGTCTGATAAGCATTAATTCATTGAAAATGCGGGATGACCCGATATGAGCGATCAAATTTTGAAAGTCGTGGTGCGCAAGCGCCAGGAACAAGGCGACGGCGTCGTGGTCCTCGACCTGAGTGATCCCGCAGGCGCGCCACTGCCGGCCTTTGAGGCCGGGGCACACGTGGACATTCACCTGCAGCCAGGGCTGGTTCGCCAGTACTCGCTGTGCGGTGACCCGGCGCAGACCTCGGTCTATCGCCTGGGCGTGTTGAAAGACCCGGCTTCGCGCGGTGGTTCGATCGCCGTGCACGAGCAACTGCTCGAAGGTCAGGAAGTCGAGATCAGCGTGCCGCGCAACCTGTTCCCCCTGGCCGCCGACGCACGCCGCTCGATCCTGATCGGTGGTGGCATCGGCATCACCCCGATGGTGGCGATGGCCTATGCGCTGCAAGCCCGCGACAGCCAGTTCGAACTGCATTACTGCGGCCGTTCGCGCAGCCGCAGTGCCTTCCTCGACGAGCTGCAACACGCCGCGTTCGCGCCTTGTGTAACGACTCACTTCGACGACGAGGCCGATGAGCAGAAGCTCAATCTGCCGCAGGTACTGGGTAAACCGGGCGAAGGCGTGCACGTCTATGTCTGTGGTCCGTCCGGGTTCATGGATTGGGTGATCAGCGAAGCGGCCAAGGCCGGCTACGCCGACGACCATATTCACCGCGAGTATTTCCAGGTCGAGGTCGACAACAGCGGCGCGGGCTTTGAAGTGGTCGCCGCGCGCAGTGGCAAGCGTGTACAAGTGGCCGAAGGCCAGACCATTCTCGAGGCGTTGGCCGGGGTCGGCATCAAGATCGACATTTCCTGCGAGCAGGGCGTTTGCGGTACCTGCCTGTGCGATGTGCTCGAAGGCGAGCCGGACCACCGCGACGTTTACCTCACCGATGACGAAAAGGCCGCCAACGACCAGATCCTGGTGTGTTGCTCGCGGGCCAAGTCGAACAAGCTGGTTTTGGATATCTGAAACACCGGAGGGTAACAACCATGGTCGATACGACTGGATTTCGAAATGCAATGGCGCTGCTGGGCGGCGCCGTTTCGGTCATCACCACCGACGGTGCGGCAGGACGCTTTGGCTTCACCGCATCGGCGGTATGCAGCGTGACCGACCAGCCACCGACGCTGCTGGTGTGCATGAACCGTTCTTCTCATTCCAACGTGCATTTCAAGACAAACGGGGTGCTCAGCGTCAACGTGCTGACCGCCGAGCACCAGGACATTTCCGGGGTGTTCGCCAACCGCGAACTGACCATGGAGCAGCGCTTTGCCGCTGCCCACTGGCACACCCTGGAAAGCGGCGCGCCGCTGCTGGACGAAGCGCTGGTCAGTTTCGACTGCCGCATCGCCCAGGCCCATGAAGTGGGTTCGCACACGATTTTCTACTGCGAGATCCTCGACCTGAAGATCGGCGAGTCGCAGGAAGGCCTGGTGTATTTCAACCGCGCCTACCACCGCTTGAGCAACGCTTGCTGAAATACTGTTATGTGCAACTCCGCTGTTTGCCGCAACGGCAAATAACGCCATTAACTTAAACTTGCTATTACGCAATAACGCAACTTGATCGACGTGCTCAACGATAAGGGCGCGCGGTGTTCGACTGCCGAACGTTCTTTTTATTCAAGTTTGATGCTGCTCCTATAAAACACAGTGCCCAAGCACATACAAATGTGGAGATGTCAGATGTACCAGGAGAAACGGTTTGGCCGTGGGCTGGGTATCGCCAGCGTGCTGGGGTTGATTTGTGCACCCTTGGCGGCGCATGGCGCTGTCATTGATGACAGTCACTTCAAAGTGGATACACGCAACTTTTACTTGCACCGCAATTACACCAATACCGCGGCACCGGTGTCTGAAGTGCACAGCTGGTCCCAGGGTTTCGATGCCCAGTTCACTTCCGGTTATACCGACACCGCCCTGGCGTTCGGCCTGGACGTGGATGCGCAGTACGCCGTGCGCCTGGATTCGTCGGGCAATGATGGCTCGCTGCCGTACAGCGTCAGCGAGCAGCAGACCGCCGATGACTATAGCCGTGCCGGTGCGACCTTCAAGATGCGCTACAGCAAGACCGAGCTGAAGGTCGGTGACCTGCGCCCGCAATTGCCGGTGGCCTTCGATGACACCAGCCGGCAGTTGGACACCATCTATCAAGGGGCGGTGGTCGAGAGCAAGGAAGTCGATGGGCTGACGTTGACCGGCGGGCGTTTCTGGTCCGTCGTCACGCGGGAGTCATCCAACCACGAGAAACTCTACAAGTGGGGTTCCACGGATAATCTGGACAGCGATGGCCTGGATTTTGGCGGTGCCACGTACGACATTACCAAGAACCTGCAAGCCAGTTACTTCTATGGCGTGGTCCAGGATATTTATCAGCAGCACTATTTCGGCCTGATGCACATGGCGGATCTGGGCAATGGCTATAAATTGAAAACCGACCTGCGCTACTTCAATAACAATGAAGATGGCGAGGCCTTGAACGGTGTCATCGATAACCGTGCCTATGGTGCGTTGTTCACCTTGCTCAAGGGCGCGCACATGTTCGGCGTGAGTTACCAGCGCATGCTCGGCGACAGTGTGTTCCCGACCTTGAACGGTTATATCCCGCAGCCTTATCTGGTGCACTGGTCGTCGCTGGCCTTTATCCGCCCGGATGAAAAATCCTGGTCGGCACGCTATGGCTACGACTTTGCCGGCCTGGGCATGCCGGGGCTGAAGTTCTACACCCGTTACACCAAGGGCACCAATTGGGATCGCGGCGGCAACCTCAGCGACAACGAGGAAAGCGAACGCAGCCTGCAACTCAGCTATGTGGTCCAGAGCGGGACGCTGCAGGGCCTGGGTCTGGATGTGCGCAATATCGACGTGAAGCAGAAG
>RCUR01000619.1_pt1 | contig 12674 bp, 18 predicted proteins | sample 2166151 | NCBI WGS metagenome assembly RCUR01 (sample SAMN09932785, study PRJNA488358) | compost metagenome | isolation source: compost soil in an enriched community | place: Germany: Experimental Botanical Garden
GGCAGCCGAAACCATGAGCGGCACCGGTGGCCAGGACTTCGAGCCGAAGGTGCAGGCGGCAAAGCTGAAGGGGGCGATTGTCGGGAAGGAGGACGCATTCCTGACTGACTGCTGGGTATTCGGTCGGCTTCACAAGGGTCTGTCTGCCGAGCACTGGTCAGCGCTGACGGCAAAGTACTCGACGCACGAAGACCGCAAGCATGATGCGATCCTGGCGCTGTATCGGTCCGTCCGCTCGCCGGCCCCGACCAAGTTCCGCGAACTGGCCGTGCTGACCTGGGCCATCCCGCAGGTAGAAGGAGTCAAGGATGGGAAGCGTTCGGAGCATGTATTGCCAGCGTCGTACTACAGCCTCAACAACTGGGGGAATGACGGCAAGCCTGAATCGACCCGGTTCCGATGGAGAGCGAACATCAGGAAGGCGCTGGAAGACCTGGTAAGTGAGGCCCTGGTAGAAGCTGGCGAGATCCTTGAGGCGGAAGGCTTGATGGAGGGTCAGAAGATTATTCAAATACCGCTTGCCACCAGTGAGAAAATGAGAGTAAATAGCCCCATCCTGCCGTTGTTGCGGGTCAGGTAGTAATACAGTCCCTCTGAAGGGACCAAGATCGAATCAACCAGCGCCACCGACGCGGATAAAACCGCCAGTCCGCACACGCGGAACCGTCTTTATTGGAATGCCAGTTCGATCGACAGGAAGCGCTCACCCCTCGCGGAATGTTGATTGAGCTGGCACCCCAATGCAGATGAAAAGCGCAGGCTGATGCGCCAAGGCCCGGTTGGATTCGGGCTCAATCCTGAAGCGGCAACTCCAACAAGCCGGAGATCAGCACCGGCCATCTGCATCCAGTCGCACACCTATGGTGGCGTTAAGCGACGCTGGACGCTGTAACCAGCAAAAATTACAAGGCCTCGCCATCGTGCGGGGCTTTTTGTTTCCTGTGACAACCAACCCTGAGAGGGATATCGAAGATGAAGCGTTTATCGACTTACCTGGGGCTCGCGATCGCCGCGTGCCTGTTCTGTTTCTCGGTCCCCTCGATGGCCGAGCCTTTGCGAACCTTCGGCTATCAGCTGGCCGCACTCGCAGAGCCGCAGGGTGTCGCCATGCAGCGGCTGGAACTGACCCTCGCCATGTGGCGAACGGGCAGCGAGTCCGGTACCGAAGAACTGAAAAGCAATCTGCGCGCATCCAGCAATCATTTCGTGATGACCTCGGCCAGCGCTGACCCTGAAGGCGTTGGCATTGGTGAAGGTCTCACTACCTGCTGAATACGCCTGATCGAAAGTAAAAAAGCCCGTACACGCTGCGGGTTTTTTTGTACCTCCGAGGAAAGCCGCTACTCAAGTGGACGCTTTCCCGGACGTATCAAGTCCAACCACTTCGGCACCCGCGCAACAGTCCTTGCTCCGAGCGGACGCGATATGCGCGGAGTGCCGAACCTATTACACCGCCGAGACTGAGGCGTATGAGATCAACCCTTATGTCCGAACCCGGCCCACTGACTGCCGCTGGCGGTATCGCGCTGTACAAGCTGGGAGCCTTCGGCTTCGTGGCTGTACTGGCGGCCGTCGTCGTAATGGCGATGACGCTGCCCAAGACCGTGCGCGAGTTCACCGTCGCCATGATCAGCACGTCGGTGTCGAGCATCTGCGGCGGGGCATTCGTTGTCCGCTGGCTTGGCATTGCCCACTGGGTAAACGACGACGCCGGAATGATCGCCATTGGCGGAATCATTTTTGTGTGCGGCCTGCCGGCGTGGGTATTGGTTCGCGCTTGGTTCAAGTGGGCCGAGAAGCGCCGAGACAAGGATCTGGCCGAGCTGGCGACCGACATCGCCGAGCTGCGCAAGGCCGTAACTTCCGTAACCCATCAACAGAATCCGTAGGAGCGACCCATGCAACTGATCGAGAACTGGAACCAGGCGCTGAGCATGACCAGCGTTCAGGCGGGCGGCGCCATTGCTGCGCTGGGTATCGCTGAGCAGCTGATGCCTTCACTGCAAGCTGTCTTACCACCGATTGCCTACGGCGCACTGGGCCTCCTGGTGATGATCGCTCGCGTGATCGTCCAGAAGAATCTGCGCAAGTAACTGCGCGCTACGAAATTGAACTGCGCCAATCGTGGCGCGAACCAAGAAGGGGAAGACCATGTCAGCGAATACCAATTCATCGAAAGGCGTTTCAACCCTCGGTTGGTCGGCAATCGGCCTGATTGTACTGATCCTTGCTGCGTTCAGCTTCGTATGAGCAACGTCACCCCAATACGCCAGCCCATGCCGGTCAGTCCCGAAGTGAGTAAGGCGCTGGAGAATCTGGATCGAGCTGTCATCAAGGCGATTTCCGACGCTCAGGAAGCCGGACTGCCTCAAGGCTTCGTTGTCGCCATCCTGCACGCTCAGGCGCTGCGACAGACGCAGAGGATGATCGAATGAGCATGAAGATCGTTGAATTCAGGCGTGAGGACTGGCGCGACGCCGCCAAGACACTCCGCAAGATTGCTGAAGACCTCGATGCCGGCGTACATCCGGAATGCACTGTTGGAGCCTTAACCCTGATCGGCCCGAAAGGCGAGGTCACCGTGTTCGGGCTTGGACCTAAGTGCGACGACCTGCAATGCCTTGGTGCCATGCGCCTTGGTGAGCAGAAGCTGATTGATGTGTTGTTGGATAACGACTGACCGTATCCCCTGAGCGCATTCGCTGAGTGCGCTGACGAGATACCAACACCAAGGAATTCACATGGCAGACAAGCAGCCCGACTGGGAGGCGATCGAAGCCTCGTATCGAGCTGGATTGCTTTCCATCCGTGCAATAGCCGGCCAGCACGGCGTAGCGCACAACACGATCATGAAGCGAGCCAAGAAAGAAGGCTGGCAGCAAGACCTGACGAGCAAGGTGAAAGCCGCCGTCAGGGACAAGGTGACCAGAGCGGTGACCAGCAATGGTGACCAGTCGAAAGTGGTCACCGATGCAGAGATTGTCGATGCGAAGTCTACGCAGGGCGCTGACGTAATTCTTTCTCATATGTCTGGCCTGGCCAGATGGAGAGGGATTGCCGACAAGCTGTGCACTGCTCTGGAGGATCTGCCAGTGGTTGCAGAGAACATCGGCGACTTCTCTCGCGCACTGAATGCCGGCGTCGATGCTCAACTGAAGGTCATCAAAGGCGAGCGCCAGGCCTACAACCTCGACACCGACGAAGGCAGCAAGACTGTTACCGACCTGTCCGACCTGATGGACGAGCTATCGAAGGAAGCGTGACCGATGAAGCCCGAGCACAAAGCGCTGCTCCGGGATCGATTCTGGCGGCTGAACTCGCTGTACTGGATCACCGACAAGAACGGTAAGAAGGTCCGCTTCCGCATGACGCAGGAGCAGATCGACTACTTCCAGGGCATGCACACCCGAAACATCATCCTCAAGGCGAGGCAGCTGGGGTTCACGACCCTGGTTTGTATCGTCCAGCTGGATGCTGCGCTGTTCGAGGCTGCCAAGTGCGCGCTGATCGCTCACACCCTGACGGACGCCAAGCGCCTGTTCCGGGAGAAGATCAAGTACGCCTACGACAACCTGCCGGCTGAGATCAAGGCGGCCAACCCGGCACGCAACGACGCGGCAGGCGAGCTGGTATTCAGCAAAGGCGGCTCGCTCTACGTCAGTACGTCCTTCCGGGGCGGCACGCTGCGTTACCTGCACGTTTCCGAGTTCGGGAAGATCTGCGCCAAGTATCCGCACAAGGCGCGGGAGATCGTCACTGGCGCCTTCGAGGCGGTGGCAACAGATTGCTTTGTCACCATCGAATCGACGGCAGAGGGCCGGGCCGGCTACTTCTTCGACTACTCGCAGAGCGCTGAAAAGCAGCAACTGTCCGGCGCGCCGCTGGGCCTGCTCGACTGGAAATTCTTCTTCTTCAGCTGGTGGCGTAACCCGCTGTACTGGCTGGACCCGGCGACGGCGGTTATCCCGCAGCGCCTGACTGACTATTTCAACGAACTGGAGGCCAAGCACGGCATCCAGACGAACCCAGGGCAGCGCGCCTGGTACACCGCCAAGGAAAAGACCCTCGGCGATGACATGAAGCGCGAGTATCCGTCGATCCCTGCCGAGGCGTTCCAGCAGTCGGTAGAGGGCGCCTACTACGCCCAGCAGTTCACCAAGCTTTACGCAGCAGGGCGCATCGGCAAGCTGCCGGATAACTCGCACCTGCCGGTCATGACGATCTGGGACATCGGCGTCGGCGACTCCACGGCCATCTGGTTCGTGCGTCAGGTCGGCACCGAATACCACGTCATCGACTACTACGAGAACAGCGGCGAAGGCCTGCGGCACTACATGAAGGTGCTCAAGGACAAGGGTTACACCTATTCCGAGCACTGGGGGCCGCACGACATCGAAAACCGCGAGTTCGGTAGCGATGCCAAGAGCCGCAAGGACATCGCCAAAGAGGGCTACGAGATCGACGGCGTGAAATACAGCCTGAAGTTTCAGGTTGTCCCGAAGATCGGCGTGGACACTGGAATTGAAGCGGCCCGGGAGATCCTGCCGCGCTGCGTGTTCGATGAAGAGAAGTGCGACGAAGGCATCACCCACCTTGAGGGCTACCGCAAGGAGTGGGACGACAAGCATGGATGCTGGAAAGACAAGCCGCTGCACGACAGCACCTCGCACGGCGCCGACGCCTTCCGTTACTTCGCCGTCGCCATGACCAAACGCAAACCGACACCAACTACCACCACATCCCTGAGAATCTAGCCCATGAGTAATGACCCAAGCATCGCCCTGCCGGCGGTTGAGCGCATGCGCGAGCACTGGGCCATTGTCGATCCGCTGATGGGCGGGACTCAGGCCATGCGGGCGGCTGGCAACAAGCTCCTGCCGCAATATCCAGCTGAGGCTGACGACACCTACAAAGAGCGCCTGGCCCTGTCCACGCTGCTCCCGGCCTACGCCGAGACGGTGGCCAGCAGCACTTCCCGCGTATTCGCCGAGCCTCTTCAGTTGGGCGAGGACGTGCCTGAGCCGATCAAGCTGCTTTCCGCCGACATCGACCTTGGCGGCAATGACCTCAATTCGTGGTCGGTCGAGTGGTTCCGCGAGGCGCTGGCGAAAGGCCTGTGCCATGCACTGATCGAGCACCAGCCGACCCGCGACAAGGACGGCAACAAACTGTACAAGACCGTCGCCGAGGAACAAGCGGCGGGGGTTCGCCCTTACGCCGTCATCATCAAGCCGGGCCAGGTGCTCGGCTGGCGCTTCGACGGCGGCAAGCTGATGCAGGTTCGCTACATGGAGTCTGTCGAGGTCGAAGATGGTGAATTCGGCGTCAAGTGCGTGGATCAAGTCCGCGTGCTGGAGCCTGGCAGCTGGCGCACCTACCGCAAGGCCGATAAGGGCGGCGCCTGGGAGCAGAACGACCAAGGCCTGACCAGCCTCAACTACATTCCATGGGTGACGTTCTACACGGGCCGCACCGGGCTGATGACGGCTAAGCCGCCACTGCTCGAGCTGGCTCACCTGAACGTCAAGCACTGGCAGTCACAGAGCGACCAGGACAACTTGCTGCACGTTGCCCGCGTCCCTCTGTTGTTCGTGTTCACCGACAACGATGAATTCCAGCTGACTATCAGTTCGGCCAGCGCAACCCGCATGCCGAAGGACGGCAACGCCAAGTACGTCGAGCACACCGGGGCGGCAATCACCGCCGGGCGCGACTCGCTGAACGATCTGGTCGACGATATGCGCATGGCCGGGGCCAAGCTGCTCCAGAAGGACAAGCAGGCCGTTAAGACCGCGGCACAGGCCAACGAGGAAGCGGCGCAGGAATTGTCCCCGCTGGCTCGCCTGGCTGGTCAGTTCGCTGACTGCATCGCGCAGTTGCTCCAGATCCTGGCCGATTACGGCAGCCTGGCCGATGGTGGCCACGTCGAAATGCGCGGCAATTTTGACTCGGATTTTGCGCCCGAGGTCAGCTTGCCAAACCTGATCAGCATGGCCAACTCCGGCAAGCTCAGCGACGAAACGCTCTACTCCGAAATGCAGCGCCGCGGCGTCATCAGCGACGAGCTCGACTGGCCGCAGGAGTTTGCGCGCATACAAACTCAACCCAGCAAAGGCGTGAGCCTGGACGATTAACCCATGGGCAGCGACCAGATCAGCGACACGATCCGCAACGCGGTGCTGCTGGAAAGCCTCAAGTCCAGCGAGGTCGAGAAGTTCGCCCCATTCCTCAAGCGGATCGATCAGTCGCTACGGGAGCAGCTTGGGAAGGGCGAGCTAACCGACTTCAAGCGCGCCCGACTGGACGAAATGCTCAAGCAGGTTGACGAGGCTCTGGCCGGAATCTTGGTCGAGTACACCGACCAGATGCAGCTGGATCTGATGGATATCGCCACCTGGCAGGCTGGCGCAGAGGCGGCAGTGATTGCCGCCGCACTGCCCAGCTACACCGCAACCATTCCAGCACTCGCAACGCTCAAGACGGCGGCCTTCAGGTCTCCATTGGGCGTTAAGGGAGCGGATGGCGGCAAGCTGCTGACCCCGTTTATCGAGGACTGGAGCAAGTCCGAGCGATCCCGGGTGACGGGTGCGATACGGCAAGGCTGGTTCGAGGGCAGAACCAACGCCGAGATCATGCGCACACTGCGCGGCACCAAGGATATGAAGTACGCCGATGGCCTGCTGGCGATCACCGCTCGCAACGCCGACGCCGTCACGCGCACTGCCGTCCAGCACGTCGCCAGTCAGGCGCGCAATCAGTTCGCCAAGCAGAACAGCGACATCCTGCAGGGCGTGAAGATCATCGCCACGTTGGATGGCCGCACTACAGCGTATTGCAGAGCGGCAGACGGCACCGAATATGCGATTGACGAAGGCCCGCGGCCTCCGTTCCACGTCCGATGCAGGACCAGCTTCATTCTGATGCTCAAGGATGCGCCGTCGCTTGGCGCGCTGGCTGATCGGGCGAGCATGAACGGCCAGGTCACCGCAGACACCACCTATTACGAGTGGATCAAGACGCAGCCGGCCGCCTTTCAGGACGCGGTCATTGGCAAGGCCCGGGCGAAGCTGTTCCGCGATGGTGGTATGACGCCTGAGCAGTTCTCTGACCTTCAGATCGGCAACAACTTCAAGCCGCGCACGCTGGATCAGCTTCGGCAGATGGTGCCCGAGGCATTTCAGCGAGCCGGCCTGTAACTACAAACCAAATCATTCAGCCCTGGCACGCGCCGGGGCTTTTTATTGCCTGTCTGTTCGGATGAGCGGGGCGCACTGGGCCGGATGGCCTGCTAGGAGAAACAATGAAGCTCAAAATCGTTGAAGTGGATGGCAAGCAATACGCGGAAGTCCTGGATGGGAAGCCCGTATTTACCGGTGACGACGGAAAAGACATCGCTTTCGATGCCGTTGGCACCCGCGACACCATCACCCGGCTGAACGCTGAAGCCAAGTCGCACCGCACCCGCGCCGAGACTGCCGAGGGCCTGGTAAAGGCTTTCGAAGGTATCGACGACCCGGCTGCCGCCCGCAAGGCGCTGGAAACCATCGCCAATCTCGATGCAAAAAAACTGGTGGATGCCGGTGAGATCGAGCGCGTGAAGTCCGAAATCAGCAAGGGCTATCAGGCTCAGCTGGACGAAGCCAACGGCAAGTCGCAGACCCTGGAGCAGCAGCTGTATGCCGAGAAGATCGGCGGCAGTTTCTCCCGCTCCAAGTACATCGCCGACAAGCTGGCTGTGCCGGTAGACATGGTTCAGGCCACTTTCGGTCAGAACCTGAAAGTCGAAGAAGGCAAGGTCGTCGCTTATGACGCCCAGGGCCAGAAGATTTTCAGCCGATCCCGCCCCGGCGAACTGGCCGACTTCGACGAAGCCATTGAGACGCTTGTTTCGCAGTACCCCCACCGCGACCACATCCTGAAGAGTTCCAACGCCAACGGCGGCGGCGCTCAAGGCGGTGATGGCGGCAATTCCGGCGCCAAGGGCAACTTTGGCGGCAGCAAAGCAGATCGCGTAGCAGCCATTAAGGCCATGACCGCAACAAGCTAAGGAGCAACTATGTCCCTGTCGAACATGAAGGTATTCAACGAATACCTCAAGAAAACCACCATCGAAACCCTGGCGCAGGACGTTGAAAAATTCAACGCCGCCTCCGCTGGCTCCATCCGCCTGACCACTCAAGGCATCGACGGCGACTTCCTGCAAGAGTCGTTCTGGGCTGGCCTGCACAGTGCCCAGCGTCGTGTTGACCGCTATGCCGCCAACGGCGCGCAGGCTGCAACCCCGCTGACCCAGAAGCAATACGACTCGGTGAAGATCGCAGGCGGCTTCGGCCCGATCCTGTGGGAGCCTTCGCAGCTGTCTTGGGTTCAGAAGAACCCGGAAGAAGCGCTGGAAGTGATCAGCCGCAACCTGTCCGAAGCCATCATGTCGGACCAGCTGAACACCGCCATCGCCGCTCTGGTCGCCGCCATTGGCAATCAGCCAACCGCCACCAACGACGTTTCCGCCACTCTCGGCGTGGACTACGTCGCCATCAACAACGCTCACGCGCTGTTCGGTGACGCCTCGCAGCGCCTGATCGCCCAGGTGATGACCGGCGCCATGTACCACAAGCTGATCGGCAAGAACCTGGTCAACGCCGAGAAGCTGTTCACCTTCAGCGGTGTGCAGGTTGTCGACATCCTGGGCAAGGCCGTGATCATCACCGACGCCGCCGCCCTGTACGAGGCTGGCACCCCGAACAAGCAGAAGGTGCTGAGCCTGGCTGACGGCGCTGCGATGGTGATGGATGGTTCCGACCTGATCACCAACATCCAGACCTCCAACGGCAAGGAGCGCATCGAGACCACCATGCAGGCCGACTACACCTTCGGCATGGGTCTCAAGGGCTACACCTGGGACACCGCCAACGGCGGCAAGTCGCCAACCAGCGCCGAGCTGGCCACTGGTACCAACTGGGATCTGGTTGCGAACAGCATCAAGGCCTCGGCTGGCGTTATCACCATCGGTGACGCTACCAAGTAATCGAGACGGCGGCCTTCGGGTCGCCTGATCCACCCATCAGGAGTCCGCCATGAGCGAAAAAGTTGTTTACGAGAAGCACCCAGTGACTGCTGAGCGCAAAGCCGAGCTGCGCCAGAAGGGTTACAAGATCATCGACGCCCAGTTCGCGCCGGATGACTACGAGCACCCCGAGCCGATCAAAGCTGAGAAAAAAGGCAATTCCGCAAGCGGTGGCCAGAAGGCTGAAGCCAAGGTGTAACCCATGACCGACTTCATCACTGTTGCAGACGTTGACGCATTGCTGGGGTCGGGCTGGGCGGGTGCCGGTGATCCGGTTATGTCTGTGATGCAGGCCAACGCCTGGCTGACCAGCAAGATTAAGCGTCCTGTCCCCGCCGAAGTACCGGCCGAGATCAAACAGGCCGGCGCCCAAGTTGCAAAAATCGCCTCGACGGGCGCCCTGTACAAGGCCACCGACCGCGAGACGGTCAGTGAGACGGTATCGGCAACCTCTGGTACGTCCGTCAGCGAAACCTACGTTCAGGGCTCTGTCGCGCTGTCCTCTGGGGAGAACTTCGCCCTGGCGCTGATCTATCCCTGGACCACCGGCACCAATTCCATCCCGATGGTGAGGGGCTGAGCATGGGCCTACAGGACAAGCTTCAGGCCAAGCTGGCCAAGGCCTTCGACGGGAAGCTGGCCGATGCCGTGTCGGCTTTCACCGGGTCCTATCAAGGCCCCGGCGTGTGGGACCCGGTCGAGGAAACGACTACGGCCATCACTGTGACCTACACCGGGCGAGGCGTGCTGGCCGAGTACGAAACCAAACGCATCGACAATATCAACATCCTGTCGGGCGACCTGAAGCTGATCGCGCTGACCAATGAGGTCACCGACCGGCCAGCCGAAGGTCACACGATCACAGCGCCGGACCTGGCCGACCGGACCAAGAGCGTCAGCTACCTGGTCAAGGGTGTGCAGGTTGATCCGGCATCCGCTACATACCAAATTCAGCTGAGGAAGTGACCCATGGCCCGAGGGTGGAGTGTGCCGCCGAGCCTGTTCATGGGTGCGGTAGAGCAGGACTTATCGAAGAAGATCAGGACCATCGCGATTCAGCTGCTCAACGAGATAACCATGCGAATGCCGGTTGATACCGGGCGCGCAAGGGCAAACACCGTCGTGAGTATCGGGGCGCCGGTTTATCAAGTCCTGGATCGCTACGACAAGTCCGGCGGCAATACGATCATGGAGGGCGCTACCCGCCTAACCGGTCTTGAGCCGTACACGGTGGTTTACCTGCAGAACAATCTGCCCTACATCGAGAAGCTCGAAGACGGCCACTCGAAGCAAGCCCCGATAGGCATGTTCGGCGTGGCATTCAACAGCGTGGCGAGGGCCAATCAATGACCTTCGAACAGATCCGCGCCATCGTCATAACCCGCATGACGCAGTGGACCGGCATCCCTGCAGCAAACGTCGATTACCCGAACAACAAAGTGTTTGACCCGGCCGGGAAAACCATCTGGGCGCGGCTGGCGAACATCCCCGGCTTATCCAGTGAGCCCGAGGTCGGCCTGACCCCGCATGTGCGAAAGACCGGCATCGTCATCATTCAACTCTTCGTTCCGAACTACACCGGCACCCTGGCCATTACCAGGGCCGCTGACACGCTGGTCGAGCAGTTTCAGTTCTTCAGCCAAGGCTCATTTGAGTGCTTTGCAGTCTCGTCCGCGCAGATCGGCGACGAAGGCAACGGCTGGTTTCAGCTGAATATCCAGATCCCATACCGGGCGCACTGAGCCCCAAACCCCCGCAGCAGGAGAAACACCAATGAGTTCAGGCGCAAAGAACCGGACGGCCTATGTCCGCGAGATCACGCAGGGCGTTACCCCCGGGTCCGGCTGGAAAGAGCTGATCCGCACGTCCTACGGCCTCGGCCCGACCCAAAACACTGCAGAGAACAACGAGATCTCTCAGACTCGCATGTCTCAAGGCACCTCAGCGACCACCGTTGACGTGGCTGGCGAAGTCGGCCAGAAGTGGCGATACGGCGGCGCGATTGACGATTTCCTGGCCTCCTGCTTCGGCAAGGACTGGGTGGGCGACTCGCTGACCATGGGTGACGAACGAATTTCGTTCTCCCTGGCCTCGTTCGCTAGTGATGTTCTGGTTTCGTCGATTGCCCGCGGTGCGCAGGTCGCATCGATGGCCTTCACCTTCGGAACCGACGACGACATCACCATCGCCACCAACTTCACGGCGACCGGCTGGGAAGGCAAGGTCGACGCCACCCCGTACTTCAGTAGCGCCGCCGCTGAGCCGAATGCCGCCCGCTACAACTTCAAGGACTTCATCAGTCTGACCCTTGATGGCGTGGAGGCGGCGCCGGGAAGCGGTACCTGCATCAGCGCCATGGACCTGACGTTTGACAACAACGTCCAGACTCAGCGCTGCATCAACAACGGCGCGTTCATTGGCAACGTGATCCCGACGACTTTCAGCGTCACCGGTTCGATCACCATTGCGTGGTCTGCCGCCTCGTACGCCCTGTGGATTAAGCAACAAACGGGCGATTCCGTGGCGGTGGCCTTCACCATCGAGAACGGCGACGGCCGTTACACCTTCACCCTTCCAGAAATGGAAGTGAACGGCGACTGGCCGGACGGTGGCGCGACAGACGTGATTGAGGTTCAGCTGAACGTGGCTGCACGCCGCACGGCGCCGACCATCACCCGCGCTGTGTACGTCGCGCCTACCAGTGTGACCACGACCCCGGCAACCGATTCCATCGCCATTGCTGGAACCTCGCAGCTGAGCGCGGCCGTAGCTCCGGCCGGCGCATACCAGGGCGTCACCTGGTCTAGCGATAACCCGGCCATTGCCACGGTATCGGCGACCGGCCTGGTTACTGGCGTATCTGTAGGCGTAGCCGAGATCACCGCGACCAGTGTCTCCGATCCGACCAAGACCGACATCAGCGAAATCACCGTCACCGCCTAACCACCCGCATGCAGCCGCCCTTCACCGGGCGGCCACAAGGATTGCCGCATGGCCTTCATTCTGAAGAAGAAAGACCCGTTAGACTCCGTTTCCACGCGCTGGATTGAGCCGGCACCCGGCCTGCGTTTGCAAGTCGGATCGTCAGCGCGAGCTGGCTACACCAGCGATTTCCGCCAGATTCAGCGCCACCTGGAATTTGCCTCGCGCCAGATGGGCGTCGGCACCGATGAATTCGACATCCTCAAGAAGTCGCCGCTTGAGATCCCGGACCCGGACATTCTCTTTGTCGAGCTGGCGTGTAAGCACCTGATCCTTGATTGGGAAGGCGTGGCCGAGGCTGAAGACCCAGAAACTCCGGCTCCATACACAGCAGAGCGCGGCGTCGTGCTGATCGAGCAGATGCCCGAGGTTTACTTCCTGGTCCTGCAAACCGCCAACGCCATTGCTCTGCGTCAGAAGGAGCAGGTGGCCGACACAGTGGAAAAGCCCTTGCCGCCTACCGCTGGGCAGCCGAGTGGGCGGGCCCGGAAAACGACCGCAAAAGAAAAGTCCACGAAAGACTGAGGGTTGATATCCCCGCGCCGCCAGAGGTCGACGGGGTTACGACTGACCTTCTTCAGGCCTACTACGTCGTCAGCCGAGGGCGGCAGTATGTAGGCATGAACGG
>RCUR01000620.1_pt1 | contig 12658 bp, 7 predicted proteins | sample 2166151 | NCBI WGS metagenome assembly RCUR01 (sample SAMN09932785, study PRJNA488358) | compost metagenome | isolation source: compost soil in an enriched community | place: Germany: Experimental Botanical Garden
ACTCCGAAGCACGCAAGCACCTGTTCGAACCCTTCTTCACCACCAAACCCGGCGAACAGGGGCTGGGCCTCGGCCTGACCCTGTCCGCCAGCCTTGCCGCGGCCGCCGGCGGCAATCTCAGCGTCGAGCACCCCACCAGCGGCGGGACTGCCTTCGCCCTGAGCCTGCCCCTGCTCAACACCCCTTCCCAGCCAGCCGAGCCGATATGAACACCTCGCCCCTTACCGTCCTGATCGTCGAAGACGACCCCCATGTATTGCTCGGCTGCCAGCAGGCGCTGGCGCTGGAAGACATCGTCAGCGAAGGCGTGGGCAGTGCCGAAGAGGCGCTGGAGCGCATCGGCGACGACTTCGCCGGGATTGTCGTCAGCGACATCCGCTTGCCCGGCATCGATGGCCTGCAACTGCTGACCCGGCTCAAGGCCCGCGACAGCAGCCTGCCAGTGGTGCTGATCACCGGCCACGGCGACATCAACATGGCGGTCGGTGCCATGCGCGACGGCGCCTATGACTTCATGGAAAAGCCTTTTTCGCCGGAGCGCCTGGTCGATGTCGTGCGACGCGCCCTGGAGCAGCGCAGCCTGGCCCGGGAAGTCTTCTCCTTGCGTCGGCAACTGGCCGAGCGCAATTCCCTCGAAGGGCGCATCATCGGCCGCTCGCCGGCCATGCAGAACCTGCGCGAGTTGATCGCCAACGTCGCCGACACCTCGGCCAATGTGCTGATCGAAGGCGAGACCGGCACCGGCAAGGAACTGGTCGCCCGCTGCCTGCATGACTTCAGCAAGCGCCAGGCGCAACCATTCGTGGCCCTGAACTGCGGCGGCCTGCCGGAAAACCTGTTCGAAAGCGAGATCTTCGGCCACGAAGCCAACGCCTTTACCGGCGCGGGCAAGCGCCGCATCGGCAAGATCGAGCACGCCAATGGCGGCACGCTGTTTCTCGACGAAGTCGAAAGCATGCCGATCAACCTGCAGATAAAATTGCTGCGCGTCTTGCAGGAGCGCACCCTCGAGCGCCTGGGCTCGAACCAGAGCATCGCGGTGGATTGCCGCGTGATCGCCGCGACCAAGTCGGACCTCGATGCCCTGAGCCACGCCGGCCAGTTTCGCAGCGACCTGTATTACCGCCTCAATGTGGTCACCCTGGAGCTGCCGCCGCTGCGCGAGCGCCGCGAGGACATCCTGCAACTGTTCGAGCACTTCCTGCAGCAATCGGCCCTGCGCTTTGACCGCGAGATCCCCGAACTCGACAGCCAGACCCTGTCGCGCCTGATGGCCCACGAATGGCCCGGCAATGTGCGCGAACTGCGCAACGTTGCCGAACGCTACGCCCTCGGCCTGCCCGCCTTCAAGAAGCCCGGCAATAGCAGCCAGGCCCAGGGGCTGGGCTTTTCCGAAGCGGTCGAAGCCTTCGAACGCAACCTGCTCAGCGAAGCCTTGCAACGCAGCGGTGGCAACTTGAGCCAGGCCAGCCAGGAACTGGGCATGGCCAAGACCACGCTGTTCGACAAGGTCAAGAAGTACGGCCTGGGCTAACCCTTGGCCCGGGGAGCAGCTACAGCTGCGCCCAGTGGCTGATGTCCTCGCGGTGAGCCCGAAGATAAGGCAACACCGCCGCCAGCAATGGCCCTTTGAACTGTTCCTGAAATCGATGAGCCAAGCCTGGAATCAAGCGCAACTGGCTACCCTGCAGATGCGCCGCCAGGTGCACGCCGTGCATTACCGGCAACAACGGGTCGGCGGTGCCATGCACCACCAGCGCCGGCACACGCAACTGGTTGAGCAACTCGACGCGACTGGGTTCGGCCAGGATCGCCAGGATCTGTCGCTGCGCCCCTTCCGGGTTGAACGCCCGGTCGTACGATTGCGCCGCCTGTTCCAGCAATTGCGCGCGGTCGTCGGCAACCTCGGGGCTACCCAACGCGGCCAATAGATCGGCCTGTTGCTCCAGCGCCACCTCCCGATTAGGCGCGCTGCGCCGGGCCAGCAATTGCAGGAGTGCCTCGCTCGGCGCCGGCAAGCCTGCGGCCCCGGAACTGGACATGATCAGGGTCAGGCTCTCGACCCGCTGGGGTGCCACGGCGGCCACATGTTGGGCGATCATGCCGCCCATGCTCACGCCCAGTACATGGAACTGCCGCACGTGCAACGCCGTCATCAGGCCCAGCGCATCGTCGGCCATGTCAGTCAGGCTGTAGGGCGCTGCAACCGCCAGGCCGAGCTTGTAGCGCAGCGCCTGATAACTCAGGTTGGTAGTGGCCGGCGCCTGGTTCCAACTGGACAGGCCCACATCGCGGTTGTCGTAGCGAATCACCCGAAAGCCCTGTTGGCACAGGGCGATCACCACTTCATCGGGCCAATGAATCAATTGCCCGCCCAAACCCATGATCAGCAAAAGCGCCGGGTCGGATTCGCGGCCGATACTCTGGTATGCCAGGCTGACCTGGGCCAATTGTGCCCGCTCGGTAGGTACGTCGACCGAGCAACGCTGTGCGGCAAAGGAAGAAAAGCCGCACATGAGTGCGGCCAGAAGCAGTATGACCCGCATGAAAAACACCAAAAAACAGAACCCCAGTAGAGCGAGAGTCTGATGATATTTGTTCAAGCGCGCTGCCACAGTTCGGTGACAATTTGATGACGGGCGCCGAATGGTTCAGCGCGCTCCCTGTAGGAGCGCGCTTGCCCGCGATAGGGCCCTAATGGCAACAACCAATCACGCCAACTGACCCCGCAACTGTCGCGCCGCCGCCACCATATTCACTAACGCCGCCTCTGTCTCCGGCCAACCCCGCGTCTTCAACCCGCAATCGGGATTGACCCACAACCGGTCCGCCGGGATGCGCTGCACCGCCTTGCTCATCAATTGCACCATTTCCGCCGTATCCGGCACCCGTGGCGAGTGGATGTCATAGACGCCCGGACCGATATCGTTCGGATAGTCGAACGCCTTGAAAGCCTCCAGCAATTCCATGTCCGAACGCGAGGTTTCGATGGTGATCACATCGGCATCCATGGCGGCGATGGCCTTGATCACGTCGTTGAACTCGCTGTAGCACATGTGGGTATGGATTTGCGTCTCGTCGCGCACGCCGCTGGCGCCGAGGCGGAAGGCTTCCACCGCCCAGTCGAGGTATTCCTGCCACTGTGCCCGGCGCAGCGGCAAGCCTTCGCGAAAAGCCGCTTCGTCGATCTGCACGATCTTGATGCCCGCCCGTTCCAGGTCCACCACTTCATCGCGGATCGCCAATGCCAGTTGTTGCGCCTGCACCTTGCGCGGCACGTCCTCGCGCGGGAAGGACCACATCAGCATGGTCACCGGGCCGGTGAGCATGCCTTTCATGGTTTTTTCGGTCAGGCTCTGGGCGTACTGGATCCAGCCGACCGTCATGGCTTCGGGGCGGCTCAGGTCACCGACGACGATCGCCGGTTTCACGCAACGCGAACCATAGCTTTGCACCCAACCGAAGCGGGTGAAGCTGTAGCCATCCAGTTGCTCGGCGAAGTACTCGACCATGTCATTGCGTTCGGCCTCGCCATGAACCAGCACGTCCAGCCCCAGGCGTTCCTGAATCTGCACAGCGTGGCGGATCTCGGTATGCATGGCATCGGTGTAATCGTTGGCCGACAATTTGCCTTGCTTGAAGGCTTGTCGCGCCAGGCGAATAGACGCGGTCTGCGGGAACGATCCGATGGTCGTGGTCGGGAACGCCGGCAGATTCAAACGCGCACGCTGGGCTTCGATACGTTCGGCAAATGGCGAACGGCGCTGACTATCCTGGGCACTGATGGCGGCCAGGCGTGCCTGTACTTCAGGCTTGTGAATACGCGGTGATTGCGCCCGGCTTTGCTGTACCGCGCGGCTGGCCGCCCGTGCGGACTGCACGCGAGGCGCTTGCGGATTGACCAGCGCCTCGCCGAGCACGGCGATTTCACCACACTTCTGCACGGCAAACGCCAGCCAGCTTTTCAATTCGGCATCCAGCCGGTCTTCCCGGTCCAGGTCGACCGGGCTGTGCAACAGCGAGCAGGAGCCCGCCACCCACAGGTTCGCTCCGAAGCGCTGGCGCGCCTGTTCCAGCTGCTCCAGAGCCTGCTCCAGCTCACAGCGCCAGACGTTACGACCGTTGACCACGCCGACCGACAGCACCTTATAGGTTGGCAAGCGATCGAGCACCACACCCAGTTGCTCGGGCGCGCGCACCAGGTCCACATGCAAGCCATCGACGGGCAGGCCAACCGCCAGTCCAAGGTTGTCTTCAAGGCCGCCGAAGTACGTGGCGACGAGTTTTTTCAGCGGTGAATACTGGAGGATGTGGTATGCGCGTTCGAAGGCGTTCTTCCATTCCTGCGGCAGGTCCAGGCACAGGATCGGCTCATCGATCTGCACCCACTCCACGCCCTGGCGCGCCAGGCGGCTGAGGATTTCGCCGTAGACGGGCAGCAGGCGTTCAAGCAAATCGAGCTTGTCGAAGCCGTCGCCCTTGGCCTTGCCCAGCCACAGGTAAGTCAACGGACCGATCACCACGGGTTTGACCTTGTGCCCCAATGCATGGGCCTCGTCGACTTCTTCGAACAATTGATCCCAGCTCAACAGGAAGCGCTGGTCGGCACTGAACTCCGGCACCAGGTAGTGATAGTTGGTGTCGAACCACTTGGTCAGTTCCAGGGCGTACTGGACCTGACCATGGGCACCGCCACAACACTGGCTGGCACCACGGGCCATGGCGAACAAGGTGTCCAGGGTTGGCAGGCCATTGTCGCCCTTGGTGCTGTTGAAACGCTCCGGCACCGCGCCGAACGCCAGCGAGTGGCTCAGCACCTGGTCGTACCAGGCAAAATCGCCCACGGGCAACAACTCGATACCGGCATCTTTCTGCAGCTGCCAATGGTGTGCGCGCAATTGCCGACCGCTCTCCTTCAAGCCGGCCTGATCAAGGTCGCCCTTCCAGTAGGCTTCCAGGGCTTTTTTCAGTTCGCGGTCGGCGCCGATGCGCGGGAAACCTAGGTTGTGGGCCAGTGCCATGACAAACATGCTCCATGTAAATGATGGTGCTATTGTCGACAGCCAGGCCAACATGAGACAAACTCAATAAATTCGTGTTCGTCTCAAAAATTATTCATGGAGCAACGTGGTGCTCGAAATCCGCCACCTGAAAACCCTGCATGCCCTGCGCGAGGCCGATAGCCTGGTGGAGGCCGCCGAACGCCTGCACTTGACCCAATCGGCCTTGTCGCATCAATTCAAGGAGTTGGAGGAACGCCTGGGGATGCCAATCTTCATGCGCAAGACCAAGCCGATACGCTTTACCAGCGCCGGTTTGCGCCTGTTGCAATTGGCCGATGCGACCCTGCCGCTGCTGCGCGGCGCCGAACGCGACATCGCCCGCCTGGCCGGTGGCACCGCCGGGCGCCTGCACATGGCCATCGAATGCCACAGCTGCTTCCAGTGGCTGATGCCGACCATCGACCAGTTCCGCGATGCCTGGCCGGAAGTCGAACTGGACCTGGCCTCGGGCTTTGCCTTTGCGCCTTTGCCGGCACTGGCCCGCGGCGACCTGGACCTGGTCGTGACCTCGGACCCGATCGACCTGCCCGGCATCACCTATGTGCCGCTGTTCACCTACGAGGCCATGCTCGCGGTCGCCAACCAGCACGCGCTGGCCAGCAAGCCCTACATCGTGCCCCAGGACCTGGCCAGCGAAACGCTGATCACCTACCCGGTGGAACGCGATCGCCTGGACATCTTCACCCGCTTCCTGGAACCGGCCGACATCGAACCGGCCCAGGTACGCACCTCGGAACTGACAGTGATGATGATGCAACTGGTGGCCAGTGGCCGTGGCGTGTGTGGCATGCCGCATTGGGCGCTGCATGAGTACAGTTCGCGTGGCTATGTGAAAGCCAAGCGCCTGGGCGAGAAAGGCCTGTTCGCGACCTTGTATGCGGCCGTGCGCACCGACATGCTCGATGCGCCCTATATGCGTGACTTTCTGCTGACTGCCAAGGACACGTCCTTCTCGACCCTGGACGGGGTCAGCGCGGTGCGTTGAGACGGCTCCGGTACAGCGGCAAGATCAGGTCCCGCGTCAACGGCGCCAGGATCATCTCTGGGTCAAGGACGGCGCCGACCCAGCGTACTTCCTCGATTTCGGCGGCTGGCGTGACCACCGCCTGGGTATGCAGCAGGAACAGCTCGGCTTGCACGGTGAAACCTGGTTCGTTGGCGGCCGGGGCACTGAACTGGTCAAGGTAAATCGCCTCGGCCGGATCGACCTGCAGCCCCAATTCCTCGAACAATTCACGGGCCAGGGCAACAGCGGGTAATTCGTGGGGCTCGATCTTGCCGCCAGGCTGCATGAACGCCTTGGTACCGCGCTTGCGCACCAGCAGGGTCTGGCCTTGAGGGTTGAGCAAGAGGGCGGCGGCAATGCGGATGGTTTGTGGCATGGGGCGCTCCATTGCGTAAAAAGCGGGAAGAATCCCATGGTTGTGGTGACCATTCAATCGCATCGCGGGTAAGCCCGCTCCTACAGAGGATTTGCGGTGTTTGTAGGAGCGGGCTTGCCCGCGATGAGGCCCTTCCCGGCGACGAAATAGCCTTGCATGTTGCCACCACCACCCGCATAAAGACCCCATGACCCTGCCCGCCCAAGATGACCCGGCCCTGCACGGTTTCCACCCCGCCGTCAGCACCTGGTTCAATAGCAGCTTCCCCGCGGTCACCCCGGCCCAGGCCCAGGCGTGGCCGCTGATTCAGCGTGGTCATTCGACGCTGATTGCCGCCCCTACCGGCTCAGGCAAGACACTCACGGCCTTTCTTGCGGTGCTGGACGAACTGGTTCGGCAAGGCCTGGACAACGGCGGCGAGTTGCCCAACCAGACCCTGGTGGTCTACGTCTCGCCACTCAAGGCGCTGTCCAACGATATCCAGATCAACCTGCAGGCGCCGCTGGCCGGAATCACCGCCGAGCTGGCCCGGTTGGGCCTGCCTGCCTTGCCCATCCGCACGGCGGTGCGCACCGGCGATACCCTGCAAAAAGAACGCGCGGCCATGCGCAAGAGTGCCCCGCATATCCTGGTGACCACCCCCGAATCGCTGTACGTGCTGCTCGGCTCGGATTCCGGTCGGCGTATGCTCGGCGGTGCCCACACGGTGATTGTCGATGAAATCCACGCCATGGCTGCGAGCAAGCGCGGCAGCCACCTGGCCTTGAGCCTGGAGCGCTTGCAGGCACTCTGTACGGCGCCTTTGCGGCGTATCGGCCTGTCCGCCACGCAGAAGCCCATCGAACAAGTCTCGCGCCTGCTGGTGGGAGTCGGCCGCCCCTGCAGCATTGTCGATATCGGCCATGCGCGGCCCCGTGATCTCGGTATCGAGGTACCACCGGTGCCCTTGGGTGCGGTCATGGCCACAGACGTGTGGGAACTGGTCTACGAGCGCCTGGCAGCGCTGGCCCGCGAGCACCGCACCACACTGATTTTCGTCAACACCCGGCGCCTGGCCGAACGCCTGTCGCGACATTTGAGCGAGCGCCTGGGTCGCGACGCGGTCGCCGCCCATCACGGCAGCCTGGCCAAGGAGTATCGGCTCGATGCCGAGCAACGGCTCAAGCGCGGCGAGTTGCAAGTGCTGGTGGCCACCGCGTCGCTGGAACTGGGTATCGATATCGGCGAGGTCGACCTGGTTTGCCAGATCGCCTCCCCCGGTTCGATTTCGGCGTTTTTGCAAAGGGTTGGACGCTCCGGCCACCAGGTCGGCGGCACACCCAAGGGCCGGCTATTTGCCACTTCCCGCGACGACTTGATCGAATGCGCCGCCCTGCTCGACTGCGTGCGCCGTGGCGAGCTCGATACCCTGCACATTCCTGTGGCGCCGCTGGACGTGTTGGCCCAGCAGATCGTTGCCGAGGTCAGCTGCCAGGAATGGCATGAGCAAGCCCTGTTCGAACAGTTTCGTCGAGCCACGCCTTACGCCAGCCTCGATCACGGCCATTACCAAGCCCTGCTGCGGGTACTGGCCGAAGGCTACAACGGCCGCCAGGGCGTGCGCGGCGCTTACCTGCACCGCGATGCCGTGGCCGGTACGTTGCGCGGGCGCAGAGGCAGCCAACTGACAGCCGTTACCAGCGGCGGCACCATTCCGGACAACGCCGACTACGCCGTGATCCTCGAACCCCAGGGCCTGAACATCGGCAGCGTCAACGAAGATTTCGCCGTCGAGAGCCTGGCCGGCGATGTCTTCCAGCTCGGTAACAGCGCCTACCGCATCATCCGCGTCGAAAGCGGCCGGGTCCGCGTCGAGGACGCCCAGGGCCAACTGCCGAACATCCCGTTCTGGCTGGGCGAGGCGCCGGGCCGTAGCGATGAACTGTCGCTGGCGGTGGCTCGCTTGCAAGCAGGAATCGATGAACAACTGGGTGCCAGCGATGGCGAGCCGCAGCCCGTCATCGATTGGCTGTGCCGCAACCTCGGCCTTTGCCCCGACAGCGCCGAGCAATTGGTCGATTACCTGGCCCGCACCCGCCAGGCCCTGGGTGCCCTGCCCTCGCAGAACACGCTGGTGATGGAACGTTTTTTCGATGAAACCGGCGGCACCCAGTTGATCATTCATTCGCCCTTTGGCAGCCGCCTCAATCGCGCCTGGGGCCTGGCCTTGCGCAAACGCTTCTGCCGCACGTTCAACTTCGAACTGCAGGCCGCTGCCAGCGAGGACGCGATCGTGCTGTCGCTGACCACCAGCCACAGCTTCGCCCTGGAAGAGGTCTGGGGTTATTTGAAATCGACGACTGCCGAACCGTTGCTGGTCCAGGCCGTGCTCGACGCGCCGCTGTTCGGTGTGCGTTGGCGCTGGAGCGCCGGTATCGCCCTGGCCTTGCCGCGTTACAGCGGTGGGCGCAAGGTGGCACCGCAAATACAACGGATGAAGAGCGAGGACTTACTGGCGTCGGTGTTTCCCGACCAGATCGCCTGCCTGGAAAACCTCGCCGGCGAACGGGAAATCCCCGACCATCCGCTGGTGGAACAAACCCTCGACGATTGCCTGCACGAAGCCATGGACAGCGAAGGCTGGCTGGCCCTGCTGCGCCGCATCGAAACCGGTGATATACGCCTGATCAATCGCGACCTGCCGGCACCTTCGCCCCTGGCCGCCGCCATCCTCAATGCCCGCCCCTATGCCTTTCTCGACGACGCCCCACTGGAGGAGCGGCGTACCCAGGCCGTGCTCAACCGTCGCTGGAGCGAACCGCAAAGCGGCGACGACCTGGGTGCCCTGGACGCCGATGCAATCGCGGCGGTGCGTGAAGAGGCATGGCCGGCACCGGCCAACGTCGATGAAATGCATGAAAGCCTGATGATGCTTGCCGCCGTCAGTCAGGCCGAGGTGCACGCCAACCCGGCCTGGCAGCCCTGGCTGGAAAGCCTGGCGGCGTCCGGCCGCGCCACCCGCCTGGAGGTTGCTCCAGGCCAGTGCCTCTGGCTGGCGCTGGAACGCCTGGCCGGCCTGCAAGCGGTTTACCCGAATGCACCCATGCACCCTCTACTGGCGCCACTGCCCGGCTTCGATGAAGCGCACGACCCGGAGCAGGCACTGGTGGAGCTGATTCGCGCCAGGTTGAGTGGTTTCGGCCCCTTGCGCCTGAGTGAAATCGCCCTGCCATTGCACCTGCAACCCTTGCAGGTGGAGCAGGCCCTGGCGCGCCTCGAGGCAGAAGGTTATGTATTGCGCGGTCGGTTCAGCCCCGGCCAGCACGACACGCAATGGTGCGAACGCCACCTGTTGGCACGCATCCATCGTTATACGGTCAAGCGCCTGCGCCGGGAAATCGAGCCCGTCGCCCTGCAGGATTTCATGCGTTTCCTGTTCGACTGGCAGCACCTGTCGCCGGCAACCCGGCTGCAAGGCGCCGCCGCCCTGGGTGAAGTGCTTGGCCAGTTCGAAGGTTACCCGGCCCCTGCCGGTGTGTGGGAGAGTGACCTGCTGCCCATGCGCCTGAAGGACTATTCACCAAGCTGGCTGGATGACGCGTGCCGCGCGGGCAAGACGGTCTGGGCGCGTATCGCGCCACCGGGCAAGTCCGCCGGGGCCACGCTCAAGACAACGCCCATCGTGCTGCTGCCACGGGCCCGGATCAATCTATGGCGTGGCCTGTGCGAGCCAAGCGAAGTGAGTGAACTGTCCCGGCGCGCGCAGAATGTCCATGCAGCACTGGCCGAGCACGGTGCCCTGTTCTTTGACGAGCTGCTGGGTGAAGCCCACCTGCTGCGTACCGAGCTGGAGAACGCCCTGCAGGAACTGGTGGCTGCCGGGCTGGTCAATGCCGACAGCTTTGCCGGCTTGCGTACCTTGATCACACCAGCCAGCAAGCGCGTGGAACGCAGCGGCCGACGCCGACGCGGGGCCTTTTTCGGCGGCATGGACGATGCCGGGCGCTGGGCCTTGCTGCGCCGCGCCAGCACTCCGGTCGAGCGCACTGAAACCCTCGAGCACATCGCCATGACCCTGCTGCGCCGCTACGGCGTGGTGTTCTGGCGTCTGCTCGAACGCGAGGCCGCCTGGCTGCCGAGCTGGCGTGAACTGCTGCGCACGTTTCACCGCCTGGAAGCCCGCGGCGAAATTCGTGGTGGGCGCTTCGTCAGTGGCCTGGCGGGCGAACAGTTTGCCCTGCCCGAGGCAATCCCCCTGTTGCGCGAAGTGCGTAAGCGTCTCAACGATGGCAGCTTGATTGCCGTGAGCGGTAGCGATCCGCTGAATCTGGTGGGGACATTGTTGCCGGGGAGCAAGGTACCGGCGTTGAGTGGCAATCGTCTGATTTATCGGGATGGGGTGCCGGCTGCGGCGTTGGTTGCCGGGCAGCAGCATTATTGGATAGAGCTGGCCCCCGCGCAGGCTATAGCGCTGAGGGAGAAACTGATCAGGCATGAATGAGTGCATCAAGCCCGTTGTCGGGCGCACCTTCAAGCAAGTCCACGGCACCGCTTCCATCGCCGCCAGCAGCAACTTCAAGCCTACAGAATCAGGAAATGATTATATCTAATGTTTTCCGATCATTCCGTCAAAACCTTGGGGAATTTCCTGCTTACCCCCACGCCCCCTTGAGTTAATTCTCTGACTCGGCACTTTGCACTGTTTGAGCCTGTCCTTTACTAGGGAGAATACGTTATGGGGCTGCGACTTATTCGTTGGCAACGATCGTGAACGACAAGGGATTAGTTTCGACAAAATTGAATCACCTTTTTTTGCTGTGGTTGATGTTCGAAACGCATTGAGCGGCCCCAGCTACAGCACTGTTGTGGACCTCAATGATTTTCTTCATGCCCATGGTGTTTCGTTTGGTCGTATAACAGGCGATAAGTTGAGGCAAATCCTTGAAATGGTGGAAGATGGTCGGTAGTTGTTAGTGAAGGACGCCCCCTTCAGTCCATTGAGCCGCGATACTTCAGGCAGGTATTCGCGCATCACTGGCAAGTACCACCAGGAGAGTTTTCACAGCAGCCCACAGGTTCAAGAGAAACCACGGCGGTCGATTGCTGAATCAATAGTGAAACCCGAGCCGCAAGAGCCTGGCTTTTACGTCGTCCCCAAAAGCACGACACGCGACCAGCTGGAAGCCACCTTATTCACGGCGCGCAATCCGGTAGTGATGCGTAAGTTTCAGTCGCTGAACCCCAATCTAAGCGATGTTAAAGCCGGTTCGATGATCGTACTCAGCGATCCAAACAACCTGCAATGCACCCGTGAAGAAGCATTGCTGATGGCGGCTGCGGCCAAGACGAATGACGCTCTCAAACCGCTTAGCGCGGATGAGACCGACTTTATGGCACGGCACCGTCACGAAATCGAAACCTTTCTTGCCCAGGGCTCGACCAGTATCGGTATCGGTGAAGCAATGTTCGCTAGGAACCTGGAGGACGTTAAAACCGTTCTGCGTGATATTGAAGCGTTGCATCAACGTACGTTCCAAGCAGATGGACATTTGCGATCCCCGGAGTTTTTTGCAGAACGTACACGGCTACTCGCGAAGCTCAACACCAACCTGACAGCCTTGACTCGAAAGGGCATTGGTTTCCCTGATCATCCGAATTTGAAAAGCGCCCTGGGCATCTCCAGTCGCAGTTTGGTTCATCGCTGGACGAAGGCCGGTGCCGCAGAGCAAATCCCGGGATACGCCACGCACATCGAAGGGGTAGCCAAAGCTGCCAAAATCGTTAAATACGGTGGCTGGATCGGCACGGCTATCGGCGGTGGAGCGTCTTACCTGAAGGTTGAAGACGTGCCGGTAACACCGAGGCCTGCGAGCGCGTCAAATTTACTGAGGCCGGCAGCTTTGCCGGTGGTGTCGGTGGTGGAGCTATCGTAGGTTTGGCCTTAACCGCTCCTACAGTTGGAGGATTGTGTGTTGGTCTGGGTATACCGACTGGTGGTATTGCCACACTGGTATGCGGTGTAGTCGTGGTCGGGGTGGCCTCATTTACTGGTGGCGCGTTGGGCGGTTCATTTGGTGAAGGCGCCGGTGAAATTATTTATGAGCAAACTCGATGAGTGCTTTCATACCTCGTGAAGTTTTTATCCTTTTTGGCGGAGGGGGTATTTTATTGGGGGCGTTCTTTTGTATTTCAGCCGCGCTGTACATCGCTTATACCAAGATGGATTTGATGCGG
>RCUR01000622.1_pt1 | contig 12636 bp, 14 predicted proteins | sample 2166151 | NCBI WGS metagenome assembly RCUR01 (sample SAMN09932785, study PRJNA488358) | compost metagenome | isolation source: compost soil in an enriched community | place: Germany: Experimental Botanical Garden
GACCAGGGCCGCGCGAAGGCGGCCCCGGTCGTGATGGCGTGGCGGGAAGGCGGAAATCAGCTGGCGGCGCGCATCAGGGTCGACTTGCCGAACAAGCTCTCGGTCAGTTCCACCGCCACCTTGGCGGTGCGGTTGCGCACGTCCAGCGCCGGGTTCAGCTCGACGATGTCCAGCGAGCGCAGCAGGCCGGTGTCGGCGATCATCTCCATGCACAGCTGCGCCTCGCGGTAGCTCGGCCCGCCGGGCACCGTGGTGCCGACCCCGGGGGCGATCTCCGGGTCGAGGAAGTCGACGTCGAAGCTGACGTGCAGGTGGGTGTTCTCGTCCAGCCCGGCCAGCGCCTGCTGCATGGCCACGCGCATGCCCATCTCGTCCAGGTAGCGCATGTCCATCACCTCGAGGCCCGCCTCGTGCACGCGCACACGCTCGCCCTCGTCGACACTGCGGATGCCGATCTGGCGGATCGCGTCGGCCTGGATCGCCGGGACCTGGCCGGCCATCTCGACCAGCTCCCGCGGGCCGGCGCCGCACAGGCAGGCCACCGGCATGCCGTGGATGTTGCCCGACGGGGTGAGCTCGGAGGTGTTGAAGTCGGCGTGGGCGTCCAGCCAGATGATGCGCAGCTTCTTGCCGGTGTCGCGGCAGTGGCGGGCCACCGCGCTGATCGAGCCGACGCCCAGGCAGTGGTCGCCACCGAGCAGGATCGGCAGGCGCTCCTCGCGCAGTTCGGCGTAGATGGCGTCGTGAACCGCCTGGTTCCAGGCGATCACTTCCGGCAGGTGACGGTAGCCCTGCTGCGGCGGCTGCCAGGGATTGGCCGGACCGTTCAGGTTGCCGCGGTCGAGCACCTGGAAGCCGCGGGCACGCAGCCGCCGCTCCAGGCCGGCGACGCGCAGCGCCTCCGGCCCCATCGAGGCACCGCGGGCGCCGGCGCCGACATCGGTAGGCGCCCCGACCAGGCTGACGATCCTGGGCAGGGCGGACAGGGCATGAATGGCTGACACGATGGCGACTCCGGTTGAGCGAAATGGTAGGAAAATTTTAAGAAAGAGCTCGCCTAGCAGATAGATAGATAAATTACATTTTCTGCTTCATGATTGAGCAAAACGTCATATCTTACTGACGTTTTGCTCAAAACCACCCGCAATGCTCCGGTGACGCCCCATGCATGACCTCCCCGACGACCTCGACCGCCGCCTGCTCGCCCTGCTGCGCGAGGACGGCCGCGCCTCCACGGCCGCCCTGGCCGAACGCCTGAAGGTGTCGCGCGGCACCGTGCAGAACCGCATCGACCGCCTGCAGCGCTCCGGCCTGCTGGTCGGCTTCACCATCAAGCTGCGCAACGAGCTGGACAACAGCGGAATCCGCGCCATCACCATGATCGAGCTGCGCGGTGGCGCCAGCGATGCGGTGATCGCCGCCCTGCGCCAGATCCCCGAAGCCGTGCGGGTGCATACCACCAACGGCCGCTGGGACCTGGTGGTGGAGATCCACACCGAAACCCTCGGCGAGTTCGACCGGGTGCTGCGCGAGCTGCGGGCGCTCAAGGGCGTCGCCAACTCGGAAAGCAACCTACTGCTGGCCGCCTACAAGTGAGCGGACCCGCGTACGGATTTGCGACACCCGCGGCGGCGCAGGAACATAAAAAACATGGGGCACAGCCGATTCTGCTGTTTTCGGCTTTTTAACAACGATTTATTGCCCGACCGACGACCCTTTACGACACCAATCGAGCCGCGCCACAGGTCATTCTCACTCCCCGGCCGCACCCGGCCCGGCGGCCCTCACCGCCCGGCCAGAGCCGCCGCACAACAAAAACAAGACAACCTGTGGGACAGCTCCATGACCAAACTTCGCACCCTGCTTGCCGTGCTTCTTGTGCCCCTGTCCGCCGGTCTGGCCCAGGCCAAGGAGTGGAAGGAAATCCGCTTCGGCGTCTTCCCCGACTACCCGCCCTTCGAGTCGGTGGCCGCCGACGGCAGCCTGAAGGGCTTCGACATCGAACTGGGCAACGCCATCTGCGCCAAGCTGGAGGTCAAGTGCACCTGGGTGAGCAATGACTTCGACGGCCTGATCCCGGCCCTGCGTGCGCGCAAGTTCGACGGCATCATGTCGTCCATGGCCGTCACCCCGGCCCGTGAAAAGCAGATCGACTTCTCCGAGAAGCTGTTCCTCAGCCCCACCTCGGTCATCACCCGCAAGGACGCCGGCTTCGGCGACAGTCCGGAGTCGCTCAAGGACAAGCAGGTCGGCGTGCTGCAAGGTTCCATCCAGGAGGTCTACGCACGGGCCAAGCTGGCTCCGGCCGGCGCGCGGATCAAGGCCTACCAGTCGCAGGACCAGAACTACGCCGACCTGGCCAATGGCCGCCTCGACGCCATCGTCACCGACAAGCTGGAAGCCGAGCTGAACTTCCTCTCTCTGGCCAAAGGCCAGAGCTTCCACAGCGGCCCGGCGATCCTCGACCCGGGCCTGCCCTCGGTGATCGCCATCGGCCTGCGCAAGAACGACGCCGAGCTGAAGGAGCTGCTCAACAAGGGCATCGCTGCCCTGCATGCCGACGGCACCTACCAGGAAATCGAGCGCAAGTACTTCGGTCCGCAGGACATCTACAACGAGTGATCGCGCCACCGCCCGGCCAGCGGATCGCGCCGGCCGGGCACCTTCCTCGCTTCCGAACAGGTATTCCATCGTGAATGACCTCCTGCATTCTCTCGGCCTGCCCGGCGTCGAGCTGCACGGCTTCGGCCCGCTGTTGCTGCAAGGCATCTGGATGACCCTGAAACTGGCCCTGGCATCGCTGCTGCTCAGCGTGGCGCTCGGCCTGCTCGGCGCCAGCGCCAAGCTCTCGCCGCGACGCCCGCTGCGCCTGCTGGCCATGGGCTACACCACGCTGATCCGCGGCGTGCCCGACCTGGTGCTGATCCTGCTGATCTTCTACAGCCTGCAGACCTGGCTCAACGAGCTGACCGACGCCCTCGGCTGGGACTACCTCGAGATCGACCCGTTCAGCGCTGGCGTGGCCACCCTCGGCTTCATCTACGGCGCCTACTTCACCGAGACCTTCCGCGGCGCCATCCTCAGCGTGCCGCGCGGCCAGCTGGAGGCCGCCACCGCCTACGGCCTCGGCGCCCTGCAGCGCTTTCGCCTGGTGCTGTTCCCGCAGATGATGCGCTTCGCCCTGCCCGGCCTGGGCAACAACTGGCTGGTGCTGCTCAAGGCCACCGCGCTGGTGTCGATCATCGGCCTCGCCGACCTGGTCAAGGCGGTGCAGAACGCCGGCAAGAGCAGCGGCGAGCCGTTCCACTTCCTGCTGCTCGCCGGCCTGGTCTACCTGCTGATCACCACCCTGACCAACCTGGTGCTGCGCCAGCTGGAACGCCGCTACAACACCGGGATCAAGGAGCTTGCGCCATGATCGAGCTGCTCAACGACTACGGCCTGGCCTTCCTCTGGCACGACGGCTACAACCTGTCCGGCCTGGCCATGACCCTCTGGCTGCTGGTCGCCTCCATCGTCCTGGGCTTCATCCTGTCCCTGCCGCTGGCCATCGCCCGCGTCTCGCGCAACCGCCTGCTGCGCTGGCCGGTGCAGTTCTACACCTACCTGTTCCGTGGCACGCCGCTGTATATCCAGCTGCTGATCTGCTACACGGGCCTGTACAGCCTGGAGGTGGTGCGCGCCCAGCCGCTGCTCGACGGCTTCTTCCGCGAGGCGATCAACTGCACCCTGCTGGCCTTCGCGCTGAACACCGGCGCCTACACGGTGGAGATCTTCGCCGGCGCGATCCGCAACATTCCCCACGGCGAGATCGAGGCGGCGCGCGCCTACGGCCTGTGCGGCTGGCGTCTGTACGCCCGGCTGATCCTGCCGTCGGCGCTGCGCCGGGGGCTGCCCTACTACGGCAACGAGGTGATCCTCATGCTGCACGCCACCTCGCTGGCGTTCACCGCCACCGTGCCGGACATCCTCAAGGTCGCCCGCGATGCCAATGCCGCCACCTTCATGACCTTCGAGGCCTTCGGCATCGCCGCCCTGCTCTACATGCTGCTGTCCTTCCTGCTGGTCGGCCTGTTCCGCCTCGCCGAACGTCGCTGGATGACCTTTCTTGGCCCAACCCGGGGGTAACACGTGATGAACCAGACCGCCTATGCCCTGCCCGCCGCACCGGCCGGCATCCTGTCCACGCGCCCCGCGGCGCAGGCCCGCAGCGTCGCCGCCAGCGACCTGTTCAAGCTGCGGGTCGCCGACCTGCACAAGCGCTACGGCGACAACGAAGTGCTCAAGGGCGTGTCGCTCGACGCCCGCAGCGGCGACGTGATCAGCCTGATCGGCACCAGCGGCTCGGGCAAGAGCACCATGCTGCGCTGCATCAACTTCCTCGAGCAGCCGGACCAGGGAAGCATCACCCTCGACGGCCAGACCATCCGCATCCAGCACAGCCGCGCCGGCGTGCGCTCGGCCGACAAGGCCCAGCTGCAGGGCCTGCGCACGCGCCTGGCGATGGTGTTCCAGAACTTCAACCTGTGGAGCCACCTGAGCGTGCTGGACAACATCACCCTGGCGCCGCGCCAGGTGCTCGGGGTGTCGGCGCGCGAGGCCGAGGAGCGCGCCCACGCCTACCTCGACAAGGTCGGCCTGCCGGAGCGGGTCGCCACGCAGTATCCGGCCTTCCTCTCCGGCGGCCAGCAGCAGCGCGTCGCCATCGCCCGCGCCCTGGCCATGGAGCCGGAGATCATCCTGTTCGACGAGCCGACCTCGGCGCTCGACCCGGAACTGGTCGGCGAGGTGCTCAAGGTGATCCAGACGCTGGCCGAGGAAGGTCGTACCATGATCATGGTCACCCACGAGATGGGCTTCGCCCGCCAGGTGTCCAGCCAGGTGCTGTTTCTCCACCAGGGCCGCGTCGAGGAGCAGGGCGGTGCCGAGATCCTCGACCAGCCGCGCAGCGAGCGCCTGCAGCAGTTCCTCTCCAACCGCTTGAAGTGAAGCCATGCCCGACGCCAGCCAAGACCACAACCTGCCCCTCGACCGCATCGACCAGGCGATCATCGAGGTGCTGCGCCACAACGGCCGGATCACCTACCAGAAGCTCTCCGAGCTGGTGCACCTGACGCCGCGGCCCTGCCTGGAGCGGGTGCGCAAGCTGGAGCGCCTGGGGGTGATCCTCGGCTACGGCGCCATCGTCGACCTGCAGCAGGTCTCCCCCGGCCTGTCCCTGCTGGTGCTGGTGGCGCTGTCCAACCAGAGCGGGCGCTCGGCGCAGAAGGCCTTCGAGTCCAGCATGCGCGCCTGCCCGCAGGTGCTCGAATGCCGGCTGATCAGCGGCACCTTCGACTACAGCCTGCGCATGCGCTGCCGCGACATGGAGCACTACCGGGTGCTGACCGAGACCTGGCTGGACAACCCCGAGCTGCATATCGACAAGCTGGTCGCCCACCCCGAGCTGGCCACGGTGAAGAATCCCGCGCCGATGCCGGGCTGAGCAGCACTCGTTGCGGCGCTCCGGGATGACGCCTGTCAAGCGTTCCGGCGCCACCGCCCAAGCCATGGCAAGCATTTGATCGGATTGGAATTTTCTGCGAACCAGGGGTTGACAGGCGCTCCGCCGGAGAGAATAATGCGCGCCGTTGGCTACGTAGCTCAGTTGGTTAGAGCACGGCATTCATAATGCTGGGGTCCGGGGTTCAAGTCCCTGCGTAGCCACCAAATTCCGGAAAGGGCCTGCAGCAATGCAGGCCCTTTTTCGTTGTGCCGGAAAATTGTGCAGGATAGGCTGCAGGGGCCCGGAAGGATCCGGGGTACTCGCCCATGCCAGGAGGCACCATGGCCGCAGCCCGCACCGTCGTCCCGCAGCGCACCTGGGGTAACGCACCCCGACTGGTGTTTCTCGTCCTCATCGGCTGGCTGCTCGGCGCCAGCGCGGCCGAACCGGTCGAATCGCCACCGCGCCAGACGGCGTTCGACGACAACAACTACCGGCCCCGCGAAATCGTCAATCGTCTGCCCCCGCCTCCAGTCACGACGGCAACACGCAGCACACGCAGGCCCACCGCCAAGTCGGTTACCCGTTCGGCCAAATGGTCGTGGCAAAGCCGCCAGACCGTCGAGCGCGGCACCTTCCAGTGGCGCGAGCGCGACGGGCGCATCGACTACGCCAGCGTGTGCATGAACGAGAAGACCGGCTCCCTGCGCTACCGTGAGTGCCGCAAGGGCGCCAAGCCGGCGTTCGCCCGACTCTGCAAGAGTGGCCGCAACCCGGCCGCCTGCCACGCGCAGAACAACTACTCGCCGCTGCGCTAGTTTCAGGCCACCGCCTTCGCCGCTGCTGGTCGGGTAGCCAGCAGCAGGCCGGCGAAGATCAGCGCCCCGCCCAGCCAGTGATAGAAGGCCAGCCGCTCGCCCAGCAGCAGCCAGCCGAGCAGCGCCGCGAACACCGGCATCAGGTAGCTGAACAGCGAGGCGCGCGCCGCGCCGAGCACCTTGAGGCCGTGGTTCCAGCTCAGATAGGCGAGCAGCGAGGCAAACACCGCCGTATAGCCGATGGCCCCGAGGCTGCGCGGACTCGGCGTGAAGCCGCCGACACGGAGCAGTTCGAACAGGTAGAACGGCAGCATCAGCAGCAGGCCTAACAGGATCATCACGCCCAGCAGGGCCAGCGGCGGCAACGCCAGGCGTGGCGCCCAGAGGCGCATCAGCAGCGAATACAGCGCCCAGGCCAGCACCGCCAGCAGCATGATTAGGTCGCCGCGATAGAAGTCGAGGGCCAGGAACGTCGCCGGATCGCCGCGGCCGATCAGCAGCAGTAGGCCGCCGGCGGCCAGGGTCATGCCGAACCAGGCGCGCCGTGCCGGCCAGTCGCCGAGCAGCAGGCCGGCACCGAGGAAGGTGGCCAGCGGCAGGCAGGTGTTGAGCAGGGTGATGTTGATCGCCGAGGTGCTGTGCGCGGCGTGATAGAGCAGCGAGTTGTAGCAGGCGATGCCCAGCCCGGACACCACCCATAGCCGCCAGCCGGCACTGCGCACGGCGGCGCGCTGCTGCCACAAGGGGCGGGCGACGAACGGCAGGAGGATCGCCAGTGCCAGCGACCAGCGCCAGAACGCCAGCGACATCGGCGGGATGCTCTCGTACACCGCGCGCGCCACCAGGGCATTGCCGGCCCAGCACAGGCAGGACAGCACCAGTCCGGCGGCGGCCCACAGGTGACGCAGGTTCATCGGCGGCACTCCCCGCGCACGCGGGCCAGGCCCGGGAAGGAACGCCGGCACTCGGGCAGGCGCAGCGGCAAACAGGCGACGGGCATGGGCAACTCCTTGAGACCAGCCCGGCACCTTACGAACTGCCGGGCCGCCTTGGCAAGCCGCGGCCAGGTCGATCGCCGGAAAGTCCCGTCACCCGCGTTGCCCTCCTCGGCCGCCGGAGGGAAAGGCATGCTCATTGGCGGCCGGCGACGGCCCGCAATGTCCGGCCGGGCGCGCGTCAGCCCAGTGCGAGCACTTCCTCCGCGGCCTGCTCGCCGGCCTCCACCGCGCCCTCGAGGCTGCCCGGCCAGCGACGGGCCAGGTCGGCGCCGGCGAAATGCACCCGCCCCAGCGGCCGGCGCAGCGACGCTGCCTGCAGGCTCCAGCCGCCGGCCGGCCACTGCACGGCGGCGCTGCGCAGAAACGGCTCGTCGGCCCAGCACTGCAGCAGGCACTCCAGCGGCGTACGCGCCGGCTCGCCCAGCAGCCCGCCGAGGATGTCCAGCAGCAGCGCCCGCCGCGCCGGCTCCTGCACCGCGTCGAAGCGCCGCGCCGCCGCGCCCGTGAGGCGGACACCCAACGCGCCCTCGCCGGCTTGCAGCGGCGGCTGCTCGAGGAGCAGACAACCGCCGGCGCTGCACAGCGGCAGAGCGATCTGCGGCAGGCGCTCACGCCAGAACGGCCGCTCGTAGCGCAACTGGGCATCCACGGAACTCTGCGGCAGCAGGTGGCGCAGGCCGTGATCCTGCCAGCCCGCCAGCGCCGGAGTGAACCCCATGCGCACCAGCAGCAGCGCCGGCAGCGCCAGCACCACCCGCCCGGCGCGATAGCGGCCCTGCGCGGTGAGCAGCTCGACGCCACGGGCATCCTGCTCCAAGGCCAGTACCGGGGTATCGAGGATCAGCCCCTCACCCAGGCGCTCGGTCAGCCCCTGGCAGATCGCCTGCATTCCGGCCGCCGGACGCTGCTGGCCTCGACCGAGACGCAGCTCGGCCAGCCCCGCTGCGCCCCCCTGGCGGCGCAGCTGCAACAGCGCCTGCAACAGGGACACCGCCTGCGGCGCCCCCGCGAACAGCAGCTCGGCCATCTCGCCGCCCAACTGCCGGGCGTCCCGCCCCAGCCAGCGCGCCCCCAGCCAGTCGGCCAGGCTGTGCCGATCGAGCGCCTGCGCCTGGGCATGCTCCGGCGCAGGTTCCGGAGACAGCAGGGCCGCCTGCTGCTCCAGCTGGCGCCAGAGTCGGCGCAGCTGCAGACGCGCCAGCCAGGGCAACCCGGCCAGCGCCGGCCCGTACAGCTGCTGCAGACCTATCGCCGGCTCGGCGGGCGGCGACTCCAGTGCCAGTGTCAGTCCCAGCTCGCTCACCAGTTGGCGCAGACGCACCTGCCGTTCACCGATACCGCCCGCGCCCAGCTCGACCGTCTGGCCGGCAGCGAACGGGCGCGTCAGGATCCGCCCGCCGATGCGCGGCGCCGCCTCCAGCACACGCACGTCCTTGCCGGCCCAACCCAGCCGCCAGGCAGCCGTCAGCCCGGACAGGCCGGCACCGACCACGATCACTTCGGCGGTTTGCAGCGTCATCGGCAGGTATTCCAGAAAGCGAAAGGCAAAAGGTGAAACGCCGGCGCGCTTGCCGCGGGCCGGCGTCGTACACAAGCGAAGACCAGCGGCTCAGTCGAACAGGGGGCAGGCCATCACCAGCGCATCCTCGCGCCCGCCCACCGCCGGATAGTAGTCGCGGCGGCGGCCGATCTCGTTGAAGCCGAAGCGCTCGTACAGGCGGTAGGCCGACTGGTTGCTGGCGCGCACTTCGAGGAAGCAGTCGTTGCCGCCCCGCTCGCGGGCACGCTGCATCAGGTGGGTGAGCAGGCGCAGGCCCAGGCCGCGACCCTGGCTTTCCGGCTTGACCGTGATGTTGAGCAGGTGGGCCTCGTCGAGAATCAGGTTGATCACCCCGTGGCCGACCTGCTGGCTGCCCTCGAACATCACCCAGCATTCGTAGGAGTTCAGCGCATCGCTGAAGGTGCCGCGGGTCCAGGGATGACTGAAGGCGGCGTATTCGATCTTGAGTACCGCATCCAGGTCGTCGGCGCTCATGCGCCGGAAGCTTACTGCATCGCTCATCGTTCACTCGTCCAGCGACGCATTGCGCGACGCATGCTGTGCCACAGCTCGGCCTTGAGGGCCGGAGCTTCCATCAATTGTTCCAGTCCCGGCAGGGTCCAGGCGCAGCCCAGCCCGGCCAGATCGATTTCCCGACAGGCCGCCACCGCGTCCTCCTCGCCGGCGAAGCGTGCGGCCGGCGTGCCGATCAGCCAGACGCAGACCGCCGGCTCCTGCTCCAGCTGGCCCTGCAACACGGCGCGCACGTAGTCGCGCGCCGCCGCCGGGCCCTGGTCGAATTCGCGGTTGCCGCGGATCAGCGGCCAGCGGATCGGCTCGCCCTGAGCGCGCGGACTGTCCGGCAGCCCCGCGGCATGCAGCAGGTCCTTGAGCAGCCGATAGGCCGGGTCGCGACTGGCGAAGACTTCGCCGGTCGGCAGTTCGACCAGCAGCAGGCAGTTGCCGGCACGCAGCAGCTGCAGGACGAAGCGCGGCGGCGGTTCGCGGCGCACCTCGGCGAGCGGCGCGGCGGCGACGGCCGGAGTGGCCGCCTTGGCCGGCGCCGGCTTGACCGGCAGCACGGCAATCCTGCGCGGCGCGGCCGGTTTTTCCACCACAGGCGCCTCCGCAGGCGGCTCAACCGCCTCCGCCCCGCTCGCTGCCGGCAACGGCGCTGCCCCTGCCGACGGCGGGCGTGGCCGGCGCGGCGCTTCGACGGCCGCTTCCGGCAACGCCAGCAGCTCGGGCCGCGACGGCGCGGCGAACGGCAACGCCGTGCGCGGCAGCCAGGTGGTTACCTGCATGGCGCCGAGGTAGGCCCGGCGCTGCTGCTCGTCGATCAAACGCCGTCCGCCTGCGGGTGGGTCTTGTGCACGCCGGCCTGCATCAGGTTCAGCGCGTTGAGGTAGGCCTTGGCCGAGGCGGCGAGGATGTCGGTGTCGGCGCCATTGCCGTTGACGATGCGCCCGCCCTTCTCCAAGCGCACGGTGACCTCGCCCTGCGAGTCGGTACCCTGGGTGATGGCGTTGACCGAGTACAGCTGCAGGTTGGCCTGCGACTGGGCGATCGCCTCGATGGCCTTGAAGGTGGCATCCACCGGGCCGGCACCGCTGGCCAACGACGAGTGCTCGACGCCATCGACGCTGAGCACCAGCTGCGCATGCGGCACCTCGCCGGTCTTGCTGGCCACCTCGAGGAAGGCCAGCTTGAAGTGCTCCGGAGCTTCCTCGCCGAGGCTGTCGGAAACCAGCGCCTGCAGGTCCTCGTCGAAGATCTCGTGCTTCTTGTCGGCCAGCTCCTTGAAGCGGGCGAAGGCGGCGTTCACCTCGGCCTCGCCGGCCAGGACGATGCCCAGCTCCTCGAGGCGCGCGCGGAAGGCGTTGCGCCCGGAGTGCTTGCCCATGACCATCTTGTTGGCGTTCCAGCCGACGTCCTGGGCGCGCATGATCTCGTAGGTCTCGCGGTGCTTGAGCACGCCGTCCTGGTGGATGCCCGACTCGTGGGCGAAGGCGTTGGCGCCGACGATGGCCTTGTTCGGCTGCACCGGGAAGCCGGTGATGCCGGAGACCAGCCGCGAGGTGCTGAGGATGTGCTCGGTCTCGATGTTGGTGTAGACGCCGAGCAGGTCCTGGCGGGTCTTGATCGCCATGACGATCTCTTCCAGCGCGGCGTTGCCGGCGCGCTCGCCCAGGCCGTTGATGGTGCATTCCACCTGACGGGCGCCGACGGCCACCGCGGCCAGGGAGTTGGCCACGGCCAGGCCCAGGTCGTTGTGGCAGTGCACCGAGAACACCGCCTTGTCGGCGTTGGGGATGCGCTCGAGCAACTGGCGCATGGTCTCCGCGTACTGGTGCGGGATCGCGTAGCCGACGGTGTCGGGGATGTTGATGGTGCGCGCGCCGGCGTCGATGGCGGCCTCGATGATGCGGCAGAGGAAGTCGATTTCCGAACGGCCGGCGTCCTCGCAGGAGAACTCCACATCGGCGCACAGGCTGCGCGCCTTCTTCACCGCGCGTACCGCCTGCTCGATCACCTGGTCCGGCTGCATGCGCAGCTTGTACTGCATGTGGATCGGGCTGGTGGCGATGAAGGTGTGGATACGCCCGCTGTTGGCGTTCTTCAGCGCCTCGGCGGCGCGCTCGATGTCGCCGTCCAGCGCCCGCGACAGGCTGCAGATGGTGCTGTCCTTGATGGTCTCGGCAATCGCCTTGACCGCCTCGAAGTCGCCCGGGCTGGCGATGGCGAAGCCGGCCTCGATCACGTCGACACGCATGCGCTCCAGCGCCTTGGCGATGCGCAGCTTCTCTTCCTTGGTCATGGACGCGCCGGGGCTCTGCTCGCCGTCGCGCAGCGTGGTGTCGAATATGATGACGCGGTCGTTGCTCATGTCGATCTCCTGGTGATCCCGGCGCAGGTGCAGGCGTGTCGTTGCACGCCGATTTATCTGCCGATTGTGGCGCGAATCCCGATCCCGGGAAAGCGCCGCCGACTGCCTGCCACCTCGCCCGGCAGGCCTTGCAGTACAATCGGCGCTTTTTCGCCCATCAGGTCTACCGATGATCGATCCCCGCCGCGTGCTGCGCTCGCTCGCCGAACACTGGAACCTGCTCGAACCGCTGTGCGAGCGCTTCGACGCCGGCACCCTGAGCCTGGCCGAACTGCGCGGCCAGCTGGCCGACCGGCTGAGCGACGAAAGTCCGACTGCCGTCACCGCCCTGCTCGACCAATGGATCCGCCTGGACATCCTGGTGCCGGTGGCCAAGAGCCCCAACCGCTTCGAGCTGAACGCGCAGATCCACGACTTTCTTGCCTACCTGCGCCGCGAGCACCGCCTCGGCCTGTGCCTGGAGATCGAGGCCTACCTGCGCCATCTGGAGCGCCTGGCCGGCTACATCCAGGATGCCTTCCTCGCTCGCGACGGCCACGACCTGGCGCGCCAGCTGCGCCTGCTGGACATGCGCGTGCGCGACGTGCTGAAGAAGCTGGCCAACGACGAGCAGGCGCTGGTCGCCGTGGCCGAGCGGGCCAAGACCTCGGATCGGCAGATTCCCCTGCGCCAGCGCTACGCCGAGGTGCTGGCGACGTGGGACGAGTATGTCGAGCCGATGATCCAGCTGGTCAGCGCCGACGGCGCCTTCGAGCAGGGCGTGCACCGCGTCGAGCAGGTGCTGCTGCGCCTGCTGACCGACCAGCAGCGCCTCGGCCAGTTGGTCGACGACGACCTCTTGCTGCGCACCCACGCCCGCATCCTCGAGATGCAGACCACCGCCCAGTTGACCCTGCGCCGCGCCCGCG
>RCUR01000624.1_pt1 | contig 12625 bp, 12 predicted proteins | sample 2166151 | NCBI WGS metagenome assembly RCUR01 (sample SAMN09932785, study PRJNA488358) | compost metagenome | isolation source: compost soil in an enriched community | place: Germany: Experimental Botanical Garden
ACGCCGAACAGGGCGACGTTCAGCAGATCCGCTTCGCTCGCGTAGACAAAGCCGATCTGCTGCGCCGTCAGGGTGTCGGGAATCAGGTTGTCGCGGATGGCATCGGTATGGATCAGGTAGTTGACCTTGGCCAGGTTGCGCCGGATGTCCCAACCCAGTTGCTGGAATTCCTGATCCTTGAGGCGTTGGAATTCCTTGATCAGATAAAGCTTGAACTCCACCGAGATCCAACTGGCGAACTCGAAGGCAATGTCCTTCTGCGCGAAGGTGCCGCCATAACGCCCGGCCTTGGAAACCAGACCGATGGCGGCGGTCTGCTCGATCCACTGCTTGGGCGTCAGGGTGAAGCTGTTGAGACCGGCCTGCTTTTTAAACCCGTCGAATTCGACGGGTTTAAAAGCCGGATTATTGAGTTGCTCCCAGATCCCCAGAAACTCGATGGTGTTCCGGTTGCGCAACCAATTGCGGATCAGGTCGTCGGTGCGATCCGGGTTCTTGTAGCGGGCAATATCGGTGATGCAGATGAACTCGATGCCGTCCCGGGTAACCGTGGCGATGTCGTTTTCCAGCACCTGCAATTTGGCTTTCATGCTGTAGCTCCCTCCATGGACTGGTGTAGCTTCATCCCCGCGCCACGCTGAGCAAGCCGCAGCCGAATGCCTTGCCTGGGCCGATACCCAGCATCAGGGCACGGCTGAACGCCGCCAGTTCCAGCACCTGCAGGCTCCCCTCGAAACACACGCGCTGCAGGCTGATACGGCTCTCACCCTTGCGGCTGGCCAGCACATCGCTGGCCGTTACCAACGCGGCTTCGATATTGAAGCCATGGCGCTCGCCCTGACGCCCCAACCAGGCAAGCTGCTCATCCTCACCGACCAGACCATAGCGCTTGCCTTGGCGAGTGACGGTCGGATTGGCCTGTAGACGAAAGCGGTAGCGCATGCGGCCTTCGATCCATTCTTCGAACGCCAGCCGTTTGCTCTCGACGGGTCGTTGCAGGTAATTGGGCAGCGCTTGCAGCGCCGACCAGTCGGCTTCGGCAGCCGCTTGCACCAGCACCATGGGCGTGGCCCAGGCATTGCCGCCCGCCTCCAACCGCCAGAGAAAACGCGCCGGCGGGCTCTGTGCATCCGCTGCGAAGGCGCGCGCCAGAGTGCGGTGCATTTCATAAGCATCGCCCAGATCACGGCGGGCCTGGGCGCTGCGTGGGTCAAGCGTCAGTCTGGTCAGGTGCATGCAGCACTCCCGATTTCACGAAACGTGGGCCAAAGCGTCGCTCGGCAAAAGGCGCTACCGGTTGATCCAGGCGAATGGCGCCGTCCTGCTCGTCCTCCAGCAGGCAGCGCAGCGGCTGTTCCCGGTCGGCCCATTGCGGCGAAACCAAACGCCGGTAAGCGGCCAGCGCCTGCTCCAGAGGCAGAGGGGAAAGACCATCGACCAGCCACACCGGCATGCCGGGCACGAAACTCTTGCGCCCCAGGGCCAACGGCCAGACCGGCGAACGCAGAGCGGCGTGAATACGCACCAGCAGCTTGTCGTCGCCCTCCAGGCCGACCAGGAACGCCGCATCCGCCAGGTAGTAGCGCGGGCTGACCACGGTGCGCCGCAGGTCGGCCTTGCCGGTGGCGATCAGCACGCCGGTGGCAGTCTGATAGTCACGCATCGGCACGCCTTCGCGGTCGACCCGCACGCCCATGCGCAGCGCCGCCAGATCATCCAGCGGCTCGCTGCGATCACGCCCCAGGGCCGCACAGACCAGGCCCAATACCCCGGACTTGGACGGTTCCAACTGGGTGTCGCGCTCGTCGAAACGGCTGGTGGTGCCCCAGGACTGCAGCGGCCCTTGCAGGCGCATCAGCAGGGTGGCCATGCTCACACCTCCAGCCGGGATGCAGCCTTATCACGCACCCAAACCGCCAGCTCGCCCAGATTCGCCGCCTGCTGGCCCTTTTGCGCCGGCCAGGCATCGCTCAGGTCGAGGTAGGCCCACTGATCGCGGCTGTCGGCATAGACCGCCGCCAGTTTGCCTTCATGATCGGCGAGCGCCTGGACCGATTGGCTGGTCAGCGACTTGTCCGCACGCGGACTCACCGGTTTCTCGAAGGCATTGGCCAGGTTCAGCGGGCCGCCATGGCGCAGGCAGACGCCGACGAAACTGGGCAGGTTGTGGGCGGCGAAGGTGTTCTGCTTGCCGCTGGGAATGGCCCGCACCATGGCCTGGGTAAAGGCTTCCAGCGCCGACAAGGTCAGCTCGTTATCTTGCTGCAGATTGCTCAGCAGCTTGTGCGCATCGACCACCGCATAGCGGTAGAGGGTCGCGGAGTTGAACTCCACCTGGCCGATCATCCCGGCGCCGGTCTCGTCCGGGCCACCTTTGTCGTCGACGGCGGTGAAGTAGTCGAACTCGCGCTCGACCCGATGGGTGCTGATGGCGTGGGCCACCTGGCAGGCCGCATCCTGGTTGACCTCCGGCATATCGGCGAGCATGCGGCCGAACAGCGCCACATCCACCGCCTTGCCGCCATCGAGCAGGGCCTTGGCTTTTTTCACCACTTCGGCCGGTGCGCTGGCCTTGGCTTCCTTCTTGCCCTTCTTCTCGCCGCCAGCGGGGGCGCCGGCCAACTCGTCCCAGTGCTGCTCGATCAGTTGGGCAAAACCGGCGATCTCCGCCTCGCCGAGAAACAGCAGGTATTCGGTCTTGCCATCGTCCTTGAGCTTGAGGCCGGCGGCGGCCAGGGCGGTTTCGATCTTGCCTTCGGCCTCGGCCGGGTCACGCTCGACCAAGCGCGCCATCAGTAGGGACTTCAGCTTCTTGGTGCGCACCCCACGAAACTCCGGCGCGACCAGCTCATGCTCCTGGGCGGTCAGGCGGATGGCGCGCTTGAAACACTGGCTGCTCACCCGCGCTCGGCGATGGCCGCCGAACAGCGCGTCCTTGGGCGCACCAGTATCATCACGGTTGAGGTTGGACGGGGCGAAGTTCTGGATCAGGTGGAATTCGATAAACAGACTCATGATGTCCCTCTCAATCGTTGGCAGATATTGGAGTTGGTTCGTTGGCGGGGGCCGCCAGGACTCGGTAGAAATCCCGCGCCCAGCGCTGACGCACGGCGTCGCGGCGCTCGGGGTCGATATGCGGGTTTAGCCAGACACTCAGGTCGCGCAGCAGAACGCCGTAATCCAGCGGCTGATCGCCAGCCGCCAGCAGGCTGATGACCTGCCGCAGGTAGTTCGCCAGGTTCTCGGCGTCGGCCCCCAACAGGGCGATAAAACGCTGCTCGATGCTGGCGCTGTCGCGCTGGCGCATCAGCTCGCCCAGGCTGGTGGCGAGGTTTTTCGCCGCCTGCCTGGGGTGCGCGGCATACAAGCCAGCTACCAGATACAACGCCAGGCGCGAGGCATCCTGGGCGTGCCGCTCGGCCGCCACGAAGCGCTCCACATAGGGATAGGCCGGCGCATAGGCGCCGGGGGCGAAGCCCAGGCTGCGCCGTAGCACCGCCAGGGCACCACGGTCGCGCTCATGCAAACGCTCCAGGTGCGCGATAAAGCTTTGCGCGTATTCGCTCATGCTTGGGCCTCCTTGTCGGCGATGGAAAAGTTGTTCTCGGCGGGACGCAACGGACGGAGCAGCGCCAGCAAGCGTGGATAAAGCTTGGCGTCGGCTCGCAAGGCACGGGGCGAGCGGCCCAAGCCTTCCCGCACTGCCTGCCAGGCAGCCTGGGCCGCTGCCAGCAAGGTTTGCTGCCACAGTGCTTCAGCCTTATCCAGATCCGCCGGATCGCCGCTGCCGAGCAAGAGCATCACCGACCCCAGGGAGCGCTCGGCCGAGGCGAAATACAGCGCCGCGGCCGGGCCTGCATCGAACAGGCTACGAGCCCTGGCATAGGTGTCCTTGCTGCCGGGGTCGGGCAGGGTTTCGGCCAGCATAGTGGCGGCGAGTTTGCGGATAGAGCCGAATAGCTCTTCGGACCGGCGCACATAGGTGCGCAACTCGTTCGCGCACTCCGGCGAGGCCAGTAGCGCCGTCGGTAAAGTGATGCGCTCGGAGCGCCAGCGCAGCAACTTGGCCTGATCGCTGGCCAAGCCCGCCACCAGAAGGGGTTGTAGGCTGCTACTCATGAAAGGCTGCAAGTTAGCCGCCCAGCCCAATACTGCCGCAGGTTGGCAGGCCAGGCCTTCGGCATCGGGTAGTAGTGCCGGCAGATCACGCCAGAACGCGCGGCCCTCGGTAAAGCTCAGGCGCACCAGGCTATTGCTGCCGGCGCGGTAACTGGCCATGGGGTCGGGCGCTTGAATATCGTCGCCCAAGGCAATGCCGGCTGCGAAACGTATCCAGCGCACCTGCCCTTGCTCGTCGGGTAACAGCAGCACGGCGCGGGCCTGGCGGCTATAGCGATCATTGGCCCCGGTCGCCATCTTCGGCTCACCACGTAGCGCCACAACACTCGGCGGGGCCTGCTCCCAGCAGGGCAAATCCTCGTGGCCGACTTGGGTGGGCGGATGCAGAGCCAGGCAGAGGCTTTGTGCCAGTGACGCGCCGAGCGGCATAACGGCGGCGGTATTGGCCAGAGCACCGGCCTTGTCGGAATCACGAATGGTTTTGACCAGACCGCCCGGCGTGAACTGCAGAAAACCCAGCAAGGTGCGCAGCGCATCGGCGGCCGAAGTGGATCGTGGCGCCAGATCACAGGAATGATCGAACACCACAGGCGCATTGCCATTGGCGCTAGCCAGGGAAATCTGCGTCCAGGGCTTGTGCTTGTCGCGGGTTTCCTCGGCCTCGGTCAGCGCCGCCACCTGCATAAAAGGCTGTTGCGGATGGAACAACCAGAAGCGCTCGCGCCAGTGCTCCAGATATTCACGGACGGCGCCAAGTGGCAAACCCTCCCGGTACCAGCGCGCCCGGTCGGCATCCGTCCAACGCCCTTGGGCATGACTCAACGCACGATGGGTGATGGCCAACAGCAGGCGGTACTGGGCAATCAGGCTGGGCGGCGCGGTTTCCGCCAGTGCACTGATTTCAGCGGCACGCTCGAACAGCTCCAGCAGCCCCAGATCGCAGACCCGGCCATCGTGCAGGCGTACTGGCAGCCAGGGCTCGTCAAGCAGGTTGAAGATCTCACTCGTCCCTTTTCCTGTGATCATCTGTACTCAGCTCTATTAGAAAGCGAAATTTTTTGACCTTCCAAACCACGGAGGCCAGTAAACACACAGCCAGACCAACCCAAAACTTCCAGGAACCTCCGTGCTCAATTAACAGACCCAAAAGCCCTAAAAACCAATTCTGTTCGCTCACGACGCCACTCCGAAGCCACCCGACATTGGTCGCATAGTAATGGAGCTTCCGCAAACCTCAAAGGCTAGATGTCTAAAGTTTTTTTATTCATTACCTTCTGCTACGATCTCGCCCAATCCCCTCAGCACACGAAGGGATGAACCGGCTAGATGTCTGATATTTTCTAATCAGCACATACTCCCTACCTTCGTAGGGATGCTTACAGTCGAGGGGAATTAAAGCTCCCCTCGCTTTTTTCCATCCCATCGCCCCAAACAACATTGCCGCTACCCCTCCCTCACCCCCTGCACCTCAATAGTCACTCCCAGATTGCGGCGCAGAACATCAAAGATCGCCGCCAGGTTGTCCATTCCGGGGTTGCCGCTGGCCGAGAGCATACGGTGCAGGCTCTTGCTCGGCTTTTGCGTAGCCTCCGCCAGGTTTTCGAAGCCCAGGGTGGCGTTGACCAGGTCGCGCAGGATCAACCGCGCCGCGGCCGGTTCGCCGTTAAGGAACAGTGCCGCCGCCTCGTCGAGCAGGGCGCGGGAAAACTCCGGGTCGCGCTGCGCGCGCTCGACGACGGTTTGCTTGAAATCTCGGGTCAGGGCCATGGTGTTCTCTCTCATGGGCTGCGCTTGCGCGCCTTGTATTCGTCGAGCAGGCCGCGGGCCTTGCGGATATCCGCCTTTTGCGTGGACTTGTCGCCGCCACCGAAGAGCACGATCAACCGCTCGCCATCGCGCATCAGGTAGATGCGCAAGCCCGGCCCCCAGTCGATGCGGTACTCGCCGAGCCCATCGAACCACTTGATGTTCGAGGTATTGCCCAATTCCATCCGCACCTTGGCCACCGCTACCTTGGCGGCCGCTGGCGCTGGCAGGCTGTCGAACCATTTCTGATAGGGGCTCGACAGGTCTTCACGCAGGTACTCGACGACGCGTATCACAGCCATAAAGTAACCTTTAAGTTACCAATTGAACAGGGCACCGTATCTGCCCGATTACACCGACCGAGGCGCCTGCTCATGACCTGCCCTCGCCCTTCTGGTACAGCAGGCCCAGTTCATCATCCAGGCGCACCGTCAATTGGCCGACCTGCATGCAACCATCGGTCAACCGCAAAGGCTTGAGATGGCGCAACAAGGGATGTTCGGCAAAGGCGCGCGGCGCATCCTCGCCCTGGAAGTGCTTGACCAGTGCCTTGCGCGAGGTCTTGAGCTGACGGGCGTAGAGCTTCTTTGCCAGGACATCGGGTAGCAGTTGCGCGGGATCGAAGGCATCGCCATCGGGCGTCAGGCTCCAGCCGCCCGCCACCACATGCACCGGGATCAGGCTGATGGAGTCTTCGCCCAGGCGGGTGTAGTTGGGCAGGCCCAGGCCCTCTTCTCCCTCTTCGTAACCGCGACACTTCTGCAGGTAGGCATTCTGCGGCTCGGCCTCTGGGTCGATGGCCACGTTGCGCGCCATCATCTGCTCGGTCTGGCGTTTGCCGAGGTGGCCGCCATACGCACCATCCTCGATAAAGGCGCGATCGGCCTCGGACAGGTCGGCCGGCAACTGGTCCTCGCCATACACCGCTTGCACCAGGCGGTCGATATCCCGGGGTAGCTGCAATTCGCTTTCCCGTGACAGCAGCGCCCAGGTACGGCCGAGGATGTAGGGCTGGTAGATGTATTCCCAGGCGGTGGTTTTCAGGTCGGGCAGGTGCTCGGGGTCGAGGCCGGCGACGAACAGCCGCGCCTCGGCATGGGCAGCCGGGCGCGTGCGCTGGTGGCGATGCAGGCGGCCGGCGCGCTGCAGGATCAGGTCGACCGGCGCCAGGTCGGTGAGCATGAAGTCGAAGTCGATATCCAGGCTTTGCTCGGCCACCTGGGTGGCGATCAGCAGGGCCTTGGCCGGCCGCGCGCCGCCCTGGCCGAAGCGGGCCAGCACCTCTTGTTCCTGCTCGCTACGCTGGTCGGCGGGGAAGCGCGCATGGAACAGCAGCAGGTACGCATCCTCGCCCAGCCGCTCTTTCAGTTTGAGGTACAGGGTCTGGGCGCGGTCCACGGTATTGACGATCAGCGCGCCGCAACCGCCGAACTGCAAGCGCTCCAGGGCGCAGGCGGTCAGGCTGTCGAGATCCTCGGTGACCACCTGCAGGCTGATCGGCGGCAGTGGCCGCGACGCGCAGGTCGCGCCTTGCAGACCACGGTTATCGGCCAGCAGCAGGCGCGGATAAGCCAGCTCGGGAATCGCTTCATTGCCCACACCCCAGGCTCGCAGCAACGCATCGCAGCGTTGCGCGGGCAGCGTCGCGCTCATCAGCACTACCGAGCTGCCCATGGCCTTGAGCCAACGCAACAGCGCCTCGATCAGGCCGCTGGTGTAGGTGTCGTAGGCATGCACTTCATCGAGCACCACCACGCGGTTGCTCAACCCCCACAGACGCACGAAGTGATGCTTGACGTTGAGCGCGGCGAACAGCGCCTGATCCACGGTGCCGACGCCATAGGGCGACAGCAGCGGGCGGCGGCGCTGAGAGAACCAGGCGGACGAGGCCACACTATCGCCGGGAGAGCCATAGATGCCGCGCAACGCCACGACCTGTTCGATGCAGCGCAGAGCCATGACCTCTTCGTTGAGCATCGCGCCGCCATGCACCAGTTGCACATCCACTGCGGCATCGCCGGCAAAGCTGCGCAGGAAGGTCAGGGCGCGGCTGAACAGCGCATTACCGGTGGCCTGGGTCGGCAAGGCGACATAGAGGCCGCGATGCTGGTTGGCCGCCTGCAAACGCAGATGGGCGAGAAAGGCCAGTTCGGTCTTGCCCTCGCCCATGGGCGCTTCGACCAGCAGCAAGGCCGGCCCCTGCACGCCTGCGAGCAGACGGTCGGCCTCGCGTTGCAGCGGCCTGGCGCTGAATTCGGGACGCTGAACGATGCGCCCGATCAGTTGATCCGCGCCTGCCGGATCGTTCAGCAACGGCCGGTAGCGCGTCCAACCGATGGCGGCCAATGCCCTATCGGCCCGAATCCGGGCATCGGCATGATGCTCGGCCAGCAGATCATGGCGCTCGCCCAGGGGAAACCACTCGGGGTTGGAGCCGATCCAGTCGGCCACGCTGGTCAGCCCAGCCAGCCACTGCACCGCCGGCAGGGACAAGGCCTCGAGCTGCGGCACGCCCTGCGGCGCCAGCTCGGCCCAATAGGCCGCGAAGATTTCCCGCCGCGCCTCGCCCCAGGCCGGCGGCTCGAAGGGCGGTTTGGCGCGATTGAATTCGTTCTGGCTGAAGTTGTAACCGTGATGGGCGCTGATGGCCTGCAGCGCATGGCGTATCCATAAAAGGTGTTCGATACCCTGGCGCGGCAGATGCTCCCACAGCAGCGCGGCGCTGGCGCAGGCATGGTCGGTGACGCTCAGCGAGCGCGCCGGGAATTCCATGCCCAAGGCTTCGTCGGCCTGCCGGCCTTCGGCCCATTTGTCCTGGAAGCCGGGGATGGCCTTGCCGAAATCGTGCAGGCCGACCAGGCAGGCGACCCAGCGCGCCACATGCGGGCGCTCCAGGCCCAGGGCCTGCGCCGCCCAATCCAGGCTGCTCTCGGGTTCATGCCGGAGCATGCTTTCGGCCACCGCCGCCACATCCAGCAGATGGGCCAACACACCGTGGCCGAAACCGTCGCCGCTCTTGGCCCAGAGCCTACGGGCCTGATCGCTCAGGCTGGAGAATTGCTTCAGCACGCTTGCCTCCCTGCACTGCCGTATCCTTTGTTCAGCCTGGCGCCTGACTCAACATGCCCGGCTGCTGGCTGATACGTCTCGGCCGGCCCGATGCCCAAGGCCAATGCCGCATTGGTTGTTGCCGAACTTCCCTGCCGCTTCCGCCACATAAGCTGCTTCCTGCCACTGCACTTGCCGAAGCGTCACACCGAGGCGACGCGCTTGACCTGCATCCTAGGCGCATAGTGCCAGCATACAAACCCTGTTCATCTGCACAGGTAAGGTTTTCGCACAGGCCTTGTCTGCACCAGAACCAATGCGGCCCGGTCGATGCGTGGTGGTGGTTGCAACCTTTGGCGCCCTCAGGCAGCGCCACGAACGGCTGCCCGCTTGGCTATCGGAAAACACATCCCTCATCGGGGTCGCCGCCGGGCGATCGCCTCTAGCCCGGCCTTGAGCAGCGCCAGGCTGGACGCTGCGGTCAGGCTCAGGCGCAATCCATGGGGGGCGCCGGGGCCGACCGCGAAGACCTCCGCCGCTGCCGCTTGGACGCCCGCAGCGCGGCAACACGCCAGCAGATCCTCGTCAGCACGGGCCTGCAGCCACCGATGCGGCGCAGCGGATGACGGCGTCGCGCCGAGCAGTTTTTGCGCCAGCCGCCAGCGCCGGGCCACCTGCACGCGCTGCCAGCCCAGGCGGCGCGCAGCCGTGCCGTCCTCCAGCCATTCGCAGCCAATGTGCAGGCACAGCGGCGATAGCGCCCAACTGGTCGCCTGGGCTTCGGGGTCGATGCGCGACAGCCATTGCTCAGGCCCGGCGATAAAGCCCAGGCGCAAGCCCGGCGCGACCGTCTTCGACAGACTGCCGATCAGCAGAGTGCGTTCCGGCAACACCGACGCCAGTGGCGGCTCATCGCCGAGCGCGCCATAGACGTCGTCCTCGATGATCAACACCTCGTGCCGACGCGCCACCGCCGCTATCGCTTCGCGGCGCCGCGCATCCATGCTCACGCCGGTCGGGTTCTGCATGCAGGGCGTCAAGACCGCCACACGCGCCGAAGTGGCGCGGACCATGCGGTCGAAATCGTCCGGCAGGATGCCGTGCTCATCCATCGCCACCCCGTGCAACGGTAGCCGCAATTGACGACCGGCCGCCTTGATCCCCGGCGAGGTCAGGGCCTCCACCAGTACCGGCTCACCGGGTTCGCACAAGCCGAGCAGCGCAGCGAACACGCCCTGCTGGGCACCGGCACAGAGCAGAACCTGCTGCGGCGGCAGTTCCAGCTCGCGGCCGCACAGCCAGCTGCTCAGCGCCAATTGACCGCGCTGCAAACTGCGCGCCGACGGATAGCCTTGCAGCCTGGCTAGCTCAGCCGTTGCGCACAACGCCTGCATGCTGCGTTGCAGGTCGCGGTCGTCGGGGTCGATGACCGGCAGATTGGTCGACAGATCGATCAGCGCCGGGTGCGCCTCGGGCAGTTTCAAGCGAAACAGGCTGGCCTCGCGGCTGCTGGCCAACACATAGGTACCGCGCCCTACCTCGCCGCTGACGAGATGCCGCCGCGCCGCTTCGCGGTAGGCCTGCATGGTCGTGCTGGGGTTGAGAGCGAGCGCCCAGGCCAGTCGCCGCTGTGGAGGCAGACGATCGCCCGGCTTCAGCTCACCCCGTGAAATGGCCGAGGCGATGGCATCGACCAGGGCCAGGTAGCGCGGCCGAGCATTGGATTGGAGTTCGGGCAACCACATTGTCTGCCATGCAATATAAATATTTACCCATACAATGCACGCACCCTAGGATCTGGGTCAAACCTCGCCAAGGAGCTTTCGATGTTCGATCTCGCTGCGTTGCGCCAAGCCGCCGGCCTTATCCACCAGAGCGTGCCGCCGACACCTCAGCATCCGTGGCCGCTGCTGGCCCAGCGGCTGGGCTGCGAGGTCTGGGTCAAGCATGAGAATCACACGCCGGCCGGCGCCTTCAAGGTGCGCGGCGGCGTGCTCTATGTAAACGAGCTGCTCAAGCGCGAACCAAAGGTGCCGGGGCTGGTGACCGCGACCCGCGGCAATCACGGGATCAGCCTGGCGATGGCGGCACGCAAGGCAGGCTTGCGCCTGCAGGTGCTGGTCCCCGAGGGCAACTCCACGGAAAAGAATGCGGCCATGCGGGCGTGCGGCGCCGAAGTGGTCGAATTCGGCCGCGATTTCGACGCGGCCCGGCAGAAGGCAGCGGAATTCGCCGAGGCGAACGGCTGGCATTTCGTCCCATCCCTGCACCCGGACCTGATTCGTGGCGTTGCCACCTATGCGCTGGAACTGCTCGAAGCGGTGCCCGATCTGCGCCGGGTCTATGTGCCTATCGGTCTTGGCTCGGGAATCTGCGGGATGATCCGCACCCGCGACTTGCTGGGCCTGGAGACGGAGATCATCGGCGTGGTGTCCAGCGCGGCCGATGCCTATGCCTCGAGCTTCGAACAGGGTCGCATCGTCTGCACCGAGACAGCCGACACCTTCGCCGACGGCATGGCCTGCCGAATCCCGGCGCCCGAGGCACTGGCAATCATCCGTGCAGGCGCGGCGCGTATCGTGCGGGTCGACGACGCCGCCATCCGCCGGGCCATGGTTGCGCTGCACGAAGACACCCACAACCTCGCCGAGGGCGCTGGGGCCGCCGCGCTGGCAGCAGCCATGCAGGAGCGCGAGCGCAATCGCGGCGAACGCATCGCGGTGGTGCTCAGCGGGGCCAATATCGACCGTAGGCTGCTAGCCCGCATTCTTGCCGATCCCAGTGGCGCCGCCTGATCGGTGCCACAGCTGACTACTCGATGAAGGGCGTGCAGGGCGCCATCCTCCAAACCCTGTTCATCCGCACAGGTAAGGTTTTCGCACAGGTCTTGCGTGCGCCCGCGCCGCTCCAACGCCATCATCCGCAATCAGCGCAGAAGAGATGCCGACCCAGCATGCGCAAACAGCCGAGGTGCGAGAAGACTTTATAAAGACTATATTCAGTCACCACTCACCCCATGGAGATCGACCATGCGCTACTCCAGCCAAGTCAAACCGATCAGCTACCTCAAGGCCAACGCCGCCGAGGTGCTCAAGCAGTTGGGCGAGCAGCGCGAGCCGCTGGTGATCACCCAGAACGGCGAGGCCAAGGCGGTGCTCCAGGACGTACGCTCCTACGAGCAGACCCAGGAAACCCTGGCGCTGTTGAAAATCCTCGCCCTGGGCAACCATGAGATCGATGCGGGCAAGCTCAGCCCCTTGGACGATGTCGCCTCGCGCCTGCGCGCCCGCCGTAAAGGCGAAGCATGAGCGAAGCGCCCTACGCAGTGCTGATCACCGCCGGTGCCGAGCGCGACCTGGAGTCGATCTACGACTACATCGCCGAATTCGACTCCCTCGCCAATGCCGACCATGTGCTCGAGCATCTGCTGCAATGCATCCACGACCTCGGGCGTTTCCCCGAACGCGGCCCCCACCCCAAAGAACTTTCCACCCTGGGCATCCGGGAATACCGGCAGACGCTCTACAAGCCCTACCGGATCATCTACCGCATTCAGGGCGGGCAGGTGCATGTCTACCTGATCGCCGACGGCCGCCGCGATATGCAATCCCTCCTATACAGGCGCCTGCTGGAGTGACGGCTGCTGGAAAGC
>RCUR01000629.1_pt1 | contig 12576 bp, 11 predicted proteins | sample 2166151 | NCBI WGS metagenome assembly RCUR01 (sample SAMN09932785, study PRJNA488358) | compost metagenome | isolation source: compost soil in an enriched community | place: Germany: Experimental Botanical Garden
CCGCCTTGACGCGGACCTTGACGTTGTAGTCGACCACTCGTTTGACAGCTACAAGTACCTTCATTGCAACCTCGCAATTATTCGAACGACATTCACAATGATGAATTACGTTCAAACTTCTTGTCAATTCATCTGCCTCCCTATCTCCCATAGCGGGACGTGCGAGACGGCACCTTTGGCCCCCCATCATTCCCGTGCGCCGCTTCGAATTGACCTGCGGGATGCGCCCTCGCTCAACAGGACCTCGTCGACCCCAAGCCCATGCCAGTTGGCAAGATTCTGACGCTGAGCAAGGGTCTTGCCACCCGGAAGCTCGAGACAGCCCGGACAGCTTCTGGGGAATAGAAAGCAGAAAGATGATCGATGACCGTTCGTCGTCTTAAGTCGCAGCAGATGCCATTTATATTAATAAACACTGTTCAAATAACACTGAAGCTGTGGCAAGATCGATTTCAGCGCCTTGGCTACCCTCAAACGGACCACGCATCCTGAGAGGGAGCGGGCGCGGCTAATTCCAATAACACTGCACCAAAGCAGGTAAACGACATGAAAACAACAATGGTCGTACTGTCCCTGTCATTATTCATGCTCGCATTGGTCGCCATGATGCAAATGGTCGACGCATCCCGCCAAATGGAACTGCGCGCCCGCTTTCAGGGCTGCGACATGAATCCCTATCTCTGCGTTCCCCCGAGCATCAGTTTCGCATCGCTTCGCTAACGCTCACATTACGAGACCGCCCCGATGCCCTAACGTTTGGCGGTGCCGAATGCTCAGCAATGGCCATTGGGGGGGTGACTGGCATCCGCTGCGCCGGGCTCGTCCCTCGGGTTTGGTTCACTCCTGAACAGCACCGAGGGATAGCACAATCCCCTTGCACCCAGAGCGGCACTCGCCCTGGGTATAAGCGGCTACGTCTGCGTTAAGTGTGGCAGTTAGCTAGAGCTGCCGTAGCAAATGGACTCTTTCGCGAGTAGAGAAGTGGGCGTCCTCCTACGGGGTTCTCCGTTTCAAGACCGAGAAGCCCCAATAGGGACACAGCCCAAAAACCGCCGCAAGGAGCGCCGGCCATAAGTGGGGCTAGCTAGGCTAGCCCGGAAAGAAGGGCAGCCTCCCCCCTCACATCAGTGCGCCATAGCGTTCGACGTGGTGATCACTATCTCCCCAGCTCATATCGATCACGCTCAGGCGCTTGAAGTACCAGCCGACCGCCAGCTCATCGGTCATACCCATCCCACCGTGCAACTGGACCGCCTGCTGGCCGATCAGGCGCGCAGCTCGCCCAACCAGGGCCTTGGCCGCCGATACCGCACGGACCCGCTGATCCCCCTGCTCATTTGCCAGGTTGGCGGCGGCAAAGCAGGTAATGGAACGTGCCTGCTCGACGAGGCCGAGCATCTCCGCGACCCGATGCTGCAGCGCCTGGAAGCTGCCAATGGGCTTGCCGAACTGCTTGCGCGTCTGCAGGTACTCGACCGTCAACTCGGTCAGTCGGCTCATGCAGCCCACAGCTTCTGCGCACAGAGCGAAGCAGGCATGGTCGGCTGCCCATTCGAGATCCGCCAGGGCCATGTGCTCGCGACCCAGGAGCGCATCGGCGGCCACGGCGACATTGAGCAGTTCCACTTCCGCCACCCGCTGCCCGTCCAGGCCGGGAAAGCCGCGGACTCTGACCCCTGGCGCGCAAGCATCGATCAGGAAGAGGCTGATGCCATATTGGTCGCCTCCCGCACCCGCAGTCCGCGCGGAGACGATCAGCCAGTCGGCCGAATCGCCATGGGCCACCACGCTTTTGCGCCCGTTGAGGCGGAAACCATCCTCCACTTGGCGCGCCTCGCAGGCGACATCCCAGAGGTCGAAACGGGCCTGCGGCTCCAGGGCGGCCAGGCTGATCCGCCGCTCGCCACTGGCCAGCGACGGCAGAACCTTTTCCTTGAGCGACGCGCTGGCGACACGCTGCAGCAAGGTCGCGCCGACCAGAGCCGAGGATAGGTAAGGTTCCAGCACCAGCCCCCGACCGAACGCCTCCATCACCACCAGGATTTCCTCGGCCCCTGCTGCGAGGCCGCCATACTGCTCGTCCAGGCCAAGAGCCAGAAGGCCCGTTTCGGCCAATGCCGACCAGTTCTCTTCGGACCATCCACGGGGGCTTGCGGCCAGCCTGCGGCGTGTCTCGAAATCGTATTGGCGCTCGACGAAGCGAGCGACCAGATCGGCGAGCATCTGCTGCTCGTCGTTGAGGGAGAAGTCCATCGAAACAACCTCCAGGGCGCCGCCAAAGCGGCGCGCCGATCAAAGGCCAAGGGTCAGTTTGGCAATAATGTTCTTCTGTACTTCGTTGGCCCCGCCGTAGATGGAGATCTTGCGCCAATCCAGATAATGAGGCGCCAGAGCGTTGAGCAACTGACCATTGGCCGTGTCCACGCCAGTGTCGCACTCCAGCGCCTCGGGCACGAAGGGAACCGCATAGGGGCCGGCGCACTCCATGATCAGCTCGGTGAGACGCTGCTGGATCTCGGAGCCGCGAATCTTCAGCAACGACGCCTCGATGCCGCTGCCTTGCCTTTTCCCTTCCTGGTCGATCAGGCGCAGTAACGACCACTCATGGGCCAGCAGCTCCATTTCGATGTTCACCACCTTGTCGCGGAAGCGAACATCCTCGATAAGCGGCCGCCCATGCTTCAGGCTGGTGGCGGCGATCTCCTTGAGCCGACGCATGAAGCGCTTGCAATTGCCAAGGCCGGCGATGTTGGTGCGCTCGTGGCCGAGCAGGTACTTGGCGATGGCCCAGCCTTTGTGCTCCTCGCCCACCAGGTTCTCGCGCGGCACCCAGACATTGTCGAAGAACACCTCGTTGACATCGTGTCCACCGTCCAGGGTCTTGATCGGGCGCACCTCGATGCCGGGACTGTCCATGTCGATCAGCAGGAAGGAGATTCCCTCTTGCTGACGCCCCTCGCTATTGGTGCGCACCAGGCAGAAGATCCAGTTGGCCCACTGGGCGAAGGACGTCCAGATCTTCTGGCCATTGACCCGGTAGCCGTCCCCATCCACATCAGCGCGGCAACGCAGGGCCGACAGGTCGGAGCCGGCCCCCGGTTCGGAATAGCCCTGGCACCACCAGTCGCTCATGTCGAGGATGCGCGGCAGGAAGCGCTGCTGCTGCTCGGGCGTGCCGAACTTCTGCAGTACCGGAGCGACCATCGACAGGCCGAACGGCATCTGCCGCGGGGCGCCGGCGGTGAAGCACTCCTCGTCGAAGATATTGCGCTGCGCGGAATTCCAGCCGGTGCCTCCGAAGGACACCGGCCAGCCCGGCGCCCCCCAACCACGCTCGTGCAGGATGCGCTGCCAGCGGACATAGTCCTCGCGCCCGACGTGCTGGAAATTCAGCACCCGGTCGCGGATATCTGTCGGCAGGCTGCGCTCCACGAACTCGTGCACTTCCTGGCGGAACGCCTTTTCTTCGCTGCTTTCGCGAAAGTCCATCGGGGATACTCCTCAGGCGAGTTCGACCAGGCCGTTGTTCAGCACGATCACGTCGCGGGCGTCCACCCGGGCTCGCAGCTGTACCCGGCCCTCCTCCCCCTTCCAGAACTGGAAGCGCAGTGTCTCCCCGGGGTAGACCGGCGAGGTGAAGCGCGCGGCGATGCGCTTGAGGCGGGAGGCATCGCCATCTGCGCAACGGCTGACGGCAGCGAACGCGGCCATGCCATAGGTGGCCAGGCCGTGCAGGATCGGTTGCTTGAAGCCGGCGCGAGCGGCGACCTCGGGATCGGCGTGCAGCGGGTTGGCATCGCCGGACAGGCGGTAGATCAGCGCTGCCTGCGGCGGCGAGAGTAGTTCGTACTCGAAATCGGGTTCGCGCTCGGGAACAGCCGGCAGGCCCTCCGGCGGCTCGTCGCTGACGCCGCCTTCGGCCGTGTAGCCACCGTCGCCGCGCAGGAAGGACACCTGGCGCGTCTGCGCGATGCGCTCGCCGCTACCGGCGTCGATGATGTCACGCAGCAACTCGACGATCGCCCCCTTGCCCTCGCCCTTGTCGCAGATGCGGTTGACGCGGGTACGGCTGATCACCGTTGCGCTGGCCGGCATCGGCAGGAACCAGCGGGTGTCCTGCTCGCCATGCACCAGTTTCAGGTAATTAACGCCGGTTTCCGGGTTGGTCATCCAAGGCTTTGGCCAGGCGATGGCGGCCGCCAGGGTCGGTACCGCCTGCAGACCTTGCTCGTAGGTGAAACGGAGCTGGATAGGATCCATGGGATCACCACCGACCCCCAGACCCAGGGCATAGAGAATGGTGTCACGCTCAGTGTAGGTCCGGGTGACTTCTTCGATCGGCCAGTTCTTGACGCGTTGGTAATTCAGCATACGGGGATTGCTCGCTTCTGGTCTCAGGGGCGCCCCACCGGCAGGCTCGATGGGGTCCAGCGGAATACGGCTCAGACCGGGTCCCAGCTATAAACTTCATGGGTCTGCTGCAGGGGCAGGAAGCTCGGACGCAGGGCCGGAATGGCATGTTCTGCCACGTCTTGCGGTGTCCAGCCATTGTCGCGGTGCACCGAGCGCACCACGCGCGGCTGGTTGACCAGCATGATTTCGTTGGCACGCACATAGAAGATCTGCCCCGATACGTCACGGGCCTGATCCGAGGCGAGGAACACGGCTAGTGGCGCCTGCTTGGCAGGATGCATCATCCGCTCCATGCGCTCGGCCTGCAGTTTTTTCTCCGGGGTGTCGGTCGGCACAGCACCGATCATGCGGCTCCATGCCGCCGGGGAAATGCAGTTCGAGCGCACCCCGAACGAGGCCATGTCCAGTGCAATGGCCTTGGACATACCGACGATGCCGAGCTTGGCCGCGGCATAGTTGACCTGGCCGACGTTGCCCACCAGCCCGGTGTTGGAAGTCATGTGGATGTAGGCACCGGAGCCCTGCGCGCGGAAATGGGGAGCGGCGGCGCGCGCCATGAAGAAGGAGCCGTTCAGGTGCACGTTAAGCACCGCCATCCACTCCTGCTCGCTCATTTTGTGGAACATGCGGTCGCGCAGGATGCCGGCGTTGTTCACCACCACGTCGATGCTGCCGAACGTGTCCAGCGCGGTCTGCACGATCCGGTGCGCGGAATCCCAGCCGGCGACGCTGTCGGTACTGGCCACGGCCTCGCCACCGGCCGCTTTAATCTCATCGACCACTCGCTGCGCGGGGCCGGCATCCTGGCCTTCTCCATGCACCGAGGAACCCAGGTCGTTGACCACCACCCGCGCCCCTTCGGCAGCCATCGCCAGGGCGATCTCACGACCGATACCGTTACCGGCGCCGGTGACTACCACTACCTTGCCTTCAACCATTCCACTCATTGCTGATTCCTCTCATTGTTGGCGGAGCGTGGCGCTGTCAGCCCCCGCCCCGCATCGTGTTCAGATTTCGTCGTCAGGGAACTGCGGCGCGCGCTTCTCCATGAAGCTGGCGATGCCTTCCTTGTAGTCCGGGCCCTGGTTGGCGATCGGCATGTCCAGCCCGGCGCTCATCACCGCCTCGTGGCAGGTCTGGAACGGCACTTCCCAGAGCTGCTGCTTCATCACCCGCATGGAACGCGGCGAGCAGTTCTGCGCCATGTCGCGGGCGTAGGCATAGGTCTCCTCGACCAGCCGATCTGCCGGGATGGCGCGGTTGACCAGGCCCATCCGCTCGGCCTCCAGCCCCTTGATCTTGCGGCCGGACATCAACAGGTCGAGGGCGTGCGCCTGGCCGACGTGGCGCTCCAGGATCCAGGCCATGCCGTACTCGGCGGTCAGGCCGCGCCGGGCGAAGGCGGTAGTGATGGTGGCGTCCTCGGCGGCGAAGCGAATGTCGCAGAACAGCGCATGGATCAGACCGATGCCCACGGTGGCGCCGTTGAGCATGGCGATCACCGGCTTGGGAATGGCCGGGTAGTAGGAGCAGCGAGTCTGCCAGTCGGCGCGTTTGCGCATGTCGAACGGACGCGGCAGCTTGGTCATCAGTTGGTGCGGATCGCCGCCGAAGCTGTTGATGTCCCCGCCCGCGCAGAAGGCCTTGCCGGCGCCGGTGAACACGATTACCCGCACCCCCTTGTCGGCGCCGGCAACCTGCATAGCGTCGTACACCTCGGTCGCCACCTGGTCGTTCCAGCTGTTGAGCTGCTCCGGCCGGTTGATGGTGATGGTGGCGATGCGGTCCTTCACTTCGTAGAGAATGCTTTCGTAGGTCATCTCAGCCTCGACGTCAGAAGGAGCGTGGCAGACCGAGGATATGCTCGGCCACGTAGGAGAGGATCAGGTTGGTGGAGATCGGCGCCACCTGGTACAGACGTGTCTCGCGGAACTTGCGCTCGACGTCGTACTCGCAGGCGAAGCCGAAGCCGCCGTGGGTCTGAAGGCAGGCGTTGGCGGCCTTCCACGACGAGGTCGCGGCCAGGTGCTTGGCCATGTTGGCCTCGGCGCCGCAGGGCTGGTGGGCATCGAACAGTTCGCAGGCGCGGTAGCGCATCAGGTCGGCGGCGCGGATGTCGATATAGGCCTCAGCAATGGGAAACTGGATGCCCTGGTTCTTGCCGATTGGCCGGTCGAACACCACTCGGTCGTTGGCATAGCGGCTCGCCCGGTCGACGAACCAGTAGCCGTCGCCGATACATTCGGCGGCGATCAGGGTGCGCTCGGCGTTCAGCCCGTCGAGGATGTACTTGAAGCCCTTGCCTTCCTCGCCGATCAGGTTCTCTTCCGGGATTTCCAGGTTGTCGAAGAACAGCTCGTTGGTCTCGTGGTTGACCATGTTAGGGATCGGACGCACGTCCAGACCCTTGCCGATGGCATCGTGCAAGTCGACCAGGAAGCAGGACAGCCCCTCGGACTTCTTCTTCACGTCGGCCAACGGCGTGGTGCGTGCCAGCAGAATCATCATGTCCGAGTGCTGCACGCGGGAGATCCACACCTTCTGCCCATTGACCACGTAGCGGTCGCCTTTCTTCACCGCGTTGGTCTTCAGCTTGGTGGTGTCGGTGCCAGTGGTCGGCTCGGTGACCGCCATGGACTGCAGGCGCAGTTCGCCACTGGCGATTTTCGGCAGGAACTTGCGCTTCTGCTCTTCGGAGCCGTTACGCAGCAGCGTATTCATGTTGTACATCTGCCCGTGGCAGAAACCGGAGTTGCCGCCGTTGCGATTGATCTCCTCCATGATCACCGATGCCTCGGTCAGACCGAGGCCGGAGCCACCGTACTCCTCGGGGATCAGCGCCGCCATCCAGCCGGCCTTGGTCAACGCATCCACGAACGCCTCGGGATAAACGCGTTCATGGTCGATCTTGCGCCAGTATTCGTCAGGGAATTGAGCGCACAGGTCGCGCAGGGAATCACGCAGGTCGCGGTAAGGGTCGTTGGCATCATGTTTCATGCGCATTCTCTCGTCAGGTCAGGCGTCGGCGGCGATCAAGCCGCCATCGCGGGCAAGCTGGGCCAGGTGGTGGTCGGTATCACCGAACAGGAATTCGAGCATCGACAGGCGGCGCATGTAGTGGCCGACCTGGCACTCCTCGGTCACGCCAATGCCCCCGTGCAGTTGCACCGCCTGCTGCGTCACGAAGCGCGCAGAGCGGTTGATCTGCACCTTGGCCGCGGCAATGGCCCGACGACGCTCCAACGCGTCCTCCTCGCCACTCATCATGCTGGCGTAGAGCGCCATGCTGCGCGCCTGCTCGATCATCACCAGCATGTCCACGGCGCGATGCTGCAGGGCCTGGAAGGAACCGATGGTGGAACCGAACTGCTTGCGTACCTTGAGGTACTCGACCGTCACGTCGAACGCCTGCTGCATGGCGCCGACCGCCTCTGCGCAAAGGGCGGCCAGAGCACCGTCGACAACCTTCTCAATCAGCGGGAAGGCTTGCCCCGCCTTGCCTAGCAGTGCGGCGTCTGTAACCCTGACCCCGCTCAAGACGATGTCGGCAGCGCGCAGCCCGTCCTGGGTCTGGTAGCCGCGACGCTCCACGCCGGCGGCCTTGGCATCGACGATGAACAGCGCCAGGCCATCGCTGTCGCGGCGCTCGCTGGCCACCCGTGCGGAGACGATCAGCCAGTCTGCGCAGTCGCCGTGCAGCACATAGCGCTTGCCACCATCGAGCACCCAGTCACCACGGTCGCGGCGAGCGCGGGTATCCACATCGGCCAGGTTGTAACGGGCCTGACGCTCGCTGTGGGCGAAGGCAAACAGGCGTTCGCCGGCGATCAGCGGCGGCAGGAACTCCGCACGTTGCTCGGGACTGGCCGCTGCGGCCAGCAAGCCACCGGCGAGCACCACCGTGGCCAGGTAAGGTTCGAGCAGCAAGCCGCGGCCGATGGCCTCCATGACGATCATGGTTTCCACGGGACCGCCGGCGAAGCCGCCGTCCTCCTCCGCGAACGGCAGGCCGAGCAACCCCAGTTCGGCGTAGCGGCCCCAGAGCTCCCGGCTCCAGCCTTCGGTTTCGCCCAGGTAGCGGGCCCGTTGCTCGAAGCCATAGCGATCGGCGACCAGCCGGTCGACCGCATCCTTGAGCATGCGTTGTTCTTCGTTCAGATCGAAATTCATGCTTAGAGTCCGAGCAGAGATTTGGCCAGGATGTTGTGCTGGATTTCGTTGGAGCCCCCGACGATGGAGACGTGGCGCACCCAGTAGTAGTTCGGTGCGATGGTGCGCGCCCAGTCGTCGTCGCCCTCGGCCTCGCGCTCGCCGACAACGAAGCCATGGTCGTATTCCAGGGCATCGTAGCCAGCCACTTCCATGAGCAACTCGGTGGCCGCCTGCTGAAGCTCCGAACCCTTCATCTTCAGGATGGAACTGCGCGGATCCGGCGTATGGCCGTACTTGTCGCTGTCGGCGATCACCCGCATCTGGGTCATTTCCAGCGCCTTGAGCTCAACCTCCAGGGCCGCCACTCGCTCGCGAAAGCGCGGGTCGTCGGCCAGTACGCCATCGTCGGACGGCACCTGGCGTGCCAGCTGCTTGGCCCGCCGCACCCGGAACTTCGACAGACCGACGCGGGCGATACCACCGCGCTCGCTGCCAAGCAGGAACTTGGCGACATCCCAGCCGCGGTTTTCCTCGCCGACCAGGTTGGCCACCGGCACACGGACGTTGTCGAGGAACATCTCGTTGGTTTCGTGGTGGCCATCGAGGGTGATGATGGGACGGATCGAGATGCCCGGCGTTTTCATGTCCATCAGCAGGAAGCTGATGCCCTGCTGCTTCTTGGCCGTGCCGTCGGTGCGTACCAGGACAAAGCACCAGTCGGCGTGATGAGCGGTGGAGGTCCACAGCTTCTGGCCGTTAAGCACGTAGTGGTCGCCATCGCGCACCGCGGTGGTTCGCAGCGACGCCAGGTCGGAACCCGCGCCCGGCTCGGAGAAGCCCTGGCAGAACCAGTAGTCCATGTTCGCCACGCGCGGCAGGAAATGCTCCTTCTGCTCCTGCGTGCCGAAGGCGATCAGCACCGGGCCGATCATGTTCATGTTGAAGGAGATGGGCTCCGGCGCCGGCGCCATGTGCAACTCCTCCTTGAAGATGTAGTGCTGGGTGGCGCTCCAGGCCTGGCCACCCCACTCCGGCGCCCAGGCGGGACAGGACCAGCCCTTGGCGTGCAGGATCCTCACCCAGCGCACCATCTCTTCCTTGGACAGGCGCTGACCGAACTCCACCTTGCGGCGAATCTCCGCCGGTACGGCACTCTTCAGGAAAGAACGGACTTCGTCACGAAAGGCCAATTCCTCCGGGGTGAATCGCAGTTCCATTATGGGTTCCTCAGTCGATGATGCCGTTAGCGCGCAACTCGGCGACCCGGCCCGGGGTGAACCAGTCGGCCAGGGCTGCATCGGTGTTCGTTGGAGTGATCGGCTGCGGTGCGAAGGGCGTGCCCGGGACGCTGCGCGAGAAACGTGGCGCAGGTGCCGGCTGGACCACGCCTTCCACCTCGATGAAGGTGCCGCGGGCCTGCAGGTGCGGGTGCGCAGGCGCTTCGGCGAAGCTCAGCACACCGGCGGCGCAGGCATCGCTGGCCTCTAGCAACGCAATCCACTCGTCCCGCGTGCGACTGCGGAAGCGCTCGGCGATGCACTGCTTGGCGCCATGCCAGGCGCCGCGGTCCATCTGCTCGCCCAGACTGGCCGGGTCGATATCCATCAGGCGCAGCAGTTCTCCGTAGAACTTGGCTTCGATCGGACCAACGCTGATGTACTTGCCATCGCTGCATTCGTAGCAGTCGTAGAAGGGCGAGCCGCTGTCAGTGATATTGGTGCCCCTACCGTCTTTCCAGATGCCGGCGGCGAGCATGCCGAAGAAGGTGGTCGCCAGGTGCGCGGCGCCGTCGACGATGGCCGCGTCAACCACCTGACCTTTCCCCGAGCGCCGCGCTTCGAGGATGCCGGCCAACAGGCCGAGCGCCAGGTACAGCGAACCACCGGCGTAGTCGCCCAGCAGGTTCAGGGGGATGCTGGGTGGCTGACCTTCGCGACCGATGGCGTCGAGAATACCGGTCAGCGCCAGATAGTTGAGGTCATGTCCGGCGTACTTCGCCATGGGCCCCTCCTGGCCCCAGCCGGTCATGCGGCCGTAGACCAGCCTGGGATTGCGCGCCAGGCAGTCGTCGGGCCCCAGCCCCAGGCGCTCGGTGACCCCCGGGCGAAAGCCTTCGATCAGCGCATCTGCCTGCTCAACCAGTTGCAGCACCGTCTCCACGCTCTCCGGGTCCTTGAGGTCGACGGCGATCGCATAGCGGTTACGCAGGAGGGTGTTGAACTGTAATGGCCGTTCGATGCCTAGTTTCGCCGGCTGCTTGCGGTCGACGCGGATTACCGTGGCGCCCAGATCGGCCAGCAGCATGGCGCACATCGGACCCGGGCCGATGCCGGCCAACTCGACCACCTTGATCCCGGAAAGCGGACCCGCCATGTCATTTCCTCCCCTGGTCGCGCATGAGCTGCCATTGCTCTTCGGTCCAGTCCTGCATGGCGCGGGAGGTCGGCCCGCCCACCCCTTGCATCCAGCGCCCACCATCGATGACCACCATTTCGCCCGTGATATAGCCGGAGCCGTCACTGGCTAGGTAGCTGTAGAGATCGGCCAGCTCTTGGTGATTACCGAAGCGGCGCAGCGGAACCCCCTTCTCCTGTGGCTCGACCTGCGAGCCCGGCGGATAGAGTTGTTCCCAGGCGCCGGGGGTGGGAAACAGCCCCGGTGCGACACAGTTGAGGCGGATGCCCTTGGGGCCCCATTCGACCGCCAGACTGCGGGTCATGGCCAGCACGCCGGCCTTGGCGGCCGCACTCGGCGCAGTGAAGGCCGAGCCGGTCATGGTTGGGGTGGAAACGGTGCTGATGACATTGCCCGGGCGACTCTCGGCGATCCAGCGCTTGCCAGCGGCGATGGTGCAGTAGAAGCTGCCGTGCAAGACGATATCCAGCACCGCGTCTATAGCCCGCGGCGACAGGGTTTCGGTACGCGAGATAAAATTGGCCGCGGCGTTGCACAGCAGCACGTCCAGCGGCCCGCTACTCCAGACTTCCTCCATCATGGCCTCGACCGACTCGCCGTCGCGCACGTCCACTCGTACGGTAGCCACCTGCGCCCCGGGGATGGCCTCGCGGAACTCCGCCGCCGTGGCCTCCAGCACATCGACACGGCGCCCGGCGATCACCAGCTCCGCGCCGAGTTCCAGGTAGCGCCGGCCTATGCTCTTGCCCAGGCCGGTGCCGCCACCTGTAATCAGAATTTTCTTTCCTGCCAGAAGGTTGCTTGCAAACATGGTTTCAGTTCCCGCTGAAGTTCGGTCGGCGTTTTTCCATGAAGGCCGCAACGGCCTCCTTGTGATCCTGGGTCTGTCGGGTCAACGGGTTAAGGTCCACTTCACGTCGCCAGGCAGCTTCGATGCTGCCGCTGCCGCGCACTAGCGCGGCTTTGAGCAGCGCCAGTGTCACGGGCGGCAACTTGGCTAGCCGCTCGGCTCGCGCGATAGCCGCCTCGAGCGCCTCACCAGGCGCCACGACCTGGTTGAACAGGCCCAGCCGACCGGCCTCGGCACCATCGAAAGTCGCACCGCTGAGCATCAGCTCGCGCGCCTTGCCGGCGCCGATCTTCTGCGGCAGCGTCCACAGCGCGCCAACGTCCGGCAACAGTCCGACCTTGACGAATGCGCAGGACAGTTTCGCCGCCGAGCTGCCGACGGCCAGGTCACAGGCCGCAGCCAGCGACACCCCTGCCCCCAGGCAGTTGCCTTCGACGGCGGCCACCACCGGCTTGTCGCCGGTGAACAGCAGGCGGAACAGGCGCACGCCGATGGCGATGCGCTCGCGCATCTCCAGCAGGGACGGCGACACCGAGGTCATCTCGGACAGATCGCCACCCGCGCAGAAATGACCGCCCGCGCCGACCAGGACGATGGCCCGGCTGCGCTCGTCGTCATGCTGCAGCCGGTGAAGCACCTCCAGCAGCCCCAGGCGCAGCTTCAGCGAGAGCGCATTGCGCCGCTCCGGGTAGTTCATGGTGACGATGGCCACCTCGCCCCGATGCTCAACCTGGACGATATCAGTG
>RCUR01000630.1_pt1 | contig 12567 bp, 13 predicted proteins | sample 2166151 | NCBI WGS metagenome assembly RCUR01 (sample SAMN09932785, study PRJNA488358) | compost metagenome | isolation source: compost soil in an enriched community | place: Germany: Experimental Botanical Garden
GCGCCTGCCCGATGGTTCGGGTTTCAAAGTGATCCTGGAAGCGGCGCCCGAGGCGATGTACAGCGACGACACGGAAACGGCCGTGGCGGCGATGAGCCAAGTGATCGAAAAGTATGTGCGGGCGTATCCGACCCAGTACATGTGGAGCATGAAGCGGTTCAAGAAGCGCCCGGCAGGGGAGGCGCGCTGGTATTGAGAACGCTATCGCGGGCAAGCCCGCTCCTGCAAGGATAACTGTAGGAGCGGGCTTGCCCGCGATGGAGACGACTCAATTCCCCGCCTGTTGCCGCTCCAGCTTCTTCAAGAACACCGTCATCTCTTTCTCCGCCTGCTTGTCACCATGGGCCCGGGCAGCCTCCAGCCCCTGCTCCCAGGCCTGGCGGGCAGCCGCATGGTCATCATGGGCAAGATGTGCCTTGCCCAATAATTTCCACGCCGCCGAATACTTAGGATCGAACGCCACACAATGCTGCAGGTGTTCGACGGCCTTGGCGCTGTCACCCGCATCCAGCCAGGCTTTACCCAGGCCGAACCGCAGCAACGCGTTATCCACACCCTTGGCCAGCATTTTTTCCAGCGACTCGATCATGGCGGCCTCCTGGTTTGGCTTAGAAGAAGCTCAGCCCAACGTGGAACAGCTTCTCGACGTCGCGAATGTATTTCTTATCCACAACGAACAGAATCACATGGTCGCCTGCTTCGATCACCGTATCGTCGTGGGCGATCAACACCTCTTCGTCGCGAATGATCGCGCCGATGGTGGTGCCCGGTGGCAGGGCAATGTTTTCGATGGCCTTGCCGATCACCTTGCTCGATTTGGTATCGCCATGGGCGATCGCCTCGATGGCTTCGGCGGCACCGCGACGCAGTGAGTGCACGCTGACGATGTCGCCGCGCCGTACGTGGGTCAGCAAGGTGCCGATGGTTGCCAGTTGCGGGCTGATGGCGATATCGATCTCGCCGCCCTGAACCAGGTCGACGTACGCCGGGTTGTTGATGATGGTCATTACCTTGCGCGCACCAAGGCGCTTGGCCAGCAGCGACGACATGATGTTGGCTTCGTCATCGTTGGTCAGGGCCAGGAAAATATCGGCTTCGGCGATGTTCTCTTCGAGCATCAGGTCGCGGTCCGAAGCGCTGCCTTGCAGCACCACGGTGCTGTCCAGCGTATCGGACAGGTAGCGGCACCGTGCCGGGTTCATTTCGATGATCTTGACCTGGTAGCGGCTTTCGATGGCCTCGGCCAGGCGTTCACCGATCTGCCCGCCACCGGCGATCACAACGCGCTTGTTGGTTTCATCCAGGCGCCGCAGTTCGCCCATCACCGCGCGAATGTTGGCCTTGGCGGCGATGAAAAACACCTCATCGTCGGCCTCGATGACCGTATCGCCCTTGGGCAGGATCGGCCGGTCGCGACGGAAGATTGCCGCCACGCGGGTGTCGACGTTGGGCATGTGCTGGCGAATCTGGCGCAGTTGCTGGCCCACCAACGGGCCGCCGTAATACGCCTTCACCGCCACCAGTTGCGCCTTGCCTTCGGCGAAGTCGATGACCTGCAGGGCGCCGGGGTGTTCGATCAGACGCTTGATGTAGTTGGTCACCACCTGTTCGGGGCTGATCAGCACATCCACCGGAATCGCATCGTTGTCGAACAAGCCGGCACGCGTCAGGTAGGCCGCTTCGCGGACCCGGGCAATCTTGGTCGGGGTATGGAACAGCGTATGGGCCACCTGGCAGGCGACCATGTTGGTCTCGTCGCTGTTGGTCACAGCCACGAGCATGTCGGCATCGTCGGCGCCAGCCTGGCGCAGCACCGTGGGAAATGAGCCACGGCCCTGTACGGTGCGGATATCCAGGCGGTCACCGAGATCGCGCAGGCGATCGCCATCGGTATCGACCACGGTAATGTCATTGGCCTCGCTGGCCAGGTGCTCTGCCAGTGTGCCGCCCACCTGCCCTGCGCCGAGGATGATGATCTTCATCCGCTACTCCCTTAATGACCGCTCGCGGCGGCAATCTTGATCAGCTTGGCATAATAAAAGCCATCATGGCCGCCTTCCTGCGCCAGCAATTGGCGACCATGTGGCTGCTTGAGGCCGGCCTGGGTGGCGATGTCCAGTTCCCTGGCGCCGCTGGTGCGGGCGAGGAAGGCTTCGATGACTTCGGTATTTTCTGTCGGTAACGTCGAACAGGTCGCGTACAGCAGGATGCCGCCGACTTCCAGTGTCGGCCAGAGGGCATCGAGCAATTCACCCTGCAAGGTTGCGAGTGCCTGGATATCGTCGGCCTGGCGCGTCAGCTTGATATCCGGATGACGTCGAATCACGCCGGTGGCCGAGCACGGCGCGTCGAGCAGGATGCGCTGGAAACCCTGGCCATCCCACCAGGTGGCTGTGTCGCGCGCATCGGCGGCAATCAACTGGGCGTCGAGGCCCAGGCGTTCGAGGTTTTCCTTTACCCGCACCAGGCGTTTGGCTTCCAGGTCGACTGCAACCACGCCCTTGAGTTGTGGTTCGGCTTCCAATAAATGGCAGGTCTTGCCGCCTGGAGCGCAGCAGGCATCGAGCACGCGTTGGCCGGGGGCCAGGTCCAGCAGGTCGGCGGCCAACTGCGCGGCTTCGTCCTGGACGCTGATCCAGCCTTCGTTGAAACCTGGCAGTAGGCGTACGTCGCAAGGCTCGGCAAGCAGAATGCCGTCGCGGCTGTAGGCGCACGGCTGGGCAGCAACGCCGGCCTGACGCAACAATTCCAGATAGGCGTCGCGGCTGTGGTGACGGCGATTGACCCGCAGGATCATCGGCGGGTGCGCGTTATTGGCAGCGCAGATCGCTTCCCATTGCTCGGGCCAGAAAGCTTTCAGGGACTTTTGCAGCCAGCGTGGGTGGGCGGTACGCACCACTGGATCACGTTCGAGTTCAGTCAACAGTTCCGCGCTTTCGCGTTGTGCGCGACGCAGCACGGCATTGAGCAACGCCTTGGCCCAGGGTTTTTTCAGCTTGTCGGCGCAGCCGACGGTTTCGCCGATGGCGGCATGGGCAGGCACGCGGCTGTAAAGCAATTGGTAGAGACCGACCAACAAAAGCGCTTCCACATCAGCGTCGGCATCTTTGAACGGCTTTTGCAGCAGACGCTCCGCCAGCGCCGACAAGCGTGGCTGCCAGCGGGCGGTACCGAAGGCGAGGTCCTGGGTCAGGCCGCGATCACGCACTTCGACCTTTTCCAATTGCCCTGGCAACGAGCTGTTCAACGAAGCTTTGCCGGACAGGACGGCAGCCAAGGCCCGGGCAGCAGCAAGACGTGGATTCATTGGCCCAGTACCATGCCGAGAGCGAATTTTTCCCGCCGGCTATTGAACAGGTCACTGAAACCCAGCGGCTTGCCGCCAGGCAGTTGCAAGCGTGTCAGGCACAGGGCTTGTTGCCCGCAGGCCACGATCAGGCCTTCTTTGCTGGCCGCGAGAATTTCACCGGGCTGGCCCTGCCCTTCGGCGAGGGTTGCGGACAGCACCTTCAGGGCTTCGCCGTTGAGCGTACTGTGGCAGATTGGCCACGGGTTGAAGGCGCGTACCAGGCGCTCCAGCTCGACGGCCGGGCGCGACCAGTCGATGCGGGCCTCATCCTTGTTCAATTTATGCGCGTAAGTCGCCAATGCATCGTCCTGGATTTCACCTTCCAGTGTTCCAGCGGCCAGGCCGGCAATGGCCCGGATTACTGCTGGCGGACCCAGCTCGGCCAGGCGGTCGTGCAAGGTGCCGCCCGTGTCCTGGGCGCTAATCGGGGTGCTGACCTTGAGCAGCATCGGCCCGGTATCCAGGCCGGCTTCCATGCGCATCACGGTCACGCCGCTTTCAGCGTCGCCGGCTTCCACGGCACGTTGGATCGGCGCGGCACCACGCCAGCGAGGCAGCAGCGATGCGTGGCTGTTGATACAACCCAGGCGTGGGATATCCAGCACAACCTGCGGCAGGATCAAGCCATAGGCAACCACGACCATCAGGTCTGGCTGCAACGCCGCCAGCTCGGCCTGGGCCTCTGGGGCGCGCAGGGTGGGCGGTTGCAACACGGTGATGCCGTGTTGTTGCGCCAGTTGCTTGACCGGGCTGGGCATCAGCTTTTGCCCGCGGCCGGCTGGCCGGTCCGGTTGGGTATAGACCGCGACAACCTCATAGGGGCTGTCGAGCAGGGCTTTGAGGTGTTCGGCGGCAAACTCGGGGGTGCCCGCGAAGACGATGCGCATGGAGTTCTCGCTTAAAAAGAAAAAGGCTTGCCAGAGCAAGCCTTCGGGATGAGGCGGTCAAGCGTGCTGGCGGTGCTGTTTTTCCAGCTTCTTCTTGATCCGGTCACGCTTGAGCGTAGACAGGTAATCGACGAACAGCTTGCCGTTGAGGTGGTCGCACTCGTGCTGGATGCAAACGGCCAGCAGGCCCTCGGCGATCAGTTCGAAAGGCTGGCCGTCGCGGTCCAGGGCCTTGATCTTGACGCGTTGGGGGCGATCGACGTTTTCATAGAAGCCCGGAACTGACAGGCAGCCTTCCTGATACTGCCCCATCTCCTCGGTCAACGATTCGAATTCCGGGTTGATGAACACGCGCGGTTCAGTGCGGTCTTCACTCAGGTCCATGACGACGATGCGTTTATGTACGTTGACCTGAGTCGCAGCCAGCCCGATACCAGGCGCTTCGTACATGGTTTCAAACATGTCGTCGATCAACTGGCGAACTTCGTCATCGACGACAGCCACTGGCTTGGCGATGGTGCGCAGACGCGAGTCTGGAAATTCGAGGATGTTCAAAATGGCCATATGCGTATGTGCTGCACTGTGAGGTAGAGTCTAAAAGTGCTGCCGAGCCCTTCAGGGCGGCAAGCTTGCAAAACGTACTCCCAGGGAAATAGCCGACAGGCTTCGGGCGTTTTACGTGAATACACATGATAAAGGGATTCACCGCATGAGGAAATCACTACTGGCCCTGCTCTTGCTGACTGGTGCCGGCCTGACGCATGTACAGGCGCAGGGCAGTGAGGGTTTGGTAGCGCAGCAGCAGGACCATGAAGCCGTTACCGTGAAACTGTCGCCACGCATCCGCAGTACACCCATGATCGAAACCATCGACGGCATTGCGCTCAAGACCATCGATAGCTTTTTGCTGAACAACCGCATCCTAGACCACGCTGAATCGTTCCAGTCTGCGCCCTACATCATTGCCGGCGACAATGAGCGAGTGCTCAGTGGCATGGGCGATCGGATTTTTGCTCGCGGTCCATTCACGCCGGGAGAAATGAGATACGGCATCTTTCGTCAGGGTAAATCCTACATTGACCCGACCACTGAGGAGTTGCTTGGCATCAATGCCGATGCCATCGGTAATGCCCGATGGATCAGCGAACAAGGTGGTATCGCCACATTTGAAGTCACGCGCTCGAACCAGGAGGTCCGCCCCGGCGATCGCTTGATGCGCAGCGAAGCGCCGGCGAGTAGAACGGTGTTCACACCCCATGCGCCGAATATGGATATCGATGCTGTGATCATAGATGTGCCACGAGGTGTTACACAGGTGGCCCAATACGATGTGGTCACCTTGAACAAGGGCAGGCGCGACGGGCTGCGGGACGGCAGTGTCCTGGCGGTGTATGGCGCAGGCGAAACCGTGCGTGACCGGGTCAGTGGCGAGCAGGTCAAGGTGCCCGATGAGCGCTCCGGCCTGCTGATGGTGTTCCGCACCTATGAAAAGCTCAGCTATGGTTTAGTGCTCAATGCCAGTCACTCCCTGGCAGTGATGGACAAGGTGCGCAACCCTTAGCTCGGCAATCAAGTTATCAAAGCTTTATCAACAGAGTTATCCACAGCTTGTTCAGCTGCTGTCCAGGGCCTCGGATCAAGGATGATCTTATGCCACTGTTTGAAAAACGCGAGCTTTCTCCCTCCGAACTGGAGGCTCGGCTGCGCCTGCATCTACTCCCGGATTTGGGCCCGCGACGCTTTCGCCAATTGATCGACGCCTTCGGCAATGCTTCATCGGCGCTCAGTGCTCCCGCCACGGCCTGGCGTGCCCTGGGATTGCCGGCAGCCTGTGCGAATGCGCGCCGCAGTGCTGAAATCCGCGACGGTGCAACCGCTGCATTGGCCTGGCTTGAGCATTGCGACCAGCATTTGCTGATGTGGGACGCTCCTGGCTACCCTGCCTTGCTGGCCGAGACAGCCGACGCCCCACCGCTGTTATTCATTGCCGGTGACCCCGCCATTGTGGACAAACCGCAAATTGCGATTGTCGGTAGTCGCCGTGCGTCGCGCCCTGGCCTCGATACGGCGGCGGCGTTTTCCCGCAGCCTGGCCCAGGCCGGGTTTATTGTGACCAGTGGCCTGGCACTGGGTGTCGATGGCGCAGCTCATCAGGCTGCCCTGGATGTTGGCGGCCAGACAATCGGAGTGTTGGGAACCGGGCTGCAAAAATTTTATCCACAGCGCCATCGAGCGTTGGCGGCAGCCATGGTTGCCCAGGGCAGCGCCGTGATTTCCGAGTTTCCTTTGACGGCCGGACCCCAACCGAGCAATTTTCCGCGGCGCAATCGCATCATCAGCGGGCTTTCCCTGGGCGTACTGGTCGTGGAGGCCAGCATCGCCAGCGGTTCGTTGATTACCGCGCGCCTGGCGGCCGAACAAGGCCGCGAGGTGTATGCCATTCCGGGCTCGATCCACCACCCGGGCGCCAAGGGCTGTCATCAGTTGATACGCGATGGCGCCCTTCTGGTCGAAAGTATCGAGCAAATCCTGGAAACCTTGCGTGGCTGGCAGGTATTGCCTGCTTCTGCTTGCGGTCCTGCAACCCCGGTGCCTGCCAGTCATCCATTGTTGAGCCTGTTGCTGGCAGCGCCGCAGACCAGCGAGGCACTTTCTCGTGCCAGCGGCCTGCCGCTTGCGGATGTATTAGCTGCCTTGACCGAACTGGAACTTGAAGGCGCCATCGTCAATGAGGCAGGGCGTTGGTTTGCGCGAGTTTGCTAAGTACACTGCTAGGTACTTACGCAGGAGAGATAAAGCATGGTGAGCAGTTGGCGTGTGCAACAAGCCGCGCGTGAAATTCGAGCAGGTGCGGTCATTGCCTATCCAACCGAAGCCGTCTGGGGTTTGGGTTGCGATCCCTGGAACGAAGAGGCGGTGGACCGCCTGTTGGCCATCAAGAACCGCTCGGTGAACAAGGGCTTGATTCTGATCGCAGACAACATCCGCCAGTTCGATTTTCTCTTCGAAGACTTTCCGGATATCTGGATGGACCGCATGGCCAGCACCTGGCCGGGTCCCAATACCTGGTTGGTGCCGCATCAGGGCATGCTGCCCGAGTGGATCACTGGTGTTCACGACACAGTCGCACTGCGGGTCAGCGACCATCCGGTGGTGCGTGACCTGTGCGCGCTGGCGGGGCCGCTGGTATCGACCTCGGCCAACCCGCAGGGCCGCCCGCCGGCGCGTAGCCGCTTGCGCATCGAGCAGTATTTTCGTGGGCAGGTCGATGTGGTGCTGACGGGGGAACTGGGTGGGCGACGCAATCCCAGTGTGATTCGTGATCTGGTTACGGGGGATATTGTGCGGCCGGCTTGAGGGCCTCATCGCGGGCAAGCCCGCTCCTACAGGGAGCGGGCTTGCCCGCGATCGCTTACGGTAACAACACCGTCGACCCCATGGTCCGCCGCGCCGACAACTCCGCCTGCGCCTTGGCCGCCTCGCTCAACGGATAGCGCTGGCTGATTTCCACATCCAGCTTGCCGCTGATAATCATGTCGAACAGCTCATCGGCCATGGCTTGGGTGTTTGCAGCCGTGTTGGCGTAGCCAGCCAATGTTGGCCGGGTGACATACAACGAACCTTTCTGTGCCAGAATGCCGAGGTTGACGCCAGTCACTGCACCGGACGCATTGCCGAAGCTGACCAGCAGGCCACGATGGGCCACGCAGTCGAGGGAAGTGAGCCAGGTGTCCTGGCCAACGCCGTCGTAAACCACCGGGCACTTCTTGCCATCAGTCAGTTCGAAAACCCGCTTGGCCACGTCTTCGTGGCTGTAATCGATGGTTTCCCAAGCGCCCAGGGCCTTGGCGCGCGCCGCTTTTTCCGGGGAGCTGACCGTGCCGATCAGTTTCGCCCCCAACGCCTTGGCCCATTGGCAGGCCAGGGAGCCGACACCGCCGGCTGCCGCATGGAATAGAATGATTTCACCGGGCTTGACGGCATAGGTCTGGCGCAACAGGTACTGGACGGTCATACCCTTGAGCATGACCGCAGCCGCTTGCTCGAAGCTGATCCCCTCGGGCAGTTTGACCAGGTTGGCGGCCGGCAGCACATGCACCTCGCTGTACGCACCCAGGGGGCCACTGCCGTAGGCCACGCGATCGCCAACCTTGAAGTGAGTGACTTCCGGGCCGATGGCTTCGACCACGCCCGCGCCTTCGGTTCCGAGCCCTGATGGCAAGGATGGCGCTGGGTACAGGCCGCTGCGGAAGTAAGTATCGATGAAGTTCAGACCAATGGCTTTGTTGCGCACCCGGACCTGCAGCGGCCCCGGTTCGGTCGGCTGGAAGTCGACCAGTTCGAGCACTTCAGGTCCGCCGTGGGTAGTGAACTGAATTCGCTTGGCCATCTGCTATCTCCTTGTGAGGTCCATCGAAATGGCTATCGGACGCCATTGCTTGATCGCCGTCAACACCGGCAGCGCCCTTACGGGTGGTATGCTACGCGCCGAATTTGCCACCGGCCCTGGCTTTCTCGGCCATGCCTGCCGGCTTTTGCCCGTTTTTAAGGTGATGTCATGACAACCCGCACTGAGGCCGTGAAAGCCTACCTGCTTGACCTGCAAGACCGGATTTGCACGGCGCTTGAAAACGAAGACGGTACCGCCAGATTTGTCGAAGATGCCTGGGCCCGTCCCGCTGGCGGCGGCGGTCGTACCCGCGTCATCGAGAATGGCCAGGTGATCGAGAAAGGTGGCGTGAATTTCTCCCATGTCTTCGGCAGTGGCTTGCCACCGTCGGCCAGCGCCCATCGGCCGGAACTGGCCGGGCGCGGGTTTGAAGCCCTTGGCGTGTCCTTGGTGATTCACCCCCATAACCCGCATGTGCCGACTTCCCATGCCAATGTGCGGTTTTTCATCGCCGAGAAAGACGGCGAAGAGCCAGTCTGGTGGTTCGGGGGTGGTTTCGACTTGACTCCCTATTACGCTAACGAAGAAGACTGCGTGCACTGGCACCGGGTCGCCGAGCGCGCCTGCGCGCCATTTGGCGCCGACGTCTACCCGCGCTACAAGGCCTGGTGCGACCGTTATTTCCATATCAAGCATCGCAACGAGCCCCGTGGTATCGGCGGGCTGTTCTTCGATGACTTGAACGAATGGGACTTCGATACCAGCTTCGCCTTCATGCGCGCTATCGGCGATGCGTACCTTGAAGCGTACCTGCCGATCATCCAGCGCCGCCGCGCCATGGCTTATACCGAGCAGCAGCGTGAGTTCCAGGAATTCCGTCGCGGCCGCTATGTCGAGTTCAACCTGGTGTATGACCGTGGCACCCTGTTCGGCTTGCAGTCCGGCGGCCGTACCGAGTCGATTCTGATGTCCCTGCCCCCGCAGGTGCGTTGGGCCTACGACTGGAAAGCGGCGCCGGGCAGTGAAGAGGCTCGCCTGACCGAGTATTTCCTGCAGGACCGTGACTGGCTGGGCGAGGCGGATGCCCGCGCTTGACCTTCGCCCGCTGTGGATAACTAGCCATGAGGAACTGCGTGAATGGACCGTTATGTCGTTTTTGGGAACCCGATCGGCCACAGCAAGTCGCCGCTGATCCATCGCCTGTTTGCCGAGCAGACTGCTCAGCAACTGGAATACAGCGCCCTGCTCGCCCCGCTGGATGATTTCACAGCCTTCGCCCGAGCTTTTTTCCAGTTGGGCCGGGGCGCCAACGTCACGGTGCCGTTCAAGGAAGAGGCTTATCGCCTGGCCGATAGCCTGACCCCGCGCGCCCAACGTGCCGGGGCGGTGAACACCTTGAGCAAGCTGGCCGATGGCAGCGTGCAAGGCGACAACACCGATGGTGCCGGCCTGGTACGAGACCTGACAGTCAACGCCCAGGTGAGCCTGGCGGGCAAGCGCATTCTCCTGCTCGGCGCCGGTGGTGCCGCACGTGGGGTGCTAGAACCGCTGCTGGCTGAAGAGCCATCCTCATTGGTGATCGCCAACCGCACGGTCGAAAAGGCTGAACTGCTCGCCGAGTTGTTCAGCGACCTGGGGCCGGTATCGGCCAGCGGCTTCACTTGGCTCGCCGAGCCGGTCGATCTGATCATCAACGCCACGTCAGCCAGTCTTGCTGGCGACCTGCCGCCAATCAAGGCCAGCCTCATTCAGGCGGGTCATACCGTCTGCTACGACATGATGTATGGCAAGGAACTGACGCCGTTTTGCGCCTGGGCTAGCGAACTGGGTGCGGCACGCGTGCTCGACGGTCTGGGCATGCTCGCCGAGCAGGCCGCCGAGGCCTTTTTCATCTGGCGTGGCGTGCGCCCCGATACCGCCCCGGTACTGGCTGAACTGCGCCGGTTGCTGGCTGCCCGCTAGTCTTCGAAGCGGATCGGGCAGCGTGCTGCCCCTTCCAGCTTGCACAACTCTTCGACGACCTGAGGCCGCGCCCGACGCAAGGTCAGGCTGCGTTCCTGGCGGCTCAGGCGGCGCGCTTCCTGATGCAGCATCTCGACACCTGAATAGTCGATGAAGTTGATATGCCGGGCGTCGATCACCACCCGTGGGCTTTGGCAGCGTTGCAGGCGAACCTGCAAGTAGTGGCTGGCGCCGAAGAATATCGAGCCACCGACGCGCAGTATTTCTTCATCGCCTTCTTGCCATTGCTGCACCCGCGGCCGCGAGGTGCGCTTGAGGTAAAAGAACAGCGACGCCAGCACGCCTGCGTAGATTGCCGTCTGCAACTCCAGCAACAGCGTGGCGACGCAGGTCAGGGCCATGACCATGAACTCCGAGCGGCTGACACGAAACAGCGCGCGGATACCCCGGTGGTCCACCAGCCCCCAGCAAATGAGCAGGATGCACCCCGCCATCGCCGGGATCGGGATGTGGGCGATCAGGGACGCACCGGCGACGGCAAACAATGCCACCCACAGGGCGGAAAACACCCCGGCTAGCGGTGAGCAGGCGCCAGCCTCGTAGCTGAGCCCGGAACGGGTGAACGAGCCCGACGACAAGTACCCGGAAAACAGCGCGCCGACCATGTTCGACAAGCCTTGGGCGCGCACTTCCTGGTTGGCATCGATCATTTGTTGTGAGCGCGCTGACAACGAACGGGCGATCGACAGGCTGGTGACCAACCCCAGCATGCCGACGGCGACAGCGCTGGGCAGCAATCTGAGGGCAGTTTCCAGGTCTAGCGGCAGCGGGCTCAAGGGCGGCAACTGGCCAACGAATGCACTGACCAATTGCACATGGCCAAACACCCCGGGCAGCAGCCAGACCACCAGGCTGCTGCAGGCCAGCGTGAGTAACAAGGTTGGCCAGCGGGGCATCAGCAATTTGAGCAGCAACCCGCCTGCCAATGTTGCCAGCCCCAGCAACAGCGACATGCGGTCCAGTGAACCGGCATGCTCGATCAACGCGGTCAGGCTCTTGATGGCGGTGGCCTGGTTCGGCAGCTCAAGCCCGAGCAGGTTGGGCAATTGCCCCAGGGCAATCACCACCGCGGCCCCGAGGGTGAAACCGAGCACGACCGAATGGGAGACAAAATTCACCAGCGCGCCGAAGCGCAGCATGCCCAGCAGCCACTGGAACAGCCCGGCGATAAATGTGAGCAACAGGATAAGCGTGATGTAGTCATCGCTGCCTGGTACGGCCAAGGGGCTGACGGCGGTGTAGAGCACGATGGAAATAGCTGCCGTCGGGCCGCAGATCAGGTGCCAGGAAGAACCCCACAGGCAAGCGATCACCACCGGGATGATCGCCGCATAGAGGCCATATTCGGGGGGCAAGCCGGCAATCAGTGCGTAGGCGATGGACTGTGGCAGGGCAAGGATCGCCCCGCTCAACCCCACCAGCAGGTCGCGACCAACGCTGGCGCGGGTCTGGCCTGGCAACCAGGCCAGGAAAGGCAGTAGTTTACGGTGAGTGGGCCAGCCCATGGATATCTCGGTCATCAATACACAAAGGCCTTAGGGTGCGGTTTAGTATCGGCATGTGCAAGCAATGCCAAGCCTGTGGCGCGGCTCATGTTCGGCTACAAGCGGGTTTTCACTGCAGCCAGCGCATCCTGGCCATCGAGTGTCTTGACCCCGTCCAGCCAGGTTTCAAGTACCGCCGGGTTGGCCTTGATCCAGGCCCTGGCAGCCTCGCCGCTGCTGACTTTGTCATTGGCGACCCGGGCCATGATGCTGTTCTCCATGTCCTGGGTGAATCTCAGGTTGCTCAACAGCTTGCCGACGTTCGGGCAGGCCTGGGCGTAGCCCTTGCGCGTGAGGGTGTACACGCTGCCGGTAGACCCGAAATAGGCCTCGCCGCCCTTGAGGTAGCGCATCTTCAATTGCACGTTCATGGGG
>RCUR01000632.1_pt1 | contig 12551 bp, 10 predicted proteins | sample 2166151 | NCBI WGS metagenome assembly RCUR01 (sample SAMN09932785, study PRJNA488358) | compost metagenome | isolation source: compost soil in an enriched community | place: Germany: Experimental Botanical Garden
GCCCGGACAATCTGATCGCGCATGCGCGCAAACTGCTGCCGGAGTCCTACGCCAGTGGCCGGGTCGCGGCCATGCGCCTGCCGCTGGCGAACTAGGCGGCGTCCGCGATGAGCTGGCATGTACTCGGCGCCGGCAGCCTGGGCTGCCTCTGGGCCGCACGCCTGACGCGCGCCGGCATAGCGGTGCAACTGATCCTGCGCGACTCCAGCCGCCTCGCCAGTTATCGACGCGCGGGCGGGCTGACCCTGGTCGAGCAGGGACAGGCCCGACGCTACCCCGTACCGGGGCAAACCGCCGCCGATCCCCAGCCAATCCGGCGCCTGCTGCTGGCCTGCAAGGCCTACGACGCCGAAAGCGCCATTGCCGGCATCGCGCCGCGCCTGGCGCCGGGTGCCGAACTGGTCCTTCTGCAAAACGGTCTGGGCAGCCAGGCGGCCGTAGCGGCCCTGGTCCCCCAGGCACGCTGCATTTTCGCCTCCAGCACCGAAGGCGCCTTTCGCGATGGCGCGCGCGTGGTATTCGCCGGCCAGGGCCACACCTGGCTCGGCGACCCGCTCGACGACCAGCCGCCGCGCTGGCTGGCCGATCTCGAGCGCAGCGGCATTCCCCACCAATGGAGCGCGGACATTCTCGGCCGCTTATGGCGCAAGCTGGCGCTGAACTGCGCGATCAATCCGCTGAGCGTGCTCTACGATTGCCGCAACGGCGGCCTGCGCGACCATCCGGAAGAGGTCGCCGCGCTCTGCACCGAGCTCGCTCAACTGCTGCGAACCTGTGGCCAGACCGCCGCGGCGCTGGACCTGCATGCCGAGGTGCAGCGGGTGATCCAGGCCACTGCGGCGAATTACTCCTCGATGCACCAGGATGTCGCCCAGGGCCGGCGGACCGAAATCGCCTACCTGCTCGGCCATGCCTGTGCCACGGCGCAGCAGCATCGCCTGGCCTTGCCCCACCTGGAGGCACTGCATGCGCGCCTGCTCGAGTACCTGCGCGCCCACGGATTGCCCAGCCATTAAGCCGCGCGTTACCCTGCTCGAACTTCCCGGCCACTGCGACTTTTCAGCCCATGCCATTGCGTCAGCGCCTCGACAACCTTCCAGTCGGCCGTAAACTGCTCGCCGCGTTGCTGCTATTGCTGGCCGCCGTGTTGCTGATGGCCAACCTGGCCTTCATCAGCGCGGCCTACTGGATCTCCCAGCAGAGCGTCGCCCCCCAGGCCTTGCACACCCTCGGCCGACTGATCGCCAGCCCCACCCTTGGCCAGGAGGCACTGAGTTCGGCGAGCGCCGCCCAAGCCCTGCTGCAGCGCCTGGATGACTACCCGCCACTGCGCGCCGCGGTGATCTACGACAGCAATGGCCTGAGCCTGGCGCAACTGCAGCGCGGGGACGCCCTGGACTTGCCAGTGCGCGTCGAACAACTGGACAGCTGGCGCCATGGCGAATTTCGCACCAACCTGCTGGTCGAACTGCCCCAGCCTGGCGCTCGCCACGGCTACCTGCTGCTGGTCGCCTCCAGCGAACTGCCCAGCGCCTTCTATACCGGCACCCTGACCGCCAGCCTGGCGATTCTCGCCTTCAGCGTACTGCTCTGGCTGCTGGTGGCGCGGCAGATCCGCCGCCTGATAACCAAGCCGATCCGCCGGCTGGAAGAGCTGTCGCGCCAGGTCACCCGCGAAGAGAATTACTCACTGCGGGCCAAGCGCGGCAACCAGGACGAGATCGGCAGTCTGGCCGACGCCTTCAACACCATGCTGATGCGCATGGAAGGCCGCGAACAACAGCTCAAGCGCGCCCGCGACGACGCCCAGGCCGCATTCGATCAGGCGCATAATCTGGCCGAAGAAACCCGCCACTCCAACCGCAAGCTGGAGCTGGAGGTGCAGGTACGCAGCAAGATCGAGAAGAAGCTCACCGGCTTCCAGAAATACCTCAACAGCATCATCGACTCCATGCCCTCGGCCCTGATCGCCCTCGACGAACAGCTCTACGTCACCCAATGGAACCAGGAGGCCAGCGCCCTCTCCGGCACGCGCCTGACCGAGGCGCTGAACCAGCCGGTGTTCCTCGCCTTCCCGCCGCTCAAGCCCTTCCTGCCGCTGCTCAAACGCACCGTCGAGCAACACAAGGTGGAGAAGATCGAGCGGGTGACCTGGAGCAAGGACGAAGAACCGCGTCACTACGCCCTGACCTTTTATCCGCTGATGGGCGGGGCCGGCCGCGGCGTGGTGATCCGCATCGACGACATCACCCAGCGCCTCAACCTGGAAGAGATGATGGTGCAGTCGGAGAAAATGCTCTCGGTCGGCGGCCTGGCCGCCGGCATGGCCCACGAGATCAACAACCCGCTCGGCGCCATCCTGCATAACGTGCAGAACATTCGTCGACGCCTGTCGCCGGAACTGGAGAAGAACCGCGAGCAGGCCGAGCGCCTTGGCCTCAGCCTGCCGAACATCGACCGTTACCTGCAGGCGCGGGAAATTCCGCGGCTGCTCGACGATATCCAGCAGGCCGGCACCCGCGCGGCGAAAATCGTCAGCCACATGCTCAGCTTCAGTCGCCGCAGCAACCGCCAACTGGCTCCCTGCATGCTGCCCGCGGTGATCGACCAGGCCCTGGAAATCGCCGGCAACGACTTCGACCTGACCGAAAGCTTCGACTTCAAGAGCCTGCTCATCCATTGCGAGTTCGACCCGGACCTGGGTCCGGTGCCCGGCACCGCCAACGAACTGGAACAGGTGCTGCTCAACCTGCTGAAAAACGCCGCCCAGGCGATTCACCAGCGCGAAGACGCCAGCACACCCGGACAGATCACTTTGCGCACCCGGCTGACACCGCCCTGGGCAGAGATCCAGGTGGAAGACAATGGCGTCGGCATGCCCGAACTGGTGCGCAAACGCATCTTCGAACCATTTTTCACCACCAAGGAGGTCGGCCAAGGCACCGGGCTGGGCCTGTCGGTGTCCTACTTCATCATCACCAACAACCACAAAGGGCAGATGGAGGTGCAGTCCAAGGAGGGCCAGGGCACCTGCTTCACCCTGCGCCTGCCCCTGACTGCAGCCATCCCTCACACAGGTCATTGAACATGGGTTATCGACTGTCGAAGATTTACACGCGCACCGGCGATGCCGGCGAAACCGGACTGGCCGACGGTCGTCGGGTGGCCAAGGATCACCCGCGGGTGGAGGCCATGGGCGAGGTGGACACGCTCAACAGCCAGCTCGGCCTGCTGCTGGCCGAACTGACCGAACAGCAGGCCGTATGGCCGGGGCTGAGCGAGCTCATCGAGGTGCTCGCGCCCTGCCAGCACCGCCTGTTCGACCTCGGCGGCGAACTGGCCATGCCCGCGTACCAGGCCCTGCAACAAGCCGAAGTCGAACGTCTGGAAGCGGCCATAGACCGCTGGAACGAGGAACTCGGCCCGCTGCAGAACTTCATCCTGCCGGGCGGTTCCCGCCTGGTCGCCCAAGCCCATGTCTGCCGCAGCCTGGCACGCAGCAGCGAACGCCGCTGTCAGCGCCTGAACGCCGAGGAAGCCATACGCGGCGTCGGCCTGGCCTATGTCAACCGCCTCTCCGACCTGCTGTTCGTCGCCGCCCGCCTGATCGCCAAGCGCCAGCACAGCGCCGAAGTGCTCTGGCAGGCGGCGCCGAAACCACAGGCTTAAGCCGAGCGGTTCTCAGGGGTTTGTAAGAGCGGGCCATGCCCGCGATAGGCCATGCCGGCAAAAACGCATCGCGGGCATGGCCCGCTCCTACGGTCTGTACGCACATAGGATCTACGGGATCAGATCAGGCTCAGGCGGCTCTCGAAGCGGCGCGGCTCGCCGCTCAGCGGATCGCTGAAGGCCAGGCCCTGGGCCAGCAGCTTGAGCGGTCGGCTGTAATCGTCGGGGGCACCGGGGCCTTCGCTGATCTCGGGGTAGAAGGGATCGTTGAGAATGGGCGCGCCCAGGGCGGCCATGTGCACCCGCAGTTGATGCTTCTTGCCGGTCACCGGGTAGAGCCCATAGAGCCAGTGCTCGCCCAGCCGCTGCGCCACTTCGATACGGGTCTCGGTATTGGCCAGGCCGGCGACTTCCTGCATGCGGAAGAACGGTTCGCCGGCACCCAGCCGCGTGGCCCGGCACAGGGGAAATTCCAGCTCCGGCAACGCCGGCGCCAACGCCTCGTAACGCTTGCCCATCTGCCGCTCACGGAACAGCGCCTGATACAGCCCGCGGCTCTGCGGGTTGGTGGAAAACAGCACCAGCCCGGCGGTATGCCGGTCGATGCGGTGCAACGGCACCAGGTCGGCATTGCCCAGGCGCTTGGCCAGGCGCGCCTGCAGCGTCTGCTCGACATACTCGCCGGCCGGCATCACCGGCAGGAAATGCGGCTTGTCGGCCACCAGCAGGTGCTCGTCGACATAGAGCACGCTCTCGACGAAGGGAATCGGCGTCTCCGCCGCCACCTCGCGAAAGTAATGCACGCGCAGGCCGACCCGATAGGCATGCGTCGGGCCGATCGGCGCACCCTCGGCATCCAGCACCCGCCCACGCGCCATGCGCTGTAGCCATTGCTCGCGGCCGATCGCCGGAAAGTGCGCGCACAGGCAGTCGAGCACCGTCGGCCAGTCGCCCTGGGGCAGATGCAGGGTGCTGGGACGCATGTTGGAGGGAGAGCGGGCGGACACGGACATCGGTGAACTCGATCGGGAAGCTTAAAAGAGGGTATGCCCAGCAGCGACGATGCCGAAGCACTTTGTGAGTGCCGGCTTGCTCCGCGATGGCGAGCGAACGACCTGCATGCGGCGGCACCGCTGCGTTTTCAGACCGGCCAGAACGCGCGAATGCCGGCGACGCCCTGGGCGCCCGCCTGCCAGGCCTGCTCCAGATGCGGCGGACCGACCCCGCCAAGCAGGTACGCCGGCTGATTGAAACTGCGCAGCAACTCGCCCGCCAGATCCCAACCCAGCGCGACCGCATCGGGATGGGTCGGGGTGGTTTGCAGCGGCGACAGGGTGACGAAATCCACGCCCATCTGCGCCGCCAGCGCCAGCTCGTGCGCCGAATGGCAGGAGGCCGCCAACCAGCGCTCCCGGGCAAAGGGCCGGCCCTGCTCGGCATAGCGGCCCAGTTGTTCGGCGGTCAGGTGCCAGCCCGCGGCCGGGAAATCCCCCAGCCACTCCAGCGGCCCCTTGAGCATCAGCTGCGCCTTGCCCGCGCAGAGTCCCTGGATATCCAGCGCCAGGTCACGGTACTGGGCATCGAACAGCCCCGGCGCCCGCAGCTGGATCAGCCGGATACCGCCGGCCAGGGCGGCGCGTACGCCCTGCAGCAAGGCCTGCGCAGGCAGTCCCTCCGGCGTGATCAGGTAGCGGTCGGGCAAACGGGCGGCGGCGACTATCGGCCGGTTGGCCGCCGGAAACCGGTACTCGGTCAACTGCCGCGCACCGACCCAGGCCAGCGGCTGGCCTTCGGCGCCATGCGGCTCGCCGACAAAGGCCGAGACTTCCCAGACATCCAGCAACACCTGCTTGTCCGGGTAATCGTGATGCACCTGAATCAGTGGCCGGGCGGCAGCCGGGCGAATGCCCAGCTCCTCCTCCAGTTCGCGCGCCAGGGCCGCTTGCACCGTCTCGCCGGGTTCCACCTTGCCGCCCGGGAATTCCCACAGGCCACCCTGGTGCTGGTCGGCCGCGCGCCTGGCAATCAGGATGCGGCCATCAGCGGCACGGATCACCGCGGCGGCTACATGAATGCGTTTCACCCCAGTTGCTCCTCCTGCGCCGCCTGGTACCAGCGCTGAAATGCCGGCCACTGGTAAATGGTATCGACATAGGCCGCAGCGGTTTCCGGCAAGCTGACCTGATAACTGCGCAGCCGTGCCGCCACCGGGGCAAAGAAGGCATCCGCCAGGCTGGCGTGACCGAACAGATAGGGGCCGTCCTGACCAAACCTGGCTCGGCACTCGGCCCAGAGTGCACAGATGCGCCGGATATCGGCCTCGGCATCGGCCGGTATTGCGTCCAGCGCCTGATCACGCTTGAGATCCATCGGCAGGTGCGTGCGCAGCGCCACGAAGCCGCTGTGCATCTCGGCGCAGACGCTGCGCGCCACCGCCCGGGCATACTCGCCGCGCGGCCACAGATAGGCCTCGGGAAAGCTTTCGGCGAGGTATTCGCCGATCGCCAGGGAGTCCCACACCGGCCCCTCCTCGGTCTGCAGCAACGGCACCTTGCCGGTCGGCGAATGTTCGAGGATGCGCGCATGGCTATCCGGGCGATCGAGCGGGATCAGCACTTCGCTATACGGCGCCTCGGCCAGTTCCATGGCCAGGCCGGCGCGTAGCGACCAGGAGGAATAGCGCTTGTTGCCGATGACCAGGGTCAGGGACATGGGGAGTCGCTCCTTGCGGGATAGAAAGTGGAAAGCTCAAGCGACGTTAAAGGGCGGCCTGCCGAATAGCAAATTCCCGTTGTTCATGGGGCCATGAACAACGGGAATAGCCGAGCGCAAGCCTGCGCACGGAGGGAACAGGCTTGCAGCTTACGTACGATACTCGGCGTTGATCTTCACGTACTCGTGGGACAGATCGGTGGTCCAGATCGTCTCGCTGCAGGTGCCACGCCCCAGTTCGATGCGAATGGTGATTTCCTCTCTGGCCATTACCGCCGCCCCCTGCTCTTCGGTGTAGCTGGCGGCCCGGCAACCACGGCTGGCAATGCACACATCGCCGAGGAACACGTCGATCAGGCTGACATCCAGTTGCGCCACACCGGCGCGGCCGACCGCGGCGAGAATGCGCCCCCAGTTCGGGTCGGAGGCGAACAGCGCGGTCTTGATCAGCGGCGAATGGGCCACGGCATAACCGACGTCCAGGCACTCCTGATAAGTCGCCCCGCCGTTGACCTGCACGGTGACGAACTTGGTCGCGCCTTCGCCGTCGCGCACGATGGCCTGGGCCACTTCCATGCACACCTCGAACACCGCCTGCTTGAGCGCGGCGAACAACGCACCGCTGGCCTGGGTGATTTCCTCCAGCGGTGCCTGGCCGGTGGCGATCAACATGCAGCAATCGTTGGTCGAAGTGTCGCCATCGATGGTAATGCGGTTGAACGACTTGTTCGCCGCGTCGCGCAGCAAGTCCTGCAAGACGCCCTGACTGACCTTGGCGTCGGTGGCGATGTAACCGAGCATGGTCGCCATGTTCGGCTTGATCATCCCGGCGCCCTTGCTGATGCCGGTGACGGTGACGGTGACACCATCATGCTCAAACTGACGGCTGGCGCCCTTGGGCAGAGTGTCGGTGGTCATGATGCCGATGGCGGCCTCGGCCCAGTGATCCGCATCCAGGTCGTCCAGAGCGGCCTGCAAGGCGCCTTCGATCTTCTCCACCGGCAAGGGCTCGCCGATCACTCCGGTGGAGAACGGCAGCACCGCACTCTCATCGACATCGGCCAGCTGCGCCAGGCTGGCGCAGCTGCGCACGGCATTCTGCAGGCCGGGCTCGCCGGTGCCGGCGTTGGCATTGCCGGTATTGGTCAGCAGGTAGCGCACGCTGCCCAGCACGCGCTTCCTGGCCAGGATCACCGGCGCCGCACAGAAGGCATTGAGGGTGAACACCCCGGCCACGCTGGAGCCTTCGGCGCAGCGCATGACTACCACATCCTTGCGCCCCGGGCGCTTGATGCCAGCCGAAGCGATGCCCAGCTCGAAACCTGGAACCGGGTGCAGGGTAGACAGCGGGCCAAGACCAACAGCCATAGGGTGTGCTCCTTGAGGGGTTTAAGTGTCGCACCGCAGGGCACGACCGAACTCGATGGTAAAACGCCGCGAGCGGCCAGGCCGTTCGCGGCGTTTGGGGGGCAGGCTCAAGCATAACCAAAGCCCGCACCCTTTCTGCTTTGTTGCGTCAGCCTGAGGTTAGTTAACCTGGCCGTGGCAATGCTTGTACTTCTTGCCGGAACCGCACGGGCAAGGCTCGTTGCGACCGATCTTCGGTTCGCTGCGCACGGGCGGCGGCGCAACCGCCACATCTCCCTCTTCAGCCACGGCCTGGTGCTGCATCAGGGCCGATGCTTCGGCGTGCTGGAACTGCATGCGTTCGGCCAGCGCCTCGGCTTCGCGACGCAGGCGCGCTTCTTCCTCGAGCGGATCTTCGCGACGCACCTGAACATGGGACAAGACCCGGATGGTGTCGCGCTTGATCGAGTTGAGCAGCTCCTGGAACAGGGTGAACGACTCGCGCTTGTACTCCTGCTTGGGGTTCTTCTGCGCATAACCGCGCAGGTGAATGCCGTGACGCAGGTGGTCCATGGTCGACAGGTGGTCTTTCCACAGGTCGTCGAGTACGCGCAGAACGATTTGTTTCTCGAAGGTGCGCAGCGCTTCGGCGCCCGCCTGGTCTTCTTTTTCGTTGTACGCGGCGATCAGTTCCTGCATCAGCTTTTCGCGCAGGGTTTCTTCGTACAGGTGATCGTCTTCGTCGAGCCATTGCTGGATCGGCAGCGTCACACCGAAATCGCTCTGCAATGCAGCTTCCAGACCGGCCACGTCCCACTGCTCAGGCAGCGATTGCGGAGGAATGTGTGCGCTGACGGTGGCGTCGAGCACGTCCTGACGGAAGTCAGCGATGGTCTCACCGATGTTGTCGGCGGCCAGCAACGTGTTACGCATGTGATAGATCACTTTACGCTGTTCGTTGTTGACGTCGTCGAACTCGAGCAGTTGCTTGCGAATGTCGAAGTTGCGGCCTTCAACCTTGCGCTGGGCCTTTTCGATGGCGTTGGTCACCATGCGGTGCTCGATCGCTTCGCCAGGCTGCATGCCCAGGGCCTTCATGAAGTTCTTCACCCGGTCAGAGGCGAAGATGCGCATCAGGCTGTCTTCCAGCGACAGGTAGAAACGGCTGGAACCCGGGTCGCCCTGACGACCGGAGCGGCCGCGCAGCTGATTGTCGATGCGCCGCGACTCGTGCCGTTCGGAGGCGATCACATGCAGGCCGCCCGACTCGATCACTTGCTGGTGGCGCCTCTGCCATTCGGCCTTGATCTGCGCGACCTGCTCGGCAGAGGGGTTTTCCAGGGCGGCCACTTCGACTTCCCAGTTGCCGCCCAGGACGATATCGGTACCGCGGCCGGCCATGTTGGTGGCGATGGTCAGCGCACCGGGACGCCCCGCCTGGGCAATGATCTCGGCCTCTTTCTCGTGGAACTTGGCGTTGAGCACCTGGTGTTCGATGCCTTCCTTGTCCAGCAATTTGGAGACGTACTCGGAACTGTCGATGGTCGCCGTACCGACCAGGATCGGCCGGCCCTGGGCCTGGCAATCCTTCACATCGGCGATGATGGCGGCGTACTTCTCTTCCTGGGTCAGGTAGACCAGGTCGTTGAAGTCCTTGCGCGCCATCGGCCGGTTGGTCGGAATCACCACCACTTCCAGACCATAGATCTGATGGAACTCGAAGGCCTCGGTGTCGGCAGTACCGGTCATGCCGGACAGTTTGTTGTACAGGCGGAAGTAGTTCTGGAAGGTGGTCGAAGCCAGGGTCTGGCTCTCGGCCTGGATCGGCAAGCCTTCCTTGGCCTCGATGGCCTGGTGCAGGCCCTCGGACAGGCGACGGCCCGGCATGGTACGGCCGGTGTGCTCGTCGATCAGCAGCACCTGATCGTTCTGCACGATGTATTCGACGTTGCGGTTGAACAGCTTGTGCGCGCGCAAGGCGGAATAGACGTGGGTCAGCAGGCCCAGGTTATGCGCCGAATAGAGGCTCTCGCCCTCGGCCAGCAAGCCGACCTCGGTCAGCAACTCTTCGACGAACTGATGGCCCGCCTCGTTCAGCTCGACCTGACGGGTCTTTTCGTCGACCTTGTAGTGGCCTTCCTGGGTGACCACGCCTTCCTCTTCCTCGACGTGCAGCTTGAGGCGCGGGATCAGCTTGTTGATTTCGGTATACAGCTTGGAGCTGTCTTCGGCCTGGCCGGAGATGATCAACGGGGTACGCGCCTCGTCGATGAGGATCGAGTCGACTTCGTCGATCACGGCAAAATTCAGCTCACGCTGGAATTTGTCCTCCAGGCTGAAGGCCATGTTGTCGCGCAGGTAATCGAAACCGAACTCGTTGTTGGTGCCGTAGGTGATATCGGCAGCATAGGCGCTGCGCTTTTCTTCCGGCGGCATGAACGGGGTGACGATGCCTAGCGACATGCCGAGAAATTCATACAGCGGACGCATCCAGTTGGCATCGCGACGGGCCAGGTAGTCGTTGACCGTGACCACGTGCACGCCTTTGCCTTCCAGCGCATTGAGGTAGACCGCCAGGGTACCCACCAGGGTCTTGCCCTCGCCGGTACGCATTTCGGCAATCTTGCCTTCATGCAAGGTCATGCCACCGATCAGCTGCACATCGAAGTGGCGCATGCCCATGACGCGCTTGCCCGCTTCCCGGGTTACGGCGAAGGCTTCCGGCAGCAACTGATCGAGGGTTTCACCTTTAGCCAGGCGGGCCTTGAACTCGGCGGTCTTGGCGCGCAGTTGCTCATCCGAGAGCGCGAGCATCTGCTCCTCGAAGGCATTGACGACCTGAACCGTCTTGAGCATGCGCTTGACTTCACGCTCGTTCTTGCTTCCAAAGAGTTTTTTCAACAAAGGCGCAAACATATCGGCAGGGTCTTCCACGCGTATGGATGGAGGGCGGCCCCATGAGTCGCCCATGCAGCCCTCATGGCTGCGTGCGAAGGGGGCATTCTACCCGGAAACGACGATGAAGAAAGCGGCGTTATTCGATGCCGCTGACGCGAGCGATATAGCTGGTGGGATTGACCACCCGGCCATTCTGACTGACTTCGAAATGCACATGGGCACCGGTCGAGCGGCCGGTGCTGCCAACCTTGGCGATCACCTGGCCGCGCTGCACCAGATCGCCGACCTGCACCAGATTGCTCTGATTGTGCGCGTACAGGGTGACGTAGCCGTCGGCGTGGCTGATCTCCACGGTATTGCCATAACCGGAACGCCGGCTCGAGGCGGTCACCACACCGGCGGCCACCGCGACCACATCACTGCCGGCCTTGGCGGCGAAGTCCACGCCTTTATGCACTCTCAAACGTCCGTTCAGGGGATCGGTACGCCGGCCGAACGGCGAGGAGATATAGCCCTGCAAGACCGGACGCCCCGCGAGGTATTCGGCCTCATTCAACTGGCGGTCGGCGAGCAATTGCTCCAGCACCTCGAGCTGCTGCTCGCGGCTGTCCAGGCGCAGGGCCAATTCATCCAGCGTGGCGATGAAGGATGGCGGCGCATAGGCCGGGCCGCCGAACAGTTCGTCCGGGCCGCCCTGACCGACATTCAGGGAAAAATCGAATTCGCTGGAGTCCAGCTCGGCCAGCTCGGTCAGGCGTTCGCCCAGGGCATCCAGGCGGGTCAAGCGCGCCTGCAGCTCGGCGACATGGGCAGCGAAGGCGTCCAGCTGGCGCTGGGCATCGACCCGCACCGCGCCCACTTCCGCCCGCTGGCGATCCAGCGCCGCGGTCAACTGGGCACTGCCCGGCACGTGCTCCACGTGTGGCACGACCCAAGCCCCTACCGCGACGCCACTGCCAAGCGCCGTCGCGAGCAGCATGAGCAGCGCCACCAGCAGCCAACGTAAATCCAGGCTCAGCGAACGCGCGGCGCCGTGACTCCGATTGAGTAGAATGATGTGCATGGCTTCCCCTTTAAGGTGGAGCCCAAGTCGGCAGCAGAGATTCTGCTACCATGGCGGCCCCACAATCTCAGGCGTCCTGCCATGACGTTTCGTCCTTTGCCGGCTAAAGCACCCGCCGCGCTAATGCGCGAAGCGAAGCCCCTGAAAGCGCTGTTCAACCAGGCGCAACGCATCGATCGCCTGCAGCACTTGCTGGAAAGCCAGCTGCAACCCGCCGCCCGCGAACACTGTCATGTAGCGTCCTGGCGCGAGGGTTGCCTGCTTCTTATAGTCACCGATGGCCACTGGGCCACCCGTTTGCGTTATCAGCAACGGCGCCTGCTCAGGCAGTTGCAGACACTCGAAGAGTTCGCGACCTTAACCAAGATCCTGTTCAAGGTGCAACCGCCAACTGCCGAAAGGCGTGCACCCGGTCGCACAATCAGCCTGTCCAGTAGCGCTGCCGAGAACATCCAGGCCACCGCAGAGGGTATAACCGACCCCAAGCTGCGCGCGGCGCTGGAGCGCCTGGCCAAGCATGGTCAACCCGGCGAATAGCGCCAAACCAGGTGACCGGCTCGCGACTGTCGCGCAGAAAAAAAGCCACCCGAGGGTGGCTTCAAACAACAGAGAGAGGGAGTTTCTGCTTACACCGCCGCTACCGGGCGCATGTAAGAAATAGGTGCTGTATTGACGTCATCGAAGGTGACCACTTCCCAACAATCGGTCTGCTCGATCAAGGCGCGCAGTAGACGATTGTTCAGCGCATGCCCCGATTTGAAGCCGCGGAACTCGCCGATCAGGCTGTTGCCCAGCAAGTAGAGATCACCGATGGCATCGAGGATCTTGTGCTTGACGAACTCGTCCTCGTAACGCAGGCCGT
>RCUR01000636.1_pt1 | contig 12541 bp, 7 predicted proteins | sample 2166151 | NCBI WGS metagenome assembly RCUR01 (sample SAMN09932785, study PRJNA488358) | compost metagenome | isolation source: compost soil in an enriched community | place: Germany: Experimental Botanical Garden
GCCGTTGAGCACGTCGGCGTTGGGCGTGCCAACCAATGCACTGAGCAAACTCAACGTGAAATCATCACTCACCGCGAGCCCGCCAGAATCGGTTGAAGTAACGGTGATGCCAATGTCCCCCGGCTGAGTACCTGCCGGCGGCACCCCGCTGAAGCTACGGCTCGGCGGATCAAAACTCAGCCATCCGGGCAAAGGGTCACCATTGGCCAGGCGTGCACTCAGTACCAGGCTGTCGCCGGCATCAACATCGGCAAAGGCATTCGCCGGCAAGGTGTAGGCAAAGGCCTGCCCCAGCCCATTAAGTTGGTCGAACAGCGCCACCTGCAGTGTCGGCGCGTCATTCACCGCCACCAGGTCAATATACTGGGTAGTGGCAGCCGAACCACCATGGCCATCGACCACCTGGTAATTGAGCGTAACTGCGCCGTTGAAGTTGGCATCCGGCATGAAGGTCCAGCTGCCATCGCCGTTATCGAACAGCGTGCCGTGGTTGGCGCTGAGGTTGGCGACGGACAAGGTGTCACCGTCCGGATCGCTGGCATTGGCCAGTAATTGCGCGGCAGTGATGGTATAGGCGGTGTCTTCCGTGCCCAGAGGCCACGTGCTCGGTGCGGTGACGATGGGCGCATCGTTGGTGTTGTCGATGGTCAGGGTGAAACTGCTGCTCGCCGTGGCAGTGCCGCCATCGGTGGCCGTCACTCTCACGCTCAGGCTGCCCACATCGCCGTTGCCCGGCGTACCGCTGAAGCTGCCATTGGCCGGGTCGAAGCGCAGCCAACCCGGCAACGGGTCACCGTTGGCCAGGCTGGCGCTGTAGCCGAGGGTATCGCCAACATCCACATCGGCAAAAGCACCGAGCGGTACGGTGTAGCTGAAGGGCGAGTCTTCGCTGGCATTTTGCGCGAGCAGAACAGTGGCCACGGTCGGTGCATCGTTGACCGGGTTGACGTTGATGCTCAGGGTATTGGCATTGACGGCGAAGGCCGTGCCGTCGCCGACCTTGAAGCCGATGCTGACATAGCCGCTGCCGTTGCCATTGAGGGCCGGGACGAATTGCAGCTTGCCAGCATCGAGGTCGGCCTTGCTGATGACCTGGTCCTGAACCACCGCGACCCAGGCACTGCCGTTGTTGTACTGCAGGCTGCCGAGTGTTGGCAGTGTGGTGATTTTCACCGCTGCAAGCGGGCTGTTTTCCGGGTCGCTGTAGGTACCGAAGTCACTGCTGCCCAAGATAGCCGGTGTGTCCTCCAACAAAGTCCGGCTGTCATTGGTCGAGGTGGGGGCAACGTTGATCGGGATGGTCGCAGCGGCCTTGAGAGTGGCCGTATTCCAGATGACGTTGTTGTCGAAGCGCACCCGGTCGATCTCGTAATCGGCGCCCAGGTAAAAGTTTTTTACGGTCAGGGTCTGTGAGGTCGCCAGCACCACCATTTGCAGGTCGTTGCCGTTGTGAACGAAGCGCACGTCGGCACTGTTGAGCCCAACGAGTTGCAGCAAATCGACGTCAGCACTGGCACCACCGCTGTTATCGATAACGTCGTGGCCATAGTTAGTGCCATACAGGTAAATATCGCTGCCGCGACCACCGGCCAGAAAATCATCCCCGGCGCCACCATCCAGGCGATTATTGCCGGTGTTACCCGCCACGTGGTTGGCCAGGCTATTACCGGTGCCGTTGAGGTTGCTGCTGCCGGTCAGTTCCAGATTTTCAAGGTTGGCGCCCAGGCTGTAGTTCACAGAAGATCGAACGGTATCAGTGCCGTCGCCGGGCTGTTCGGAGGCGATGTCAGAGGCCTGCTCTACGATGTAAATATCGTTGCCACTGCCTCCTGCCATGTTGTCGTTGCCAGCGCCACCGTTGAGCAGATCGTTGCCGGCGTCGCCTTTGAGGTTGTCATTCCCGGCGCCGCCTTGCAGCGTGTCATCGCCATCGCCGCCCTGTAACAGGTCGTTACCGGCGCCGCCATCGAGCACGTTATTACCGGCATTGCCGATCAGGGTGTTGGCCAGCGTGTTACCGGTGCCGTTGATGTTGGCGCTGCCGGTCAGGGTCAGGCGCTCGACGTTGCTGCCCAGGTTATAGTTGATGCTGGCCTGGACCAGATCATCGCCGGCATTGTTCGCTTCCACTACCACATCGGCAGCAGCATCGACCACATAGGTATCATTGCCCGCACCGCCTTCCATACGGTCATTGCCGCTACCGCCGTCGAGCGTGTCATTGCCCCCATTACCCAATAGCGTGTCATTGCCACCCAGGCCCAGGATAAGTTCATCACCGGGATTGCCGTTGATCACGTCAGCCCCATTGGTTGGCACGACTGGCGGGTAATAAAGGTTGAACAGTATATCGCTGGCGCCCCAGCGACTGCCGTCTGCGAACTGGATTCGGTCGATCGCATGGTCGGCATCGAGAAAGTGCTGGCTCACTGTAAGGGTTTCGCCCGTGGCCAGCACGCTGAGCACCAGATCGTTACCGACCCGGGTCAGGCGGACTTGGCTGGAATTGAGATTGGTCAAGCGAATGGTGTCGAGGTCGTTGTTGGCGCCACCGGAGTTGTCGATCACATCCAGGCCATAGCCCTGGGCGAAACGGTAGGTGTCGCTGCCGCGTCCACCCAGGAGCCGGTCATTGCCGGTACCGCCATCCAGGGTGTCGTTATCGCCGTTGCCCAATAGCGTGTCATTACCGCCCAGACCATTGAGGGTGTCAGCCGCGGCGCCACTTGCCAGAATATTGTCGCTATCGTTGCCATTGATGATGGCCATGACCTAACCCCTTATGAGTCCGATGTTTTTTCGATTTTATGACTGTAGTTCGCGGTGCCTGCGTGCCATCATCCGTTTGAATGATCGGGCAAACCTTTCGTCTACTATTCGGATCGGTACTCGGCACCACTCGGCATGGCAGTGCAGGTTCGGGGAAATAAAAGGTCTTCAGCAACGAAGTTGTTTCAAAATGTAGGTCTCAGGCCTCGCCTGTAATGGGCTCCGCAGCTTTTAGGGCAGCCCAGGTCTGCTTGCGGCCATACATCTATTTTTTGACCGGATCTCTCATTCTCGTTCACACTTGTCCTTCTGCATGCCCCCCGTATAACAAGAAAAACATAACGTTATTCGCTTCTGATGTGAGAATGACTTTGATAATGCAGTCGATAAAACGCCATGCGTTTGGCAAGGGCGTGTCGGTCGCCGCGGTGTGCGCTATTTTTGCGTGGGCCTGGTGGCTACACCCTGAACAACCAGTGGCCAGCTTTTATACAAGCGCCAACCCTGCTCCTGAACCCAGCACGCCGGCAGCGCCCTATTACACCAGCCGATTCGTATCCTCTGATCTGGATGAGTTCGTGCACGCGTCTTCTGTCACCGCCTTGCCTGACGGCAACCTGATGGCGGTATGGTTCGCAGGCTCGCGCGAAGGTGCGGCCGATGTGCAGGTACGCGGCGCCCGCTTCGTCGCCAGCACAGGCGAATGGGGAGATGAATTGGTCCTGGCGACCCGCGAATCGACCCAGGCGGCTACCGGCAAGCATATTCGCAAGCTGGGCAATCCGGTGATTGCCCTGGCCCCGGATAACAGGCTGTGGCTGTTCTATGTGTCGGTGTCGATCGGTGGTTGGGCCGGCAGCGCCATCAACGCCATGTACTCCGATGATTTCGGGACCAACTGGTCGCGCCCCAAGCAATTGGTGACGACGCCGTTTCTCAATATCAGCACGCTGGTCCGTAGCTCACCGGTATTTCATGCCGACGGCACCATTGGTCTACCCGTCTATCACGAGTTTCTTGGCAAGTTCGCGGAGTATCTCTACCTCAGTTCCACAGGTGAGGTACTGGACAAGTTCCGCATAAGCCGCGGCCAGAACTCGCTGCAGCCGACGATCGTCCCCACGGGCGAGCGCAGCGCCTTTGCAATGCTGCGCTACGCCGGTGAGACGCACCACAAGGTACTGGCCAGCCGCACCGAAGACGCCGGGCAGACCTGGAGCGCGCCCTACCCGCTCAACCTGGCAAACCCCAACTCATCGCTGGCGGCCATCGCCACACCGGATCATGGTGTGCTGGTCGCACTCAATGACCTTGTGGAAGGACGCTTTCGCCTGCGATTGATGGAAGCCGATTTCAGCCTGGGCATCTGGTCACCGGTGATTGATCTGGATGTGTCTCCGGACCCTGAAGGCGACCCCTTCACCCCGGAGGTCTACCGGGAAATCATCAGTGCGAACTTCCTTCTCTCTTCCGGCCCGCGCCGTCAGCCGCTGGTCGAAGGGTTCCTGACGAAACTGGATGAGCGGGTGTGCAATAACCACGGCTGCGATTTCGAGTACGAATATCCGTATTTCATCAAGAGTGTCGATGGGCAGTACCACCTGGTGTACTCCTGGAACAACACCTTCATCAAGCATGTCAGCTTCAACGACGCCTGGCTCAGGGAGCAACCCTAATGCTCGAATTTTGGCAAGCACACCTGACATTCGCCTTGTTGGCGTTGCTTCTTGTGCCGTTCATAAAACAACGCCTGGGCTTGAACATCGCGCTGCTGGCGGGGTTTCTGGCCATCAGCTTCCTGCCGGTCGACGGTTTGCCGCTGGCGGTCTATCTGCGCGCCATCACCGATGACCTGGCGATCACTACCCTGGTAGCACTGCTGTATGCGGTATCGGTGCGGATGGGCTTGGCAAAAGCCGCCAGGCCCCAAGTGCGGGGACAGGCGCTGTTGCTGTTTTCCGGGCTGGCCTTGCTGCTCTACCCGCCTACCCTGGGCCTGACCTACTTCGATCCTTATCGACTGGGCTATCACCCGCGCCCCCTGCTCCTGGCAGTCGGGCTGCTGACCCTGGCCTTTATCCTGGCGCGCAACGCCCTGGTCGTCTGCATGCTCGGGCTGGCCACACTGGCATTCAGCCTGCAACTCAAACCCTCGCCCAATTACTGGGACTACCTGCTCGACCCTTTCATCGCTGTTTACTGCTGGGCGGGCCTGCTCTTCACCGGCCTCAGGAAGGCCTGGTGCAGTGCCATGGCATGGCGCCGGGCTGAGCGCTGACTGATAGACACGACTTACCGACTGTTCGATTTCCTTGAGGTTGCAACAATGGATTGGCTCTATTCTCGACGTTTGCATTACTGGTTCGGCGCTGTTGCGATCCTGTTTCTGACGCTCGCTGTGTTGCGCGGCTTGTTCTTTTTTGGCTTCTCCGGCTTCGACCTCAGTGCGCTGCACACGGTCGAGGCGGTGCCCCAGACCCTGGGCATCGGCCTGCGCTTCGACATGCGCCTGGCGATTTTGCTGATGCTGCCGGTGGCGTTGCTGACCTGGCTGCCCGCCTGGAACTTGACCCGTTCGCGGCTGTTGCGCTGGGTCGCACGCCTTTATCTGGCGGTGGCACTGGCGGCGGTGCTGCTGATCTACATCATTGACTTCGGGCATTACGCCTACCTCGGCCTGCGCATCAACGCCACGGTGTTTCGCTTCCTCGAAGACGCGCAAATCTCCGCCGACATGGTCTGGCAGACCTACCCGGTGGTGTGGATCAGCCTCGGTTGGCTGGTGACGACGGCATTGGTCTGGTGGCTGCTGGTGCGCCTGGAGCGTGTCACCCTCGACCGCCCGGCCAAGCACATCGGCCGTTGGAAGCTGGCGTGGGGCAGCGCCTTGATGGTGGTCGTGGTATTCCTCGGGCTGTTGGGCCGGGTGGAAAACATCAACCTGGAAAACCCGGTGCCGTTGCGTTGGAGCGATGCGTTCTATTCCGGTGACAACCAGATCGCCGCGTTGGGCTTGAACCCGGTGATTTTCCTCTACGACACGCTCAAGGTGCCGCAAAAGCCCTATGACTTGGAAGAGGTCAAGAGCCATTACGACGTGGTCAGCCGCTACCTGGGCGTCGACCAGCCCGATGCCGCGAACTTCAACTTCAGCCGCACCCAAGGCCCGCAGCCCTATGCCATTCAGGGCGAACGCCGGCCCAATATCGTCTTCATCATGCTCGAATCACTGGGCACCACGGCGGTAGGCGCCTACGGCAACCCGCTCAATCCGACACCCAACCTCGACCGCCTGGCCAAGCAGAGCTGGTTTTTCAAGAACTTCTATGTGCCCGTCACCGGCACGGCGAAAACCGTCTGGGCGAGCATTTCCGGGGTACCTGACGTTTCGCGCAGGGAAACCGCCACGCGCAATCCCTTGATCACCAAGCAAACCAGCCTGATCAACTCGCTACAAGGCTATGAAAAGTACTACATGATTGGTGGTAACTCCGGCTGGGCCAACATGAATGCGCTGATCCGCCAGAGCATCGATGACATCCATTTGCTCGAAGAGCAACACTGGAGTTCGCCAACCGTCGATGTCTGGGGCGTCTCGGACCTGGACCTGTTCAAGGAAAGCGACCAGATCCTCAGCAAACAGGACAAACCCTTCTACGCCTTCATCCAGACCGCAGGCAACCACCGTCCGTTTACCATTCCAAAGCAGAACGATGGCTTCGAAGTCCTCGACCTGCCGCTGGAAACCGTACAGAACGCCGGCTCGCGCACCGTGGCGCAATACAATGCCGTACGCTTGCTGGACTTCAACATCGGCCGCCTGATGGAGATCGCCCAGAAAGGCGGTTGGTATGACAACACCATTTTCGTCATGTTCGGTGACCACAACACCCGCATCAGCCAAATCCCGCACATGCTGCCGGCTTACGAAAAGCTGGGGATCGAGAGCAACAATGTACCCCTGCTGATTCATGCTCCGAAACTACTGGGATCGCGTGTGATCGAGGAAGCGGTTGGCCTGACGGACCTGTTGCCGACCGTGCTGGGCATGGTTGGCATGGAGTTTCGCACCCGGGCCATGGGCCGCGACATACAACAGCCCGCGCCGGAAGGCGAACGGGTAGTTCCCCTGGTTCTTCGCGAGGGTACCTTCCCGCTGATCGGTGGGATAACCAAGGATTACCTGCTACAGATGGAACATGACGGCAGCAACCCGACGTTGCATGATTTGTCCTCGATGACCCCCCTGGACAACGTTGCCGAACAACACCCGGAAGAGTTTGTACGCCTGCGCGACCTGACCCGTGGCCTGCACGAAACCTCGCGGCTGATGCTTTACCAGAATGTGCGCGAGGATTAAAAGACAGGTGTTTGCATGAACAGAAACCGGGGCAAGCCCGGTTTCTGGATTCAACACGTTCGGTTTCAACCTGCAAGGCAACCGTTGTCCATCACGCGATAATGGATGGTGTGCTGCTCTCCCCGCGAGTCCTCGTAGGTCATCTGCACGGGAACGATACCGCACACGAATGGGATCTCGCTGTGTTCCAGTACCCGAGCGTTATCCAGCTGCATCCTGTGATGGTAGTCGTTGATGAACAGAGTCAATTGCGACCTCGAATCGAGTTCACCGGCAAGCAAGTGCGTGCTCATCAACATACCCAGCAGTGAAATCAGAACGCGTTTCATCAGTTATTCCTCCACGCTTTCGCCGTCGTCTCAGGCCTTGAAATCAGTGGAAAGCGCCAGCTCTTTCCACTCGGCCAGTTCCTGGGCAACAAAACGGTTCTTCTCCTCGATGCGCGCAACGGTGTCGCTGCCCAGTGCCAGACGCTGCGGTGGTTTCGGCGCATTGACCAACGCGAGCATGGCTTCGGCAAACTTCACCGGGTCGCCGGGCTGGGCGTGGTTGAAGGAGGCGGCGTGGTGTCGCATCACGCCAACTGTTTCGTCGTAGTCCGACAGTTCCAGCGCGGTTTTCACCAGCGACTGTTCGTCAAGAAAGTCGGTGCGGAAAAAGCCAGGCTCAACCACCGTGGCATGGATGCCCAGCGGCGCCAGTTCCTGATGCAGCGCCTCGGTGATGCCTTCCACTGCAAACTTCGTGGAACCGTACACACCCCAGCCCATGTAGGCCTGGTAGCCGCCAATGGAAGAAATGTTGATGACATGACCAGAGCGTTGGCGGCGCATGTGCGGCAGTACGGCACGGGTCACGTTGAGCACGCCAAAGACGTTAGTGGCGAACAGCCGTTCGGTCTCGCTGGCACTGGTTTCTTCCACCGCGCCCAGCACGCCGAAGCCGGCATTGTTGATCAGCACATCGATGCGTCCGAAACGCTTGATGCCTTCGGCAACTGCGTTGTGCGCATCGTCTTCGCGGGTGACGTCCAACTTCACGGCCAACAGGTTGGGATGAGCGCCCAGCTGGGCAGTGATATCTTCGGGCTTGCGGGCGGTGGCGATGACGGCGTCGCCGGCACGCAGAGCATGTTCTGCGATCAGTGTGCCGAAACCACGGGAAGCACCAGTAATGAGCCAAGTACGCATATCAACTCCTCCTGCAGCGACCCGTGCGTTGTGCAGGGCCTTCTCGATGAGTTGAGTTCACTCTAAAATCAAAGCACTACTGTGATAATCCCAATAAAATCGAATGCCATTGTGAGCTGGTTTCACAAATAGAGTCGGCCATGAAGCCCATTTCCGCTGCGGACCTGTCGATCTTCCTGTGCATCGCCAACCACCTGAGTTTCAGCCGGGCAGCGGTCGAGCTTGGCCTGTCGCCTTCGGCCTTGAGCCATGCGTTGCGGGCCCTGGAAACCCGCCTGGGAATTCGGCTGTTCAATCGCACCACCCGCAGCGTGGCCCTGACCGAGGCCGGAGAGCGCCTGTATGCGCGAGTCAAACCCGCCTTCCGTGATATCGACGACGCCCTGGAAGACCTCAACAGCTTTCGCGACAAGCCGGCGGGCAACCTGCGCATCACCGCCGGCCGCCCGGCCGCCCAATTGGTCTTGCTGCCGCTGGTGAGCCAGTTCCTCCAGGCCTATCCGGATGTGCGTGTGGAAGTTGTGCCGGACGATGCCCTGGTCGATGTGGTCGCCTCGGGCCTGGATGCGGGTGTGCGCTTTGGCGAGCGCCTGGAAGCCGACATGGTGTCGATGGCCATCGGCCCTTACCTGCGTTCGGTGGTGGTGGGCTCGCCCGAATTGTTCCAACGCTACCCCGTGCCGCAAAAGCCCCAGGACCTGGGTGGGCTGCCCTGCATCCGCCACCGCTTCCCCAGTGGCTCACTGTATCGTTGGGAGTTCGAACGAGGCGGCATTGCCATCGAGATCGAGGTGGAGGGCCCGCTGACCCTCGGGGATGTCAATTTGATGGTCGGGCCGGCATTGGCGGGCGTGGGGGTGGCCTACGTCTTTGAAGACATGGTTCAGCCGCATCTGGTCGACGGGCGCCTGGTTCAAGTACTGGAGGACTGGTGCCCCTACTATCCTGGATTGCATCTCTACTACCCGAGCCGGCGCCATGTACCGGCGACGCTCAAAGCCTTCATTGAATTCGCCCGGCACAGCAACACTCGTTAGTATCTAAAGGGTGCGCGTCAGCACTCCCAATGATATGGATGTTCGTCCCTCCATGCGCCACTGTCGGAGGTGCCTATGCGCCAGGACCATCTGGATGGGTTGATCACCTTTCTCGCGGTTGCCGAGGAAAAGGGTTTCTCGACGGCTGCGGTACGGCTGGGCGTCTCGCCGTCTGCCGTAAGCCAAAGTATTCGCAACCTCGAACAGCGCCTCGGGCTGGTACTGTTCAACCGCACCACACGAAGCGTCAGCCTGACCGAGATCGGCGAGCGCTACCTGGAACGGGTGCAACCGGCGCTGGAACAACTGACCACTGCTTCACGCGAGCTCGGACGGGAGGCCGATCATCCTGCGGGGCTGTTGCGCTTGAACGTACCGCGTGCCGCTTATCTGATCGTGCTACAGCCCATGTTGCGCCGTTTCATGGTGGCCTACCCGGAGATCAGCCTGGAAATCCGAGTGGAGAACCTGCTGGTCGACATCGTCAGCCAGGGTTTCGATGCCGGCATCCGCTTCGGTGAAACGGTAGAGAGGGACATGGTCGCATTGCCCGTGGGGCCACCCTTGCAAGCACAGATCATCGCTTCCCCCGACTACCTGGCGCATCACGGCACACCGCACCACCCACGCGACCTGCTGGAGCATGACTGCATCGGTTTTCGCCACAGCACCAGCGGGCAAATCGAACGCTGGGCATTCTGCCTGGGTGAGGAAAAGCTCGAACTGCAGGTCAAGGGGCGGCTCATCGTCAATGATTCGGAGATCCTCGTGCGCTCGGCACTGGACGGCCTGGGTATCGCCTACATGATCAATGGCTACATTGAATCCTTGATGGCGCAAGGCCTGCTGGTGCGTGTGCTACAGGAATGGAGCCCGACATTCCCCGCCTTGCATCTTTATTATCCCGACCGGCGACGAGTTCCGGCCAAGCTTCGCGTGTTCATCGACTTCCTGCGCAGTGAGCGCACCGGGGTGTCTCAGGCAGACAACATGATCCTCTAGCCGCTTTCGGATTCGCGAAGTGCCTGGGAATCCACCGGCAAGCTGCGCAGACGCGTGCCGGTCGCGGCGAAAATCGCATTGACCACCGCCGGAGCGATGGTCACTGTCGCCACTTCACCCAGGCCACCCGGCGCTTCAGTGCTCTGCACCCTATAGGTCTCGAGCCGTGGCGTTTCATTGATACGCAGCAGGCGGTAGGTATCGAAGTTGCCTTGCTCGATACGGCCGTCCTTGAAGGTGATGTTGCCAAACAGCGTCGCTGTCAGGCCGAAAAGGGTGCCACCCTGAATTTGCGCAACCACGCTGTCGGGGTTAATGGCGATGCCACAGTCGACCACGGTGGTGATCTTGTGCACTTTCACTTCGCCTGTGGTACTCACGCTCACTTCGGCTACTTGCGCTGCAAAGGTACTGAAGCAATGGGTCAGGGCCACGCCACGCCCCTGCCTGGCCCCCAGGGGCGTATCCCATCCGGACTTTTCTCGCAGCATCTGCAGCACCTTGATCGCCCGGGGGTGTTGCTGCAGAAGTGGGTAGCGGTACTCGAATGGATCGGACTCGGCCAGATGAGCCGCTTCGTCGAGCAGGCCTTCGACCATGAATGCGTTCTGGGTGTGACCGACGCCACGCCAGAAGGCGGGCAAAATGCCGGTTGGCGGGTCGTGCCGCACGTACTGCACGTTCAGGTTAGGGAAGGCATACGGGCCGCACGCATCGCGAACCGCGTCGCCATCGAGGCCATTGCTGAAGCGGGTTGGCGCCCAGCGCGCGATTATCGACCCGCCGGTTACCTTGTGCGTCCAGGCAATCGGCCGGCCCTTTTCGTCCAGCCCTACACTCAGATGGTTGTAGTGGAAAGGCCGCAAGGTGCTGTGGCGAGTGTCTTCTTCCCGCGACCAGATGACCTTCAACGGGTAATCCACCTGGCGGGCGAGTTTGACCGCATCTTCGACAAAGTCCACTTCCAGGCGTCGACCGAAACCGCCACCGATCAAATGGTTGTGCACCTGCACGGCGTCCTCCGGCAGGCCGGTCAGCCGTGCCGCCACGGCTTTGGCGCGGGCCGGCACCTGGATGCCCAGCCACAGATCGCAAGCGTCCTTGCGCACATGAACAGTGCAGTTCACCGGCTCCAGGCAAGCATGGGCCAGAAACGGCACCTGGTAGATCACCTCGAGCTTGCGAGCCGCCGTGGCCATTGCCGCGCCAACATCGCCTTCGCTGCGGGCCTGGACGCCCGGTTGCTGCGATGCCGCCTTGATGTGCTCAAGCATCTGCGCGCTGGACATATTGGCGTTGGCGCCCGGGTTCCATTTGATCTGCAGCACACTCAGGCCCTTGCGCGCAGCGCCCGTATGATCGGCCACCACCGCCACGGAGTTATCGGTATGCAACACCTGGCGAACACCCTTGACCGCCAGTGCTGGCGCCGGGTCGACGCTATCGAATGTGCCGCCAAACACCGGGCAGAGCATCAGTGCGGCGATCTTCATGCCCTCGGGGTGTACGTCTATACCGAACACGGCCTTGCCGTTGACCTTGTCCGGGGCATCGGTGCGTTGGGCCGGGGTACCGATCAGCGTGAAGTCCTGTGGATCTTTCAACGCAACGCTCTGGGGCAACGGCAGCCGGGCCGCTGCGTCCACCAATTGGCCATAGCCGAGCTGGCGTCCGCTGGCCGGGTGCACGACCGTGCCCTGTTGCGCCTTGCAGCTGTCGACCGGCACGCCCCACTGGTTCGCCGCCGCGGTCACCAGCAATAGGCGCGCTGTTGCACCGGCTTCGCGCAGCGGTTTCCAGTTGCCTGGAACAGAGGTCGAACCACCCGTCACCTGAAAGCCCAGCATCGGGTTGGCATAGCGTTTGTCATCGGCGGGCGCGTGTTCGATGACGACCTGGTCGAGGCCTACTTCAAGCTCTTCGGCAATCAGTGCCGGCATCGACGTGTAGGTCCCCTGCCCCATCTCCACCGGCTGGATGGTCAGGAATATCCGCCCCTCACGGTCAATCCGAATATAGGCATTGGGCGTGAAGGCAACATCCCCGGCCTCGGCGCTTTCCATCAATCCCGGCAGGCTGAAGCCAATCACCAGGCCCCCGCCAAGCGCAGCGCTGGCTTTGAGAAAGCCTCGGCGGCAGATACCACCAGGCGCTGCCACCGAATACGACAGTGGCAGGGTTTT
>RCUR01000637.1_pt1 | contig 12532 bp, 9 predicted proteins | sample 2166151 | NCBI WGS metagenome assembly RCUR01 (sample SAMN09932785, study PRJNA488358) | compost metagenome | isolation source: compost soil in an enriched community | place: Germany: Experimental Botanical Garden
CAGGCGGGCACAAATGCCGAACCCCCGATCCGCCAGGACCGAATCCGCTGCGGGCCTGGGCGCCCGACTGCTGGACGAACTGCGTCGCAGCGGCGCCGACCAGAGGGCAATGGCCGATGCGGCCAGGCATCTGTCCGCTGGCTCCTTCGCCGCCCTCTACCGTTCCGCGATCGAGCACCTGGAAGCGCAGGTCGCCCAGGGCGACGGCCATGCCCCGATGCGTAAGCGGGAAGTGGACCTGCTCTGCCGCTGCCTGCTGAGTTGCCGGACCCTGGCCGATGCCATCCGCTGCGCCAGCGACTTCTGCGCCATGCTTCACCCCCGGGCGGGCATCCTGGAGTTGTCCAGCGACGGCGCCGTCGCGGAGTTCCGCATGGACTCGCTGCGGCGGCGACCGAGCCCGGCGGCCTGCCTGGTGGATATCACCGGGCTGCTGTTCTACCAGAGGCTGTTCGCCTGGCTGATCGGCGAAATCATCCAGCCGCAGCGGAGCTTTCTCGGCCACCCCAACCGCGAAGACGCCATTCCCTTTCTCAGCCTGCTCAACGGCCCCGTGGAGGTCGGGCACCCCAGCTATGGATTCGCCTTCGACGCCGCCTTGCTGGAGCGTCCGGTACGACGACATCCGGTGGAGCTGGAGTCCTTCCTGGTGGACTTCCCCTTCCGCCTGGCGGCGGACGAAGCCACCGCCACCATCCCCCTGACCCAGCAGGTGCGCAGCTTTCTCGATGCCGCCCTGGCCCGGCAGCTGCCCATGCCCACCCAGCAGGAACTCGGCGCCGCGCTATCGCTCAGCGTGGCCACGCTGCGCCGCCGGCTGCAGGCCGAAGGCAGCAGCTACCGGGCCCTGCGCGATGCCAGCCTGCTGGATGCCGCCGTGCATTTCCTGCGCAGCACCCAATGGCCGGTGGAGCGCATCGCCGGGCAGTTGGGCTTCAGCAATGCCGCAGCGCTGCGCCGTGCCCTGGTGCGGCTGACCGGTCACTCCCCCAGTCATTACCGGAACGCCGGCTGAGCGTTAGAGGCCAGGACTGCGCGTTAGTCCCATCGGACGATGTTGGCCCCTTGAGCCGGCGGTTCAATCCGCAGTCATGGGGCCATTCGGTAGTCCGGCCGCGGCCCCCCAGGAACGGGAGCGCGGAGTGCGCCGCATGGGTATCCGTGCGCCAGGCCTGCCGTTCGCAGGGATTCCCGGCGCCGGCAACACCTTCGCTGCCACGGGCTGATCGCCCATGCCACATCTTCGGCCCTCCTGTGGGGAGGGCGTTGCCCGCTACGAGGTAATCCCATGGAGGCTGTCGCTGTCCTCAAGCGCCCGGTCACGCCGTCACCGGTCATCTACTCAGCCGTGCTGCCCGAACTGATCGGACTGGTCTACGAAGGACTGAACGAGGCCAGGCCTTGGGCCGCTCTGGCCGAGCGCCTGCGCCAGGTGCTGGGAGCGATCAATGTCACGGTCACCCTGCTGCACGCCGAGGATCGGCCGAGCGATATCCAGGTGATGTCCGTCGAGGAGGGCGACGACACCGACTGGCTGCTGGCGGAACGGCTCTACCGCGAGCGCTTCACCCACATCGAGCTGGTCGATCCCAAGTCGCTGCCGCCGGGCGAGGTCATCGTCTTCGGCCCCGAGGACGTGGAGACCGAGTGCGCCGCGCACATGGCGTTCCTCAACCTCGCCAGCTGCCTGCGGACCTGCTTCGCCGAGCCCGGGGGCATGCGCTGCTGGATCGACGTGATCCGTGGGCATTCCGATCCGGAACGGCCCTTTGCGGCCAGCGACCGGGAGCTGATCGGGGCGCTGTTGCCCCACCTGACCCGCGCCCTCGGCCTCTACGCCAGACTCAAGCGCCAGGAGGCGGAAAAGTCGATCTACGAAGGCTGCCTGGATCATCTGGTCCTCGGCTGCCTGCTGCTCGATGGCGATGCCCAACTGCTCTGCGTGAACCAGGCCGCCCGCGCCATCATCGACAAGCACCGCGGCATCGAGCTGAACCATGGGCGCGTGCTGCTGCAGGAGCGCGCGGCCCAGCAGGCGCTGGAGAAGGCGATCGCCAATGCCCTCGCGGCCAGGGCGCAGGAAGGCGGGCACTACCGTGGCGAGCTGGTGCGCCTGCAGGCCCGCGATGGCGTGCTGCTGGGCATGCTGGCGACGCCGGCACCGTTGATTGCCTACTATCAGGGCCGGCATGTGCCGAGTGTGATCATCTACCTGTCGGAACTGACCGAGAGCCTGGCCATGCAGCAGGTCTCGGGTGGTTCCGCAGCGGAGCTGATCGCCCAGCTGCTCGATCTGACCCGCCAGGAAGCCCGGCTGGCCGCCTTGCTGGCCTGCGGCCAGACCATCAGCGAAGCCGCCGGGCAGATGGGCATCGCGGTGACAGCCGCACGCAACTACTCGAAGAACATCTACGCCAAGCTGGGCATCAAGGGGCAGAACGACCTGGTGCGGATCCTGTTCAAGAGCTTCGCCCTGCTGCGCTGAGCGGCGCATCGTCAGGCGCCTGGGGCCGCTGCTGCAAGGCAATCGGCAAGGTGGCCGCGGCCGCCAGGGCCGTGCAGAGCAGCAGGGCAGGGGCGTAGCTACCGCTGGTGTCGACCAGGTAACCGACGGCGGCCGGGCCGAACGCCGCGCCGAGCCCGCCGAGCAGGTTGCCGATGCCGAGCAGGCTGCCGAAGTTGCGCGGGCCCATGGCTTCGACGAGGAGCAGCGGGGCGAGCTGGTTGACCAGGTTGAAGGTGGTGCCCCAGCTCAGGGTGAACACCGCGACCGCCGCCAAGCCCCAGGCCGGGTGCTGGGCGAGCAGCAGGCAGAGGAGGCCGGCGATGCCGATGGCGTTACCGCACAGCAGGATGGTCCTCGCGCTGCAGCGCTGGCTCAGCGCGCCGAACAGGAAATTGCCCGCCAGCGACGCGGCGCCCACCCCGGCGTACCAGGTGGAGGCGGCCTGCGCCGAATAGCCGGCCGAGACCAGGCAGGAAACCAGCGAGATGTAGATGCCCAGGCCGCTCATGGTCAGCAGCAACTGCATGGCGATCCACAGCCAGTAGCGGGGCATGCGCAGGACCTGGCCGATATCGTGGCCGGGAAGCGCCTCCGCCGCGTGCCGGCTGGCCGTCGTCGGCGCCTCGGGCAGGCGCGCCAGCCACAGCAGCAGGGGCACGCAGACCAGCAGGATCAGGCCGGCGATGAGCTGCATGACGCTGCGCCAGCCGAGCTCGCCGATCAGCCGGGTGAGCAGGTTGGGAAAGATCACCCCGCCGATGGCGGCCCCGGCGAGCAGGATGCCGAAGGCCAGGCCCTGCCGGGCAGGGGCCATCCAGCGCGAGGCCAGGGTCATGGCCGGCACGTAGGTCGAGGCGCCGACGCCGATGCCGCCCAGCGCCAGGGCCAGGGTGAGCCGGTCGATGTCGGGGCTGCTGGCGGCGAGCAGGTAGCCCAGCGCCGCGAGGACGCTGCCCGCGGTCATCACCGGGCGCGGCGCGAGGCGGTCGAGCAGCCAGCCGGCCAGCGGCATGCTCAGGGTCATGCTGAGCATGAAGGCGGTGGCGAAGCGGGCGGCCTGTTCGTGGCTGCACTGCAGGTCCGCGGTGATCGGCAGGGCGAACAGGCCGAGGGCGCTGATGGTGGTGCCGAAGATCACGCACAGCACCACCGCCAGGCCAACGACCACAAGCCAGCCCTGACGCTGGTCGGGCAGGGCTGCCGCCACTGCCTGGGGCGCGGGGCGGCTTTCGGCAGCCGCCGCTAGCGCTGCGCCGTCCAGGGCCACTGCCGTCTGTTGCATACGCGCCATGCTTGATCTCTCACGTGATGGGTCGGGAAGTCCGGTCCGGAGTCTAACCAGCGGCCGATCTCCCCCAGCAGTACCAGCTGGTACTGGAGCACCGATTCGCCTCCTCAATAGGATCGATACCGCTGTGGCAGGCAGTGGCGGTGCAATTCCGCCGCGCCTCGAACAGATCGAAGCGTGGGTTCTGCAGTGAATTCGAGGAGGCGGCAGTGAGTTGGAGAGGGTATCGGCGTGCAGAGGCGGGACAGGTTCCGGTCTTTCCGGTAGCGGATGCGTATGAGTCGGGAGTGGTGCCCATTCGCTTCAGCGGTTGGCCGCTGCCAGGGGAAATCCCGGCCTACCCAGGACTGGATCGGGACATTGAGGCGGACGTGGTGGTGGTCGGCGCCGGGCTGGCCGGGGCTTCGCTGGCCCTGCGCCTGGCCGAGTGCGGGGTGCGGGTCGTGGTGCTGGAGGCCGACCAGCCGGGCAGTGGCGCCTCCGGGCGCAACGCCGGTCACGTGCAGCCCTATCTGGGCTCGTTCGAGCCGCTGCGTGCCCATGACGACGGCGGGCGGCGCTTCACCGACTACTTCATCGAGCACCGCAACGTCGTCTTCGATCTGTGCCGCAAGCATGGGCTGCAGGCCGATGCGGCCCGGTGCGGCATGGTCGATGCGGCCACCCGCCGGCACACCGCGCTCGAAGACAAGGTGAGGAAGTGGCAGGCCTTCGGCTACGACGTGGACGTGGTCGGCGCAGAGCGCCTCAAGGAACTGCTCGGCACCAGCGCATACAGCTACGGCATCCACTGGCGCGAAGGCGGCCGGGTCAACCCCTTCCTGTTCACCAACGGCATGGTCGCCGCCGCCGTGCGTCTGGGCGCACGGGTGCACGGCAACTCCGGCGTCGTGGCCTGCGAGCGCAGCGGCTCGTCCTGGCGCGTGCGCACCGCTGTTGGCAGCGTGCGCACGGCGCAGGTAGTGCTCTGCACCAACGGCCACGTCGGCAATGCCTTCTTCCCGGAGCTGGCCCGTACCCAGTTCCCGCTGGTGGCCTGCGGCCTGGCGACCCGGCCGCTGCCGCAGGCGGCGCTGGACATCATCAACCCGGCGCGGGTCGCCCTCATGCAGCATCCGGCCGGCCTGTATCCCCTGGTCATCGACGGGCGCAACCGCCTGATCACCGCGACCATTCCGGCTTCCGGCCGTGCGCAGCGCGCGGCGGATCATTTCGCCTACTTCCTGCGCTACCTGCGGCGCACCTACCCGCAGTTGGGCGATACGCGCATCGAGCTGGAGTCCTACTGGACGGGCATGACCGCCAATTCGTCCTCGGTCTACGACGCCTGTTACCCGAAGTTGTACCGGGTCGCCGATGGCGTGCTGGCCCTGAACAACTTCGGCTCCTGGGGCAACGTCCTCGGCCCGATGCTGGGCGTCAACCTGGCCGAGTCGCTGGTCGCCGGCCGCCTGGCCAACTGCCTGCTGCCGCTGGAAACCCCCAAGGCCGTGCAGTTCCCCGGCCTGTTCGAAACCAAGATCCGCCGCGTGCTGATCCCGGCGGCGCGCTGGGCCGACCGGTTCCACCTCGTCTGAGCGGGTACAACCCGCGCAGTGAATGTCTTGTCGCAGGGCAATCGCATGAATGGCTTCCGAGCCTGGTCAATCCGCTGTAGGGGCGAATTAATTCGCCAAAGCTCACCGCCAAGGCGAATGAATTCGCCCCTACGGACTGGGAACCATTGCCCTGTGCCTTGCTGAAGAACAACAACCAGAGAAGAAGGAAACAAGCATGAAAGTCTTGCTATTGGGATGCGGCAACGTGGGTGCCAACGTGGCGCGCCAACTGGTCCCGCGTCACTCCGAGTTGGAATACGTGGTCGGCGACCTCGATCTGGCTGCCGCCGAGAAGCTCGCCGCCGAGCTGGGGTCGCGGGTGCGCGGCGTGCGCGCCGACGTGCTCGACCGCTCCCGCCTGGATGAACTGCTCGATGGCGTCGATCTGGTGTTCAACGCCGTCGGGCCGTTCTACCGCAGCGCGGTGCCGGTCATAGAGGCGGCGCTGCGCGCACGGGTCGACTACATCGACATCAACGACGATCACGATGTCGCCGAGCAGCTGTTCCTCGATCCGTCCTGGCATGTGCGCGCGCTGGAGGCGGGAATCAAGCTGGTGATCGGTTGCGGCTCGACGCCGGGGCTGACCAACGTCATGGCCCGGATGCTCGTCGATCGCATGGACAAGGCGCGGGAAATCCATCTGGCCACCGCCGTGCCCTTCGTACCGGGCCTGCTGTCGCCGGCGGTCGTCGACCACATGATGCACATCACCGCCGGCGAGGTGGTGCAGTTCGTCGACGGCGAGTACCGCAAGATGCCGGGCTGGGGCGGCCGCCTCGAAGTGCCCTATGCCGCGCCGTTCAAGGCCTATCCGTCGTTCTTCATCGGCCATGGCGAAACCGTCACCCTGCCGCACTTCATCAAGGGCCTGGACCAGGTGACCAACCGCATCGCCTTCTTCCCCGAGGCCGGCTCGCAGATCTGGCGCTCGCTGATCGACCTGGGGCTCGGCAATCCCGAGGTGATCGAGTCGCTCGGCATCTCGCCGCTCAAGTTTCTCACCCATCACCTGGCCAGCGAGGCCGGCGCCAGGAGCGTGAGCGTCGATCTCTCGGACGAGCCCTGGGCCGTCGCTTCCCGTGTCGAGGTGGTCGGTGAGCGCAACGGTGCCGAAGTGCGCTGCGTGTTGGAGCACCATCTGGACCTGCCCATCGAGCAGGCCGAGGACAGCACTGCCGATCCGACGCCGACCTGCGCGCGCCTGGTCATCGAGGCCTGGTTGGCCGGTGGCGTCACCGGCACGGGCCTGCTGGCGCCGGAGGTCTGCCTGGACGCCGAAGCCTACGTGCGCGCCTTCGCCCGGGAGACCGGCGGCCGCCTGATCGAGAGCGAAACGGTGCTCAAGCGCGACCTGTACGCCTGATGGACGTCCCGCCCGCTTGCGTGTCGGGCGGCGACGATGACGAACGGACCGCTCCCTGCCGGGAGCGGCCTGGTGCAGAACAAGAACAAGAGGCAAACCATGAATATCCCGTTTCGTAGAACCCTCCCGCTGGCCGCACTGCTGATGCTGGTCAGCCAGGGCAGCTGGGCCAAGGTCACCGAAGCCGAGGCGCAGAAGCTCGGTGCTGAGCTCACCTGCTTCGGCGCCGAGCAGGCCGGCAACGCCGATGGCTCCATCCCGGCCTTCAGCGGCCAATGGCTGGGCACCCCACCGGGCATGACGTTCGATGGCGTGGGGGCGCGTCACCCCGACCCCTATGCCGACGAGAAGCCGCTGTACACCGTCACCGCACAGAACATGGAGCAGTACGCCGAGCGCCTGTCCGATGGCCAGAAGGCGCTGCTGCGCAAGTATCCGCAGACCTTCGCCATCCCTGTCTATCCCAGCCACCGCGACTTCCGCCTCGACGACGTGCGCTGCGAGATCACTCGCAAGAATGCCCTCACCGCCGAGCTGGAGGACGGCAACTTGGGGGTGAAGGCCCTCAAGGGCGGCACGCCTTTCCCGATCCCGAAGACTGGCGACGAGCTGCTGCGCAACATGCTGCTACCGGCCTATGTGCTCGAGGAGGATGCCGTTTACGACCAGGCGGTGGTCTATCCGGACGGCAAGGCGGCCTGGGGGCAGATGTACTACGAGATCATCGACAAGACCGGTGGCCCGGAGGATCTCGGCCAGCCGACGACGGGGATCTTCGCCTACTCGCGGGCAACCGTGCTCAAGCCGCAACGCCAGAAGGGCGAGGCTTCGATGACCTACACCTACTTCAACGAGCTGACCAACCCGCAGACCAGCTGGCAATACAACCCCGGCGCCCGCCGCGTACGGCAGTCTCCCGGCTTCGGCTTCGACATGCCGCTGGGCGTCGGCGGCTTCCGCACCATCGACGACGACCGCCTGTTCAACGGCTCGCCCGAGCGCTACGACTGGAAGCTGGTCGGCAAGCGCGAGCTGTACATCCCCTACAACGGCTACCGGCTGGAAGGCGCGGACGTGAAGTACGCCGAGCTGCTCAAGGCCGGCAGCATCGACCCGCGCTTCATGCGCTACGAGCCGCACCGCGTCTGGGTGCTGGAAGCCACCCTCAAGGAAGGCTATCGCCACCGCTACGCCAAGCGCGTGCTGTACATCGAGGAGGACAGCTGGCAGGCGGTGATGGCCGACAACTACGACGCGCGCGGCCAGCTGTGGCGCACCAACTTCATGAACACCTTCTACGCCTACGACGCCCGGGTGTTCCACGCCGGGGTCACGGTCTACCACGACCTGATGTCCGGGGCCTACCTCGCCGACCGCCTGACCAACGAGGGCGAGGCGCCGCGGCTCAACGGCGACCGGCTGAAGCCGTTCATGTACACCACCGACATGCTGCGCCAGGCAGGGCGCTGAGCGGACGGCGAAACGGGATTTCCAAAGCACCCCCACATAGGCGCGGCGACGACGGCATGCCGTCGTCGCCGCGACCTGCTGCGCCATGAATATCCGCGCAGCAGGCAATCAGGAGATTGAAGATGATGCATTTTACCGACAGGTCGATGGTGAACAGCCGGCTCGGGCCATGGCTGCTCGGCGTCTGGTTGCTGCCTCTGGGCGCGTCGGTATCGGCCGGATCCTTCGACCTGGGCGACGAAGTCAGCGCCGACTACACGCTCAACCTTTCCTACGGCGCGGCCTGGCGGCAGCACGATCCGGCGCGCGCCCTGGTGGACGGGCCGATCGACCCGGAGAGCGGCCTGCCGACCACGGTCAACTCCGACGACGGCAACCGCAACTTCAAGGGCGGGGCGATGATCAACAACCGGGTGGCGCTGCTCGGCGAGATCGACCTGAAGTACCGCAACTACGGCGGCTTCGTGCGCGCCAGCACCTTCTACGACGACGTCTACTATCACGCCAACGACAACGACTCTCCGGAGACCGTCAACAAGAGCGGGACGCACGACCACTTCAGCTCGCAGGCCAAGAACCGCGCCGGCAGCCGCAGCCGCATCCTCGACGCCTATCTGTACGGCAACCTGCAGACCGGCGACGAGTCGATGCTCAACCTGCGTGCCGGCCGCCAGGTGGTGCAGTGGGGGGAAAGCCTGTTCTTCCCCAACATCGCCGGCGCCCAGTCGCCCGCCGATGCCACCAAGGCCAACGTGCCGGCCGTCGAGGTGAAGGACATCCTGCTGCCGGTCGGCCAGCTGTTCGCCCAGTGGCAGCTCAACCCGGCGTTCGGCCTGGCGGCCTACTACCAGTACGAGTACAAGCCCACCGAGCTGGACCCGGTCGGCAGCTACTTTTCCTTCGCCGACATGATCGGCCCGGGCGCCCAGTTCATCTACGCGGCGCCGGGCTTCACGATTCCCAAGGGGCCGGACATTGATCCGCGCGACAGCGGCCAGTGGGGGGTGAGCGCCCGCTTCGCGCTCGGCAACGAGAGCGAGGCGAGCCTCTACTACCTGCGCTACCACGACAAGAACCCCAACGTGGTGATGAATTTCGAGGAAGGCTTCCCGACCTCGTACAGCGTGGTGAATTTCGACGACATCGAGCTGAGCGGGGCGAGCTTCTCGACCCGCCTGGGCAACGTCAACCTGGCCGGCGAGGTCAGCTACCGGGAGGGTGTCCCGGTGCTGGTCGACTCGCTGATCGGCCCGTCTGCCACCCGCGCCGACGCCACCCAGGCGCAGCTCTCGGCGATCTATCTCACCGGCCCCATGCTGCTGTCGGACCAGACCACCTATATCGCCGAGGTGGCCTACCTGCACGTCAACGATGTCGATGCCTTCGAGTTCGCCGGCACCCGATCCGATGAGCTCACCTACGACCGCAACGCCTGGGCCTACCAGCTGCTGATGACGCCGTCGTGGAACAACGTCATCGACGGCTGGGACCTGAACATGCCGATCTCCTTCGCCCACCAGGCCCGCGGCACCGCCGCGGTGGCGGGGGCCTTCGGCAGCCTGGTCGGCGAGGGCGACAAGCGCGTGAGCGTCGGCCTCAACGGCAAGTACCTCAACAACCTCGAGCTGGGCATCGCCTACAACGGCTTCCTCGGTGAAGCCGATCTGGACAAGCGCCCGCTGGCCGACCGCGACTACTACGCGTTCAGCGCCAAGTACAGCTTCTGAGGTTTTCGGCACCGTCCTGTAGGGGCGAATTCATTCGCCAGATACCCGACCAAGGCGAATGAATTCGCCCCTACAGCGGAATGGCCCGTTGCCGCCCTGCATCCCCCTAGATCGTCCGCTCGGACGATTCCGCGCCGTGCCCCGGCCGCCAGACTCGACCCCACCGAACGCCGTCGGCGCGCGACCCCGCGAGCCGCGCGTGCACACTGACCGAAGCGGCCCAAGGAACGACGACATGCTTACCCCCAAACAGATCCAGGCCCAGATGGCCCTCTACGTGCAGCTGGTAGATGCCGGCGATATCGACGGCATCCTCGCGCTCTACGCCGCCGATGCCACGGTCGAGGACCCGGTGGGCACGCCGGTGCACCAGGGTATCGAGGCCATCGCCCGCTTCTACCGCGAGGGGCTGGGGCGCAGCCGGGCCCGTGCCAGTCTCGAGGGCGCCATCCGCGCCACCCACAACGGCTTCGGCGCCGCGCCCTTTCGCGTCGAGCTGGACTGGGACGGGCGGCGCTGCTCGATCGAGGTGATCGACGTGATGGAGTTCGACACCGAAGGCTGCATCCGCTCCATGCGCGCCTACTGGGGCGAGCCCAACCTGACCATGAGGGACCTGTGATGAACCTGGAAGCCCGCATTGCCCGCCTGGAGGCGCTGGAAGATATCCGGCGGCTCAAGCACCGCTATCTCAACGCCTGCGACCTGAAGCAGGTCGAGGTGATCCGCGACTGCTTCGCCGAAGGGGAGATCCTCATCGACTACGGCCCGCTCGGCACCTTCCGCGACCGCGACAGCTTCGTCGCGCTCTACCGGGAGCTGGCCTGCCAGCCGCGGGTGATCGACCTGCACCACGGTGCCAACCCGGAGATCGACCTGCTCGGCGAGGACGAGGCCGTGGGGCGCTGGGCGCTGTGCTACTGCAACCTCGACGGCGAAACCGGCGCGACCCGCAAGCTGGGCGGCTTCTACCAGGACCGCTACCGGCGCGTCGATGGACAGTGGCGCATCGTCGAGACCGCGTTCCGCGGGCACTTCGAGACCAGCGGCGCCAGCCTGCAGCACACCTCCTGACGCTCGAAGTGCTGGCTGGGAAACGAACAACGGGGATCGCGACGATCCCCGTTGTTCGTTTCCGGTATTGCCTTTCAGCCGGCGTTGGCGGCGGCCAGGAAGGCCGGACTTTCCCCGCCGCCGTGCACGCAGATGTCCACCCCGCTGACGTAGCTGGCCAGCGGCGAGGCCAGATACAGGCAGGCATTGGCGATGTCCTGCGGGCTGGCCATGCGTTGCAGCGGAATGCTGGCGGCGACCCGCGCGACGCCCTCGGCATCGCCGTAGTGCAGTTCGGCCTGTTCGGTGAGGGTCAGGCCGGCCGTCACCGCGTTCACCCGCACCCGCGGCGCCCACTCCACCGCCAGCGAGCGGGTCAGGTTGAGCAGGCCGGCCTTGGCCGCGCCGTAGGCGGCGGTGCCGGGCGAGGGGCGGATGGCGCTGACGCTGCAGATGTTGATGATGACGCCGCCGTCGACCTGCGCCTGCATCACCCGGTTGGCCAACTGGCAGAGGTTGAGCGGCGCCAGCAGGTTGAGGCGGATGATCGACTCGGAGAAGCGCGGCGAGGCGGTCGCCGCCTCGGCATGCGGGGCGCCGCCGGCGTTGTTGACCAGCACGTCGAGGCGGCCGTGACGCTCGATCACCGCATCGATCAGGCGCTGAGCCTGCTCGACGTCGCGCACGTCGCAGGGTACGAACTCCGCCTGGCGGCCGCCATGGGCCGGCAGACTGTCCGGCGCGTTGCGCCCGCAGATCACCACCTCGGCGCCGCGCTCGAGGAAGCCCAGGCTGATGCCGCGCCCAACCCCCTTGCCGCCGCCGGTGACCAGGACCACCTTGCCGCTGAAATCGATCGGATCGTGCATGCACCACCTCGCTGGCCAGTTTCGGATGCCGCCAAGGCTACGAGGGCGGGGCGCTGGCGCCTTCGTCCGCGTGGACTCGGCGTTGTTGCTTAGTCTCCTCGGACGAGGCCGGGGCGCAGGTCCCTTCGGACAATGCCTTTCCGACAACAAGCCGAGGAGGGCCGCCATGGGCGCGCTACCGCAAGGGCGATTCGTGACGCTGAACGATGGGTTGCAGCTGCATTATCTGGAGGCCGGCTACCCGGAGGCCGGCTCCGGCGAGCCGGTGGTGTTCATCCACGGCAGCGGGCCGGGCGCCAGCGGCCACAGCAACTTCAAGCAGAACTACCCGCAGTTCGCCGCCGCCGGCTACCGGGTGATCGTGCCCGACCTGCCGGGCTACGGCGCCTCGGACAAGCCGGAAACAATCTACGACCTGGACTTCTTCGTCGATGCCCTGAGCGGTCTGCTCGATGCGCTGGACATCCCGCGCTGCGTGCTGGTCGGCAACTCTCTGGGCGGCGCCATCGCTCTGAAGCTGGCGCTGGACCAGCCGCAGCGGGTCGCCAGGCTGATCCTCATGGCGCCCGGCGGGCTGATGGAGAAGGAGCAGTACTACCAGCAGATGGAAGGCATCCAGAAGATGGGCGCGGCCTTCGCCAACGGCGAGCTGAAC
>RCUR01000638.1_pt1 | contig 12529 bp, 9 predicted proteins | sample 2166151 | NCBI WGS metagenome assembly RCUR01 (sample SAMN09932785, study PRJNA488358) | compost metagenome | isolation source: compost soil in an enriched community | place: Germany: Experimental Botanical Garden
CTCCAGCCGTTATGCTGTGCCGCAACGGAGGAGCAGGCATGCAGATTTACAAAGTGGGCGGCGCAGTGCGCGACCGCCTGTTGGGACGCCCGGTCAGCGAAGTCGACTGGGTGGTGGTCGGGGCCACGGCCGAGCAGATGCAGGAACAGGGGTTCCGCCCGGTGGGCGCCGACTTCCCGGTGTTCCTGCACCCGCAAACCGGTGAGGAATACGCCCTGGCGCGGACCGAGCGCAAGAGCGGACGCGGCTATGGCGGTTTCACCTTCCATGCCAGCCCGGACGTCACCCTCGAAGAAGACCTGATCCGCCGCGACCTCACCGTCAACGCCATGGCCGAGGACGCACAGGGCCGCCTGATCGACCCCTATGGCGGCCAGCGCGACCTCGCAGCCAGGCTGCTACGGCACGTCTCCCCGGCCTTCGCCGAAGACCCGCTGCGCGTCCTGCGGGTCGCCCGCTTCGCCGCACGCTATGCGCCACTGGGTTTTCGCGTGGCGCCCGAGACCCTGGCGCTGATGCGGCAACTGAGCGACTCCGGCGAACTTTCGGCGCTCACCGCCGAGCGCAGCTGGAAGGAAATCTCCCGCGCCCTGCTCGAACCCCGCCCCGACGTGTTTATCCAGGTCCTGCGCGACTGCGGCGCCCTCAAGGCGCTACTACCGGAAGTCGACGCCCTGTTCGGCGTACCCCAGCCACCCGCCCATCACCCGGAAATCGACACCGGCGCGCACGTACTCAGCGTGCTGCGTCAGTGCGCCGAACACCGGCAGCCGCTGGCGGTGCGCTGGGCCTGCCTGCTGCACGATGTCGGCAAGGGCCTGACGCCGATGGCCGACTGGCCGCGACATATCGCCCACGAGCGACGCGGGTTGAAGCTGATCCGCGCGATCAACGCGCGCAGCAAGGCGCCCAAAGACTGCCAGGAGCTGGCCCTGCTGGTCGGCGAATACCACACCCACGGCCACCGCGCCCTGGAGCTGAAAGCCTCGACCCTGCTGGAGCTGCTGCAGCACTTCGATGTGTTTCGTCGCCCGCAGCGCTTCGAGGCGTTCATCGCCGCCTGCGAAATGGATGCCCGGGGCCGGGCCGGCCTGGAACAACGCGCCTACCCGCAGGCCGATTACCTGCGCGGGGCCATGCAGGCGGCCCGCGCCGTGGCGGTGCAGCCGCTGCTGGAGCAGGGTCTGCAAGGCCCCGAACTGGGCGAGGCGCTCAAGGGCGAGCGCCTCAAGGCGCTCAAGGTCTACAAGGCGCGGCCGTAGGGCGTGGCGACCCCACTGGTGCGCGTAGCGCACCCTACGCGGGACGCGGGAACGCCTGGAGCAGCTCGCTCGGGGTCAGCTCGGTCCCGCGCCACTGGAATGGCACAGGACAGAGTTGCTGCTCGATCTGCGCCGTCCGCCACAGCGTGGCAAAACTGCGCTGCTCGCCCGGGTGCAAACGCTCCGGCAGCAACAGCGAAAGCGGCCAGAGCACGAAGGCGTTCTTGAGGATTTCCGCGCGCGGCAGGATCAGGCCATCGAAATTACCGACCTGATCGCCATACAGCAGCACATCGATATCCAGCGGCAGGCCCTTGCGCTCGGGGGCATAACGGCCGTTGTCCGCCTCGATGAATTTCAGCCGGCGGTCCAGCTCGCCCAGCGGCAAGTCGCTGTAGCCGGCCACCACCAGGTTGAAGAAGGGTCCACTCTTGATCCCCACCGCCTGACTTTCGAACACCGGCGAGCAGCGCATGTCGCCCAGCATGGCGGCCAGCGCATCGAGCCCGGCCTGCAAATGCGCCTCTCGCTCGATATTGCTGCCCAGCCCGAGCACAACGGGAGTTAGCGACATCCGCGCTCGATCTCCACGCCAACACCGCCAATCGCCGCCGGTACCGCGCCGGGCTTGGTCAGCCTGAGGCGCAGCCAGGGGATCTGGAACTCGCTCAGCAACACCGCGGCCAGCCGCTCGGCAAAGGTTTCCACCAGGATGAACTGCGCCTCGCTGGCGAAGGCCTGCACACGCGCCGACACCGCCGCGTAATCCAGCGCCTTGCTCAGGTCATCGCCAGCCGCGGCCGGACGGTTGTCCCAACCCAGGCACAGATCCAGGCGCAAGCACTGGCGAATGGAGCGCTCCCAGTCGTAGGCACCGATTACCGTATCGACTTCCAGACCTTCAATAAACACTGTGTCCAAGCACGCTCTCCACAACACGAAAACCACAACAGGCCAAAGTCGCAGCATATCGCTGACTGACCGGGTAACACCTATGCGCATGACTATACGGCGTTGGTATCGGGTTTAAATGCTCATTTGCGACTCGTACACCACGAGGCTGCGAAAAATCGCTTGCCTGCTGCGACCGTCGCCGGCCTTCGCTGCCTTCCCGGCCCCCGACCCTGCACGCCATCGCCGCGCCGCACTTGAGCCATCGCCTGCGCTCGCTACCTTTTTCAACCGCCTGTTAGAATCCCGCCACCCCCTCAGCGTGGAATGGCTACCATGTTTTGGCTACTGGCGATCCTCGCCTACCTGCTCGGCTCACTGTCCTTCGCCATTCTACTCAGCCGCAAGGCCGGTGGGCCGGATCCGCGCGTCAGTGGCTCGGGCAACCCCGGCGCCACCAATATGCTGCGGGTGGCCGGCAAACGCCTGGCCGGCCTGACCCTGCTCGGCGACCTGCTCAAGGGCCTGCTCCCGGTCCTGGCCGGCGCCCTGCTCGGCTTGAGCCTGCAACAACAAGCCTGGCTCGGCCTCGCCGCGGTGATCGGCCATCTGTATCCGCTGTATTTCCGCTTCCGCGGCGGCAAAGGCGTCGCCACCGCCGCCGGCATGCTGCTGGGACTTTACCCGCCGGCTGCACTGCTGGCCATCTGCGCCTGGCTACTGAGCTTCAACCTGACCCGCACCAGCTCATTGGCCGCACTGATCGCCACCCCGCTGAGCCTGCCACTGCTGGCCTGGCAACAACCCGAAGCCTTACTGCCGATGTGCGCGGTCACCGGCCTGATCGTCTGGCGGCACCGCAGCAATCTGCGCGACCTGTTCGACGGCCGGGAGCGGCATTTTTAGGCGACAGCGACAAGCCCCAAGTAAAAGCCCGGCTCACCGGCCCAGCGCCGGCAACTGCTCCATCGGCCAGCGCGCCTGCACCTTGATGTTCAGCTCCTCATGCTGGCCGGCCTTGAGACGCTGGCAGCCGGCATAGGCGATCATCGCGCCGTTGTCGGTGCAGAACGCCGGACGGGCATAGAACACCTGCCCCTTGAACTCGCTGAGCATCTTCTCCAAGCCCAGACGCAGCGCCTTGTTCGCACTGACGCCGCCGGCGATCACCAGGCTGTTCAACCCCGTCTGCTTGAGCGCCCGCCGGCACTTGATGACCAGGGTCTCGACCACCGCCTGCTGGAAGGCCAGGGCGACATCACAACGGGTCTGCTCGCCGTCATCGCCGGCGGTGCGGCACTGCTGCCAGGTATTGAGGGTGAAAGTCTTCAAGCCGCTGAAACTGAAATCCAGCCCCGGCCGGTCGGTCATCGGCCGCGGGAAGGTAAAGCGCCCCGGCGTGCCCTGCTCGGCCAGCCGGGCGATTTCCGGCCCGCCCGGGTATGGCAGGCCCATCAGCTTGGCGGTCTTGTCGAAGGCTTCGCCGGCGGCATCGTCGAGCGACTCGCCGAGCAGTTGGTAACGACCGATGCCATCGACCCTCACCAGCTGGGTATGGCCACCGGAGACCAACAAAGCGACGAACGGAAAAGCCGGCGGATTTTCTTCCAGCATCGGCGCCAGCAAGTGGCCTTCCATATGGTGCACGCCAAGCGCCGGAATGCCCCAGGCGAAGGCCAGCGCCTGGGCGCAGGAGGCGCCCACCAGCAGCGCGCCGACCAGCCCCGGCCCTGCGGTATAGGCAACGGCCTGGATATCGCCCGGCGTGCACTTGGCCTCGGCCAATACTTCGCGGATCAACGGCAGCATGCGTTTGACGTGGTCGCGCGAGGCCAGCTCGGGCACCACCCCACCGTAGATGCGGTGCTGCTCGATCTGACTGAACAAGGCATCGGCCAGCAAACCACGCTCGCTGTGATAGAGTGCGACGCCTGTCTCATCGCAGGAAGTTTCCAATCCCAGTACCAGCATGGGCAACGCCTTGATATCGAGGGGCTAAACGCCAGAAGGCGCGCATGATAATCGGCGCCGACTGACTCAGACCAGTCCTTTTCGATCAGAGGCTTTGCATTCCTGCTGCTGAGACGGTAACATCCGCAACCCTTAAAAACGTACGTTCTCCAGCGCCATTTGCCAGGAGTACGACACCCCCCGGTAATAAAGAAGGTACGCCCTGGATGCCAGCCGTCAAAGTTAAAGAGAACGAACCCTTCGACGTAGCTCTGCGTCGTTTCAAGCGCTCCTGCGAAAAAGCCGGTGTACTGGCTGAAGTTCGTAGCCGCGAATTTTACGAGAAGCCAACTTCTGAGCGTAAGCGCAAAGCAGCAGCCGCTGTTAAGCGTCACGCCAAGAAAGTACAGCGCGAACAGCGCCGTAGCGTCCGCCTGTACTAAGCGCCGCGGCTTTCGCCTGCACGCATAGCTACAAGCGCAACGCCTGAATGCCCGGCCTCGGCCGGGCTTCGCTTTTGGACTCCGCGCCACCCACGGGTGGCGCGGAGTCTTTTGGTTTCCGCAAGTATTTGTCCAGCCGCCTCGCACGGCAGTATCCTGAGCGCCTATGGCCGGCCTGATCCCACAGTCTTTTATCGATGACCTGCTCAACCGCACCGATATCGTCGACGTGGTCGCCTCGCGCATCCAGCTGAAAAAGGCCGGCAAGAACTACACCGCCTGCTGCCCCTTCCACAAAGAAAAAACCCCCTCGTTCAGCGTCAGCCCGGACAAACAGTTCTATTACTGCTTCGGCTGCGGCGCCGGCGGCAATGCCCTGGGCTTTGTCATGGACCACGACCAACTGGACTTCCCCCAGGCGGTCGAGGACCTGGCCAGGCGCGCCGGCATGGAGGTGCCGCGCGAAGAAGGCGGACGCAACAGCAGCAACAAACCGCGCCAGCCCACCGACTCACCGCTCTACCCGCTGCTGACTGCCGCCGCCGAGTACTACCGCCAGGCCCTGAAGAGCCATCCGCAGCGCAAGGCCGCCGTCGACTACCTCAAGGGCCGCGGCCTGTCCGGCGAGATCGCCCGTGACTTCGGCCTGGGCTTCGCCCCGCCCGGCTGGGACAACCTGCACAAGCACCTGGCCAGCGACAGCCTGCAGCAGAAGGCCATGATCGATGCCGGCCTGCTGGTGGAAAACGCCGACAACCCGGAAAAGATCAAGCGCTACGACCGCTTCCGCGACCGCATCATGTTCCCCATCCGCGACAGCCGCGGACGGGTGATCGCCTTCGGCGGCCGGGTGCTCGGCGACGACAAGCCCAAGTACCTGAACTCCCCGGAAACCCCGGTATTCCACAAGGGCCAGGAACTCTACGGCCTGTTCGAGGCGCGCAAGAGCAACCGCGACCTCGACGAGATCATGGTGGTCGAGGGCTACATGGACGTCATCGCCCTGGCCCAGCAAGGCCTGCGCAACGCCGTCGCCACCCTCGGCACCGCCACCAGCGAAGAACACCTCAAGCGCCTGTTCCGCGTCGTGCCCAGCGTGCTGTTCTGCTTCGACGGCGACGCGGCCGGACGCAATGCCGCCTGGCGCGCCCTGGAAGCGACCCTGCCGAGCCTGCAGGATGGCCGGCGCGCGCGCTTCCTGTTCCTCCCCGACGGCGAAGACCCGGACACCCTGGTCCGCAGCGAAGGCACCGACGCCTTCCGCGCACGCATCAACCAGCACGCGCAGCCGCTGGCCGACTATTTCTTCCAGCAACTCAGCGAAGAGGCCGACCCGCGCTCACTGGAAGGCAAAGCCCACCTGGTGACCCTGGCCGCCCCACTGATCGACAAGATCCCCGGCAACAACCTGCGCGCCCTGATGCGCCAGCGCCTCAGCGAAATCACCGGCCTCAGCGGCGAAGCCCTGGGCCAGATGGCGCCCGCCGCCAGGAGCGGCGTCCAACCCGGCGCCAACCCGGCCCCCGGCGACTACTATCCGGACCATGGCGAAATACCCGATAGCGCCTACTACGACGTCGCCCCCGCCCCCAATGAATACGAAAACCCCAGCCCTACGGCGGGCTTCGAGCGCAGCAAGGGCAAGAGCGACTGGAAGAAAGAAGGCGGCAAATGGAGTAAAAAGGGCCGCGACGACTTCACGCCACGCGCGCCACGCACCGCCGTCAGCGTCGAATCGCCGCACCTGAGCGCCTTGCGCACTTTGCTGCATCACCCCGAACTGGCCCAGAATGTCGAAGACGTCAGCCACTTCGCCGCCGAAGACGACACCTACACACAACTGCTGGTGGCCCTGCTCGGCGCCCTGCAAAAGAACCCGAAACTGCGCGCGCTGCAACTGCTCGCGCGCTGGCACGGTACCGAGCAGGGCCGTCTGTTACGGGCCCTGGCGGAAAAAGAGTGGCTGATTTCAGCCGACAACCTTGAACAACAGTTTTTTGACACTATAACTAGTCTTGTGGCCCGCCAACGCGAGCGCAGCCTGGAACATTTAATCAACAAAGCCCGTCAAAGTGAGTTAAGTGCAGAGGAAAAAAACCAACTGCGTAACCTGCTGAGCCGTAATGCATCACCGGTAATCCCGAGCCCAACTGGCGCATAGGGGTCTTATTCGGGTATAATCCGCGGCTTGTTTTTAGCCCGCCAAGACCTTCAGTGGATAGGGTGTTATGTCCGGAAAAGCGCAACAGCAATCTCGTATCAAAGAGTTGATCACACTTGGTCGTGAGCAGGGCTACCTGACTTACGCGGAGGTCAACGACCACCTGCCGGAGGATATTTCAGATCCGGAACAGGTGGAAGACATCATCCGCATGATCAACGACATGGGGATCAACGTATTCGAGGTTGCGCCAGATAAGGATTCCCTTATGCTGGCCGACGCCGATACCGACGAAGCGGCAGCGGAAGAAGCAGCGGCCGCGTTGGCAGCGGTCGAGACCGACATTGGCCGGACCACCGACCCGGTGCGCATGTACATGCGTGAAATGGGCACGGTGGAACTGCTGACCCGCGAAGGCGAAATCGAAATCGCCAAGCGTATCGAAGAGGGTATCCGCGAAGTCATGGGTGCCATCGCCCACTTCCCGGGCACCGTCGACAGCATCCTCGCCGAATACACCCGCGTGACCACCGAAGGTGGTCGCCTGGTTGAAGTCCTCAACGGCTATATCGACCCCGACGACGGTAGCGTTCCTGCCGAAGCCGCCGCACCGGTACCCGCCAAAGACGACGCCGCCAGCGATGCCGGTGACGACAAGGAAGAGGACGAGGACGACAGCGAAGAGGAAGAAGAAGGCGACGGCGGTCCGGACCCGGAAGAAGCCCTGCGCCGCTTCACAGCCATCGCCGAGCAACTGGCGATCGCCAAGACGACGCTGGACAAGCATGGCCGTGGCAGCAAGCAAGGCATCGCCGAGCTGAAAGCCCTGGCCGAACTGTTCATGCCGATCAAGCTGGTGCCCAAGCAGTATGAAGCGCTGGTGGTGCATGTGCGTAGCGCCCTGGAGCGTCTGCGCGCCCAGGAACGCGCCATCATGCAACTCTGCGTACGCGATGCACGCATGCCGCGCGCCGACTTCCTGCGCCTGTTCCCGGGCAATGAAGTCGATGCAACCTGGTCCGAGCAACTGGCCAAGGGCAAAGCCAAGTACGCCGAGGCCATCGGCGGCCTGCAAGGCGACATCCAGCGCTGCCAGCAGAAGCTGGTCGCCCTGCAAGCCGAGTGCGACCTGACCCTGGCCGAGATCAAGGACATCAACCGGCGCATGTCGATCGGCGAGGCCAAGGCCCGCCGCGCGAAGAAGGAGATGGTTGAAGCCAACCTGCGCCTGGTGATCTCGATCGCCAAGAAGTACACCAACCGCGGCCTGCAGTTCCTCGACCTGATCCAGGAAGGCAACATCGGCCTGATGAAGGCGGTGGACAAGTTCGAATACCGTCGCGGCTACAAGTTCTCGACCTATGCCACCTGGTGGATCCGTCAGGCGATCACTCGCTCGATTGCCGACCAGGCCCGCACCATCCGTATCCCGGTGCACATGATCGAGACCATCAACAAGCTCAACCGTATCTCCCGGCAGATGTTGCAGGAGATGGGCCGCGAACCGACCCCGGAAGAGCTGGGTGAACGCATGGAAATGCCCGAGGACAAGATCCGCAAGGTATTGAAGATCGCCAAAGAGCCGATCTCCATGGAAACCCCGATCGGCGACGACGAAGATTCGCACCTGGGCGACTTCATCGAGGACTCCACCATGCAATCGCCGATCGACGTGGCGACCGTGGAAAGCCTCAAGGAAGCCACCCGCGAAGTACTGGCCGGCCTCACCGCGCGTGAAGCCAAGGTACTGCGCATGCGCTTCGGCATCGACATGAACACCGACCACACCCTCGAGGAGGTTGGTAAACAGTTCGATGTCACCCGTGAGCGGATTCGTCAGATCGAGGCCAAGGCGCTACGCAAGTTGCGCCACCCGACGCGAAGCGAGCACCTGCGCTCCTTCCTCGACGAGTAACACCAAACCCCCGGCCAACACCGGGGGTTTTGCTATCTGCCTGGCCGAGCGCCTCAAGCCCCGTCTACACTGGGGAGCACCACCCGCTCCGTTACGAGGCCGCCATGCCGCGATTGCCGGCCATTCTCCTGCTGTGTCTGGTGTATTGGGTCAGTCCGGTTGCCGCCTTGACGCTCAGCGAAGAGGAGCGCAACTGGCTTGCCGAGCACCCCGTACTGCGCCTGGGCATCGATACCGCCTGGCCGCCGTTCGAGTTCCGCGACCCACAGGGCCGCCACCAGGGCCTGGCCGCCGATTACATCGCGCTGCTCGAACAACGCCTGGGCGTGAGCCTGCAACCGAGCGCAACAGACAGCTGGGGCGAGGTCCTGGAGCAGGCCAAGGCCGGCCAACTCGACTTGCTCCCCGCCGTGATGGCGACCCCCGAACGCCAGGCTTATCTGACCTTCACCCGCCCCTACCTGGACTTCCCGATCGTCATCCTGGCACGCGATGGCGGCCCGCAACCACGTGCAATGAAGGATCTGCCGGGACTGAAAATTGCCGTGGTCGAGAATTATGCGCCCCACGAACTGCTGCGCAGCCAGCACCCGAACCTCCAACTGCTGCCGCTAGCGACCGTCCATGCCGCCCTGCAGGCACTCGCCACCGGCCAGGCCGACGCCCTGATCGGCGACCTCGCCTCCAGCGTCTGGAGCCTGCGCCAACTCAAGCTGGAAGGCCTGTTCATCAGTGGCGAAACACCCTATCGCTACCAACTGGCCATGGCCGCGCCGCACGGCCAGGCGATCCTCAGCGGGATTCTCGACAAGCTGCTCGCCGACATCAGCAGCGAAGAAGCGGCCGCCCTGCAAGCGCGCTGGGTCGGCGACCTGCAGGACAGGCGCAGCATCTGGCGCGAACTGCTGCTCTACGGCCTCCCGGGCCTGCTTGCACTCTGCACCATCATCGCCGTGATCCTGCGCATCAACCGCCGTCTGCATACCGAAATGCTCGCCCGCAGCCTGCTCGAACTGGAATTGCGCAACAGCGAACAACACTACCGCAGCCTGGTGGAAAACCTCACGGCCATCGCCTGGGAGGCACGCCTGGAGGATTACATCTTCACCTACGTCTCGCAGCACGCGGAAAAACTGCTCGGCTACCCGCTGGCCGACTGGCAGCGCCCAGGTTTCTGGCTGAGTACCCTGCACCCGGACGATGCCCAGCAGGCCATGGAATACTGCCAGCGCGAAAGCACCGCCGGCCGCGACCACAGCCTGGACTACCGGATGTATGCCGCCGACGGCCGCGTGCTGTGGATCCGCGACATAGTCACCCTGACCCGCAGTGGCGAGCAGACGATCATGCGCGGCCTGATGGTCGATATCAGCGAAGCCAAGCAGGCCGAACAGGCTCTGCGCCTCTCCGAACAGAAATTCGCCTCGGTGTTCCAGCAGTGCCCGGACATCCTGGTGATCGCCCGCAGAGCCGATGGCTGCCTGCTCGAAGCCAACAACGCGTTCGAGCAACAGACCGGCGTCCCAATCGCCGAAGCGCTCGGCAAAACCGCCAGCGAACTGAATATCTGGGGCATTCCCGGCATCGGCCCGACCCTGCTCAAACGCCTGCAAGGCGAGAGCCTGCGCAACCTGGAAATGCCCTTCCTGCGGCGTGACGGCCAACCCTTCACCGGGCTGATCTCCGCCCAGGCCTTCCAGCTCGCCGATACGCCGGCGCTGGTGGTGATAGTGCGTGACATCAGCCAGCTCAAAGCCACCCAACAGCAACTGCTGAGCTCCGAAGAAAAATTCGCCAAAGCCTTCCACGCCTCTCCCGACGGCCTGCTGATCAGCCGCGTCAGCGACGGCCAACTGATCGAAATCAATGAAGGCTTCAGCCGCATCACCGGCTACAGCAGCAGCGAAGCAGCCGGCCGCTCGACCCTTGAACTGGGGGTCTGGGCCACCCCCGCAGACCGCGTGGGGATGATCGAACAGATCGCCCTGCACGGCAGCGCGCGTGACCTGAGCGCCGCGATCCGCACCCGCGACGGCCAGATACGCCGCTGCGAACTGTCCATCCAGCCGATCCAGGTCGGCGACGAACCCTGCCTGCTGACCATCGCCCGCGACATCACCGAACGCCAGCTCATGCAGGAAAAACTCCAGCAGGCCGCCACCGTATTCGAAAGCACCGCCGAAGGCGTGATGATCACCGACCCCCAGCAGCGCATAGTCGCGGTCAACCGCGCCTTCAGCGCAATCACCGGCTTCAGCGAAGCCGAAGCGCTCGGCCAGACACCCCGGCTACTCGCCTCCGGCCAGCACGACAGCGCCTTCTACAGCGCCATGTGGCACCAACTGGAAGATGAAGGACACTGGCAAGGGGAAATCTGGAACAGGCGCAAGAACGCCGAGCTCTTTCCGGAATGGCTGACCATCAGCGCCGTGCGCAATAAAGACCAGCAGACCACGCACTTCGTCGCCGTGTTCGCCGACATCAGCTCACTCAAACATGCCCAGGCCCGCCTCGACCACCAGGCCCACCACGACTCCTTGACCGGCCTGCCCAACCGCACACTGTTCGAAACCCGGCTGCATGCCGCGCTCGACGATGCGCAAACCGACGAGCGCCAGGGCGCGATCCTGTTTCTCGACCTCGACCGCTTCAAGCACATCAACGACAGCCTGGGCCACCCGGTCGGCGACCAGTTGCTCAAGAGCATCGCCATCCGCCTCAAGGAACAACTGCGCGACATCGACACCGTGGCCCGCCTCGGCGGCGACGAATTCATCATCCTGCTGCCGGGCCTGCACCAGAGCGAGGACGCCAAACGGGTCGCCAACAAACTGCTCGCCTGCTTCAGCCCTGCCTTCCACATCGACGACCACGAGTTCCATATCAGCGCCAGCATCGGCATCAGCCTGTTCCCGGATGACGGCCTGGATGTCGCCACCCTGGTCAAGAACGCCGACGCCGCCATGTACCGCGCCAAAGCCAAAGGCCGCAACCGGGTCGAAATGTACACCCGCGACCTGACCTTCCAGGCCACCGAACGCATGGCCCTGGAACTCGAACTGCGCCGCGCCCTGGAGCGCGAGGAGCTGCAACTCTACTACCAGCCGAAACTCAGCCTGATCACCCAGCGCCTGGCCGGCGCCGAAGCCCTGATCCGCTGGACCCACCCCGTGCTTGGCGAAATTCCGCCCGAGCGCTTCATCTCCCTGGCCGAAGAAAACGGCCTGATCCTGCCGCTGGGCGACTGGGTGCTGCGCCAAGCCTGCCGGCAAATGGGCGAATGGCAACGCCTCCACGCACCGTTCGGCCCCCTCTCGGTCAACCTGGCCGGCGTGCAACTGCGGCAACCGCAGCTGCTCGAACGCATCACCCAGCTGCTCGACAGCAACTCACTCGCCCCCGGCCTGCTGCAACTGGAAATCACCGAAAACTTCATCATGAACCAGACCGAGGACGCCCTGAGCATCCTCCATCAACTGAAAGCCCTCGGCGTGCAACTGGCCATCGACGACTTCGGCACCGGCTACTCCTCGCTGAGCTACCTCAAGCGCCTGCCGCTGGACACCCTGAAGATCGACCAATCCTTCGTCCGCGGCCTGCCGTCCGACCCGCACGACGTCGCCATTACCCGCGCCATCATCGCCCTGGGCCGCAGCATGCAACTCACGGTGATCGCCGAAGGCGTGGAAACCAAGGCCCAGGAACTGTTCCTCGCCGCCGAAGGCTGCGAACAGATCCAGGGCTTCGTCCTCAGCCGCCCCCTCGCCGCCGACGCCTTCGCCCATAATTTCCTCGGCCCGCGTCGTTCGATTGGCACTACGGAGAAGGCACCGGTATAATCCGCCGGCTTCAGGGCCTATAGCTCAGTTGGTTAGAGCAGGGGACTCATAATCCCTTGGTCGCAGGT
>RCUR01000639.1_pt1 | contig 12525 bp, 9 predicted proteins | sample 2166151 | NCBI WGS metagenome assembly RCUR01 (sample SAMN09932785, study PRJNA488358) | compost metagenome | isolation source: compost soil in an enriched community | place: Germany: Experimental Botanical Garden
GCTGGCCGTGGTGCACATGCATGGCGCCGAATTCGGCGCAGCGGTGCAGGGTCGGGATGTTCTTGCCGGGGTTGAGCAGGCCGCCGGGGTCGAAGGCTGCCTTGACTGCATGGAACACAGTCAGCTCGTCGCTGTTGAACTGGGCGCACATCTGGTTGATCTTCTCGCGGCCCACGCCGTGCTCGCCGGTGATACTGCCGCCGACCTGCACGCACAGTTCGAGAATCTTGCCGCCCAGGGTTTCGGCACGCTCCAGCTCACCGGGCTGGTTGGCATCGAACAGGATCAGCGGGTGCATGTTGCCATCGCCGGCATGGAACACGTTGGCCACGCGCAGGCCGTATTCGGCGGACAACGCGCTGATGGCCTTGAGCACCCCCGGCAACGCGCGGCGGGGAATCGTGCCGTCCATGCAGTAATAATCCGGTGACAGGCGACCGACCGCCGGGAAGGCATTCTTGCGCCCTGCCCAGAACTTTACCCGCTCGGCTTCATCGCGCGCCTGGCGTACTTCGGTGGCGCCGGCCTTGGCGAGCACTTCGCGAACCCGGTCGCAGTCGTCGCGGACATCGGCTTCGACACCGTCCAGCTCGCACAGCAGGATGGCTTGGGCATCGACCGGGTAACCGGCATGGATGAAGTCTTCGGCAGCGCGAATGGCCAGGTTGTCCATCATCTCCAGGCCGCCGGGGATGATGCCGGCAGCGATGATGTCGGCCACCGCGCGGCCGGCTTTTTCCACCGAATCGAACGCCGCCAGGAGCACTTTTGCGGTCTGGGGCTTGGGCAGCAGTTTGACTGTGACTTCGGTGATGACCCCAAGCATGCCTTCGGAGCCGGTGAACAGCGCCAGCAGGTCGAAGCCGGGCGAATCCAGCGCATCGCTGCCCAGGGTCAGGTGTTCGCCCTCGACCGTGAGCATGTCCACCTTGAGCACGTTGTGCACGGTCAGGCCATATTTGAGGCAGTGCACGCCACCGGCGTTTTCCGCCACATTGCCGCCAATCGAACAGGCGATCTGTGAAGAGGGGTCCGGGGCGTAGTACAAGCCATGGGGCGCTGCCGCCTGGGAAATGGCCAGGTTGCGCACCCCGGGCTGAACCCGGGCCAGGCGTGCGGCCGGGTCGATTTCGAGGATGCGATTGAAGCGCGCCATCACCAGCAGTACACCTTTTTCCAACGGCAGGGCGCCGCCGGACAGGCCGGTACCGGCGCCGCGCGCCACCACCGGGACGCCGCGCTCATGGCACAGCTTGAGCAGGGTTTGTACCTGTTCCAAAGTGTGCGGCAAAGCCACCAGCATCGGCGTGGTGCGGTAGGCCGAGAGCCCGTCGCACTCGTAAGGCCGGAGTTCTTCCGGGCGATCGAGCAGCTCCAGGCCCGGCAGCCGGTCACGCAGCGCCTTGAGCAGTTCTGCCTTGTCGGTGGAGGGTAGGGCACCGTCTACGCGTTCGTCGTACAGGATGTTCATGGTGGGCAGGCAACCCTGGTTTATTGTTATGGAGACCCGTCACGGCCTACTTCCATCATTGGCTGCCCCGCGACGACTGTCCATGTTTGAAGGGCTGTTCGATGCTGTTTTTGTTCAAAACATCGGGACAGGTCTGAAGGAAACCGAGAACGAAATGTAGGGAAGCTATCCACAAATAACGTGGGTATACCTGTGGATAATCCTCCAGAGGCAGCGTAGATCAGGGCTTGTAGCGTGTTGGCTAATTATTGGGCAGTTTTGTGACAGGCCTGGATCTTGGCCCGTGTTTTCAATTTCCCGTGCCAGATACAAAAAATTGCAGTGCCGCAGTCCGCGTTGGTGCATAAATTCGAGCAACTCCATCAAAAACAACAAACAAGAGAGTGCGAATGTCTATGCATCAGCCCTGCAACCCCTTCGCCGGCCAGGACTTCAATTGGTTACTGGCCACCCAGGCTCAAGCGCATGGCGACAAGCCACTGCTGATCTGGGAACCCTTCGACCGCCCCGCCCAGAGCTATACCTACACCCAGTTCGACAATGCCGTCGGGCGTATTGCCGTTGCCATGGAAACCCTCGGCGTGCGCAGCGGGGATCGGGTGCTGATCCATCTGGAAAACTGCCCGGAATTCCTGCTCGCCTGGTGTGCCTGCGCCGAGTTGGGGGCGATTGCAGTCACCACCAACACCCGCTCCTCGGCCGAGGAGATGCGTTACTTCGTCACCCACAGTGATTGCCATGTGGCCATCACCCAGCCGAGCCTGATCGACAGCCTGGCGCCGGTGCGCGAAACACTGCGATGGGTTGCCTGTACCGCCCATGACGCCGGCCAACCGCAGGCGCTGCCGGACGGCGTACTGCCCTTTGCCAAACTGCTCGCCCCAGAGCCTGCCGCGCAGCGCCGCCGCTTCGCCGCGGACCCCCTGCGCCCGATGTATGTGCAATACACCTCCGGCACCACGTCGCGGCCCAAGGGCGTGGTGCTGACCCACGGCAATGCCCTGTGGTCAGGGCGCGTCAATGCCTGCCACCAGGACTTGCGCAGCGACGATATTCACCTGGCCGTGATGCCGTTGTTCCATACCAACGCACTGGGCTACGGCTTCATGACGTCACTCTGGAGCGGCGGCACCCTGGTCCTGCAACCGCGCTTCTCGGCCAGCCGCTTCTGGGACGTGGCGGTGCGTAACCGCTGTACCTGGCACTCGACCCTGCCGTTCTTCATGCGTGCCTTGCTCGCCCAGCCGCGACCGCAACAGCACGCTTTCCGCCTGTGGGGCACCGGCGTCTGCGATCCGGCATTGGCGCAAGCCTTCGGCATCAAGACCATCGGCTGGTGGGGCATGACGGAGACCGTCTCGCACCCGATCATTGCACTGACCGGCTTGCCCAACACCGAGATGAGCATCGGCCGCGCCGCCACCACCTACCAGATTTGCGTCGTCGACGACGCCGGCGAGCCAGCCACTGTTGGTGCTTCGGGCCATTTGCGCGTGCTGGGGCTGCGCGGGGTGTCGCTGTTCAAGGAATACCTGGACGATCCGGCCGCCACCGCGGCCAGCTTCGACGAGCAGGGTTGGTTCCGCAGCGGCGATCGGGTAACGCTGCTCGAAGATGGCTCGATCAAGTTCGCCGACCGCGACAAGGACATGCTCAAGGTCGGCGGCGAGAACGTCGCCTCGTCGGAAATCGAGCGCGTGCTGCTCGGCGTGCCGGGGGTGACCGAGGTGGCGGTCGTCGCGCAACGGCACGCCATGCTCGATGAAGTGCCCTATGCGTTTGTCGCGCTATCCAGCGAAATTGGCGTCGAGCGCCATGGCGAGGTCATCGACAAACTGCTCGTCCATTGCCGCAGCCAGTTGGCCGACTTCAAGGTGCCGGTGGGCATCCGCATCGTCGACAACTTCCCCCGCGTGACCCTGGAGAAAATCTCCAAGGCGGACCTGCGCAAGCAGCTGGCAACGGAGGCAGCAAGCAGTTAAGCACCGTTCTCGATCAAAGCCCGCGTGCGATCAGTTTCAAGTAGCCGGGGCTTTGCGAAATAGAGTTGTGGTCGGCGCCTGCAATGACCTCGAGCGAAGCGATCCCCGCGGGAAAGTACCGGTAGAATTTTTCGGTATTCGAACGCGGGATGATTTCGTCGTGTTCAGCCGCGATCAATAGCGTAGGGACAGTGATTCGCGAGGCCTCCTTCCACGATTCGAATCTGTCCTTGAGCAGCCAGCGCACTGGAAACCAGGACATTTTTATCGCGGCCAGATCTTCCAGGCTGCTGTACGGCGTGATCAGTACCAGCCGTGACGCCGGCCGCTGGCTTGCCAGGTAAATGGCAACGCCCGTACCCAGGCTGCGCCCGACGATCGCGGTATTGGGGTGTTTGGCGTGGACCAGGTCGAACAAGGCCAGGGCATCGCGCTTGAGCGCCGCCTCGGAGGGCGCCCCGGAACTGCCGCCGAAACCTCGGTAGTTAAGTAAATAGATCGCTTTATCAGGGAAGGCCTGGGAGAACGCCGGCAGGTTGAGCGTGACATCCTCGGCATTGCCACCGAAGTAGATCAAGGCATCTGGCCCTTCATGGGGCCTGGTTGAAACCAGCACCTGGGCGTCGGCTACGGGCAGCGTAAGCACCGTTGCCTCGATACTCAGGGTGCGAGGCTGCGGAAAGTAGATGAGGGAACGCTGAAACACGAACAAGAGGGCACAAATGCCAAGGTACAAGGCGGCTGCCAACGCCAGGAGTAACACGAGAGTTCGCGACATGAGCCTGATTTCTCCGAAGGGCACCCCACTATGAAAGGAGTGGGGCAGCGAATGCGCCAATTTCCGAGTGCGGCGGCGCTCAGTAGGACATGTCCTTGGTTGTTTTCGGACTTGTCTGAGTGTCAGCGACGGCAACTCGCTCTAAGCTTGCATCGGTTCGTCCAGCGCCATGGCTCTTTACCAGCGCACGGATTGCCGAGGCCATGGCACTGGACGAACCTTTTCACATCCGACAAGCTTACGGGGTTTTTCACTTTGCCAAGGAAAGCCTTGAGAACTCCCGCCGAACACCCCCTGGCTCGAGCAGCCCTGCTGCTGTGCCTGTCTGCGGTGGCCCTGACAGGCTGCGGACTGCCCACCCTGGAAAATCGCACCACGTCCACCGCGCTGGCGCCGGCCGAGGCCGCGCTCACCACGCTGGGCCAGGGCGTTGCCACGCCGGTTGCAGCCCAACCCGGCAAGAGCGGCATCTACCCGCTGAACAACCCCCTGGATGCCTTCGCCGCCCGCGCGTTGCTGGCCCAGAGTGCTGAACGCAGCCTGGATGTTCAGTATTACATCTGGCGCGGCGACATGACCGGCACGCTGCTGCTCGAAGCCTTGCACGACGCGGCCGACAGGGGCGTGCGGGTGCGCCTGCTGCTCGATGACAACGGCACGGCAGGGCTCGATGCCGTGCTGGCTTCATTGGACAGCCACCCGAACATCGAGGTGCGCCTGTTCAACCCCTTTGTCGTGCGTAGCCCCAAGCTGCTGGGCTTTGTTACCGACTTCAGCCGGGTCAACCGGCGCATGCACAACAAGTCGTTCACCGCCGACAACTCGGCGACCATCGTCGGTGGACGCAACGTTGGCGATGAGTATTTCGGCGCCACCGACGGCGTGCTGTTTTCCGACCTCGATGTATTGGCCATCGGCCAGGTGGTCGGTGAAGTCTCGAGCGATTTCGACCGCTATTGGAACGGCGCATCGTCCTATCCGCTTGAGCGGATTCTGCCCGGGAAAACCGTGTTGCCGCTGGCGCAACTGCATGCCGATGCCACCAGGGTCGAGCGCGACCCCGCTGCTGCGGCCTATGTGCAGGCCTTGCAGCAATTGCCGTTCATCACACAGTTGGTGCAGGGCAAGCTGCCCCTGGAATGGGCGCCGACACGCATCGTCAGCGACGATCCGCTCAAGGCCCTGGGCAAGGCGCCCGCCGAGGCCATGATCGGCCAGCAGCTCAAGGAGCTGTTGGGCGAGCCCAGGGAAAACCTGGAGCTGGTGTCACCGTACTTCGTCCCCACGGCCAGCGGAACCGAAGCGTTTGCCGAGATGACCCGGCGCGGCGTCAAGGTGCGCATATTGACCAATGCCCTGGAAGCGACCGATGTCGAGGTGGTGCATTCAGGCTATGCCAAGCGCCGGCTGGACTTGCTGCGGGCCGGGGTGCAGTTGTTCGAGATGCGCGGCGAGGCCGGTGAGCCGCCGCTGCCGCCCAGCGCCGGGCCCTTCGGCAGTTCCGGGTCGAGCCTGCATGCCAAGACCTTTGCCGTGGACCACGCCCGGGTGTTCGTCGGCTCGTTCAATTTCGACCCGCGTTCGGCCAACCTCAACACCGAGCTGGGTTTTGTCATCGACAGCGAAACCCTGGCCCGGCAGATCGACACCGCCTTCGACACGGTCATCCCGCAGAGTGCCTATGAGGTACGCCTGTCGCCCGAGGGCAAGGTGTATTGGCTGGAACAACGCGATGGCAAGACGTTCCGCTACAACACCGAGCCTGGCAGCTCGGTGTGGCAACGGGCGTGGCTCAGGTTATTGGCGCACTTGCCCATCGAATCGATGCTTTGATCGATTCACCAGGCCTGCGCGCCGGGGCGTCAGTGCACGGCCGGGCAGGTGCCCGCCGAGCGGCTGGCCTGGTTGATGGTCGCGGCAAGTCGCTTGACGTTGTTCTGGTGCGCGGCCACCAGCTCGTCGATGGTAGCTCCCGACGGGGTTTGCAGGGTGGTGCGGCACGTCAGTTCGGCCGCATTGTTGTTGGCCCCAAGGCTACGCAAGCGCCATTTGGCTTCCAGCAAGGCATAATGTCCCGGTAGCGAGTCGAAGCGTTGGACTTCCACGCGCACCGATGACTTGCGCTGGGCACCGCCGTCCAATTGATCTTGCAGGGCGCCCTGGAATTCGTCGGCGAGGGTAGCGCCCCACCAGTCGAACTCGAGGATCGCCAGGCCGCTGTTGCCTTCGCGGATGACGATCTGGGTACGGTCGACCTGGGCCGGCACGGTCAGCCGTTCGATCTGGATTTCCTCCCCCGAAGCCTGGTGCGTGCCGCCGGCATGGGGCGGCATCAGGGTGTGGTAGTGCACCGGGGCGCTGCGGCAGGCGCCGAGCAACACCATCAGGCTCAGTAACGATAGCTTTAGCGAATTGGGCATCGGTCAACTCCTGTCATCATTCGCTCGAAGAGGGTTGCAGGTTAAGCGGAAGTGCATCTTTGGGGCGACCGCGCAGCAGCGATTCCGGGTGCCGGCCAAGGTAGTCGGACAGCTCCCGCAACGAGCGCGAGGTACGGCTCAATTCGTCGATGGTATCGCCCAGGCGTTCGCGTTGCGGCGAGTCGTCGGCCAGGGTCGCGTTGGTCGATTGCAGGGTGGTGCGCATGTCCGTGAGGATGTTCTGCACGCCGGGCAAGGTCTTGCCATTGAACTGGGTCAGGCCTTTGTTCAGTTCCACCAGGCTGTTGTCCAGGTTGTTGGCAATGCGCTCGAGCGGCAGCTTGTTGAATTTGTCGACCATCGCCTGGAAGCGCTCCTGCAGTTGTTCCAGGCTGCTGGGCACCGTCGGGATCTGCAGGGGGCGTGCGGTCATATCGAACGCGACTTTGTCCGCCTTGGGGTAGAAATCCAGGGACACATATAATTGCCCGGTCAACAGGTTGCCGCTGCGAGCCTGGGCACGCAGGCCATGGGCGACGAAGTCGTTGATGATGCGAGCGGCGCCTTCTTCGTCCTCGGGGTCGTGGTTGAGCGCCTTGAGCAGCTTGGTGTGCGCCAGGCCCAGGCGTTTGGGGTAAATCACGATGCCGACATTGACCGGGAAGGTCTGGCGCTGTTTGTCGAAGTCCAGGTTGATCGACACGACCTTGCCGATTTCCACGCCGAGGAACTCCACCGGCGCGTCCACTTTCAAGCCGCGCATCGCCTGCTCGAAACGCAGCACCAGGTACTGCGGCTTGCCGCTGGGCGGGGCGAGGGCGGTGGCCTCGTCGTCGAACAATTCGAAGTTGCTCGCTTCGGCGGCTGCCACGTCGTTGGGGTTGTAGTCCGGTGCACGGAAGGCGATACCGCCCATCAGCAAGGCCGACAGCGATTCGGTCTTGACCCGAAAGCCGTTGGCGCCGACATCCAGGTCGACCCCGCTGACGTTCCAGAAACGTGTGTTTCCGGTGACAAAGGCATCATTGGGCGAATTGACGAACACTTCGATATCGACGCCCTTGCCGTCCGGGGCCAGTTTGTAGGCCACCACCTGGCCGACCGGGATCTTGCGGTAGTAGACCGGCGAGCCGACATCCAGCGAGCCGAGGTCGGGCGTGCGCAGCATGAAATGCTTGCCCGGCTCGTCGAAGGTAATCGCCGGCGGTACTTCCTGGCCGATGAAGTGTTTGGTACGGGCTTCGGATTCACCGATGTCGGCGCCGATGAAGTCACCGGACAGCAGGGTATCGATACCGGAAACGCCGCCGGCGCCAATGCGTGGGCGCACGACCCAGAACACCGAATCCTCGCGGGTGAAGGACTCGGCTTCTTTTTCCAGTTTCACCGTGGCGTTCACGCTCTTCTGGTCCTTGCTGAGTTCGACATCGCTGACATGGCCAATGACCACGTTGCGGTATTTCACCTCGGTCTTGTTCGCCACCAGCCCCTGGCCGGTCTTGAAGTTGATTGTAATGACAGGCCCGGCCTGCATGCGGTCATGCACCACCAGGGAGATACCCACCAGTACAGCGATAATGGGAACGATCCACACCAGCGAAACACTCCAGCGCTTGGTAGCGATTCTGGGCTGGCTTGGGGCAGGGCGCCCCTCAGTGGCTTCTTGCTTCATCCATGACCTCCTCGGATTGTCGGGTTTCCCATATCAGGCGCGGGTCGAAACTCATCGCCGAGAGCATGGTGAACAGTACGACCAGGCCGAAGAACAGAATCCCCGGCCGCGGTTCGATGTCACCCAATGCCTGGAACTTCACCAGCGCCGCGACCAGGGCGACCACCAGTACGTCCAGCATCGACCAATAGCCAATGACCTCAACGAAACGGTACAACTGCGAGCGTTGCTTGCAAGCCCATTGGCTGCCACGCTGGACGGTCACCAGCAGCAGGGTCAGGGCGCAGAATTTGACGGCGGGCACCGCGATGCTGGCGATGAAGATGATCAAGGCGATGTCCCACGCACCATGCTCCCAGAACTCCACGACACCGCTCATGATGGTGCTGTCGGCGCCACTGCCGAGCATGACGGTATTCATCACCGGCAGCAGGTTGGCGGGAATATAGAAAATCAGGGCGGCGAGCATGTAGGCCCAGGTCCGGGTCAGGGAGTTGGGCTTGCGCGCGTGCAATGGAGCGCCACAGCGCGGGCAGCGGTGCGGCTGCCCGGTCATGTCGCAGGCCAGGCTGCAACTGTGGCACAGGCACAGGTTCAGGTCGCGGGCAAAAGGTGACTCGCTCATAGGGTATCCCACAGGTCACGGACGTCGCGTCCGGCCACTTTGATCAGCAGAATGCTCAAGGCGGCGAGGGCCAGCAGGCCGATGCCCGGCAATACGTCGAGCATCCCGGCCAGCTTGAACACCGCCACCAGGGCGCCGAGCAGGCAGACTTCGAGCATGCTCCAGGGGCGCAGGGTTTCCAGCCAGCGCATGCACGGGGCGAACCCCGGCGAGCGGCGGGCATTGGCGGCAAACAGCAAGACCCAGATCAACAGCACCAATTGAAAGGCCGGCGCAATGATGATGGCGATGGCCGCTACCATGGCTATGAACGTGATGGGCCCGTCGCTCAAGGCCAGCACCGAATCCCATAGGGTCGCGGAGTTTTTCAGGCCCTTGAGGCTGATGCTCATGACAGGATAGAAATTGGCGAAGACCCATAGCATCGCGGCTGTCAGGGTCAAGGCCAGGCGCTGTTGCACGGTCATGCCGTTATAGCGCTGGATGACAGCCCCGCAGCGGGAGCAAGAAGCCCGCTGGTGTTTGAGCAGATGGACTTTTTCGTAGACGCCATCGCAATGTTCGCAAATGATCAACCGATCGGTCGTGGCCATGGTTAATGCTCGTGGAAGGCTTTGAAAGTCAGCTGACTCGCTACATCAATATAGAAGCCCGTGCTCATTGAGCAAACGCGTAATGGCTGTGTTGTTGAAAGTAGTAGGTTTTTCGAGTGACGCCGGATAAATTCGCACAATCTTGCGCTATACATACAAGGCCATCGGCATTCTCGCTGGCGCTCGGGCAAAAATTGGCTTTTGGCGCAGTTTGTTCGCCGGCCCGGGTGACAATCTGGTATTCAGGGCAAACAAGGAGCGACTGCATGAAAGGTACGTTATTGATGGGCTCTGTGCTCTTGGCATCCGTCGCGATCACGGGGTGCTCGAGCAAGCTGACCCAGCCCGAAGAGTATTCCGGGTTTCTCAAGGATTACGCGCAACTCAAGGAAGCCGAGTCGCCTTCCGGGGCACCGGTGATGCGCTGGGTCGACCCCAAGCTGGACGTGAAAAAGTACAGCAGTGTCTATATCGAGCCGAGCCAGCTCTATCCACGCCCCGAGCCGACCGAAAAAATTTCGGCGCAAACCCTGCAGGGCATCACCAGCTATTACGACCAGGCGCTCAAGCGTGAGTTGGGCAAATCCATGCGGCTGGCCACCTCGCCGGGGCCAGGCACCCTTATCGTACGCCCGGCCATCACGGCGGTCAGCAGCAAGACCGAAGGGCTCAAGCCTTATGAAGTAATCCCGATTGCCCTGGTCGCCGCGGCCGTGAGCACCGCTTCGGGCATTCGCGACCAGGAAACCACCATCGGTACGGAAGCGGCGTTCATTGATGCCGGCAACAACCAGGTGATCGCCGAAGTCGTGCGCAAGGGCACCGGCAAACCACTGGAGAACAGCTCGCAGCAAATGACCGTGGACGATACCAAGAAGGTGCTCGATGGCTGGGCTGCGGACGTGCATCAGTCGTACGTGAACCTGCAAGCCACTCAAACCAAGTGACCTTACTCCCATAGGCCAGGCACGCATCAATTGCCAGCTGCCATGATCAAGCCCGAATACCGCTAGTGCGTCAGGGCAATCGGGATGATCATGGCGGCATGAACCTCGATCATGATGTGTGCTACCGGGCCTTGGCCAGTCGCGACCAGCGCTTCGACGGACGCTTTTTCGTCGGTGTCAGAACCACCGGCATCTATTGTCGTCCGATCTGCCCGGCACCGACGGCCAAAGCGGAAAATACCCTGTTTTTCCCGACGGCCGCCGCCGCCCAGGAGGCAGGCTTGCGGCCTTGTCTGCGCTGCCGGCCGGAAGCGGCACCGGACTCGGGAGCCTGGCGCGGGGTGTCGAACTCGGGTTACTCCAATACCGTTTCCAGGGCCCTGGGCCTGATCGAAGCCGGTGCCCTGGACGAGCGCGGCGTCGCGCGGCTGGCTGAGCGCCTGGGTGTCGGCGAGCGCCAGTTGCGGCGCCTGTTCGCCCAGCATGTGGGGGCCTCGCCGCTCGGCGTGGCGCAAACTCGCAGGGTTCTGCTGGCGCGTCAATTGCTGCATGAAACCGCCATGCCAATCACCGATATTGCCTTCGCGGCGGGGTTCGGCAGCATTCGCCGCTTCAACGAAGTCTTCCTGCGTCTCTACGGTCGCCCACCCAGTGCATTGCGCCGGGGTGCCCAGGGCGAACGCATATTGGTGGCGGGCGAGGGCGTGACCTTGTTGTTGCACTACCGGCCGCCCTATGACTGGTCGGCGATGCTGGCATTTCTCGCAGCGCGGGCCATTACCGGCGTCGAGGCCGTTATCGACGGCGAGTACTGGCGAACCATAGCCTTCGATGGGCTGCATGGCGCCGTGCGCGTACGCAAGGCGCAGGGTAATGCCTTGGCGGCGACTATCCATTTTCCCCGGCTGGCAGCCTGGCCGGCGATCATTGCCCGTTTGCGCCGTGTGTTTGACCTGGGCGCCGATCCCGAGGCCATCGAGGAGCAACTGGCCTGCGACCCGCTGATGGCCAGGTTGATCGGCGCGCGTCCCGGGCTGCGCGTACCCGGTGGTTGGGACGGCTTCGAGCTGGCTGTGCGGGCCATACTCGGCCAGCAAATCACCGTCAGCGCGGCGATCAAGCTGGCGGGCAAGCTGGTGGCGCACCATGGCCCACCCTTGCAGGTGCTCGACGGCCAACCGGCAGGCCTGACCCATGTCTTTCCGGAGCCCGGGCACCTGCTTGGCGCAGACCTTGCGACCCTGGGCATGCCACGTTCGCGCGCGGCCACCCTGGCGGCGATCAGCAGCGCCCTGGTTGCCGACCCCCAACTGTTCGACCGTGCCAGCAACCTGCAGACCGGCATCGAGCGGCTGTGCCGGTTGCCCGGTGTTGGCCCCTGGACCGCGCACTATATCGCCCTGCGCCAGTTGCGCGAGCCGGATGCCTTCCCGGCGGGCGATGTGGCGCTGGTCAAGGCACTTGGCCTGCTGGAGGGGCGCGCGTGCACCCCGGCCGACTTGCTGGCCCGGGCCCAGGCCTGGCAACCTTGGCGAGCCTACGCGGCGCAGCATTTGTGGACGGCCCTGGGCGATGTGGGGGCGTAAAGGGTTTTGTGGTGGCCAGCCGGACATCATCGCGGGCAAGCCCGCTCCTGCAGGTGTGCAGGGCTTGTGCAGGAGCCGGCTTGCCCGCGATGAGGCCCTGGCAGGATAAAAATGGTACGGGCGTCCCCGGGTATACGTCAGAGAGCTATCGAAATTCGTTCGTTATTAGCTGATACTGCGCCAGTGGCCAAATGTGGCATCTTTTTGTCAGCCTGGGCTTCCAGGTTTTTTTCAAGGTTAGAGGGGCATCATGAGCGAAGTAAGCTTGGATTGGGCAACGCTGGGTTTCGACTACATCAAGACAGATCTGCGCTACCTGTCGTACTGGCGTAATGGAGACTGGCAGGAAGGCACCCTCACCGAAGACAACATGCTGCACCTCGCTGAAGGCTCTACCGCCCTGCATTACGGCCAGCAGTGCTTCGAAGGCCTGAAGGCCTACCGTTGCAAG
>RCUR01000641.1_pt1 | contig 12515 bp, 10 predicted proteins | sample 2166151 | NCBI WGS metagenome assembly RCUR01 (sample SAMN09932785, study PRJNA488358) | compost metagenome | isolation source: compost soil in an enriched community | place: Germany: Experimental Botanical Garden
GGCTGGCTCGTGCGCCTAGCCCAAGGCGTCTATGCCTTCCCGAATGATGAATTCGGGGTCTATGGTGCGTTGAAGTTCCTGCAAGCGCGCGCGCCCGGCCTGCACGTCGGCGGGAAGAACGCCCTGGCCCTACAGGGCGTGCGGCACAACTTGGGCAGCCGGGACACACTAGTGTTGTGGGGCGATAACCGCTTCGTACTACCGCCGTGGTTCACCTCGCGCTTCCCGGCACGCTACGTCCACGCTCGCCTGTTCGATTGGCCAGACATGCCTCTGGCCGGCAAAACCCTGACCACGCCACCGGGCCTGCCCGAGCATCTGCGAGTAGCGGTTCCCGAGCGTGCCATCTTGGAGCTGTTGTACGAGGTCGGCGTCAAGCAAAGCCTCGAAGAAGCGCGCAATGTCTTCGATGGGCTGCGCTCGCCCCGCAAAGACTTGCTCGGGCAACTGCTGTCCTGTTGCACCAGCGTGAAAACCGTGCGCCTGTTTCTCACCTGGGCACGCGAGACGGGCCTCGTGGAGGTCGATGCCCTACTGGAGCAGTATCCGATTCGCACCGGCAGCGCCATGCGCTGGATGAGCCGGCTCGATGACGGCAGCCTGTTGAGCCTGAAACCTCATGGATAAGACCTACGCGGACACCGTCCGCCTGCTGCTGGCCGTCGCACCCGATGTATTCGCCAATGACATCTTTGCGATGAAGGGCGGCACGGCAATCAATCTCTTCGTGCAGGACATGCCGCGCCTCTCGGTGGACATCGACGTGGTGTATATCCCATGGCAGGTGCCTCGCGATGACGCGCTACTGGCCATCAACCAGGAGCTGGCCTCCATCGCCGCGCGCGTTGCACCACTCGGTCTACAGACACGCCTGATCCGCAGCAAGGATCTAGGGGACACCAAGCTGATCGTCGAGAACGATGCCACCCAGGTGAAGATCGAGGTCAATGTGGTATTCCGCGGCACAGTGCTGCCCGTCGAACGACAGCCGCTGAGCGCCAAGACCAGTGACCTGTTTGGCGTCGAATTGGAGGTGCCGATCCTGGCACCGGATGAGCTGTATGCCGGCAAGCTGGTGGCTGCACTCGACCGGCAGCACCCCCGCGACCTGTTCGATGTGTGGCAGCTCTATAAGTCGGGCGGCGTCAGCGACGGCATGGTCGAATGCTTCGTGGTCTACCTGGCTGGGCACAACCGACCGACCCATGAGGTGCTGTTCGGCAACGACAAGAACATTGCCAGCGAGTACGAGCGGGCCTTTGTCGGCATGACCGAAACGGACTGCTCACTGGAAACACTGCTAGAGGCCCGCACCTGGTTGCAGCATGAGCTACCGCGACGGCTTAGCGCACAGCACAAGCAGTTTCTGAGCGGATTGACGCGCGCGCAGCCCGACTGGTCCCTGCTGCAATGCCCGCATGCGGCCCAACTACCGGCCTTGCGCTGGAAGCTCAGCAATCTCGAAACCTTCCGCAAACGACGCTCCGGGGACTTCGCAGCCCAGGCCGACGCGCTCGATGCTCTCTTGGGCCAAGCCTGACCGCGTTCAAGCAGCGTCCCAGCTTACCGGGGTTGCCCCATGCCGCATTGATCGTGGCACCCGCGAGCTGATCACCCTAAACCCAATGACTTCTGTAAAGACCAAAGGGTTGGGAAGGGGCAAGGGAATGGGGCTCAAGGGAAATGGGCCTATCCGGAAAAGGAAAAGGCCCCTCGCCTGCCGCAACTCCAGGTGCCATCGATGCTCGCGCTATTTCAACGAAAACGCCGCCTCGCTCACGACGCCATCGCCCGCGGCGGGAGAAAAAAGCGAAGAGCTGACACAGCCGGAGTCAGCCACCGCCCTGCTCTCCACACCCCGCCGGCAACGCCTGCTGGAACACATCTGGCAGCGCACCTCACTCTCGCGCAAGCAGTTCGCCTCGCTCTACCTCGCACCGCTGGAGCGCTACGCCGAGCTGGTCCAGCAGCTCCCCGCATCCGAAAGCCATCACCACGCCTACCCTGGCGGCATGCTGGATCACGGCCTGGAAATCGTCGCGTATGCGCTCAAGCTGCGGCAGTCGTACCTGCTGCCCACCGGCACCACGCCCGAGGATCAGGTCATACAGGCTGAAGCCTGGACCGCCGCCATCGCCTACGCCGCACTGCTGCATGACATCGGCAAGATCGCCGTCGATCTACACGTCGAACATGCCGACGGCAGCATCTGGCACCCCTGGTACGGCCCGCTGTCCCGCCCCTATCGATTCCGCTACCGGCAGGATCGCGAGTACCGCCTGCACAGCGCGGCAACGGGCCTGCTCTATCGGCAGGTGCTCGATGACAAGGTTCTCGACTGGCTCAGCAGCTATCCCCCACTCTGGTCCGCATTGCTGTACGTCCTGGCCGGCCAGTACGGGCACGCCGGTGTCCTCGGCGAGTTGGTGATTCAGGCCGACCGTGCTTCGGTTGCCCAGGCCCTGGGCGGCGATCCGGCACGCGCCATGGCGGCCCCGAAGCACGCTTTGCAGCGCAAGCTGCTCGATGGCCTGCGCTACCTGCTGAAAGAAGAACTGAAACTCAACCAGCCCCAGGCATCGGATGGCTGGCTGACCCGGGACGCGCTCTGGCTGGTCAGCAAGACAGTTTCGGACAAGCTGCGCGCGCACCTGCTGGCCCAGGGCATCGACGGCATTCCCGCCAACAATACCGCCGTGTTCAACGTGCTGCAGGACCACGGCATGCTGCAACCCACGCCCGATGGGAAAGCGATCTGGCGGGCGACCATCACGAGCGAAACCGGGTGGTCGCACACCTTCACGCTGCTGCGGCTGGCCCCGGCCCTGATCTGGGAGGGGAATGATCGTCCGGTGCCGTTCACCGGCACCGTAGCGGTGGAGCTGGAGCCCCAAGATGACGCCCCCGCACCACCAACCGACACCGGCGACCTCTCGCCCGCTGCTGCCGCACCCGCTCCGCCCGCAGCACCCGTTGTCGATAGCGTCGATGCCCTGCTGACATTGCTCGGCACCTCCAATAGCGAACCGACCGAGCAGGAGTTGACGGTTGAACCATCACGAGCAATCGGCATCGATGAGCCGTCCGAACCTTCCTCTGGGAACGACCTAACACTGCCCCCCGTCCCCGCGCGTCCGCACTCCTCGAGCTACGAAATCTCGCGGGAATCTCCCTCCGGCGAACACTTTATGGCCTGGCTGCGGCACGGCATCCAAAACCGAAAGCTGATCATCAATGACACCAAGGCGTTGGTGCATACCGTAAGCAGCACCGTGTTCTTGGTCAGCCCAGGGGTGTTTCAACGCTACGCCCAAGAACACCTGCAAACAGCCGTTCTAGCTAAACAGGATCAGATCGCCGATTGGCAGTGGGTTCAGAAGCGCTTTGAAAAACTGCAACTGCATCGCAAGCAGGATAATGGGTTGAACATCTGGACTTGCGAGGTGACAGGGGCACGGAAGACGCGGCAGTTATATGGATATCTACTGAAAACACCTAGCTGTTTGTTTACTGCAGCTCCGCCGAACAACCCTTATCTATCCCTGATGGGCAGCCGGACTAAATAACACAATAGGCATTTGAGCCCATGCATTGGCTGCGGGTAGCAAATGACAAGGTCGTCGTATTGGGCTGGCATATGGAGTTGTTCACCTTGACTCAGGTGCACTGGCAATGACTCATCACTGGCGTCGATTGGCAGCGCCTCGATGCGCTGCCAATGGGGCATTGAAAGGTGTGACAAATAACACTAGCCTGGATACCTCACAACCGCACCGGGCTAGATCATGGGAACTGTGGCCAGCCCTTGAAACCCGGCGGTAGCGAGCAGCCGTAGGGCGTGTACTGGCAACCGGGGGGAGAAATGGCTTTTGCATAGGCGTAATGCGCCGGCTCTGCCAACAGCAAAGCCGAGAACAGCGCGATAGCAGCCAACGTGAAAAAACTTGCAGCAATTATTTTTATTTTCATTGTTTTTTCTCAAGAGAAAGACTCTTTCATCCCAAGCCCTTGCGATACAGCACTCGGGTTTTCGCTTCAGCCAATCCTTTTCCATCTTGGTTCTGATCAGTCCCACTGGGGCTCACCATCAATGCTGCAAGGCTTTAGCAACGGGTCGTTTGAGGGCAGTGGGGACGACAGTGGGCCGTAGTCCATGAGTTCTGCCCCGTTACGAGCTGCTCAGGGAAATATCTGATTTAGAGAGACTGGGGGAAAATAACATTTCCCTGCATACGCAGAACATTTTCCTGCCACTCCGTATCGATGGGGGATCTCCAACGATAGCAGAGCCCAAGACAGGCTTGCGAACACACAAATGATACAAACATAAAATACTTTCATTGTTCTTATTTTCATAATCGACCTCAGCCCTACTTAACAGTTACCGGATAACTATTTGAAGGTCCAGCTCGACACAAGGCCAAGCTTTAACAAAAGCGTAAGCAGTAAACTCTTGGCCCACCTCCTCCAAACGGACTAGATTCAGAATATTTTCCAGTACGATGTTCAGCCAAGGTTCACACTCGAAAGCAAAGACCTTTACGGCCGGCTCGAATAGAAGTCATCAATAGCTTTAATGAATTCTGGACGCCTTGCGCAATCCAGAAACGCATCTTCCTCAGCCTGCAACTGCGCTTCAAGACTCCTTACCGGGGCGGAGCGAAGTAGCTGCTTGAGGTGAGCCAATGCATGCGGTTCATAAGAGGTCAGGCGACACGCCATTTCAGCGGTAGCATCAGCTAACTCTTCGGCAGGAACCACTCTATTCAACAACCCCAGGCGCAATGCCTCCTTGGCGTCGAAGCTCTCGCCGAGCAACGCTATTTCCATGGCCTTTCGCAGTCCAAGCAAGCGCGACAACCCCCATGAAGCGCCACCATCACAACTTGCGGCGATTGCAGTGTAGGCGAAATTGAACTTGGTTCCCTCGGCGGCAATCGCTAAGTCAGCCCCCATCATCAAACTCAGTCCGGCACCCGCCGCAGCGCCATGCACGCTGGCGATTACCGGGGCGTTCATACTTGCGAGTAGCATGATCGAATTATGCAGAGGCGTAATAAGTGCCGAAGCTGCTGACATTGGGTCGGCACGCAATGCCTGTAGATCTCCCCCCGCCATGAATGCCCGGCCCATGCCAGAAAGGACCACTACCCTGACAGCACTGTCGCTCGCGACACTTTGACAAGCATCATAGAACGCATCAGCCATCTCTACATTCAGTGCATTGAGGACTTTGGGGCGGTTGAATCGGAGATAAGCGACAGCACCTTGATATTCAAGTACAAGCGGTGAATCAGCCATCACAGCAACTCCTAAAATTTCAGCCGGCACAATAAGTGTCAAGCCTTGCAGATCAAAGATTCCGTTGATTGATATAAGCGGGCGGTAGCTAATATTCTCTATTTTCTATGGGCCGAGAGTCTTGTTGACCCATGACCTATCAGGTTGCCGCCGCACTCGCCAATGGCTTAGTCGTTGTGTACCGGAGTTTAAAAATATAAAAGCCAATTAAAGGAATCACTGCGCATCCAAGGGCAAACCAGAGCAATGGGGTAAAGCTCTCCCCTATCAGCTTACCCGCCAGTAAAGGCCCTGCGATGGAGCTGAGAGCAAACGCGGCCGGGATCAGCATGATCGAACGCCCAGAGGGATCTAACCGGGCAATGGCCGCGGTTTGAAAGATGCATCCCCAAGTGAAACCAACTTCCCAAATCCAGGAGCCCAAGGCATACAGCAGAAATCCTTCGGCCTTGCCGAGAAGCAGCAAGCCGAGGCTGATCGTCACAAGTGTAAGCAGATAGGGTATGCCCAGACTGAAACGGTTTCCGGCCAGCGCTAATACGAGCGCTGCAGCCCCCCCGAGCAACTTCAGGACAGCGAAGACGATACCTAACTCAGTTGGTAGTAATGCCAGTGCATTGCCATATCGCTCAAGGAACGCCCATAAGCCAATCTGGCCTGTACCGAACAGGAAGAAAAAGAACAGTGCAGCATACGCGACTGACGGAAAACTAAAACTTGCAGCCAGGGTAAGGGCTTGGTTCTTTACCGCAGAACTACCGAAATCACTCCTATGGGGTAGCGCAAACGCACTTAGACTCAGCACAAGAACGATGCCAGCCAGAAACAACGCCGCACCTGGGTAGTGAAATTGCGTGATCACTAGCGAAGGCAAGATGAACAACACTGCAGCGACTAACGCAAGCTCGATCCCTTGACGCAAACCCAGCGCACGTTCCTTATCCAGCATCTCGGCCATGATGCGCAGCCCGAGGCAGGTCATCAGCGCGGAAAAAAATCCGAGCAGTCCCCATAAGGGCATCTGCGCTTGCGCGGGCAGCTGCGATGAGGCGAGTAAGACCAGTACTGCGCCGCCAGCACAGCCCAGAGTGAGCCAGCGCCAATTCAGGCGGTCCATGCTCGCAACTGAAACCAGGGTGCCTAACAGATAGCCGGCAAAACAAGCCGCACCCAGCCTGCCGATCTGCTCGGCACTGAAGCCAAAGCTGTCAGCCAGCGAGCCGAGCAATACCGGTAGGGTATTGAACGGCAAACCACCGATGGTAGAGGCAAAGCTGGCCGCCAACATGACGGACAAAGTCTTGCGGCCGTTCATTGGCTTCGCCCCCTCCCGCCCAATGCCAATTTACGGCTTATCAACCGTAATGATTTCACGGCGCTCGGCCATGCTGCTTGGCACGTTGGACTCGTCCATGAAGAACTGTTGGTACCACTCGCGTAGCTGGTAGACCGGCCCATCGCCCTCTGCCAGTACCGGGTTATTGACCCGCACCTTGTGGCTCCAGATATCCACGTCTTGGTAGAAGGACTCCCGGTTGCGCATTACATAGTCTTTGGCCAGGGCTTCATTCTGCTCATCGCTCCAACCTGGCACCTTCTTGACCATGCAACCGAAACGCAACTCGAAGCTGTTGGCGGTAATCGGAACGTGGCAATTGAGCAAGATGGAGTGGATTTCCACGCCATCAAACATGGCGCGCATCCGCGTCAGGTGGGTGGCCGGACCGTAGTAGGCCGACTCGGCGACCAGGTCGCCCCCAAGCCGTTCGGAGTCACCATGGAAAATCTGTTGGGCGATGTGGCCTTCGAATACGTTGGCGAAATACTTGGTCGGTGTGCCATGGACCGGGCCGAAGTGTTGCGCGTCGACCAGGTTGTCGACCAGCTCGCGCGGATTGGTCTCAATGATCAGCTTGTCCATGTGCCAGGAGCGCAACCATTCGTCGCTGTCCCGTTCGGGCAGATGCGGTATCACCACATCGGCACCTGGCGCCTTGCCTTCCGGGTTGTTCCACACGAACAGCAGGCCGTTCTCTTCGCAGGTCAACCAACTGCGGGTCTTGGCTTTTGGCGGAATCCGCTTGCAGTAGGGGATTTCCACACATTTGCCGCTGCTGTCGTACTGCCAGTGGTGGAACGGGCAGACCACGCGATCATTCTCAATGGTGCCCTGCGACAGATCCGCGCCCATATGCGGGCAGTGGGCATCGAGTACGCTGATCTGGCCGGTGGACGTGGCAAACGCCAACAGGCGTGTGCCAAAGATATTCAGGGTGTGCAGCTTGCCGTCACGATAATCATCCGCCTCACCCAGGCAGTGCCAACCACGGCCGAAGCGCGGAGCCAGAACATTTTCGACATTGATTTCTGCGAGCTTGGTCATTCTTATTGTTCCTCTCGTTAAGAGCCACGGGTGTCTGCCCGGCTAATTTTCACCGAGCAGGTGCCGGCGTTCATCCTCCGCTTGGACTAGAGGAAAGCGGACTGGCGCTCAAGGGCTGCCTGGCACCCCCTCCAGCGACGGCCCGACGTAGAGCGCAGCCAACTGCTCGGGCGGGCTTTCATGACTGCTCACCCGCATGCTGACCTCAGCTGGCCAATCGCTCTTGGCCACCGCCGCGCCCTCCTCCAGCCACAACGACAACATGGCGTCATAGCCGAACGCGATACCGGGATAGGCCTGAAATAGATCCAAGGTCACACGCCGTACGCCTGGGGTGGCAGCGCCCAGTGCCGCGCCGTGGGCCGCGAGACGCCGGGCGAAGCTTTGCGGCGCTTCGTCGCCGCGCTTGAACAGCAGCAATTGGCGGCCGCTGACAAAGCGGTCAACGCCCCGCTGCGGGCCAAACAGCAGGCTTTCAACCGCCGCGGCCGGGCGTATGAGTTCGCGAATCATGAACCGTTGCTCGTCCGCTCGCAGGAGGACACCGGCCGGTGAATTGAGGACATCCTGGCTGCGAAAGCCAACGGCGACCTCGAACTCGCTGAGGCAATCGAAATCGACCTCAGGTTGCGAACAGAGCAGGTGATTGCGCACATAGCGCTGAAACGGGAAGTGCCGCATGCCCAGCAGGCAGTGCTGGCTCTCGTAATAATCGCGAAAGGTCATGCGTGACAGATCGGCACGCCGGCTGAGCAGACAGACCGACTTCATGTTTGTCATGGCGCCTCCGGGTCAGGCGTTCCGCCAGTCGGGCACGATGCCGTGCTCAAGGGCGAACGGCTGCGCCGCGATGGTCCGTCGCTGGTAGTCAACCGCTTGTTCAGCCGTGGCCAACCAAAGCATCACCGCCGCTGGCACCTCGGGCGGTGCCGAACCGGCGCGCAGGGCGATCAGGCCACTGTCGCCGATGGTGGCCTTGAGTGCGTCCGTGGTCACCACGCCGGGGTTGACCGTGTAGCCACGAATGCCGCGCTCGCCCAACTCGATCGCGAGCACCCCGGACAGCCGCGAGACCGCCGCTTTGCCCGCGCCATAGGCATAACCCCAGCCACCCTTGCTGGCGGCAATCGGCGGGTCGCTCTCGCCGGCCCCGGAAGTGACATTGATCACCACTCCACCGCCCTGCTCGAGCATGCCCACCGCCACCGCGCGAGTGAGTAAGAAAGGGCTCATCACATAACCTTGAAAAACCCGCTCGAGGGTTTCCGCCTGCAATTCCATGAAGGGCAGGTTGAGATCGCCACCCTGATAAATGGCATTGTTGACCAGCACGTCGATACGGCCAAACTCGGCGAACACAGCCGCGCTGGCGCCGAGCACCGAGGCGCTGTCGAGCAGGTCCATGGGCACCACCAACACCTTGCGCCCGAGGGCGCGGATCGCTGCGGCAGTACCGTTGAGACTGCCCGGCAATGGTTTGCCATCGGCATTACGCAGCGCATGGGCATGGCTTTCGCCCTCGTCAAGCGTGCGCGCACTGATAGCCACATCGAAACCGGCACGGGCGAATGCCAGCGCCGTCTCCCGTCCGATACCACGGCTAGCGCCGGTAATGAATGCCACCTTGGTCATTGTTCTTTCTCGCTTGATTTGGCTTCAAAAACGCGTCGGACGAACCATCGCATCCATGCCGCCATCGACAAACACCACGCTGCCATGAATAAAACTGGCCTGTGGCGATTGCAGGAAAGCCACCAGCGTGGCGATTTCCTCGGAATGGCCGGCGCGGCCCAGCGGTGCAACGAACTGGCGGACCGCCTGACTGAAGCGTGCATCATCCAGGCACGCCTGGTGCAACGGGGTCTCCACCGCGCCCGGCGCCACCACGTTCAGGCGAATGCCCTGCTTGGCCCAGACCACGGCTTTCTGCCGGGCGTTGCAGGTGACCGCGTATTTGGAACAGGCATAGGCCACATGCGGCTGGCCGAGGGCATTGGCCAGTTCCAGGGCTTGCCCTTCGTCGCCGGCCAGCATTGCCGCCACCATTGGCTGCTGCTCGGCATTTGCCTGGGTCGCAGCGACCGAACCTATGACCAGAGCCGCCGGCTGCACACCTTTGGCCAAGGCATCGGCCAAGCCGTCGAGCAACTCGCTGACGCCAAAATAGTTGACCGCAAGGACGATGCTGCTGGAAGGCGCGGTCACGCCGACTCCGGCGCAGCAGATCAGGCCATCCAGTACTCCGCCACTCTGCTCGAGCACGCTGGCGATCGCCGCTTGTCGTCCGGCGTGGCTGGACAGGTCGGCGATGACTTCGGCGTCGGCCCGGTCGATTCCAATGATTCGGTGCCCGGCAGCGCGTAACGCCACGCAGACCGCCGCGCCAATTCCGGACGCGGAACCGCTGACAGCTGTAACTGGCATAAAAACTCTCCTTATTCGGTAAGCATCAGGTTCGCAGCGGCGCGCTCGCCCCCAGTCGATCGACGGTGGGCACAGAACAGCTCGCGCGCCCAGCCCCAGTCGGAACTCCACGCGCTGATGCGATGGAAGCCAAGTATCTGCAGGACATGACACGGACAACATCGTCCGCACGGACTACAACCGGCGAGCGCATTGGCCTGCGTAACGCACAAGCCCCAGACGTCTGGAGACGACTGGGGCTTGTCGGTTATACGTTTAAAACAGTCCTGCACAGAGCAGGCTCAGGCGCTACGGCGTTCCGGGTGGGCGAGTTGCAGCTCCGGAGCTTCGACCTTGTCGACCGCCGGTAACGCCAGTTTCGGCTTTCCCAAGGCGACCACGCTGTTGAGGAGGATACGCACCAGTTCCGTCTGCCGGCGTACGCCGGTCTTCGAAAAAATCGAGCGCAGGTGCGCACGAGCAGTGTTGCGGCGGACATTCAGCGCCTCGGCAGCCTCCTCCAGCGACAGGCCGTTGGCCAGCTCCATGGCCAGGGCGGTTTCCGCCCGGGTCAAGTTGAACAGCTGCTTGGTCACCACTTCGCTGGCGATCGACTTGCCCACCGCATCGCGGATGTACACCACCGCGGCTGGTTTGCCTTTACCTTCGGCCCAGTCCAGCGAAGGAATCGCCTCGACCACCAGGCCAAGGTTGACCTGCCCGGACGGTCGCGCCACCGACATCGCTTCGGCAATCGTCTTGCCCTCTTCGCCCTCGCGTGCGAAGGCATTGCGTACCAGCCGTTGCAGCTCGCGGTTATCGCTCGGATAGGTGGCCTCCAGGCGACCGCCGACCAATTTCAAGCCATCGGCTTGTTCAAGGATTTCCTTGGCCACCGGATTGACCTGCAAAACACTGCCGCTCTCGTCGAGCACTATGGTTGCCACCGACAGGCGGCTGATCGCCTGGGCATACAACTCGCCCAGCGACTCGCTGCGATCCAGCTGATTGTGCATGCGCAACGCACGACGCAGGTGCGGCAGGAACATGTCGCAAAGGGCACATTCTTCAACGGAGAATTTCGGCGCCGATTTGGGCCGGGTAATACGAAAACGTAACTTGCCGCCATCCGGCGTAGAAATGTCCGCCCCCATCACGTGGTATACGCCTTGCGGGGCACAAAACATCTTGAAATAGGCCGAACGCACCCATTCCGACTCGCTCATCACATCTTCGACGGTAAAGACCTGGTCCAGCGGCTGGTTGGCGAAGGGGGTAACGGTGTGCGGGTAAGCCAGATAGCTCACCTCGCCCTCTGCTTCGATCTCGCCGGCTACAATCATCAGTCCCATATCAGGCTGATCGGGCACCCGCAGGATCAGGGTGACGTAGTTGGCCTGGAACAGCTCGCGCATATGGCGCAGGGCTCGCGCCATCAGCTTGGGATCGAGCGCGCCGTCATAGAGCTCACCAATCATGCGGTCATACTCAGCCAGATCCAAACCCATGTCAGCCAGGGCCTGAACGCTCAAGGTGAGCTTTTCCATAGCCTGTCTCCTCGCTTGGACTCGGCACATTGGCCGGCCCTTGTTATTTTTTGTGATCTTGGCCCGAGAACCAAACCTGACCAAGATGCCCAGTCGATAGATTCGATGGTGCCACAGTCCTTGCACTGCACAAGGCTACTCAGACATAAGGCTCGCCATTGGCAAGCCAGCATTGGTGCATCAGCCGTGACTGATGCCGCACATTCCTATCAGGCATCCTCCGCCGCTAGAGCTTGTTTTAGCGAGCAGTCACTGCCTGCGGCCTTCGGTTGTTCAACCCGTGCAGTCTTCAGCGAGACCAGACGACGGCCCTGATTGAACCAGGCGGCCAGGGCGGGCAGAAGGAAAATCGCGCCGAGCACGTTGACCAGGAACATGAAGGACAGCAACACCCCCATGTCAGCCTGGAATTTCAGTGGCGCGAAGGCCCAGGTGCCGACCCCGATGGACATGGTCAGCGCGGTGAACACCGCCGCGGTGCCACGTTGGCACATCGCCTCGTAGAACGCGTGCCGCAAGTCCGCCCCTTCGGCCATTTCGTGCTGGATCCGCTCATATAAGTAGATGCCGTAGTCGACCCCGACGCCGACACCCAGCGCCATCACCGGCAGCGTCGCAACCTTCAGGCCGATACCAAGCATGGCCATCAGGGCGTTGCAGAGGATCGCCACGATCGCCAACGGCACCAGGATGCACAACACTGCGCGCAGGGAGGCGAAAGTCAGCCAGCAGAACAGTACTACCGAGCCAAATAACGCCGACAACATCACCACCTCGGCACGTTTTACCGCATCGTTGGAGGCCGCCATCACCCCGACGTTGCCACCGGCCAGAAGGAACTTGGCCTCGGGAACCTCCACCTCCGCAATGATCCGCTTGGC
>RCUR01000642.1_pt1 | contig 12503 bp, 14 predicted proteins | sample 2166151 | NCBI WGS metagenome assembly RCUR01 (sample SAMN09932785, study PRJNA488358) | compost metagenome | isolation source: compost soil in an enriched community | place: Germany: Experimental Botanical Garden
TCTGCGCCGAAGCGTGCTGACCTTGCGCGTCTCCCAGCGCCGCCACCTGCGGTTGCAGTGTCGCGAGGGTATTGCCGAGCGCATCGACGTCGCGCCGCAACGCGGGAGCCGGGTCGGCAGGGGCACTGCGGGCTGCGGCCTGGAGTTCGGCCAATTGCTGGTGTTGGTTGTACGTTTCGCCAGCAAGCACGGCGGCGCCCAGGCACAGGCCGCCGATCAACAGGGCCTGAAAGCGGTGGACCTTCATGGCGCGATCTCCGATGTCGAGAGTGGCGGTTGGGGCTGTGGCGAGCGGAGGGTGTAGCAGACGGTCCGGTCGACCGGATCGATGTTGATCCTCCAGGCCGGTCCGCCGATGATGGTCAAGGCGTCCAGCAGCGAAATCGGTCCGAGTTGGTGGTGCACGGCGGGCAGGGGGCGGCTGAACAACCGATCCACCGCTGCGCTGTCGGGGCAGAGTGAGTAGCCCGACCGTTGCAGCACGTGTCGCAGTGCCTCACCGACATTCGCGTGCAGAGCAGGCGCGATCTGCACGTTGATGAGCTGATACAACGGCTGGCGCTGCTCCAGGGTCGGCTGTGTATTAGCCAGGGTGTATCGGTCCTGGCGGACCCATAAAGGTAGCGTGGGTTTCTGCTTCTGCAGTGAGGCCGGCGATATTGATGGCGCTGCTGGGGCGGGCGCCGGTGGCGACGTGTTGCAGCCGGCCAGCGCGATCATCAGTCCGAGGGTGGAGAGTGTGGGGGTATGCATGTCCGGGTCTCGACAGAAGTTGCCGATACCTTGGCGAAAGTGCGAGCCGCGCTCCTACCGAAAAACCGAATCTGGCCGTCCGGATTACCGTGAAGCACTCATGAAAAAGGCGCCCTGTGGGGCGCCTTGGGTCAGTCTTCAGTGAATAGGGACAACTCCGGGAGTGGCGCTGCGTCGGGGTCAAAGATCAGCAAGCGGGTGTCGGCGTGACCTGCCAGCAGCAACAGCTGCAACAACACGGGCGGGACATCGTCATCGCGCATGCGGGTGCTGACTTCGCTGGCGCTGCAGCCGCAGTGCCCTTCGGCCTCCATGCTCCAGGGGGTCGAGTACAGCTTGCACCCCACGGCATGGCTGCTGCTGAGTTCGAAGCACTCGAAGAAGCCTGTCGGTGAAGGGTGCCAAGCTCGCTCTTGCAGGTACTCGAATTCCGTCGTTGGCAGGTGGGCAGAGCTGATCTCCCAACTGCGGCTGTAGTGTCCCGTGGAAAAGGACAACAATTCGATCAGGGTCCGTGCTGCCTCTTCGCTGGGGAGGTCGCCAAGATGCATCGGGCATCCAAGGTGATGGCCGATGGTCTGGTAGATCACGCTACTCCCCAGGCCGGCGCCCGGGCAGCGCATGCGGACAAATCTGGGCACGCTTCGGCCGTCGGTGATGACCGCGCAGTTGTCATCGAACAGGCAGGGTTGGAAATTGATGGCCTCATTGGGCAGTTGGATTTGCGCCGGGTGCAGAGGGCGGTAGCAGGGTGGACAATTGTCGGCCTAGCTGATTTGGACGACGCGTTCGTAGCTCAGGTCGCGGAAACCGCGAAGGAAGGGATTGCGAAAGGATGGGGGCATGATGGTTCTCCAGAGGCGCAGAGGCCACCCCGAACTGGCGGTGACCTCCTGGGCAGGGATGGGCTGTCAGATCCAGCCATTTTCGGCGAGCGAAAGCGGGGTGCCTGCGCCGACGATGATGTGGTCCAGGACGCGCACCTCAACCAGGGCCAGGGCCTCGGTCAGGCGTCCTGTGAGCACTCGGTCGGCGGAGCTCGGTTCCGGGCAACCGGAAGGGTGGTTATGACAAAAGATCACGGCGGCGGCGTTGTGCTCCAGCGCCTTGATCACGACCTCGCGTGGATAGACGGAGGCGCCGTCGATGCTGCCGGTGAACAGTTCGTCAAAGCTCAGCACGCGATGGCGTGAGTCCAGGCAAAGCAGCGCGAACACCTCGTGTTGGTAAGGGGCGAGCCGCAGTTTCAGGTAGGCTGCAGCGTCGGAGGGGGTCAACAGCAGTTCGCCGCGCTGGAAGTAACGTTGATCCAGCAACTGCAGGGCTTCGGTGATCAGTGCATCCTCATGGGCGCGTTGGGCCAATGCCGGGTCGAGCGCGTCGACCAGGTTCAGGGCAGTGTTCATGGGCAATTCCTCGTGGGAGATGGAGCGCCCCCTGGGGGAGTGCCCCAGGCTGGTGAAGTGCATGATTCACAGACGCGTGAAGCGATGACGCGCACCGTGTAGCGGGCTTTGGCATCCCTCGCACGCTCGGGTGGAAAAGGACTCGATGCCGGCGCCGGTCTGCGGATCGAAATCGGCGCTCAGTGGCATCAGGGCCTGCAGTTCGGTGCGCAGGTGCGCGATGCGTTGCTCGATTTCAGCCTCGCTGTAGTACAGCGAAAGCGCGCTGAAATCGTCATACGCGACCGCTTGCAGGCATTCCTCGCAGAGCCAGAAACTTTCCATGACGGCCTCCGACGTGAGTGGATAACAGGCGCTCGTGGGAGCGCCTGTTGGTGGCGGTCAATGTGCCTCAGGCAGACTGACGTGCTGCGGTGGAATTGCGCGCGGGGGCAGAGGCGGGTTGGTGCTGTTCGGCGACGGTGTCGGCTTGGTCCGATTCCGCTGCAGCGTCGATAGCGGCGGGGGAGTCGGTGCGAGCAGGTGCTCGGTAGCTGAACTGGCCATCGACCTTGATCCACTCGATGAAGATCAGCCGGCCTTTGAGGCTGGCACCGGGTTGGCCTTTACGCTCGCCTTTTTCGTAAAGAAAGGGGTCAACCCAAAGGTCGCCAATGCGAAACGCGATCAGGACCTTACGTTCAGCACGGACGTCTTCCAGGTGTTCACGGATCAGCCGTTCGGCTTCACCGCTGGCGACCTTGCAGTCGAAGCGGGTGTACTCGACGTCGTCCGAGGCCCCGTGCAAGGCGGCAATGTCACAGGCCATGAACGGTTGCCCGCGACGTACAGGGACTTCGCGAACGCGGTTCAAGTAACCAATGCCTTGGGTGTGCAGGTTGAAGTAAGTGGTGGGAGCATTATTGCTTGCAGTCGTCATGGTGGAACTCCTGTTCAGCAGAAACGCGGATATCCACCGGCCCTGGCGGCTGGTGAGTTCCGCAAGGGGGAGGTGCAAAGAAAGCGTGGTCGGTAGAAGGGCGCTCATCACCGACAGGTGACCGTGCGAGCTGCCGAGCGCTGATCGCACTGAGGGAGAACCACCCGAAGCGGGCGTAGCCTTGAAGGTTCCGGCTACCTGAACGCTGTCAGCGACAGCGGTGTGCAGCTCATCTATAAAACGGCGCCAACCGCCCGTCAACAGTGGATTGGGGGCGGCTTGGGCGGGCGGAAGTGGGTGGCACTCAGTGGATTCTGGGTGACGAAAAAATAGCCCGACGGTCATCAGGCTAGGAAGAGCTAGACCACCCTTGACCCGGTAACGTGACACCGGAGTCCATCGCAAAACCTCCGCTGTCGATCCACCTGGATCAACCGACCCTTGTCGTGGCCTGGGCCGAAATCAACTGGCGCGCATCCGCGCACAAAAGGTGCCCAGTGTTTCGCCGGCGGGCACCGGTGCTGAGCATCGTCGCCGAAGCGGATGACCCCTGAGACCTGACACAAGCCGCACGGGTCATCCACCTTGGGGACCTGAAACGCTGGGGAGAAATCCGAAGAAAAAGTGAAATGCGGCTCCGAACTCTTCGAGTCTGACCGAGCTGCCCGGAGCGAATCGGTCTGGGTACGCCAAGCGGCGACGGACCTGATCACTACACCAGTGCTGCCGTACGCCGTCAAGTCACACATGCCCGCTCAGAAGGCGCCTGGCTGCTTGGTGCGCTTGGGTTTGGCGACCGGCTTGGTGCCCTTGCACTCCGGATAGCGGGTGCACGACCAGAAGCTGCCGGTGCGGCCTTTGCGCTGGCGCATGGCGCTGCGGCACACGGGGCAGCGCGGGCCTTTGGTAGCCGGTGGCTGCAAGGTGAGCGAGGCGTGGCCACGCACCAGCCGGGTCAGCCATTCCGCCTGCCTGGCGAGAAAGGTTTCGACGCTCAGCTGTCCCGTCTCAATACGATCAAGCGCCTGCTCCCAGAGTGCGGTCAGCGCCGGATCGGCGACCTCCGCTGGCACGGCCTCGATCAAGGTGTGTGCCGCCGCCGAGGCGACCAGGCTGCGTTTTTTCTTGGTCAGGTACCCGTGATCGATCAGGCCCTGGATGATCGCCGCTCGGGTGGCCTCGGTCCCGAGGCCGCAGCTGTCCTTGAGTTTCTGTTTGAGTCGTGAGTCCTCCACCTGGTTGGCGATGGTTTTCATGGCCTTGACCAGTGTGCCTTCCGTGTAGGGCTTGGGGGGCTGTGTGCGCTGCGCGTTGATCGTGGTGTCGGTCAATGCCACCGCTGCCGATTCGCGCAGTGTGGGCAAGCGTTGGGTTTGCTCTACAGGTTCGTTGCCGTCGGCCTCGTCGATCACCGCCTTCCAGCCGCGTGCCAGGATTTGCTTGCCGCGCGCCAGCAACTGATCTTCGTAACTGTGCAACACCACCTGGGTTTTCAGGTACTCATGGTCGGGCAGAAATTGTGCGAGGTAACGGGCGCGAATCAGCGTGTAAACCGCTCGCTCGCGCTCAGAGAGCTGGGTCAGGTCTAGCGTCACAGCAGTGGGGATGATGCCGTGGTGGGCGGTGATCTTGCTGCTGTTCCAGGCCCGGGAGCGTCGGCTGGGGTCAGCCTCCTTCAGCCATTGTCCGAGTGACGGGGCGGCCGCCGCCAGGGCGTGGAGTACGCGCGGCACCTCATCCAGCATGCTTTCCGGCAGGTAGCCGCAGTCGGTGCGTGGGTAGGTCGTTGCCTTGTGGGTTTCATACAGGGCTTGGGCCACCGCCAAGGTTTCCTGGGCACCGAGGCCAAGCTTAGCCGAGCAGATCTCCTGCAGCGTGCCCAGATCGAACGACAGCGGAGGGCCTTCGCGCACGTGCTCGACCTCGATGCGGCGGATCTGGGCAGTCCCCAGCTGGCTCAAGCGCAGCGCCGCGCTCTGTGCGACCGCTTCGTCAATGCAGTGACCGGCTTCGTCACAGGCTGCGGTCGGTGGCTGCCAGCGCGCCTGAAAGACCGTCCCGTCGGCCTCCAGCTGCGCATCGACGGTCCAGAACGGCTGAGGCTCAAAGCCCGCTATCGCCCGATCTCGCTGGACCACCAGGCGCAGCGTCGGCGTTTGCACACGCCCCACCGGCAGCAGGCCGTCGAAGCCGGCGCGGCGCCCGAGCAGGGTGAAGAGCCGGCTCAGGTTGATACCCACCAGCCAGTCCGCGCGTGAGCGTGCCAAGGCGCAGTGGTACAGCGGCAAGGTCTGCTCACCTGGGCGTAGCGTGCCCAGTGCACGGCGAATCGAGGCATCGTCGAGGGCGGAGAGCCACAGGCGCAGAATCGGTCCCTGGTACTGACAGCGCTCAAGGATTTCCCGGGCGATCATCTCGCCTTCACGGTCGGCGTCCGTGGCGATGACCACCTCGGAGCAGGAGCGCAGCAGTTGCTGGATGACCTTCAGCTGGCTGGCGACCTTGGGTTTGACCACCAACTGCCAGTGGGCAGGGATGATCGGCAGGTCCTCCAGCGACCAACGTTTGTAATTACCATAAGCCTGAGGCGGTGCTGTTTCCAGCAGATGGCCCACGCACCAGGTGACGGTGACCCCCTGGCCTTGCAAACAGCCGTCGCCACGCCGGGTGGCCTGCAGCACGCGGGCGATGTCGCGGGCTTGAGATGGTTTTTCGCAAATAAACAGGCGCATACGTCGGCCCTCTCGGTGAGGTACCGATAGGGTGGCGGTGTGGCGTGAGAGAACCAGCGAAAACCCGAATGCGCCGAGATCATATCGGCGGTTCAATGGAGGTGAAAGGTTACTTCCTTTGCGCGAGGTGAGCGGCCAGCGTTTGCAGAAACTCCAGGGCAAACTTTTTATCTGCTTCGCCAAGCTCCTTGATCAGCGATGCAATTTTCTGGCCTTGGTCCTGGGGGCGAGGACTGATGGCTAGCAGCAGCTCATCGGCGGGACAGCCGTACATATCGGCCAATTGCAGCAGCTTGTTGACGGTTAGTTCGACCACGCCGCGTTCAAAGCGCGATACGGCTTCGGCGCCGATTTCCAGACACTCGCCGACTTGCTCTTGGGTCAAACCACGTGCGCGGCGATACTTCGCCAACTGGCGACCGATGTGTTGTGGGCTAGGCTCTTTGACTGGCAACGGGGGCGCTCTCCAATTCGACCCGTATGGTTGACCAGCAACCCGAATATATGAACGCCTCATAAGGTTGACTAGCAACCCTATGAGGCGTATCACCTGAATTGAGTGTGATAACCCGCCCGTCAAAACGGAGCTTACGACTTGGACGGATCTAACGAGCGTGAGGCAGATGCGTTAGCGATCAAGGCCTATGAGTTGTTCATGGCAACCCACCTGGAACCGGACAATCTGAAGGCGCGCGCGAGGTTGATCGCATGGGTTCAGGAAAGCCAGGCGCACTGGCGGGCATTTCTTGCTCTGGACCAGTACCTGGCTGAGGTGACGCAGCTGCTGGATGCTGATCAGCGGGGAGAGGCCCGGCGGCATTGAACCACCTGCAGTATCCAGCGTTGCGCGCCGAACGGGCAGCGAGCCCTCAGGGGTATCGCGCTGCAGGCTGTGATTCCACTGAGGACCACCCGCTTAGCCGGACTTGCGTGGGGTCTTCTTGCTAGCCCCCTTGCGTCCGGAGCCGCTGCTTTCATTGGCCTTTTCGCGCATGGACACCGAGGCCAGACGGTGGGGTAGGATGCCGATGCGTCGGGCCTCCACCTTGAACGTGACCCGCGCGTTGTCCTCGCTGTCCTCCCATTCATCCTTGACCGTCCGGCCCTCGACCAGGATACGCATGCCTTTCTGGTACAGGGTGCTCCAGTGCTCGGCGTCCCGGTGCCAGAGCTCGACGGGGGCCCAGTAGCCGCCGCGATCCTCGTAGCCGCCCTCGCGCGGTACCGGATTGTCGAAATAGACATTCAGCCGCAACAGGCGTCGCGGTTCATCCGGGGGGTTGTTGAACTCCTGGAACTCCGGGGCGCTGCCGATGTTGCCTTCACCAACAAAGAACGTGCTCATGCTTGCTACTCCTCGGTGGGGGAACGGGATAGATCGAAGATGGTCTCGGCGGCGTGCAGCTTGCTGACGCCGGTTTCGGCCTGGCGATACAGCGACTGCAGGCTACTCATCTGCAGGTTCAGGGTGACGCGGTTGACCTCCAACTGGTACAGCGCCTCCCGCAGCGAAGGCGCCAGATGCGGAAGTGCCATCGCCTGCTGCCACACCTGTACCCCCATGCGCTGGAAGTCCGGGCTGCGCCAGCGCAGGAAATCGGTTCCGGAGGCGCTGTGCTGGACGACCAATCGCAGGTCCAGGAGCGAGAAGGGAGGCTGCGCCATGATGGTCAGCATCACCCCCATCAATCCGGCGACCCGGGTGCGCAGGCGCAGGATCGTCTCGGCGAATTGCTGCAGTTCCCCCTTACCCTTAAAAGGCTTTAAAAGGCCTTTTAGGGAGGCACCTTGTTCGAACTCGCGATAGGCATCCGCTGACAAACGCCGGACGATCGCTTCGGCCAAGGTCATGCTTCACCCCCTTCGGATGGAATGTCCTGCGCGGGCTGAGCCTCTGTCTCTGCCTGATCTGGCTCATCGCGAATCGAGGCCGTGGAACCGCGTGCGATGGGTGGGGCAAATTGGGAGCGGCGGCTGCCCTCGAGAATGTTTCGCGGTGGCGTGCCGAACTTGTCGATGGCCTCGCGGGCGCGGGCGTTGTTGGCGGCCATGTCATCCCGGCTGACCCCGGCCAGGCGGTAACGCTGCGCCAAACCGAACAGGCTGCGCAGCAGATGGGCGCCACGATCGATCCAGACTTCCATGTCGCTGCGGCCGATCAAGGCGGTGTGATGGGCGAGCAGCACGCGGCGCACCAAGGTGTCGTAGTCGGTCAGCAGGTAGACCGCGAGAAAGCCGAGCTGGCTGCCGATGAACAGCGGCAGGGTGACGGGATGGATGTTGAGGTTGTCGCCGACATCGACTTGGGTGGGCAGGTCGCGTTCCACCTGGCTGATCTGGCTGGTCAATGTGAGCATTTCGGCCTTGGCCTGCAGCAGCTTGTCTTCCAGCTGGAGCATGAACCAGTCGGCAAATGGGTCGTCCTGGCTGCTCGCGTGCTTGAGCAGGTTGGTGACGCTGATGTAGCCGGCCATGCCCATGATGGGGTGCACACCTTCGCGGGCCATGCGGCCTTGCCACAACCGCGCGGCATGATGGGTGTGCAGAGTGAGGGTGATGCTGCTGCGCAGAGAGCCCAGGTTGAGCTGATAGTGATCGACCATCGCCAGTACCTCGCCGTCGGAATGACGCAGACAATGGGCTGTTCAGTGAGGCGCGGCGCGGATCAACGCGAAGGTGGTCCGCTCGCATTTACAGGCAGTGGATTTCCCTGGATTTGATGGCACCGGCATTGATTCCGCTGGCGTCCAATCTTAAGGCGCTGCGCCTATGCCGCGACAGCGTTGCTTCAGTTCCTCCAGGCACGCCAAGGCGAGTGGAGAGGCCGTGCGTTCGCCGCTGCGCCGTGGACGCTCGCAGGGCGGTTCTGCCTTCGGATCGCGGTGGGACGTGGTCACTGGCGGAGTCGTCTCGGCACGGGCCGCCCACAAGGTAAATTCCCCTTGGCATGCGCGCTTGATCAAGCCCATCAGGTAGGCAACCGGTTTGCGGATCTCGCCGCGGGCGCACCGCACCGACGCTTCGTTGATCACTGCTTGTTGCTGTTCAGGTTCGAGCTGGCGCATCGCCTGGATGGCCATGCGTCGCTCGGTTGGGCTTAGTGGTAGGTCTTCTGGCCATCGGGCTTGGCCGAACTCCACCTGCGCCAGTACCGTACTTGTTTTGCTTTTCTCTTTTTGTACTGTACGGCCGGCGTCGGCATTCCGAATCACAGTCGAAATCGGCGCGTTGCTGCAGGGTTCGGAATCCGCTGGCGATGCGCCTGCAGTTTGAACCTGGTGGCTTTTTCCAGGTTCGGAATTTTCCGCACCTTCGCTGGTTAGGGGTAGCGATTGCTGCTGAGCTGGCATAGCAGGTGAGGCGAGTTTCTCCTTATCGACCGCCGCCACTTGTGGGTCTGCGTAAATTTCCTCAATCACATGCTGCGCCACGTCACGCACGCCTTTCGTGGCGTGGGTGAGGTTCTGCTGGAGCAGCGATGCGTAGCCGCCGTCGAGCTCAAGCTGTTCGGCGGGAGTCAACGGGTCACCGTGCAGCACGTAAACGCAGCCCCGCAGGCAGCCTTGCGCATCGCGGGATCGGTCGACCAAGCTGAGCCAGCGGGTAGTACGGAGTACGTTGAGCGCTCGGGCGATGGTTTCGCGTGATGCCTGGGAACCGCAGGGGCTGGTGGCCAGGTAGGGCTGCAGGTCCTGGTAGCGAGGCGTTTTCACCCGGCGTTCGGTGATCAGCCAGCGCAACACCTGCCAGGTGTTGCGCTCCAGCGGCGTCAGCCGGCGATCAAGCAGCAACGCTTGGGGCAACGGATCATTGTCGCCATAGTAGATGGTCCGTAGCGGTGCCTCCGCAGTGGAGGCAGCCATTTGGGCCTGTGACGCCTGCCACTCCAAGCGTCGCCGGAGCGCGTCGTAGCACTGGCGCACCACATCCTGCCAGTCGACCTGGTAGAAGTTCAGCATGGCGCACCTCCGTACAGTTCAATCTGCTGCCAGATCAGGGTCAGACTGATGTGTTGTTCCTCCGCCAGCATCATCATCGCGTCCAGTGGATCGTTGTCCGGATCGTCTCCCCGCAGTTGGCTCCAGCGGTTCCACACGGCATGCTCTTGCGCTTCGCTGAGCTGAACCGGCCGACCGCGGTGGGTCTCGATTTTAAGCACGCGACGACGCAGCGCGGTTTCCGAATGGTCCAGGCCAAAGCAGCGGTACATGATGCTGGAACTCGCGCCCAACTTGAGCGCCCGGTTGATCAGCCGCTCGTTTTGTTCATCCCGTTCGGCCTGGGCGATGAGGCGTCGCAGCACGGTCGTGTCGACTTTGACCTCCACCCAGGCTATGGACGAGTGCGCCAGATGGGACAAGGTGGTGGGTGGCAGCGACTGCAGTACCTCGATGTCTTCATCGGCCAGCCCCAAGGCCTTGCACCGCTGCAGGCGTCCATGGCGCAGCTCATACAACACCTGGTTCAACATGGCATGGTTCAATAGGTTAAAAGTCGTGGTCATGAGGCAGTTCCTCACGTTAACGAGTGGGCGACAGCGTCATATCGATCAGCCGCCGGGCGTGGCGGATCAACGCAAATAGTTGCTCCAGCTGGGCATCGGGGAGCCGCTCGAGGCCAACTGTCAGAGAGGGGCGTTCGGCAAATGGCAGGTCGTAGGCCCCGATCAGCAGCTGACCAAACAACGCGGCCGGCAACTGCTGACGTTGTTCCCAGGCCACGTCATCTTGCAAACGCAGCAGGGCTGAGAGCAGAAGCTGAATGCCGGTGTATCGCGGGCTGAGCCGCTCGCGGTGCTCCAGTGACAGGGTGAAGCCCAGGCCGTCAGCTTGCGGCCTGACCAATGCACTGGCGTCGGCATATTTGGCTAGATCGGTCGCCAGTGCAGCGCAGGTCTCGCGCAAGCCACGGATGCCATCCAGCACGGTGGTGTGTGGTGTAGCTGAGCTCACCGGTGACTGAACGTCATGAATACCGCCGGGCTGCTTCACAGCCGGCAGCTCGTCACTCAGCGCCTGTCGAATATGGGAAAGGCGGGGTTCTTTCGCCGAGGAAGGGTCGCCGCCACTTCGCCGTTGCTCGGGACTAGACGACTCGATTGATGTTTCGGAGGCGTGCACGTTTTCTGGTGACGGGTGTGGAGGATCGTCTTCCACGCTTTGAGGCAGAGGGTGAGCGTTAGTTGCTGCGTGAGGCGGCACACGCTGTTCCTGGTGCATTTCCAGGGCCAGCAGGCGGGGTGTCTGGTTCAGGATCACTGCCATTTTGGCGATCAGCTCGTCCTGCAGCGCACTCGAATCCAGTTCGGGTTTTTCACCTTCGAATGTCGACAACACCTCTAGCCACAGCAGAGCGAATTGTTGAGCATCACCAAAATACAGGTTCCAGGTCGACTCCGCTCGGCGCCGCAGTGTGATGAGCCGCTCGATGGCGGGCTTGCCGAGACCTGCATAGAGGACCTGTGGAATTGCAGGTAGCAGATGCTCGAGCGCATCGAACATTCGGCTGATATGAGATTGCGAGACAGGGTATCCACCTTGGTTCAAGCGCGCGGAGAGCTCACGCTGGCTCAGGGGGGCACCAGGCTTCTGAAACATTTCCTCGAGCTTCGCCACAGCCAATGCTCGCTCAATGAACGTGAGCTGGCCATGCAAATCGCTCTCGGCCAAGTGCCCGAGCAAGGCATGCGATTCGGATTGCCAGGGACGGAACAGGCAATGGATACGAAAGAAACGCTCCTCGCGGGTTTCCTGCCAGAGCTCACCGAGGATGCTCAAGCGGGTGTTGCCGCCGTTGCGGATGATGAAATGCTGCTCATTCGGGCGACGCGTTATGGAAGGCGGCTGGTCCAGGCCGCGTTCGCGTATCGAGGCTTTGAGCTCGTCATACAGCGGGTTGCGGATGACACGCGGATTGAGCTCGTAGGGATGCAGTTGCTCGAGGCTGACGACCATCGGCATGTCGCCGACAGGGCCGGCCGTGACCTCACGGCCCGGCTTCTGCGGGAAATGGACTTGCTGCAGTTGACGCGTGATTTCTTCGGAGGTCGGCGGCTTCATCACAGGTCCTCGGATCAGCCGCGACGGATAAGTCGGCTGTCAGCTGTTGACGTTAGGCTAGGCCCGCTCCTCGGCGATGAGCTCAGCTGGTCGGTCCACTCTGGAAACAACTCGACCGCCAAAGCGCGCATTACGTCAGCTGCGCAAGGGCTATTGCTACCGGATGGTGGGGCGAAGTCGACGCGGTGCACGGGCAGCCCCAGTGAGGCCGCATTGAGATAGGCCACTCGATCGGGAATCACCGTGGCGCAGACGCTGACATGAGGATCGGTCTCGAAGGATGCTTTCAGGCTCTCCATGATCAAGCGGGTATCGCGGCGATTGGCGTTGACCTGGTTCATCAACAGCTTCACCGACGGCAATGCTACCCCCAGGTAGCGGTACGGCTCCAATTCCTCAAACAGCCCAAGCGTGCCGCGCCTCAGCTCGCGCGCTGCAAGCATTTCCGGCGGGACTGGGCAAAGTGCACAATCGGAGGCGAGGATGGCCATCTCCACCACGACGCTGCGCGCGCCTTGGGTATCGACGATGAGCACATCGTAGCGATCCTGGAAGGCTGGCAGCAGGTTGCGCAGTCGAAGGCGGCCATCGTCCGCTTGCAGCAGCAGGGCGTTAATATGCCCGGCGCGGTCGT
>RCUR01000643.1_pt1 | contig 12502 bp, 12 predicted proteins | sample 2166151 | NCBI WGS metagenome assembly RCUR01 (sample SAMN09932785, study PRJNA488358) | compost metagenome | isolation source: compost soil in an enriched community | place: Germany: Experimental Botanical Garden
CGCTGGCAGGTACCCATTTGCCGTTGGCCTGGTAATAGAGGCGGCTGCCCTCGCGCTTGATCTTTTCCAGGAACAGGTCCTGGTTGTCGCCCATGACCATGGTCATGCCCCAGGCCAGTTTGCCATTGAAACCCGCGACAATGCCGGGCACCCCGGCAAGGGAGACGCCGGCTGCCTGGTATTTCGGCGAGCGGATCTGCACATAGTTCCAGGCTGAGGGAATCGCGATCGGCAAATGGGTATCGTTGGCCAGCAAACTTTTGCCGCCGCGGCTGCGTTGCGGCGAGATGGCCCAGTTGTTCGAGGCGGCCACGCCCAGCATGTTGAGGTCGGCCAATTGGCTTGCCACCTTGTTCAACTCGCCCAGGCCCGGAATCTGGCCGCCGAGGTTCAAGCCTTTGAGTTTGTCGGCTTCATCGAATGGCAGCGGTTCGTCCGGGTAGGTGGGGATCAGCCAGGCCAGCTTGTCGCTGCCGACTTTTTGCGCCAGCACCAGCGAGGCGATTTCCTCCTGCAGGTTGACGGACAGCCCGAAATTCAGCAGGCAGAAAATCAGTGCGGAGTCTTCCGGCTTCCAGTATTCGGGGCGATAACCGGATTCGGCCAGGTCCATCGGCAGCTTGTCGCGGTAGCGGAACAGGTAGGCGTTGACCCCACGGGCATAGACTTCGAAGAAGCGTTTCAGGCGTGGCGAGGCAGCCGCATAGAGTTCGTTGGCATCCTTTTTCAGGTTGGCCGTGCGCATGAAACGATCGACTTCCAGTACACCGGGGCCGGCCATTTCGGCCAGGCGGCCCTGGGCGAGCAGGCGCATGCCGACCATCTGGCTGATGCGGTCGCTGGCATGCACATAGCCCATGGCGAACAGTGCATCATGGAAGTTGCTGCTTTCGATCAGCGGCATGCCCATGGCGTTGCGGCGTACCGAGACGTTCTGCGCCAGGCCCTTGAGCGGCTCAATCCCGGTGGTGGGCACCAGGCTGTCAGTGTGCTTGTCGCCGAGCCAGGCCTGGCACCCCGTAAGGCTCAGCAGCCCGACCATCGCTGCGGCGGCGCTGAACCTGGGAAGGAAATGAGTAAGGGCTGGCGCGGCCATGGCAAGGCTCCTGCGGGTGTGGCAACGGAAAGGCGCTACGTTAGTGAGCGCGATGACGCCACGCAAGCAGGGGCAGGGCCTTTATTTGCAAAAAAGAAAACGGCCTGTTGCCAGGCCGTTTTCAGGGGTGTTACCTGCCGAAGCTGCCGTTTCTCAGGCGCCGTGGCACTTCTTGAACTTCTTGTTGCTGCCGCAGGGGCAAGGATCGTTGCGACCAACGTCTTTCAGGGCATTGCGCACGGGCTCTTGCGGTGCGTGGTTGCAGTGCGGGCCGTGAACGTGGCCGTCGTCATGGTCGTGGTGGTGATCATGATCGTGGTTGCAATCTGGGCCATGGACATGGGGTTGTTGGGTCATTGCGGCTACTCCGGAATAAAATCGCCGGGAATTATCTCACCACTGCGCGACAAGTGCAGGTCATGACCGAAGAATAATCCCGTGGCCAGTTCACCTTCGAGGCGGTAGCGGATCGGCTGGTCGGATTTCTTCAGCAACTTGGCGATTTCCCTGAGGTGTTGCCACAGGTTGGTGCGCACCGGTACCACGAAAAGCTCATGGCCCTTGGCCGGCACCGTGAACCAGTCATTGGACTCACCCTCGGCCAGGTGCAGGTCGTTCAGGTAAATGGTGTACTGCAGGCCACGAATGGGCAAGCTCGAATCGTTGGGGTTGTCGATGCGAAAATGCAGTTTGAACTGCTGTTCCAGCAACCTGGCTTTGATCACTTCGACCTTGACCAGACGAATCTCGGGGTCTTCGAAGTTGCCGGTCAACCAGGTCGAGCAGCCACCAAGGCCCAGCAGGATGAAGAGGGCGAGGAAAACGCTGGCTCGCGTCTGTATGGGCATCGCACTTCTCCGGCTGGACCCTCGTTCATTCCTGTTTTGCTTCAGGCGTTGATGTAGCTGGCGCAGCACTTCTTGAACTTTTGACCGCTGGCACAAGGGCAAGGGTCATTGCGCCCGGCCTTGAGTGCGACGGTCGGGTCAATGAAATACCAGCGTCCGGCGTTCTGCACGAAGGAAGAGCGTTCCCGGTGGCTGTGCTCGCCTGCGGCGTCGTGCCAGCGGGCGGTGAAGGTGACGAAGGCATGCTCGGGTTGCCCGCCCAGGACTTCGGCACTTTCGACCTCAAGGCCCAGCCAGGTGCTTTGTGCACTCCAGTCACTGATCGCCTGGCGATCGAGCCCGGCCTGTTGCGCCGGTAGGGTGGTGGCGACCAGGTAATCGATCAGCCCCAGCACGTAGGCGCTGTAGCGCGAGCGCATCAGCGATTGGGCATCGGGTGCGGGGTGGCCGGCATGGTAGTGGCCGCAGCAGGCGTCCAGCAGGTTGCCACTGCCACAAGGGCAAACTGAAACACTCATCCGATCACCACCAGTACTTGCCGAAATTTTGTGGATTGGCCCAGAACTTGGCATTGAGCCAGTCGGGCACCTGTTTGTACTCGCGCAGGTCATAGGTAAACAAGCTCAGCTCCTGCGCGTCACGCTTGAAACGTTCACTGGCCTGCAGCGCCAATGAATAGAAGTCGGTGTCACTCCAGCCGCAGGCGGCCAGGTCGGCGAGCACCGCAATGCGGCTGGCGTTGAGGTTGCGTATTCCTCCCAACAGTTCCAGGCCGCTGCGTTTGTTCATCTGTTCCAGGCAACCCACCGCCAGTGCCAGGTCGAAACGCTGGGCAGCCAGTGACGCCGGCAACGGGCCGGGTTCGGCGACGGACACTTGCGCGTCCGGGTGCGCGGCAATGAATGCGTCCAGCGCCGGAAAGCGTGTGCCGATCAGCAACACGCGCTTGGGCGCGTAGAGTTCGAGCAGCGCCGCCAGTGCCTGTTGTGGTGTGCGCGAAGAAAAACCAACAGTCATCGGGTGTCCTCTTTCTAATGTTGCCAAGACTAGCTGGGTCTGACGCCGTGGCCTAGTGGTCCGTGCGGTTAGTTCGGTTAGTCAACTTCGGAGTCAAGCCTATAGCCCGCGTTGCTAATAATGGGGGCAGCCCATCAATGCCCGTCCCAGAGCCTTGGCTTCAGGCGTCTGGCAGCTGAAATGGAGATAAGCAACTAACTGTAGCGGGCACTAGTTGTTCTTTGGTGCCTTGCTTATTGCTGGCGGAGATGGAAGGGGCGGTCTTTACTTCTTGAGTGTGGTTTTTTTGCGGTTTTCCTCCTGGAGATTTATTAATGAGCATAATGCGCACAGCATTACCCCTGGTCCTGATAACCAGTGTGTTGACTGGTTGTGCAGGTTTACAGAAAACCGACTGGCCGACATGCGCTGCTGTTGGAGGTGTTGGTGGTGCGGCGTTGGGTGCTACTGAAAGTGCTACTTGGGCTGGTTATGGCGCCCTGATCGGCGCGGGTCTGGCGGCTGGCTATTGCTGGGTACACGGCGATGGCGACGAGGATGGCGATGGCGTACCGGACAGCCGCGACAAGTGCCCGGGTACTCCGCCTGGCGTTCAGGTCGATGCCAATGGTTGCCCACCTGCGGCACCTGTGATGGAAGAAGCAGTGGTGGTCAAAGAAGAAGTCATTGTCATTCGCGATGTTCTGTTCGAGTTCGACTCGGCGCGCTTGACCGCCAGCGACAAGACCCGCCTGGACAAGATTGCCACGCGCCTGAAACAGGAAGCACCAAGCGCCCGCCTGGCAGTGAGCGGCCATACCGACAGTGTGGGTAGCGATGACTACAACCAGAAACTCTCGCAAAAACGTGCACAGTCTGTGACCGATTATCTGATCGAAAGCGGTGTGCCTCGCAGCAGTTTCGTTTCCGTGACAGGCATGGGTGAAAGCCAGCCGGTTGCCGATAACAGTACCGAGGAGGGGCGGGCCGCGAACCGCCGCGTGGAGATCAAAATCAACCGCTGAAACCCTTGTCATCCCCGGCTTGTGAACTCATGCAGGCCGGTCTTTACTCCTGTGTGACCGGCATAGGCCGGTGACACAGGAGCATTTCACATGAGTGTGTTCGTCAGGGCAGTGATTCCCGTCGTTTTGCTTGGCAGCGTACTTTCCGGTTGTACAACCACCTCCAGTGATGGCAGTGCTTCGCTTAACCAGCGCACGTGGCCGATCTGCAGCCTGCTGGGCGGCCTGGCTGGCGGTGGGCTGGGGGCGATTGAAAGTTCGGCGTGGGCAGCCGGTGGCGCGGCATTCGGTGCGATTGCCGGCGGCCTCATCTGCTTCGCCCAGGACGGGGATAAAGACGATGACGGTGTCTTTGACCGCCGAGACCGCTGTCCAGACACACCCGCCAATACTCAGGTCAGCCACAATGGCTGCCCATTGCCGCAGTACCCGGTAAGCGAACCGGCGCCAGCCCCTGTTTCGGATGTGATTACGCTCAGCGATGATGGCACCGTCATGTTCGCGGTCAATTCCGATCAACTGGTGCCCGCTGCGACTAGTCAACTGACGGCATTGATGGACATGCTCAACGACCCTCGGATCAAAAGTGTCAGGGTTCTCGGCTTTACCGATAGCCAAGGGGCTGAAGCCTACAACCAGCAACTGTCGGAGCGTCGCGCACGTAATGTTGCCGACTTTCTGGTCACCCAGGGTTTGGCGGCCGACAAGGTCACCAGCCAGGGCATGGGTGAAGCGGAGCCCGTGGCGGACAACGACACCGAAGCGGGGCGCGCAAAGAATCGTCGGGTGGAACTGCGCTTGAATTGAAACACCCCTCTGGCATAAGAGGCCTGCAAGCCGTTACTGTGGTTGCACAAGAGTTCGCGTCGTGGGCTGGCATTGTGCCTTGAGTTCGACGCGAGGCTTTTCCTCTATTCCAATAACAAAGCTGCAAGGGGCGTCTATGAAGTGGTTCTGGAGTGTGGGCAAAGCGCTTACAGTCGTATTCTGGTGGGTGGTTTTGCTGAACCTGTTCATGCCCATGCTCAATCCCTTCCATCTGTTGATCAATGCAGCGGGTGCGGCGCTGCTATTGCTGCATTTCCTCGAAGTGCTGCTGTTCAACCGCAGCCTGCGCGGGCGTAGCCATCGCTGGTTCGACCGCGTGCAGATCCTGTTGGTGGGGATCTTCCATGTGCAGTCCATGCGGACACCGGCAGAGGGCGCACGCCATGCGTAAGCTGCTTTTGCTCGCTGCGTTGTGCAGCCCCATGGCCATGGCCGATGTGATCAGCGTTGCGGCCAATTCCCTGATGCGCTTGCCGGGCAATGCCAGTGTCGTGCAACTCGAACGCCTGGAAGTGGCCGACTACGGCACTCTACTGATCCCTTCGAGCCTGACCGAACTGAGCGTGGGGGAGTTACGCCTGGGGCGTGAAGCGCGCATTGCGATCGTACCGGGGGAGCACGAACTGCGTTTGCAGGCCAGGCAGGCGCAATTGGGCACCGGCAGCCAGATCACTGCCCGTGGTGCGCCGGGTACTTATCATAAAGCGGCCTTGCCCGGACGTAGCCTGGATTTGCAGTTGCAGTCCTTGCAGGCGCAGGAGTTGTCGGTCGACGCGCGGGGTGGCGCGGGTGCGCCGGGGTACTTCGGCCTTGATGGTGCCAACGGCCAGGCGGCCGGGTGTGCCTGGGGCGAGGCGGGGCAGGGCGCCGACGGTAGCGATGGTGGTAATGGTCATGACGGTGCTGCCGGGGCACGGGTCCGACTGCAACTGCCGAGTCATTTTCCGGAGCAGCTCATCAAGGTGCGGGTCGACGGCGGCGCCGGTGGCCAACCGGGTGCGCCCGGCAAGGCCGGTGCAGGCGGGGCGAGCAAGGGGTGCCTGTTCTACCGTGCTGCAGGTGGGCGTGCAGGTCACCCGGGAGCGCCTGGGCAGCCAGGTGTGGCCGGGGCGGCGGGAAGTGTCTCGCTGCAACGCTTGTAGGCGTCTGTACCATCGCAGACGCAGCCTTGCGGCTGCTACGAAAGCATTCCAGCCTCATGCTAGCCCATAGCTGCCGCCGCTTTTGCTTATAAGCACACAGACTCTCAGAGCATCGGTCGCGCCGAAGCGATGGCGACCAACAGCAAGCCAACGATCAGGTTGATGCCGACCAGGCGGCGAATGCGCCCAAGGGTCGCTGCCGCGTCCGGCCAATCCGCCGATTCGACGGCGCGGCGCAATTGGGGCAGCTGCAATGATTGGATACGAATAAACAAGGCGGTCATGACGATATACAGCCCCATCATCACTTGTACGTAGCGCGGCGCGGCCTCGAAACCGCTATAGCGCATGTGGATCATGCCGACGCCGCTGATCGGAAGAATCAACACGGCAACCCAGACCCAAACAAAAAAGCGTGGGAAAACGTCCACCCAGAGTTTCAGCCGGGCCGGGCCCTCCAGGGCGGCTACAGCGGCGGGGCGCAGGATCATCCAGGCGAAGAACATACCGCCGACCCAAATCAGGGCTGCCAGTACATGCAAGGTGTAAGGGATAGCAAAAGGCGTCATGCAAGATCTCCGTTCAGCGCCAGGTTCAATAGCGGGGTATGATAGCGGCCCCATCCGAAACACTGAAAATTTATCCAGGCTTGCGCGCCCCAGAACCATGATCAGTAACGAACTCAAATCCCAGATCCAGGGCGCCTACACGCGTTTTCTCGAAGCCAAGAGCCTCAAGCCCCGCTACGGCCAGCGCTTGATGATCGCCGAAGTCGCCAAGGTATTGGGTGATATCGAGTGCGACGATGAAGGTCGGCGCAGTGGCGATCCGGCTGTGGTCGCGGTCGAGGCCGGCACGGGTACCGGCAAGACCGTGGCTTATAGCCTGGCGGCGATCCCGGCGGCCAAGGCCGCGGGCAAGCGCCTGGTCATCGCCACCGCGACGGTGGCGCTGCAAGAACAGATCGTCCACAAGGACCTGCCCGACCTCATCCGCAACAGCGGGCTGAACTTCAGCTTCGCCCTGGCCAAGGGGCGGGGGCGCTACCTGTGCCTGTCCAAGCTCGACATCCTCCTTCAAGAAGGTCATGCCCAGAGCGCGACGGCACAGCTGTTCGAAGAGGAAGGCTTCAAGATCGAGGTCGATGAAGCCAGCCAGAAGCTGTTCACCAGCATGATCGAGAAGCTTGCCGGTAACAAATGGGACGGCGACCGCGACAGCTGGCCCCAGGCCCTGGAAGATCAAGACTGGTCGCGCCTGACCACCGACCACAGCCAGTGCACCAACCGCCACTGCCCGAACTTCCAGCAATGCGCGTTCTACAAGGCCCGCGAAGGCATGGGCAAGGTCGATGTGATTGTCACCAACCATGACATGGTCCTGGCCGACCTGGCCCTGGGCGGCGGCGCGGTGTTGCCCGACCCGCGCGACACCATGTACGTGTTCGACGAAGGCCATCACTTGCCCGACAAGGCCATCGGCCATTTCGCCCACTACACGCGTTTGCGCTCCACCGCCGACTGGCTCGAGCAGACTGCCAAGAACCTGACCAAGCTGCTGGCCCAGCACCCCTTGCCGGGTGACCTGGGCAAATGGATCGAGCAGGTGCCCGAACTGGCCCGGGAGATCAAGACCCAGCAGCAGTTCATGTTCAGCGCCTGCGAGCAACTGGCCGACTTCAGGGCCGGTGAAGACATGGAAGGCCGTGAGCGGCCGCGCCATCGATTTGTCGCCGGCGTGGTGCCCGAGCACATGCGTGAAATGGGGATTGAACTGAAAAAAGGCTTCTCGCGCCTGACCGACCTGTTCACCCGCCTGACCGAACTGCTCAAGGAGGGCATGGATGCCGAGGTCAACATCGGCATCGCCAGCCACCAGGCCGAAGAGTGGTACCCGCTGTTTGGCAGCTTGCTGATGCGCGCCCAGGGCAACTGGGAGCTGTGGACCGCCTTTACCGCCGAAGACCCGGAAGACAGCCCGCCCATGGCGCGCTGGCTGACCCTGGCCGAGAGCGGGGCGATGTTCGACATCGAAGTCAACGCCAGCCCCATCCTGGCGGCCGAGATGCTGCGGCGCAACCTGTGGAATGTCGCCTATGGTGCCCTGGTGACCTCGGCCACCTTGACCGCACTGGGCAAGTTCGACCGCTACCGCATGCGCGCCGGGCTGCCCAAGGCGGCGGTGACCACCATCGTGCCGAGCCCGTTCCACCATGCCGATGCCGGCGTGCTGCGGGTGCCCGACCTGCGCGCCGACCCGCGCGATGCCACGGCCCACACGGCGGCCATCATTCGTGATCTGCCGGACCTGGTCGAAGGGTCGCGAGGTACGCTGGTGCTGTTTTCTTCGCGCAAACAAATGCAGGACGTGTTTGACGGCCTCGACCGGGACTGGCGCAAGCAGGTGTTCATCCAGGGCAACCTGTCGAAACAGGAAACCCTGAACAAGCACAAGGCCCGTGTCGACGGCGGCGACTCCAGCGTTCTGTTCGGCCTGGCCAGTTTTGCCGAGGGGGTCGACCTGCCAGGGGCCTACTGCGAACACGTGGTCATCGCCAAGATCCCCTTCGCCGTGCCGGACGATCCGGTGGAGGCCGCCCTGGCCGAATGGATCGAGGCCCGAGGCGGCAACCCCTTCATGGAAATCGCCGTGCCGGACGCCTCGCTGCGCCTGATTCAGGCCTGCGGGCGCCTGCTGCGCACCGAGGCGGACCGCGGCACCATCACCTTGCTCGACCGTCGTGTGGTCACGCAGCGTTATGGCAAGGCGATCCTGAATGCCCTGCCACCGTTTCGCCGGGAAATTTCCTGACGCGGCCGTGCATCATTCCCTCGGTGCGTTGTCTATTCACTGTCATGAAGGACAACGCCCGCAAGGGATGCCTTCAAGGAATGCCCTCAAGGAGAGTAGTAGCACTATGATTCGCCGTTCGCTGCCCGCTGTTTTCGCACTGTTGTTTACCGCCCCGTCATGGGCAGGGCAGCAGACGCTGTTCAACTTCGTTCGCCCCGCCGATGTGGTCCAGGTGGCGACCGTGGATACCAGCTTGCCGCAACACAATGCGGAGCAGACGGCCGAAGGCGAAGTGTTGCGGCGGGTGGTGTTCAACCCGGTCGAGCGTCCGAGCCTGCGCCTGGCACCGCAGAACGGCGTGTGGGACTGGTCCGCGGCAAGTGCCATGACCCTGCGCATCCAGAGTGCAATGAATTGGGCGCTGACTGTCGATGTCACGATTCAGAGCAGCGATGGCAGGACCCTGACCAGCCGCGTCGACGTGCCTGCCGGCCCGGTGCAGACGCTTCTGGTGCCATTGCGCGCCAATTCGCCGTTATCCCAGGGCATGCGTGCCGGTCCCCCCATGCCTTGGTTGCAGGAGGGGCAACGCCTGCTGCTGGCCAGCAGCGCCGGAGAAATCGACCTGAGCCAGGTGGCGTCGGTGACATTGTCGATGAACAAGCCGGCCGTGGCCCAGAGCATCTTGCTCGAACGCTTCGGTGTGCAGGACGGTGATGAACTGCAAAAAGCCGCCTACCACGCGATCGTCGACGGTTACGGCCAGTATTCACGCGGCAATTGGCCGGAGAAAATTGCCAGCGACGAACAGCTTAGGTCGCAAGCCGGCAAGGAACAGCAACAGCTCAAAGCCTGGCTGGCCGAACGTGCCAAGCAACCCCTGGACACGTTTGGTGGTTGGATCGAGGGGCCGGGTTTTGCCGCCAAGGGCTTCTTCCGCACCGAAAAACGTGACGGCCGCTGGTACCTGGTCACGCCTGAAGGCCATCCGTTCTATTCGCTGGGGGTCAACGCCGTTGCGGCCGATAGCGGTCGCACTTATGTCGCCGGACGGGAATGGATGTTCGCCGGGCTGCCTCAGGGTGAAGAAGCCCTGGCGCATTATTACGGCCAAGGCGACAACCGCGATGGCAATGGTTCGGGCAAGGACCGCGGCTACAACACCGGGCGCTGGTACGACTTCTATGCCGCCAACCTGGCCCGTGCCTATGCCCAGCCGTGCGTGAAACCTGAAGAAAGCAAGGCCGGGGTAGCCGAGGCGGCCAAGGTCGAAGCGGTGCAAAGCGCTACACCCGCCGCGCTGACCTGCCCACCGCCGGCATTCGATGCCACGCGCTGGCAGGGCCATACCCTGGACCGCTTGCAGGCATGGGGCTTCAACACCTTGGGTGACTGGAGCGACTCGGGCCTGGCGCCCAATACCCGCGTGCCCTATACCTTGCCGCTGTCGATTGTCGGTGATTATGCCAGCATCAGCACAGGCGCCGATTGGTGGGGCGGCATGCCGGATCCTTTCGACCCGCGTTTTGCCATGGCCACTGAGCGCGCTGTGGCCATCGCGGCCCGCGACCATCGCGAGGACCCTTGGCTGGTCGGCTATTTTGCCGACAACGAATTGGCCTGGGCCGGCCCCGGCAATGACCCGAAGTCACGTTATGCCCTGGCTTATGGCACGTTGCGACTGACAACCGACGTACCGGCCAAACGTGCCTTCCTCAAGCAGTTGCGCGATAAATACCGCAACCAGGCCGGGCTTTCCAGGGCCTGGGGTATTGACCTGCCAGCGTGGGAGTTGATGGAGGACCCGGGGTTCGAGCCGCCGTTGCCAAGCGCTGAACACCCGGAAATCGAAGCCGACTTCAAGTACTTCCAGCGTGTGTTCGCCGAAACGTATTTCAAGACCATTTCCGACTCGCTCAAATGGCATGCACCCAATCACCTGCTGCTCGGCGGCCGTTTTGGTGTCAGCACGCCCGAGGCGGTCGATGCCTGCGTCAAATTCTGCGATGTCCTGAGCTTCAACTTTTATACGCCCACGCCCCAGGATGGTCATGATTTCTCCCGCCTGAGATCACTGGACAAACCAGTGTTGGTCAGCGAGTTCAGCTTCGGCTCGCGTGACCGCGGTCCATTCTGGCCGGGGGTGATGGAAGTGGCCAAGGAAGAGGACCGCGGCAGCGCCTACGCGAAGTTCCTGGAGGGCGCCATGCAAGAGCCGTCGATTGTGGGTGCCCATTGGTTCCAGTACCTCGATCAACCCGTCACCGGGCGCCTGCTGGATGGCGAGAACGGCCATTTCGGCTTGGTCGGGATCACCGACGTTCCCTTCCAGGGATTTGTCGCTTCGGTTCGCAAGAGCAACCTGCAACGGATGCAGCAGTTGGGCAAGACAGCGGCCAGCGCGGCACCTCAAAGCACGTCCGAGCCGGTTGAAGGCGCCGGGCAAGCGTCGCAACCTCCTCCGGCAGAAGCCGAACCGGCGCAATGAAACCCCAGGACCTGGCTAACCGCCCGGCTCGAGTCGGTTCACAAAACCGGCGAGTGCTGGAACAATGCCCGCCAATTTGAAAAACCATCGTGCAGGGAGTCACCGGGTGCAGATTCAAGGCCATTACGAGCTCAAGTTTGAAGCCGTGCGCGAAGCCTTCGCCGCACTGTTCGATGATCCGCAGGAGCGCGGCGCGGCGCTGTGCGTGCAGATCGGCGGCGAAACCGTGCTTGACCTCTGGGGCGGGACCGCTGACAAAGACGCCAGCGAAGCCTGGCACAGCGATACCATCGCCAACCTGTTCTCCTGCACCAAGACATTTACCGCGGTGACGGCCTTGCAACTGGTTGCCGAGGGCAAGCTGCAACTCGACGCGCCCGTGTCGCGCTATTGGCCGGAGTTCGCCGCAGCCGGCAAGCAGGCCATTACCCTGCGCCAGTTGTTGTGCCACCAGGCGGGCCTGCCGGCGTTACGCGAGTTGCTGCCTGCCGAAGCCCTGTATCAATGGCATACCATGGTTGACGCGCTGGCCGCCGAAACACCGTGGTGGACGCCGGGTGAAGGCCACGGCTATGCGGCGATCACCTACGGCTGGCTGATCGGTGAACTGATTCGCCGTGCCGACGGGCGCGGGCCTGGAGAATCGATCGTGGCCCGGGTCGCCAAGCCCCTGGGCCTGGATTTCCATGTTGGGCTGGCCGATGACGAGTTCCATCGGGTGGCGCATATCGCCCGGGGCAAGGGCAACATGGGCGACGCAGCGGCCCAGCGCCTGTTGCAGGTGACCATGCGTGAGCCCGAAGCCATTTCGACCCGAGCCTTCACCAACCCACCCTCGATTCTGACCAGCACCAATAAGCCGGAATGGCGGCGCATGCAGCAACCGGCCGCCAACGGGCATGGCAATGCCCGCAGCCTGGCCGGTTTCTACAGCGGTTTGCTCGATGGCAGCCTGCTGGAGGCCGAACTGCTGGAGGAGTTGACCCGCGAGCACAGCGTTGGTCAGGACAAGACCCTCCTGACCCAGACTCGCTTTGGGCTTGGGTGTATGCTGGATCAACCCCAGGTTCCCAATGCGACGTTCGGCCTGGGGGCCAAGGCGTTTGGTCATCCAGGCGCAGGTGGCTCGGTTGGTTTCGCCGATCCCGAACATAACGTGGCATTCGGTTTCGTCACCAATACCCTCGGCCCTTACGTCCTCATGGACCCCCGCGCGCAGAAGCTGGTGCGCATCCTGGGTAGCTGCTTGTGACGAGGCTTGCCGACGACCTCCCGGAACCAAATTG
>RCUR01000645.1_pt1 | contig 12494 bp, 8 predicted proteins | sample 2166151 | NCBI WGS metagenome assembly RCUR01 (sample SAMN09932785, study PRJNA488358) | compost metagenome | isolation source: compost soil in an enriched community | place: Germany: Experimental Botanical Garden
GCGGCGGCGAAGGACGACTCGAAGCTGTGGTTGGCGCGCAGGCCCTCGATCTGCTCCTTGACCTCCACCGGCAGCTTCTCGTAGGCCAGCGCCATGTTGGCCCACATGGTGTCGCCGCCCACCGGCGGGCACTCCACGCAGCGCAGCACGCAACCCATGGCCGGGGTCTCGCGCCAGGTGCCGTCGGTGTGCCAGGCGTTCTCGTAGCGGTCGATCGGCTGGTCGGGGCGTTTGTAGATCTGCACCAGGCCCGGCGCCTGCGGATGGGTCGGCGCCATCGGGTGGTCCTCCAGCTCGCCGAAGCGGCGGGCGAAGGCCACGTGATCCGGACGCGAAATGTCCTGATCGCGCAGGAACAGCACCTTGTTCTGCAGCAGCAGTCCCTTGATCTCGTTGAACAGGCCGTCGTCGTGGACGGCATCGGCGAGGTTCACGCCGATCAGCTCGGCGCCGATACTGCAGGTGAGTGGTTCTACGCGCATCTTGTTGTTCTCCTCAGGGGCGAAGGTCGTTCGGCCGGGCATTGCGCCAGCCGCGCCAACTGCCGGGAAGGCAGGCGTGCCGCGGCGGCCGTGAGGAGAATTTATGAGTGTGCCCCGATGTCGACTTTGCAATCGGCGACAGTGGTTTTTCATTTCATGACTAATCCCGGATATTTCCTGCGGGATTAGGTGTGGTTTTGATTTGCGTCAGTTTTTGCGATGTCGGCCAGATGGCCGCAAGCCTCACCTGCTCCGCTTCAGTCCGGGACGCCACCTGCAGCAGACGCTGATCCTGCTCGGTGCTGGGCAAGCCCGGCGGATGCAGGCGCAGGTGGTCGAGCAACGCACGCAGGCAAGGTAGTATCCGCAGACGCAATGGAAGTCGACCTTTCCGCCGCTCATCTGTCTGAAACTACAGGAGTTCGTTCATGATCATCGATCTTTCCGGCAAGACCGCCATCGTCACCGGCTCCACCGGTGGCATCGGCCTGGCCATCGCTCAGGGACTCGCCAACGCCGGCGCCAGCGTGGTCGTCTGCGGCCGCGAGCAGAGCCGTGTCGATACGGCATTGGCTGCCCTGCGCCCCACCAAGGCCGGCGCTCTGGCCCGCGGCGTGGTCGCCGACCTTGGCAGCGCTGCAGGTTGCAAGACGCTGATCGCCGCCGAGCCTGCGGCCGACATCCTGGTCAACAATCTGGGGATCTACGGCGCCAAGGACTTCTTCGCGATTGGCGACGCCGACTGGGAGGAGATCTTCCAGGTCAACGTGATGAGCGGCGTGCGCCTGTCGCGCCACTATGCCCAGGGCATGCAGGCTCGCGGCTGGGGGCGGATCCAGTTCATTTCCAGCGAATCGGCGCTGAACATCCCGAGCGAGATGGTCCACTACGGCGTCAGCAAGGCGGCGTTGCAGGGGCTTTCGCGCGGGCTGGCCAAGGTGCTCGCCGGCAGCGGCGTGACCGTCAACACCATCCTACCGGGGCCGACCCGCACCGAGGGCGTCAACGCCTTCATCGGCGAGATGGCCCGCGAGCGCGGCGTAACCCTCGAGGAGATGGAAGCACTGTTCCTCAAGGAAAACCGCCCCTCGACGCTGCTGCGCCGCTTCGCCAACCCCGAGGAAGTGGCCAGCATGTGCGTCTACGCCGCCTCCCCCCAGGCCAGCGCCACCACCGGCGCGGCCCTGCGCGTCGAGGGCGGCATCGTCGAGAGCATCGCCTGAGGTGTTCCTCTCGGCGCGCCGGGGCGCATCGATCCGCAAGCCTTGGTGGCCCGGACAGACGCCCCGGCTCGCCTACCAGGTAGGTCCGCGTCCCGGTCGAGTCAGGGCGTCGACGAAGCGCTGTCCCCAATAGCGGATGTCGTTGGATTCCAGCACCGCATACATCTCCTGAAATCGGCTGCGGCGCTCCTCCAGCGGCATTTGCAACGCGGTGTGGATCGCGTCGGCCACCGCGTCCCGGTCGTGCGGGTTGATCAGCAGTGCCGCATCCAGTTCGGCGGCAGCGCCAGCGAACTGCGAGAGGATCAGCACACCGGGGTCCTCCGGATCCTGGGCGGCGACGAACTCCTTGGCCACCAGGTTCATGCCGTCGCGCAGCGGCGTTACCAGGCCGATGCGCGCCACGCGCATGACCATGGCGATGTCCTCACGCTGGTGGTTGCGGCTCACGTAACGCACCGGCGACCAGGACACGGCCCCGAAGCGGCCGTTGATGTGTCCTACCTTGGCGCTGACCGCGGCGTCGATATCGATGTATTCGGGAATTTCCTGGCGACTGCAGGGGGAAATCTGCAGGTATGTGATGCGTCCGTGCCACTCCGGGTATTTCTCGAGCAGGCGCTCGAAGCCATCCAGGCGGTTGACGATGCCCTTTGAATAGTCGAGGCGGTCGACGCCGACGATCAGCGCGCGACCGACAAGACTTTCCCTGAACTCCTCGGCAGCAGGGCTGTGCATCGAAGCCTCTGCCAGGCGCCGGAACCCATCGGTGTCGATCCCCACCGGGAACACGCCGACACGAAAGCGGCGCTGGCCCAGTTGGTAGTTGCGGCCGTCGGGGGTTGCCGCGCCGACGACGCGGGTCAGATAGCGGGCGAAGTTGCCGGCATCGTTGTCGGTCTGGAAACCGATCAGGTCGTAGTCGGCGAGTGCGCCGACCAGCTCCAGATGGTGGGGCAGCGTGGTCAGCAGGTCGGGCGGCGGCATGGGGATATGCAGGAAGAAACCGATGCGGTTGTTGTGCCCCTGAGTACGCAAGGCCTGCGCCAGGGGGATCAGGTGGTAGTCGTGCACCCAGAGAATGTCGTCCGCTGCGAGGAACGGACCCAGGCGCTCGGCAAAGAACTCGTTGACCCGCTGGTAACCACCGAAATCGGCCTCGCTGAACTCCGCCAGATCGACCCGGTAGTGCAGGATCGGCCACAGCACCCGGTTGGCGAAGCCGTTGTAGTACTCATCGAAGTCGCGCGTGCGCACGTCGGTCAGGACGTACTTCAAGTGCCCACCATCGATGGTCGTGGGTGGTGGCGGCTCATCGGACACCTGCCCGCTCCAGCCAAACCAGAGGCCCTCGCGCTCCTGCATGGTGGCATGCACCGCCACGGCAAGGCCCCCCGGCGCCGGGCATCCTTGCTCGTCGGGAACCGCCACCCGGTTGGAGATCACCACGAGTCGCGGCATAGCCCTTCCTCCCAGCTCATGGACAGGCGCATTGCACTGTTTATCAACCCGGCCATCGAATAGGTTTGCGGAATATTGCCCCACATCTCCCCGGTTTGTGGGTGGATATCCTCGGACAGCAATCCGTATGTATTGCGTGCGCCGATCAGCTCGCAATAGAGCTCTCGGGCCTCTTCGCGGCGGCCGATGGCTGCCAGGGCGTCCAGATACCAGAACTTCACCACCATGAACGCGGTTTCCGGCAGGCCGAAATCGTCGGCCGTGGCGTAGCGCAGCAGATGGCCATTGACGTTGAGTTCGCGTCCGATGCACTCCACAGTGGCGACGAAACGCGGGTCTTTGGCGTTGATCAGGCCGAGTTCGCTCATCAGCAACACGCTGGCGTCGAGGGCGTCGTGACCGAAAGTCCCGGTAAAGGTCTGGCGGCTGTCGCTCCAGGCATCGCGCAGGATGACTTCACGCAGGCGCTTCGCCTCCTTGCGCCATTGATCGGCCGTTTGCGACAGGCCCAGCCGCTCGGAAATATGTCCGACCCGATCACAGGCGGCCCAGCACAACAGCGCCGAATGGGTATGCACGCGCTGCCGGCCGCGATACTCCCAGATGCCGGCATCGGGTTCGAAGGCCAGCCGGGCCGCCCGCGCGACCAACGGCTCGAGGATGCGCAGCATGCCTTCATCGCCCGGATTGGGCAGACGCTGGTCGACGAAGCTCTGCGCCACGGCCAGCACAACGGAGCCGAACACGTCGTGCTGTATCTGCTCGACGGCCTGGTTGCCGACCCGCACCGGCCCGTGACCGAGAAAACCCGCCAGGTCCGGCTCGATCCGCTCGGTCAGGTCCAGATCGGGAACGATGCCGTACAGGGGTTTGAGGTCGGCATTCCCGGAGGCCACGGTAGCGATGAAGTCGACGTAACGCTCCATCGTCTTGGTCGCGCCGAGGCGGTTGAGCGCCATGATCACGAAATAGGCGTCGCGCAACCAGCAATAGCGATAATCCCAGTTGCGTCCCGAATCGGGCGCCTCGGGGATCGAGGTGGTGACCGCCGCGATGACCGCGCCGGTCTCCTCGAAGCTGCAGAGCTTGAGGGTGATGGCGGCGCGGATCACCACCTCCTGCCATTCGAAGGGGATCGCCAGGGCGCGCACCCATTCGTACCAGTAGGTGAAGGTGTGCTTCAGGAACGTCTTGACGACTTCCCCCGGAGCATTGTCCAGCGGCTCGTCGAGGCCGATCACCATGCTGATCGGGCGACGCAGGACAAACGGCGTCTCGCGCTGGATGTAGGACAGCGGCGCATCGGTGGTGAGACGGATGGTATTTTCGCCGCCCACATAAAGGATGTGATTGGATCCGGAAAAGGCCGTGCACGGCTTGCCGTAGTGATGGGTGGGACGAATGCGCAACGTCACGCGCGGCAAGCCGCGCAGCGGCTCGATGAGGCGGCACAACTGCGCCGGCCGGAACTGACGACCGTATTGGGTGAAGCGTGGCGCGAAGTCGGTGATGCGTACGGCGTTGCCGGCTGCGTCTTCAAGGGTGGTGCAGATGATCGCCGTGTTGCGCACGTACTCCGAATGGCTGCTGCTCATTCCGTCCAGCAGGCAGTCGCTGAAGCCCTTCTCCTCGTCGCCGGCGAGCAGGCGCGAAAAGGCCGGATCGCCATCGAAGTTCGGATAGCACCACCACACCAGCTGCCCCAGCGTGTTCACCAGGGCGGCCACGTGGCAATTGCCGATGAGGCCGAGTTCCAGGGCACCGTGGTGACGGGGGACATTCATCGGGGTATCCCTCCTGCGGCTCTGATCAGGGCGGCCCGCACCGCTGCCGGATCGGCGAAGGCGGCGCTCGCGCCGGGAAGCCGGCGACCGACCGACAGCGCCAGGCCGTCCAGATCGGCCATCATCGCCAAGGCAGGCTCGTCGGTCACATCGTCACCGATGAACAGCGGACGCCGGCCGGCGAAGGGTGGTTTCTCCAGCAGGCGCCTGATCGCCTGGGCCTTGTCGCTGCCGTGGGCAAGCAGCTCGAATACCATCTTGCCGGGCAGCAGGCGCAGCCCCGCGGCCTGCGGCTCGCTCAGCAAGCCATGCAGGGCGGGCGCCAGCAGCGGGCCGGCGTCCGGCGCCGCACGGTAGTGCAAGGCGATGCTGCTGCCCTTGTCCTCGAGCAGAACGCCGGCATGGGCTCGGGCGAGAGCATGCAAACGCTCGCGGACCGGGGCGGCTAGACGCGCAACGGTTGCAACGTGCTGCGACTCGTCGGCGCGCGCGCGCCATTGGGCGCCGTGGCCACCGCTGGCAGGCAGGTGCAAGGGGGCGAACAGGCGGTCGAGATTGTCCAGTGTTCGGCCGCTGATCAGGGCCAGCGCTCCGCCCAGACGCTCATGCAGGATGTGCAGTGCGCCGCGCAGTTCACCCGGCACGCGAACCGCCTCGGGGGACTCGGCGATATCCAGAAGGGTGCCGTCGACATCGAGAAACAGCGCGCACGCCCACCAGCGCTCGCCCAGCCAGTATTCGAGCTGGGCACTCGCTGAGTTATCGCCGAGCGAGGCACTGGCCGCATCGGCAGGCCCCCGAACGATCGGACGAGACATGGGCAGCCTCCACATTGCCGGCTACACCGCCGCAACGGTCCCAGCCAACGAGAGGAACAACTCTTGAAGGTTAGCAGCCGCTGGCGAAAAATCGACTGACCATGACCGCTGGTAGATGACGGAATGGCGAATCTCAACGCTGGGATCGGGTAGCACTGTCTGGTGGCCGGCAATCCCGATCAGCGGAATGTCGACAGCCAGTTGTTCGAACAGCCGGCGCGATCCAGTGCCGGCTGCCACCACGACCTTGCTGGCCGGATAGCGGCCCCCATTGGCGAGTAGAACACCGCTGGCAATGTTCTCGAGTTCCAGCAGCCCAGGAAGCGCAGAAACCAGGACAGGATCCCCGGCAACGCGCTGGGTCGCAGCGCCAGCGGCCCCTCCTGCCCAGTGTCTCCGCGCATCCCTCGATGCTTGAAGTGACCGCCAACTCGCAGGTAAGTGCCCATGCTCAAGTGGTTGCGGACGACCGGTCAACCACTGGATGGCTCCGCATTCGCCCAAGCTATTGTCTGGCTCTGTGGAGCCCTGCGGGTGAGCGCTGGCAGGGAGAACAGCTAGCCCTGGCGGCGCGTGATCAGCCCCTGGCGCGCCACGCGCACCAAGGCACTGATGGTCGATTCGAGTTGTTCCGCGCAGGGTGCGTGAATCACCGCGAAGTCGAAGTGATCGGGTGCGAAGCGCTGCAGATCTTCAGCTTCGCTGCGGGCGAACTGGATCAGGAAGGTGCGTGGGGAGGACCAGCGTTTCGGCCAGCCATCGAGGTAGCGCAGAAGGGTCGGCTGATGCTGACCCGCGAGCAGGACGCGTGGATTACGGCAGACGAGACCGGTAGTGATCGGCGCCAGACGTATCAGAGGTTGTGGGCTGTTCATCGGGACTCTCCACCTCGCCAGGCTTGACTGGCGACGGTGGGAGGCGGCACCGGACCAGCGCTTTAGCGGAATTTCTGATCCGGTCACGCAGCGTCACCGAACTGGCGCCCCGCAAGTTGCTGTTTTAAATCGGCGCCGATTCACATCCTAGGAACTGCACAGAACCGCTGTCAAGCGGTTCCATTTGGTCGCTCTGCGTGTGGGCGAAGCAGTAGCGTGCGGTCGAACGGACTGACCATCAACCTGCTCGCGTCAGGCATGAATCGCCATGAAGGCCGTCATGATCCGCAGCGCATGCTGCCGGCGTACCTCCTCGGAGCGCCCTTCGAGCGGCACGCGGTAGAGTCCGCGCAGCAGGTCGAGCCCGGTCACCATGCCCATCAGCATCTCCGCACTTTCCACCGGCTCGGGACAGCGGATCAGTCCGCGCTGCGCCGCCTCCTGCAGATACTCGGCGAGGACCCGATGGGTGCGTTCCGGGCCGTTGCGGTACACCTCGCTGAGATCCTGGGCCTGTTGCGGTATCGAGCCCAGGGCCTGCATCAGACACTGGTGCCGGTCGCTGCCAATGAAGGCGGTGATCGCTTCGAGCAGATCGCATAGATCGGCGCACAGCTCCTCGCGGTTTACGGGAATGCGTCCGAGCGACTTGTGGATACCGAACGCCTCACTGCTCACCACCGCGCGCAGCAACTCGTAGCGGTTGGCATAGCGGGCATACAGGGTCACCTTGGAGATGCCGGCGAGGGTGGCCACCTTGTCCATAGTCAGGGCCTGCGGCCCCTCGGCAAATACCAGTTGCCGGGCGGTATGGAGAATATCCAGATCCTTCTGGTGGTCGATGGGCCGTCCTGCTTTTGCTGACATGGCTAAGGGCCTGTTTAGGGTGCTGGATGGGTAAAAACGATTACTGTACATTCGCGTACATTAATCCTTGAAACGGAATTCACATGCGTGTCTCGCCGCTGTTGCTCGCTGTATACGTGCTATTTCTCACAGCCTGTAATGATACCCCCGAGCCCGCTGCGACTGCCGCCCTGCCGCCGTTCGTCAAGACCGTGACCGTGCGCACAGGCGCGGGTACCACGCTCGGACTGTCCGGCACGGTGCGCGCGCGGGTCGAGTCGCCGCTGGCCTTCCAGGTGGGCGGGCGCATTGCCCGGCGCGCGGTGGATGCCGGGCAGGCCGTGCGCGCCGGCCAGGTGCTGTTCGAGCTGGATACACGCGACCTTGCGCAGTCAGTCGGCGCGGCCGCAGCGGACCTGGCCGCCGCCAACGCGGCGCTCGCCACCGCCGAGTCCGACCTGGCCCGTCATCGCCAGCTGGAAACGCAGAACTTCGTCAGCGCCCAGGCCCTGGAGCGTGCCGAACTCGCCCGCCGCGAAGCCCAGACCCGCCGCGACGCCGCCACGGCGCGCCTGGAGCAGGCCCGCAATGCCCTCGGCTACGGCCGCCTTCAGGCGCCAGCCGCCGGCGTGCTGATCGACGTGACCGGCGAGGCCGGCCAGGTGGTCGCCGCCGGCCAGGCCGTGGCCCTGCTCGCCCAGGCCGAGGAACGCGAGATCGAGGTGTACTTTCCGGAGGACGTGACACCGCCCGAACACGGCGAGGTCGTTGCCGACGACGGGGCCAACCTGCCGCTGCGCCTGCGCGAAACGGCGGGCGCCGTCGATCCGCAAGGGCGCACCCGGCGCGCCCGCTATACAGTTCTTGATCCGTCGCAAGCCCTGGTGCTCGGCGCGGTGCTGCGCACCCGCTTCGTCGCCCAAGACGCCGACGCCAGCGACTTCGCGGTGCCCATCGGCGCCCTCGACGAGCGCGGCCAGGGCCCGCGGGTCTGGCGGCTGCGCGAGGGGCGCGTCGTGCCCGTCGCCGTCAGCGTGCTGGCGCTGGATGGCGAAACCGCGCGCATCCGCGGCCCGCTGGCGGCGGGTGACCGGGTGGTGGCGCTGGGCGCCCACCTGCTCAGCGAGGACATGCCGGTGCGGGAACTCGGCCAATGAGCTTCCCCAACCTCTCGGCGCTGGCCGTGCGCGAGCGCTCGTTGACGCTGTTCCTGCTGATCCTCGCCGTGCTCTCCGGCATCTATGCCTTCCTTGCCCTCGGTCGGGCGGAAGACCCCGCCTTCACCGTGCGGGCCATGGTAGTCACCGCGGTGTGGCCCGGTGCCACACCGGAGGAGTTGCAAACCCAGGTGGTCGACCGCCTGGAGAAGCGCATCCAGGAGGTGGAGTACCTCTACCGGATCGACACCACCATCCGCCCGGGGCAGGCCAACCTGCAGATCGAGTTCCACGACTACTCGCCGCAGGCCAGGGTCCCCGACCTGTTCTACCAGGTGCGCAAGCGCATGCAGGAAGAGGCCGGCAACCTGCCGCCCGGGGTGATCGGCCCGATCGTCAACGACGACTTCTCCGACGTGTACTTCAGCCTGATCGCCGTCACCGCCCCGGGCCTGCCGATGCGCGAACTGACCCGCGACGCCGAGGCGATCCGCGACCGCCTGCAGCGCGTCGCCGGCGTGCACAAGGCCATGCTGCTGGGCGAGCGCACCGAGCGCGTGTATCTCGAGTTCGACAATGCGCGGCTGATCAACCTGGGGATTGCCCCGCAGGCGGTGTTCGACGCCATCGACGCCAGCAACCGCCTGCTGCCGGCGGGACGCATGGAGACCGACGGCCCGCGCCTGCATCTGCGCCTGGACGCCGACCTGTCCGATCCCGAGCAGCTGGCCGCGGTGCCGGTGCGCATCGGCGAGCGAGTGCTCAAGCTCGCCGACATCGCCACCATCCGCCGCGGCTACGAGGACCCGCCCAGCTACCTGGTGCGCTCGCGCGGGCAGGATGCGCTGCTGCTCGGCGTGGTCATGGCCAAGGGCGAAAACGGCCTGGAACTGGGCGAGCGGCTCGCCGCCTTCCTCGACGCCGAGCGCCAGCGCCTGCCGCTGGGCATGGCGCTGGACGTGCTGACCAACCAGGCCGACGCCATCAGCGGGGCGGTCAACCTGTTCCAGGTCAAGTTCCTGATAGCGGTGGTCGTGGTGGTGGCGGTCAGCATGCTGGCCATCGGCCTGCGCGCCGGCTTGATCGTCGGCATCGCCGTACCGCTGACCCTGGGCATCACCTTCCTGGTGATGATGCTGATGGGCATCGACCTCGACCGCATCACCCTGGGCGCGCTGATCATCGCCCTGGGGCTGCTGGTCGACGACGCCATCATCGCGGTGGAAATGATGCTGGTGAAGATGGAAGAAGGCTGGGACCGCGTGCGCGCCGCCGCCCATGCCTGGACGGTCACCGCCGCGCCCATGCTCTACGGCACCCTGGTGACGGTGGCGGGCTTCTTTCCCATCGGCTTCGCCCGCTCGGGGGTCGGCGAGTACGCCGGCAACATCTTCTGGGTGCTGGCCATCGCGCTGCTGGTGTCCTGGCTGGTCGCCGTGGTGTTCGCACCCTGGCTGGGCGTCAGGATGCTGCCGGACTTTCCCAAGGCAACCGGCCACGGCCACGCCGGGGCCTACCACACCCCGCTGTACCGGCGCCTGCGCAGCGTCGTGACCTGGTGCGTGACCCGGCGCAAGACGGTGGTCGGCGCGACCGTGGCGTTACTGGCGCTGTCCATCGCCGGCATGGCCCTGCTGGTGCAGAAGCAGTTCTTCCCCAGTTCGGACCGCCCGGAAGTGCTGGTCGCCGTCTACCTTCCACAGGGCAGCAGCGTCGGCGCCACGGATGCTACGGTCAGGAAGCTCGAGGCCATTCTCGCCCCGCTGCCTGAGGTACGCAGCCTGTCCGCCTACGTCGGCGCCGGGGCGCCGCGCTTCTTCCTCGGCGCCAACCCCGAGCCGCCCTCGCCCGCCTTCGCCAAGATCGTTGCCGTGGCGCAGGATCCCGCGGCGCGGGACAAGGTCATGGCCACCCTGCAGCAGCACATCGACCAGGGCGAATTCCCCGAGGCGCGGGTGCGGGTGTACCAGCTGCTGTTCGGCCCGCCGGTGATCTGGCCGGTCGCCTTCCGCGTCATCGGCCCCGATCCGCTGGTGCTGCGCGATATCGCCCATCGGGTCCGCGCGGTGATGGCCGCCGATGAGCATGTGGTCGACCCGCACCTGGAATGGGACGAGCGCACCCCGGTGCAGCATCTGGCCATGGACGAGGAGCGCCTGCGCCTGCTGGGGCTTACCCCGCAGGAGGTGGCGCAGCAACTGCAGTTCCAGCTCGACGGCGTGCCAGTCACCCAGCTGCGCCAGGACATCCGCAGCGTCGAGGTGATCGCCCGCGGCAGCAGCGACGGCCGCCGGCTCGACGCCGACAGTCTCGACGAACTGGAAGTGTTGACCCGCGACGGCCACAAGCTGCCGTTCAGCCAGCTGGGCGAGGTCGAGGTGCGCTTCGAGGACCCGGTGATCAAGCGCTACAACCGCGAGCCGTTCCTGACCGTGCAGGGCGACGTCCGGGGCGCCCAGCCCAACGACGTGACCGCCGCCGTATGGCAGGCGCTCGGCGACGTGCGCGCCCAGCTGCCCGCAGGCTACCGCATCGACACCGCCGGCGCGGTCGAGGAGTCGGGCAAGGCCGATGCCTCGATCCAGAAGCTGCAGCCGGCGATGGTGGCCTTCATGCTGATCCTCATCATGCTGCAGATGCGCTCCTTCTCCGGCACCTTCATCGTGCTGGCCACCGCCCCGTTGGGCCTGATCGGCGCGGTGCTCGCGCTGCTGCTGTTCGACCAGCCGTTCGGCTTCGTCGCCCTGCTCGGCCTGACCGGTCTGGCCGGCATCCTGATGCGCAACACCCTGATCCTCACCCAGCAGGTGGCCGACAACTTCAAGGCCGGCATGCCGGCGTTCGATGGGGTGGTGGAAGCGGCGGTGCAGCGCGCCCGCCCGGTGCTGCTGACAGCGCTGGCCGCGGTGTTCGCCTTCGTGCCGCTCACCCAGGACAGTTTCTGGGGGCCGCTGGCCTACGTGCTGATCGGTGGCGTAGCGGTCGGCACGGCGATCACCCTGCTGTTCGTACCGGCGCTGTATGCATTGTGGTTTCGCCTCGCACCGACAGAGGCAGCGGAGCAGGAAAACAAGGCAACTGCCGTTTCCTTGTGAATCGACGAGCCATCCAGGAAGCAAAAGGGCCGGTCAGGACTTCCTGGCTGGCCCTTTCAGTCCGCGGGCGGAATCGAAGCAGAGTGCGCACTGGCCGGACCGCCTCCAGTTCCGTAACATCCCCAGCCCTTTTTCCGCCACTCGCTGCGGCCGGCTATGCCGGTCTGTGTCTTCAAGGTAAGCCATGAAAGCAAACCGTCTGCGCGCCGATGTCCTGGCCGGACTCACCACCTCCTTCGCCCTGGTGCCCGAGTGCATCGCCTTCGCCCTGGTCGCCCAGCTCAATCCGCTGATGGGCCTCTACGGCGCCTTCATCATCTGCACCCTGACCGCGCTGTTCGGCGGGCGGCCGGGCATGGTCTCCGGCGCCGCCGGATCGATGGCCGTGGTGATCGTCGCGCTGGTGGTGCAGCACGGCGCCCAGTACCTGCTCGCCACCGTGCTGCTGGGCGGCCTGCTGATGATCGCCTTCGGCCTGCTGCGCCTCGGCAAGCTGATCCGCATGGTGCCGCACCCGGTGATGCTCGGCTTCGTCAACGGCCTGGCGATCGTCATCGCTCTGTCCCAGCAGGAGCACTTCAAGCACGGCGAGGCCTGGCTGAGCGGGACGCCGCTCTACCTGATGCTGGGGCTGGTGGCGCTGACCATGGCCATCGTCTACCTGCTGCCGCGCCTGACCCGCGCCGTGCCGCCGGCGCTGGTGGCGATCCTTGGCGTCGGCCTGCTGGTCTACCTGCTCGGTGTTCCGACCCG
>RCUR01000649.1_pt1 | contig 12456 bp, 11 predicted proteins | sample 2166151 | NCBI WGS metagenome assembly RCUR01 (sample SAMN09932785, study PRJNA488358) | compost metagenome | isolation source: compost soil in an enriched community | place: Germany: Experimental Botanical Garden
TGGCGCTGGGCTACGAGTACCTGGGCCTCGGCTTCTGGAGCGTGCTGCCGCTGGCGGCCTTGTTGGCCGCGCTGGCCGGGGCGCTGCTCGGCTTCCCGGTGCTGCGTATGCACGGCGACTATCTGGCCATCGTCACCCTCGGTTTCGGCGAGATCATCCGCCTGGTGCTGAACAACTGGCTGTCCTTCACCGGAGGGCCGAACGGCATGCCGGTGCCGGCGCCGACCCTGCTCGGCCTGGAGTTCGGCCGGCGGGCGAAGGAGGGCGGCGTGCCGATCCACGAGCTCCTCGGCATCGCCTACGATCCCAACCTCAAGTTCGTATTCATCTACGCGGTGCTGCTGCTCACCGTGCTGCTGGTGCTGCACGTCAAGACCCGGCTGACGCGTATGCCGATCGGCCGCGCCTGGGAGGCGCTGCGCGAGGACGAGATCGCCTGCCGGGCGCTGGGCCTCAACCACGTGCTGGTCAAGCTCTCGGCGTTCATGCTCGGCGCCTCCACCGCCGGACTGGCCGGGGTGTTCTTCGCCAGCTACCAGGGCTTCGTCAACCCGTCGTCGTTCACCTTCTTCGAGTCGGCGCTGATCCTCGCCATCGTCGTGCTCGGCGGCATGGGCTCGACCGTCGGCGTGGTGCTCGCCGCCTTCGTGCTGACCGTGGCGCCGGAGCTGCTGCGCAGCTTCGCCGACTACCGCGTGCTGCTGTTCGGCATGCTCATGGTGCTGATGATGATCTGGCGTCCGCGCGGGCTGATCCGCATCAGCCGCCGCGGCTTCGCCCCACGGCCGGGAGTGGCGCCATGACCGGGGAGCACGTGCTCAGCGTCGCGCAGCTGTCCATGCAGTTCGGCGGCATCCGCGCGCTGCACGACGTCAGCCTGAGTGTGCAGCGCCACTCGATCACCGCGCTGATCGGTCCCAACGGCGCCGGCAAGACCACGCTGTTCAACTGCCTGACCGGTTTCTACCGCGCCAGCGGCGGCAGCATCCGCCTGTACACCCGCGACCGGCCCACCGACGTGCTGCAGGTGCTCGGCGAGCCGTTTCGGCCCGGCGATTTCGTGCGGCCGCGGCAGTTCGCCAGCCGCCTGTGGTTCAAGCTGTTCGGCGGCGCCCACCGGGTCAATCGCGCCGGCCTGGCGCGCACCTTCCAGAACATCCGCCTGTTCCGCGAGATGTCGGTGCTGGAGAACCTGCTGGTGGCCCAGCACCTGTGGCTGAACCGCAACCTGCTGGCCGGCGTGTTCGACACCCCGGGCTTTCGCCGCGCCGAGGAGCAGGCGCTGGCGCATGCCTTCTACTGGCTGGAGCTGGTCGATCTGGTCGACTGCGCCAACCGCCTGGCCGGCGAATTGTCCTACGGCCAGCAGCGCCGCCTGGAGATCGCCCGCGCCATGTGCACCCGCCCGCAGCTGCTCTGCCTGGACGAGCCGGCCGCCGGCCTCAATCCGGCCGAGACCGCCGCGCTCGGCGCCATCATCCGCACCCTGCGCGAGACGCACGACCTCAGCGTGCTGCTGATCGAGCACGACATGGGCATGGTGATGGGCATTTCCGACCACATCGTGGTGCTCGACCACGGCGAGGTGATCGCCGCCGGCGCTCCGGCGGCGATCCGCAACGACCCGAAGGTGATCGCCGCCTACCTCGGTGCCGACGAGGAGGAGCCGGCATGAGCGTGCCGCTGCTGGAGTTCCGCGACGTCGATCTCCACTACGGGCCGGTGCAGGCCCTGCGCCAGGTCAGCCTGCAGGTCGCCGAGGGCGAAACGGTGTGCCTGATCGGCGCCAACGGCGCCGGAAAGTCCAGCCTGCTGATGTCGATCTTCGGCCAGCCGCGCGTCAGCGCCGGACAGATCCTCCTGCGCGGCGAGGACATCACCGGCAAGTCCGCCCACCATGTCGCCGCCAGCGGCGTGGCCCAGTCCCCGGAAGGGCGGCGGGTGTTTCCCGACATGAGCGTCGAGGAGAATCTGCTGATGGGCACCATCACCATCGGCGACCGGCATGCCGACGAGGATCTGCGCCGCATGTTCGAGCTGTTCCCGCGCCTGCTCGAACGGCGCAACCAGCGCGCGATGACCCTCTCCGGCGGCGAGCAGCAGATGCTCGCCATTGCCCGCGCCCTGATGAGCCGGCCGAAACTGCTGCTGCTCGACGAGCCGTCGCTGGGCCTGGCACCGCTGGTGGTCAGGCAGATCTTCCAGATCCTCCGCGAACTGGCAGCCGGCGGCATGACTCTGTTCCTGGTCGAGCAGAACGCCAACCACGCGCTCAAGCTGTCCGACCGCGGCTACGTGCTGGTCAACGGCGAGATCCGCCTGAGCGGCACGGGCGCCGAGCTGCTGGGCAACGCCGAGGTGAGGAGCGCCTATCTGGGCGGGCACTGACTAGTCGGGAATCTCCGCCTCGACCAGCTGCGCCAGCAACAGGAGCGATTCCTGCCAGCCGAGATAGCACGCCTCGACCGGGATGGCCTCGGGGATGCCCTCCTGAACGATGCTCAGCTCGGTGCCGCAGGACACGGCCTTCAGGGAGACCGTCGTCTGCATTACACCGGGCAGCTGCGGATCATCGAAGCTGTCGCTGTTGCGGATGCGTTCGTTGGGCACCAGCTCCAGGTACTCGCCGCCGAAGCTCTGGACTGTCCCGGTGCTGAAGTTGGTGAACGACATCCGGTAGGTTCCGCCGACCCGGGCATCCAGCTGATGCACCTTGGCGGTGAAGCCGTGCGGCGGCATCCACTTGGTCAGCGCCTCGGGGTCGAGGTAGGCGCGATAGATGCGCTCGGGCGGCGCACGCAGTACGCGGTGCAGTCGGACGGTGTGGGTCGGCATGCTCGGGGCCTCGTGCTGGCGGTGGCTGGAGTTTGCCCAGTCGCTGCGTCTCAGGCGCGGGGCTGGGGCGAGTGGATTGAGGATAGCCCTTGCCTGCGCGCCGCCCTGTACTTTGTCGGAACTTGGATGATTGGCCTTATTCGATCCTTACCGGATCGCGTTCCTCGTCACTGCCGGCCTCCAGCTGGCGCAGCAGGGCGAGGACACGTCGGCGTGCATCGACCTGACCGTGTGCGAGCTGAACGGGCCGATCTCGAACCAGTCAGAAAGCGCCGAGGGACCGGCTCGACACTTTCCATGCTCAGTCGCACTTCACCTCTTCCTTGAACTCGTCGCGCTTGACGTCCTGCTTGACCCGGCAGCGCCCGTCGCGGAACTCGTCCTTCCACTCGCCGCGCCACCAGGCGCCGCGACCGTCCTTGCACTTGATCTCGCGCTTGAACTCGTCGCGTTTGGATTCGAGCTTCACCCGGCAGGGACCATCGCGGAACTCCTCCTTGCGCTCGCCTTCCCAGCCGTTCCGCCACCAGCGCCGGTCGTCGTAGCGTTCGTGGTCGGCGAAGGCAGTAGCGCACAGGCCGAGAGTGCAGAGGCCGAGGAGGGTGAGCAGCAGTTTTGTCATCAGGTCGTTTCCGCGAGCCGAAGGGCAGGCTGGGGTGGCGTCAGACGCTGGCCTGTTCAACTGAGACAGCAGTCGCGCCGAAAATTCGATAGCAGCCCTTGCCTGCGTGCTTGGCCTGATACATGGCGATATCTGCCTGGTGGATCAGCGTATCGACGCCCTGCTGGCCGTCGGCGAAGGCGATGCCGATGCTGGTCGATACCTGCACCTGCGGCCCGTCGTCGGCGAGAGAGATGGGCTCGCCCAGCCGGGCGATCAGGCGCTGCACGAACTGCTGCATGGTCGTGTCCGCGGCCATGCCCGGCAGCACCACGACGAATTCGTCGCCGCCCAGGCGCGCCGCGGTGTCGCTGGCGCGCACCAGCGCCTGGAGTCGGCGAGCCACCTCGCACAGCACGATGTCGCCGGCCGGATGGCCGAAGAGGTCGTTGACCGCCTTGAAGCCGTCCAGGTCCAGCACGCAGACCGCCAGGCTGCCGCCCTGCCGGCGCCGTGCGCCAAGGGCCATGCCGATGCGGTCGTAGAGCAGCAGGCGGTTGGGCAGGCCGGTCAGCGGGTCGTAGTGGGCCAGATCGTCCAGCTCCAGCTGGCGGCGCAGCAATTGCCGATTGGCTTCCTGCAGGGCCAGGGCGCTGCGGTGGGAGCGGTCGAGGAAGACCAGGCTGGCCCCGGTCAGCAGCAGCAGGGACAGCATCAGCAGCACGGGCTGGATGTGCAGGCTCTCGCCGAAGCCTTCGCTGGCCACGAACTCCATGACCCAGGTGCGACCGGGCACCTGCAGCTCGTGATGCACCACGTTTTCCGCCGGCGCCAGCAGGCTGGCGCCGCGCGGATGGATGGCCACCAGCTGCGCGTCCTGCCGGTCGTACAGGCGCACGGCGACCTTGCGTTCGCCGAAGGGCAGTCCTTGGACCAGCAGGCTGGGCCGCAGCAGGAGGATCAGGAAACCCTGCAGCGCCTGCTGGCGCTGCTCGGCGCTGGCGGTCGGCAGGCCGGTCGCGAACACCGGCTGATAGAGCGCGGTCGCCAGCGGGCCGTCGGGGTCCTGGATCAGTGGGAACACCGGAGTGAGCTGCTGCTCGCCGCTGGCCGCCGCGGCGCGGATGGCAGTCTGGTTGGTCGAGCGCCCCAGGGTGTCGAGGCCGACCACCTTGCGGTTGGCGGCGTAAGGTTCGGCGTACTGGACCGGGAAGTACAGCGCGCGCGCGGGGGCAGGGGAGAGATGCTTGCCCCGGGCGTCGGCGTCGAAGATGCCCACGGGCGCCGCCTGCAAGGTGCGGATCTCGGCCTCCAGAGCCGCCCGTTGCGCCGGGGCGACCTTCGGCGCCCAGTGGATGGCGTAGATTTCCGGGTAGTGGGCGAGGATTTCGCCGGCGAAGCGCGCGTACTCGTCACGCTCGACCTGCTGCGAGGCGGCGAAGAAGCCGCGGAAGGCGAGCAGCACCTGGGTCGAGCGGCGCAGCAGTTCCTGGGTGTTCTGGTACTGCACCTGGGCGAGGCGCTGGAACTCGCGGGTCTCCAGGTCGCGCTCGAGGGCCGTACCGTAGACGTAGGAAAACAGGGCAATGCCGATGCCCAGGCTGCCCGTGAGTAGCATTCGCCAACAGTATGTTTCCGCAGCCCGCGACTTCCTGCGTCCCATGGTGACCATCCCGACTCGCACGGCAGATTGCTGGTTCGGCCGAATTCCGTGAAGCCGTTCACCTTCCTGATGATGCGAACTATGCCATGGGCGCCGCGGGTCGCCTAGGCGGCCGGCTGGCCGGCAGCGATGCCGTGGGCCTGCATCAGCTCGGTGATGATCGGAACCGGGCCCATCAGGTGCTCGCGCATCAGGTTGCAGGCGCGGGCGCTGTCGCGGGCGAGGATCGCCTCGATCAGGGCGGCGTGCTCGCGGCGTTTGGCTTCCAGCGCCTGTTCGGAGAACACCGTGTGCTGCAGCCACAGGTGGCGATAGCGCTCGGCCTGGTCGAACAGGTAGGCGCGCACCTGCAGCAGGTGCGGCGAGCCGCAGCCGGCGACGATGGCGGTGTGAAAGGCCTTGTGGCGGGCGTCCCACAGGCTCAGCTGCTCCTCGGCGTTGCGCACCTCGACCACCTTGGTCAGGGTGTGGGCGCGGGCGAGGATCTCCGCCTCCCAGGCGTCGTCGCCGCGCTCGATGGCCAGGCCGAGCAGCATCGCTTCCAGATTGGCGCGGGCGTCGTAAATATCGAACAGTTCGCCCAGCGACATCGGCGCCACCCGATAGCCGCGCTGGCTGATCGCCACCACCAGACGCTCGGCCACCAGCTGCGACAGCGCCTCGCGCAGCGGGCCGACCCCCAGCCCGTAGCGCTCCTTCAATCCGCTCATCAGCAGCTTCTCGCCGGGCTTGAACGCCCCGCGAATGATGTCGCGCTTGAGCAGCTCGTGCCCGCGGATCGCCAGATTCTCTTGGGAAACAAGGGTTTCCATGGTCGCCGTCCTTCCTCGTGGTGCGCGGACATCATACCCAATGACGGGCGGGATACTCCTTTTGTCCGCATATGTTGGAAATTTTTGACACCCGATAAAAATGTCGATATTTTTAATTTACGCCGACATTAAACAAGAACGTCTCATTCAATTGTCGCCTTGTCCAGGAGCGCCCGCCATGACCAGCGTTGTCCAACTCAAGCCTTCCGTCGTCCAGCCGCTCGAGCCGCAGGGCTTCAGCCTGGCGCCTTCGCCGTATTCGCCGCGCCTGCTGCAGCTGACCTTCCCGCAGAGCATCGTCGAGGCCTTCCTCGCCGCGGTCGCCGAATACCCGGTGCAGGCGCTGGAGTACAAGTCGTTCCTGCGCTTTCGCTGCGCGCGCCTGCTCGACGAGCTGTGCGGCAACACCCTGCAGCCACTGCTGATCGACACCCTGGCCGACCGTGATACCGGGGCCCTGCTGATCACCCCGGAAGGGCTGGATTCGGTGGCGCAGGCCGAGGACATGGTCAAGTTCACCACCGCCGTGGCCCACCTGTTCGGCCGCTCCAACTACGACGCGATGAGCGGCCAGTACTACGCGCGCTTCGTGGTGCAGAACGAGGACAACTCCGACAGCTACCTGCGCCAGGCGCACCGGGTGATGGAGCTGCACACCGACGGCACCTTCGTCGAGCAGGACACCGACTACGTGCTGATGCTGAAGATCGACGAGCAGAACATGGAAGGCGGCAACTCGCTGCTGCTGCACCTGGACGACTGGGAAGACCTCGAGCGCTTCTACACCCATCCGCTGGCGCGCCGCGAAATGCGCTGGAGCGCGCCGCCGAGCAAGAACGTCGGCAAGGACATCCATCACGCGGTGTTCGATACCGACGTGGCCGGCCGGCCGATCATCAGCTACATCGACCAGTTCGTGCAGCCGAAGAACTTCGAGGAAGGCAACTGGCTGGCCGACCTGTGCGACTCCATCGAAGGCAGCGCGGCCAAGCTGTCGGTGCGTGTCCCGGTGGGCAGCTTCCTGCTGATCAACAACCACAGCTGGCTGCACGGCCGCGACCGCTTCATCGCCCACCCGGGGCTGCGCCGCGAGCTGATGCGCCAGCGCGGCTACTTCACCCACAAGAAGGTGTTGCGTCAGCCGCGTCAGTAAGGTTCTGCTCGCCATTCGCGAGGGCGGAGATCCGCGTGCGCCGCCCTCGCGTGCCCCATAACCACCATTCAAGAAGGGCAGACAAGGTGTACGACTTCATCATCATCGGCGGCGGCATCATCGGCATGTCCACCGCCATGCAACTGCTCCGCGCCTATCCCGACAGCCGGATGCTGCTGCTGGAGAAGGAATCCGCGCCGGCGCGCCACCAGACCGGTCACAACAGCGGCGTGATCCATGCCGGTGTCTACTACACCCCCGGCAGCCTCAAGGCGCGCTTCTGCCTGGCCGGCAACCGGGCGACCAAGGAATTCTGCACCGAGCACGGCATCCGCTTCGACGAGTGCGGCAAGCTCTTGGTCGCCACCAACGAGCTGGAAATGCAGCGCATGCAGGCGCTGTGGGAGCGCACCGAAGCCAACGGCCTGGAGCGCGAGTGGCTGTCCGCCGGCGCATTGCGCGAGCGCGAGCCGAACATCACCGGCATCGGCGGCATCTTCGTGCCGTCCAGCGGCATCGTCAGCTACGCCGAGGTCACCGCGGCCATGGCCCGCGAGTTCCAGATGCGCGGCGGCGAGATCCGCTACGGCGTCGAGGTGATCGGCCTCGACGAACGTCCCACCGAGATGCTGGTCAAGACCAGCGCCGGCGAGTTCACCAGCCGCTTCATGGTCTCCTGCTCGGGGCTGATGGCCGACCGCGTGGTGCGCATGCTCGGCCTCGATCCCGGCTTCACCATCTGCCCGTTCCGCGGCGAGTACTACCTGCTGCCGGCCGAGCACAACCGCATCGTCAACCACCTGATCTACCCGATCCCCGACCCGTCGATGCCGTTCCTTGGCGTGCACCTGACGCGGATGATCGACGGCACCGTGACGGTCGGCCCCAACGCGGTGCTGGCGCTCAAGCGCGAGGGCTACCGCAAGCGCGACATCTCGCTCTCCGACACCTTCGCCATGCTCACCGACCCAGGCATCCTCAGGGTGCTGAAGAACAACCTGCGCCCCGGCCTGGTGGAGATGCGCAACTCGCTGTTCAAGCGCGGCTACCTGCAGGAAGTGCGCAAGTACTGCCCGAGCATCGAGCTCAAGGACCTCAAGCCCTACCCGGCGGGCGTGCGCGCCCAGGCGGTATCCCGCGAGGGCAAGCTGATCGAGGACTTCCTGTTCCGCAACACGCGGCGCAGCGTCAACGTGTGCAACGCGCCGTCGCCGGCGGCCACCTCGGCGATCCCGATTGGTGCCTACATCATCGAGCAGATCGACGCCCAGCTCGCCGACCTGCCCGGCTTCGACAGGCAGCGCCAGACCGCCTGAAGCCTTGAATGCCTTGCCCCTATCCCATGGAGAGTGCGTCATGACCCAGCCCGCTTCCTCGCTCCGCGAAAAAGACGTCCAGTACCAGCTGCATCCCTACACCAACGCCCGCCAGCATGAGGAGCAGGGTCCGCTGATCATCGAGCGCGGCGAAGGCGTGTACGTCTTCGACGAGCAGGGCAAGGACTACATCGAAGGCATGTCCGGGCTGTGGAGCGCCGCGCTGGGCTTCAGCAACCAGCGCCTGATCCGCGCCGCGCAGCAGCAGCTCGAAACCCTGCCGTTCTACCACCTGTTCAGCCACAAGGCGCACCGGCCGAGCATCGAGCTGGCCGAGAAGCTGATCCAGATGGCGCCGGTGCCGATGAGCAAGGTGTTCTTCACCAACTCCGGCTCCGAGGCCAACGACACCGTGGTCAAGCTGGTGTGGTTCCGCAACCACGCCCTCGGCAAGCCGGAGAAGAACAAGTTCATCGCCCGCACCAACGCCTACCACGGCATCACCGTGGCCAGCGCCAGCCTCACCGGCCTGCCGGCCAACCACCGCGGCTTCGGCCTGCCGCTGCCGGGCTTCCTGCACGTCGGCTGCCCGCACCACTACCGCTACGCGCTGCCGGGGGAGAGCGAGGAACAGTTCGCCGACCGCCTGGCCGCCGAGCTGGAGCAGACCATCCTCGCCGAGGGCCCGGAGACCATCGCCGCCTTCATCGGCGAGCCGCTGATGGGCGCCGGCGGGGTGATCGTGCCGCCGCACACCTACTGGACCAAGGTCCAGCAGGTGTGCCGCAAGTACGACATCCTGGTGATCGCCGACGAGGTGATCTGCGGCTTCGGGCGCACCGGCCAGATGTTCGGCAGCCAGACCTTCGGCATCCGGCCGGACATCATGGTGGTGTCCAAGCAGCTGTCCTCGTCCTACCAGCCGATCGCCGCGGTGCTGATCAACGACGCCGTGTACCAGCCCATCGCCGAACAGAGCGGCAGCCTCGGCACCCTCGGCCACGGTTTCACCGCCAGCGGCCACCCGGTAGCCACCGCGGTGGCGCTGGAGAACCTGAAGATCATCGAGGAGGACAACCTGGTCGCCCACGCCGCGGCGATGGGCGAGCGCATGCACGCCGCCCTGCGCCGTTTCACCGACCACCCGTTGGTCGGCGAGGTACGCGGCTGCGGCCTGATCGCCGCGGTCGAGCTGGTCGGCGACAAGGACAGCAAGGCGCCGTACCAGGCCACCGGCACCCTCGGCCGCTACCTGGCCGGCCGCGCCCAGCAGCACGGCCTGATCACCCGCGCCATGGGCGACGCCATCGCCTTCTGCCCGCCGCTGATCATCGACGAGCAGGAGATGGGCCTGCTGCTCGAACGCTTCGAACGCGCACTGGAAGACACGGCGCAGTGGGCGAAGTGAGCTGAGAAGAGGGCCGGCGCGACGGAGCAAGCGCATGCGTGGCCTCTGCGCCTGGCCAATCCTGTAGGGGCGAATTCATTCGCCAAAATCCCCGCCAAGGCGAATGAATTCGCCCCTACGGATCGGGAAATCGGCAGCCCGGGCCGGTGCAAGCCGGCCTTCTCGCGTCAGCCGACGCCGCAGGGCGGCAGGCCTGCCCGAACCATGGATCGCTACCCGAAAAGGAGGTCCCCTTGAACATCCAGGTCGTGCCGATCACGGCAGACAACACCGCCAGCGCGGTCGACGCCTTGCGCGAGCTCTGGCCGCACTACGCGCCGGAGGAAATGGTTCGCGTGATCGACCAGCAGCTGCGGCCCAACGGCTACCAGCTGGTCGGCATCTTCGGCGACGACTCGCCCGCGGCCGCCGCCGTGCTCGGCTACCGCATCCAGCACTCGCTGTGGCTGGGCCAGTCGCTGTACATCGTCGACATCGCCACCCTGCCCGAGTGGCGCGGGCGCGGCTTCGGCGACCGTCTGATGGAGTGGAGTGAAGCTGAGGCGGCGCGCCTGGGCTGCAGCGCCGTGCACCTGGATTCCGGCGTCGGCCGGGAGCGGGCGGCGGCCCATCGCCTGTACATGCGCCACCACTACCAGATCGGCTGCCACCACTTCGTCAAGAAGATCGGCGGGTAGCCCTGCCCTTGAGTGGGGTGGCTGATCACGAAAGTCCTGGGCGTGTCACTGGTAGCAATCTACTGGCGCTGTTCGGGGCTCTGGTTTACAAACCGTTGGCGAGTCATCGACCCTTGCGAACCGGAACCGCGCCCTCCCATGGCGCGGTTTTTCATTGAGCATTGCCCTCAGTCCGCACGCTTTTGCAACCCCCCACGCACCTCCCGCGCGGTGCAGCCGTACTGCTGGCGGAAGGCGCGGGTGAACTGGGCCTGGTCGTTGAAGCCCCAGCGGAACGCCAGTTCGCCGATCGACAGGTGGCAGTGCGGGTCGCGCAGTTGGCGGTGTACCGCTTCCAGGCGCTGCAGGCGGACCCACTCGCCGAGGGTGTAGGGCGTGGCGGCGAACAGCTTGTGCAGGTAGCGCAGCGACAGGCCGCAGGCCTCGGCGATCTGTGGCGGGGCCAGCTCGGGGTTGGCCAGATTGCGCTCGACGTACTGCTCGACGCGCTGCAGGTGCACCGCGGCGAGGGTCGAGGTCTCGCTGTTGAGCACCCGCTCGTCCTGGCGCAGGGCCATCAGCAGGGTGGTCATGGCCTGTTCGAGCAGCAGGTGGCGGGCCGCCTGGTCGCACTCGTCGAAGCGCGCGGCGCACAGGCCGAGTTGCTCGACGAAGATCCGCCCGAGGCCGCGGCGGGCGTCGAAGCAGAAGCGGGTGTAGCGCTCGGCGCCGCGCAGTTGGCCGTGCAGGGCGCGTTCGGGCAGCTTGAACACCCACAGATCGTTGTCGGCGGCGTAATGGAAGCGGTAGGGCGCATCGCCGCGCTCGACGATGAAGCCGCCTGGCTGGCAGCGCAGTTCGCGGCCGTCCTGCTCGAAGTGCACCTCGGTCTGCCGCGGCACGGTGACCAGGTAGCAGGCCTCCGGATCCTGGCTGACCTGGGCCTTGCTGCGCGAGTAGGCGAGCTGGCTGGAGCGCAGGCGCGAGAGGGTGAGCGGGGTGCTGGGCGTGTCCCAGATGCGCAGGCTGCCCTGGAAGCTGGCGCCCGGATTGAATTCGAGGGTCAGGGGGAAGTAGGTGTTGCCGATAGCTTCTGCCCAGCGCGGTTGCCGCTCGTGTTGCGGCCAATACCGGGTGGAGAGTTGATGTGCCATGGCCCGTCCTCACAATTATCGTTGTTCTGAGGACAGCGCGGCAGGGAAATCCCTGCCGCGCCGTTATTTCGCCATCATTGGCCTGGGTGACCGGGTGGTCAAGTCCGTGGCGTCACCCGGTAGGTGGCGGATGGCGTCAGGCTCGCCTGCCAGCCCGGCGGGATGACGATGTTGGTGGTGTTTTCCTCGATCACGCACGGGCCCTGCATGGTCTGCCCCGGCTGCAGGCGGTTGCCGTCGTACACCGCGGTCGGCTGCCACTCGCCGTCGGCGCTGAACAGCATCTTGCGCAGGCTGGCCGGGACCGGCTCGCCGACCTCGGCCGGCAGCGGCAATTCGGGCAGCGGCGGGCGCGGCAGGCGGCCGATCACCGAGCACTCCAGGTTGACCAGTTCCACCGGACTGCCCGGCTCGCTGTAGGAATACAGGGACTGGTGACGCTGGTGGAAGGCGTCGCACAGCGCGGTCAGGCCCTGCTCGTCGAGCCGGCTGCTGGCCAGCTCCACGCTGCACTCGTGGATCTGCCCGAGGTAGCGCATCTCCAGGGTGTAGTGGCACTCGATGGCGTCGGCGCCGAAGCCGTCGTCGCGCAGGTTGTCCAGGCCCTTGCCGCGCAGTTCGGCGAGCGCCTGGTTGAGCTGCGCGAGGTCGGCGTGGCCGGCGTCCAGGCGCATCGGCAGGGTGGTCAGCTGGTCGTAGCGCATGTCGGAGAGGATCTGGCCGAAGGCGCACAGGCCGGAGGCGACCTTGGGGATCAGCACGGTGTGGATGCCGATCTCCTCGGCCAGGCGCACCACGTGCAGGCCGGCCGCGCCGCCGGCGCCGATCAGGGCGAAGTCGCGCGGGTCGTGGCCGCGC